>WNFM01316719.1_pt1 | contig 63131 bp, 61 predicted proteins | sample 5400271 | NCBI WGS metagenome assembly WNFM01 (sample SAMN13153352, study PRJNA577476) | soil metagenome | isolation source: 60 cm saprolite on Douglas fir-dominated hillslope | place: USA:California | collected 2013-09-17
GTTCTTTGATAATCTGAGTGTTGTACATTATAGCGGACCTTTGTTGGAGGAGACGAGCTATTATCCGTTCGGGCTTACTATGGCGGGGATCAGTGATAAGGCACTCAAGACGCAATACGCTGAGAATAAGTATAGGTTTCAGAAGCAAGAGCTGCAAAATAAGGAGTTCAGTGATGGATCAGGATTGGAAATGTATGAGTTCAAGTATCGCTTCGATGATCCGCAGCTTGGGAGGTTCTGGTCGGTTGATCCTCTTGCCGATAAGTACGTTTATAATAGCCCTTATGCTTTTTCTGAAAATAAAGTTACAGGGCATATAGAGTTAGAAGGCTTAGAAGCAGTTCCCTTTTCAGACCCTAAACAGGCTGTTTACGCAGCGGGAGCGGCGATAGCACAAGCAGCAGCAAATGCTGTAGACAAAGTCTCGCAGAAAGTGGAAGGAAGCATAACTTTTTTTAAGCAATTATTTTCTTCAGGAAGCACGTCTATAAGTTCTGAAAATACAACTACTGCGAAGGCATCTATCTCTTTTAACACGAGTAATTATTTAAGCTATGTTCAATCGAATAACACTAATTCAGGGGCACCAAGTCCTGCCAATTTTGATTTTTCCTTAACTAATTCAACAGCTCTTGTATTGGATACAAAAATAGGAACTATAAGCACACAAGATAAAGTCAGTACGGATGACAAAGGCGTACAAACGAATAAATTGACTGCATCAGGAAATCTTATGGTTTCGGGCTTTCCTATTACACTTTCAGGTTCAACCTCTCAATCGACAAATGGAGACAACACAATTGGGTTAAAGGCGTCGACGGGTTTTTCAGATTTCTCAAATTTTATAATTGGCACAAATTATACATCAAATACCATAACAGGCACTAAGAAAGTGGATGTTACTGCCGGGGCAGACGTAAAAATTGGAAGTAAATCAGGAGTAAAATTATCTGGATCTACCACACTTAGTGTTGGGTTTTAATAATGTTTTATGAAAAAGTTTTTTATATTTTATTTTGCATTTTATTTAATTAGTTGTGAACAAAAAAAGAAATGTGATTTCATTTATCATAATTCTATTAATGTTTTTTGTGCTAGTGGCAAGATAGAAAATGGGCTTGAAAGTGGCAGATTTGTCTTCACACAAGAAAGCAATACCGATTCGTTTGAAGAAGCTGGCTTCTACCTAGATGGAATAAGAAATGATATGTGGGCTTATAGGATAAAGGACGAATTATCCAAGGTCAAGTGGGCTAGTTATGAGGATAAAACGTTAAATTTTAGGACAAATTTATTTTCTGAAATTGATTCTATTAAGCGGGGGGATTACTTTACAAAATTTAAAATCAAAAGCGCTCAGGGGCAACTTATCTTAACGGTTAGCATAAATTCTTCACTGAAGGATTCCTTTCCTGAAAAAAATTATCAATCAGTCGTAAAAAATGAATTTGAAAAATTGGGTTATAATGTACTTTCTAGTAATAATAGGATAATTTCTGATCGAAGGAATAAGATATACGTAAACGATGTAATAGTAAAATCAAAAAACCTTGTTGAAAGTGATTTTGTTTATTTAAAAAATGCATTTGGTTGGCTGGGAAATGATTTTGTTGATTTTACTGTGAGTTATACGAATAAAAATGATGATAAGGCACCCATTTTATTTGAAGGTGTTTTAACGAATTTTTATTTGAATAAACAAAGATTGTTTAATCCGTTCAATTAATAAATTTTTGAATATTCTGATCGCATTATGAAATTGTCTTTATACTTAGGGGCTTGTACTATCGAATTCCTGAGAGAAATCTCAAAAATGATGGCATACATTATGCTTATTTATATTATCAATTTCAGCGTATACAATATCCGATTTATTAAAGTCGTTGCCGGTAGGAGCTACGAACAAGCCAGTTATGGTCGTCGATCGAACAAGGGTATATTTAAACATTTATCCATTTCGAAGATCGGGCATTTGTTTATTTACAAGACTAATGAAACCTTCAATCTGCTAAATTTTTTTACCAACTTACAGTACATGCATCTAAGGGACTTCTTATTTAGAGGAAAATCATTATTATGCGTTTGGACTGACCATGGCGGGAATCAGTGATAAGGCGTTGAAATCAAACTACTCACAAAACAAATATCGGTATAACGGTAAAGAGTTACAGAATCAGGAATTTAGTGACGGATCGGGGTTGGAAGCGTATGATTATGGGGCCAGGATGCAGGACCCGCAATTAGGGAGATGGTGGAGTGTAGACCCTTTGGCAGATTCAATGCGAAGGTTTTCTCCTTACAATTTTGCATACGATAACCCTAATAGGTTTATAGATCCCGATGGGAAATCTCCAGAGGATGTAATTCTGCAGCTCAATAAAACTAAAAATAAAGATGGAACCTACTCCTATAATGCTACTGCTACAATTAATTTGACAGTAGTTGATCCTAATAATAAGTTTGGGAGCTCAGCGCAACAACAGGCGAAAGATATTGCCAAAAATTTCGGTGGAACAATTTATGCCACAGTCGGCGGAAAAGATAACGTTGAGATAAATGTCAATGTAGACCTTAACCTTAGTATTGTCAAAGATGTAAAGGATGCCAAAAGTTCAGATTATATCATTCAGATGGTTGATGATATACCAGGTAATGCCATTAGAAAGGTAGATGTGGTTGGCGGTGATGTTGGTGCTGTAGAAAATAGCGTAGGGTCTAGTCAAATGGGAAAAGTGTTAGCTCATGAATTAGGTCACATTATGGGACTGGAACACCAGGACGGGACTTTAATGAACCCTGCCGCGGACAACAATCCCAATTATCATGATACCCAAATAGGGAATGCTGCTAAAAGGAATTTATGGAAATTTATTGGAGGCTATCAGAACAGCGGCACTTATAGGGCATTGTTTACGCCAAAAGATAGCCGTCAAGAATTAAAAGAATTTATTCAAAACGGAGGTATTACACCATGACTCAAAGGGTATTAATATTAGCAGTTTGTTTTCTGTTTTGTAGATGCAATGCGGATAAACGGGACGTCTTAGTAAAAGATATTTCTATAGGAAATATTTTGGTAATTAGTGTGCCGGATGGAGTGCATTTTTTTGAACGGAAAGGGATAGATAGTTATGTGGCTTTTCTTGTAACTGAAAAGAACGATACTTTACATATTGAATATGGAGATAAAGGCATAATTTATAGTTTCCATGATTTGAATCCTGCTGTTTTTCCATTAAGTCAAAAGGGCCGTATAGTAAAAGCCTCAGGCAAGGAGCCTTCATCAGACGAGATCGTGTTTTCTGAATATGCTGATGACGATAGAGAAGAAGGAGTGTTCGACAAGAATTTTTTTATGTATGATACTATTAATAAAATAGTTGTGAAGATTATTCAGCCCAAAAGGACTGGGAGTGGAATAACCGGATTATATATACCTAGACTACGAGACGGTAAAAGCTTTAGCATATTTGGAAGAAATATGGACAGCATTAATAGCCGCTTGGCATTAAAGATGTTTAACACTATAAGGTATAAGGAAGAATAAAAAAAATCTTAACGATTGTTTATTCTTAGAGTTGAGCATATTGTAATGCGTTTTTGTTTTTGAAGCTATAACGAAATTACCGGTGAGGAACTGGCGACGTTGGGTGGTGCATCAAAATAGCAGTTTTTCAAAAATTATAGGTTATACGGACCTTACAGGGGGCTTCTTTAGAAGCCCTCTTGTATTTTGCGGACTGAAAAGGCATTAATTTTAGCGTTTTGTGCCTTGGAATGGGGCTTTTTCATTACTCGTGTATCAAAATAGCAGTTTTTAAGATGGAGTGTAAATACTGCAGTCAACCGTGCCGGCGCTCAGGCCGGCAAAAGAATGGCGTCCAACGGTATTACTGTAAAGGGTGTTTAAGATATCAACAGGAGACGTATCGCTATAGGGCTTGCCATGGAACAATGAACGGCTATATCCGGTCGTTGTCGTGCGAGAGCGTTGGCATTAGAGGAATTGCCCGGGTATTAAGAGTAGCTACCGGTACAATATCAACGCGGATCCGGATAATAGCGGAAAAAATTGGCCGTCCTGTTGTTACAGATGTTCGACCAACATTTGAAGTGGACGAACTCTGGACCTATATCGGCCGGAAGGAGAATGAATACTGGGTTGCTTATGCCCTTGACCGGAGAACCCGGCAAGTCGTGGATTTCGTTATCGGGAAGCGAACGAAGAGGACACTGAAGGAACTGATCGATCGATTATTACTTTTAAATCCAAAAGCCATCCGGACAGACAGGCTAACCTTATACCAACGAATTATCCCAAAGCACCTGTACCGTAGTGGATCGTACTGCATTAACCACATTGAACGGAAGAACCTGTCTATCCGGACACATCTTAAACGGCTGAGCCGTCGGACGATCTGTTTCAGCCGCAGCATCGGCATGCTGCAAAACTGTCTGAAACTTTACTTCTGGTCCTGCAACAGTCCGATGGCCTGATGAACTTCATCAAGCCATCATAAGATAAGAACAACGGTCAACTGCCGTTGTCGATGATGACCGGTAAGAAGAAGGTGAGAACCAACGCCCTAGCGTAATGGCTCACTGCTTTTACCAGGATACACCCCAAAGAAATAAAAACATGAAAGAACTTGCTTTACAGAGTGAAGCCTACCGGTATATTGTCCAGGGCTTCCGGGAATGGCTGGCGATGATCGGCTACAATGAGCAGGCTGTCTACCAACTGCCCAACTACGTGCAGGAACTACTCTATTACGCCGAATCCAGAGGGTATACAGCGCTGCTTCAACTGGATAATACGCTCATCCGGGAACACTATGCCCGGTTGAAAAAAAGGCCCAATCAGCGTCGTGGCGGCGGGTTGAGCAACAACTACCTCAACAAGCACCTGGAGGCCTATAAAAGGTTCATCGACTAGGGGAAAGATAATCCGGCTGCTTTTGTCAAACTGCGGGGCATCAAATGCAGGGTGCATCACCGGATACTGTATCCCCAGGAGCAGAACCTGCTGTCCCGGCGAAGGAACAAAGTGATCGTGGGCCTGCTGGTCAACCAGGGGGTACGGGTAGAATAAATAAAGGCGCTGTAAGTGCAGGACCTGCAGCTACGGGAAGGGCGTATCACGATCCATCACCAGCGAAGAACAGCGGAGCGTATCCTGGAACTGGAAGCAGGGCAGGTCTACGAGTTGATGGATTACCTGGATCACAGGTACGCTGATCGGTCACCTGCGCAGGATCAACAGTGCAGTGAAGAACCTGGATCAGATCAGGGGTTTTGTGATCCATTGGGTAAAGGTGTACGATCTGCAAAAAGCCCAATACATGGCTGGTCACCGGTATGTTAGTTCGACGGAAGATTACAAGCAGCAGTTGCTGGACGAGCTGTAGGGAGATGTGAAAAAGTTCCACCTGTTTTAGGTGGCGGAATGAATAATTTTATTTACTGGTATCACAATTTGTGATACTTCAAAAACAAATCTTATGACAGAGTCAATTAAATCCATAGCAGTAGCAGAAGAAGCGATTATCAGTAAAATTTACCTGATCAGGGGACAAAAGGTGATGATCGACCGCGATCTGGCGGAACTTTATGGTGTTGAAACCAAACAGCTTAAAAGGCAGGTAAAACGAAATATAGATCGGTTCCCGGATGATTTTATGTTTGAATTAAGCGATGAGGAGTTCCAGGAATGGAGGAGCCAATTTGGCACCTCCAATAAAGGAGATAAAATGGGCTTGAGGTATGCGCCCTATGTATTTACGGAGCAGGGGGTTGCCATGCTGTCCAGCGTATTAAACAGCGAAAGAGCGATCAAGGTAAATATCCAGATTATGCGTATCTATACGAAGATGCGGGAAATGCTGCTGACCCATAAGGACATACTGCTGAAGCTGGAACAGTTTGAAAAACAGGTAGTGCAAAATAGTGAAGACATACAGATGATCTTTGCTGCGCTCAAAGAGCTGCTGAATCCACCCCAGGAACTCAGGCCCCGCATTGGCTTCCGAAGGAAAGATGAACAAGACTGATGACAGGCAAGCGGTGGATGGACAGAGATCGGTCGATTAGCAGTAGGCTGGGGTTTCTGTCTTTTTACAGAAAAGTGTGCTGCTATAAGCCTTGTAAAAGCAGAGAGCCGGAAAGGAAAAGTTACACAGTGACACCGGATGGCTGTCGTTTAAAGCCCAATAGTTGCACAACCCATGAATGGAGCGTCGCCCCTGAAGCCCCACCAGGGTGACTAAGCTGGCCCCCACACCCCGGCGGAGGATATACCATTGCGCAGTAGAAGGGAATCCCGATATATTTGTAACCCAGGTAAATACCAGCGGAACGGCTGTTTACCGAGTCCAGGCATTTTGTACTTTTGCTCATGCAAATCCTCCAATACACGCTCACTCTTCCCCAAAAACGCAGAGGCTTCCACCTCATCACACCGGAAGTCGTCCGGGCTGCTCCGGGTATCACTCAAATCCGAAAGGGCGTCTGCCAGGTCTTTATCCAGCATACCTCCGCCTCGCTGACCATCAATGAAAATGCTGATCCCACCGTGCGGCGGGATTTTGAGACTTTCTTTAATAAAGCTGTTCCGGAAGGCGATGCGGACTACGTTCATAACGACGAAGGGCCGGACGATATGCCGGCTCACCTCAAAGCAGCTATCCTTGGAAGTTCTGTTATGATCCCTATTACCAATGGACGGCTGGCGCTGGGCACCTGGCAAGGGATTTATCTTTGTGAGCACCGGAATTTTGGCGGGAGCAGGGAGCTGGTGATTACTTGCTGGGGGGAGTAGGGTGTAAAATTAAACTTTAATATGGTAACAAAAATGTTACCTTTTAAAAACAAGCAAATCTTGAAAATTATGGAACGCGCATTAACATTTTTTAATTGTTCAAAACATGAACGCTGCACAGGTCATTCGGTTGTTAAAAAACGATGGTTGGGTCCTCAAAGACCGGAAAGGTAGCCATAAGCAATTTGTTCATCCAATTAAGCGTGGAAAAATCACGGCGGCTGATCCTGGTAAAAAAGAAATACCGCCTGGTACTTTAAATAGCATTTTAAGACAGTCGGGACTGAAATAATCAGTCTTAAAATTAGAAAATATGGAGAAAATCTTATTGGTCATCGAAAAAGGAAGCGAAAATGAGTTGTGGGGCCGCATAACCTTTGATGATAATTTGATCACAGGACAAGCCCAATCCATCGAGTTATTGGAAAAAGAGTTAAAAAAGGTATTGAATGACTTTCATGACCTCGGATCGAACGAAGTAACATTTGATATTGCATATGATCTGACGGCTATTTTTGAGCAAAAAAAATATCTTAACCTTTCTGAGGTGGCACTTCAGTTAGGCATTAACCGGTCTTTAATGGCTCAATATGCTTCTGGAAAAAAGTTTCCGTCGGCAGAAAGAGCAAAACAAATTGAAAAAACAATACATGCGCTGGGCCGGGATTTGCTAAAAGTAAAAATTGCTGTTAATGGACAAAGAATGAAGCAATCAAAAACAGGTCATGGATTGAAAAAGATAAGAGCTAAGGTTTAGCTTAGCGCCCGCTGCCGGTCTGCCGTTTGATACAACTCTTCGGGCACCTGGGCCAGCGTCGAGGCATGGACCTGTTCACCCAGGCCATAAAATTTCTGAAAGCTCATGATCAGCGGACGCCATTTGTCGGGATCGATGCGGTTGATCTGCCCTTCCATCAGGATCGATGGGTCGAGATGGACGCGTGCGATCTTTAGTTCGAGGCTTAGGATCTTTCCCCGTTGCAGCGGCTCTTCTTCGCTGACGGGATGAATAGCGGCCAGCTGCGCCTCCAACTGAACCGGGCACTCCATCGCACGGGCGGGTCTGACGATGTCCGATGGCTGTGGGGTTAAACCGGCAATGCTGAACTTGTCCTGTTCAAAGCGATATCCTTTGAGAATTTTTCCTTCCGGAATGGGATTGGAGCCGGTGGTTAGCGCCAGGCGGTTGACGGCCTGCACTTCATTAACGGAGGGCAGGTTGAGCACGCATTCCCGGGTCCGGAGAAGGTTCTCGGTTGTCTTGGAAAAAGCGGAGATGCCGATGATACAGCGCCAGCCCAGCCAAAAAGCCGAGGAGATAGGGGCCAGGTTGAAACTGCCGTTTTCGTTCTCCGTACTGAGGAGGACTACCGGCGTGCCAAAATAGAGAATAGACGGATAACTTACCTGGTGCATGGTTTTTGTATTTACAGGCAAAGTTTATACAATCTGCATGGGCTGAAAACCCGGTTCTTGCTGGGTTTTCGGGCCGAGGTATGATTTTTTATGTGGACACCGGAGTCTATGATTGTCAATTACACAGAATCCGGCTGGGAGATCATTACACAGCGGGCGCATGGGTTGCTGGGCGCACAATTGGCCTGGTACTGGAAAAATAAATCTCAGCCTGACAGATGGGTGGAGACGGTATTGGCCATAGCCGAACACGATGATACGGGGATTGAGTTTGAAGCGGAGAATTTATTGACTGCCGCAGGCGGGCCGGTGCATTTTGCGATGCGGGCCTTTGACCCGGATCATTGTCAAAAGCTGAGCTTGTCGAGCCAGGCCAAGAGCCGGCATATTGCTTTACTCAGCGCTAAACATTTGATCTTTCTTTACCGTGAAGAGGCGAAGCGCAACTCCCGGGCGCTGGCGGTGGTACAGGAACAGCGCAGGCTCCTGGCACGGCTTAGGAAGGAATTAGGGATAACAAAAGTGGAAGCCGACCGGACCTATGCCCTGATGCAATGGTGTGATGCTTTGTCGTTACTCATCTGCCAGCATGCTTTACAACCCGAGCAAAGATTGACGGAGATCAGCAAGGGGCCGGATAAGAAGTCGTATCAGCTGGTTCAACTGGCGCCGGCCGTGCTTTCTGTTTCTCCCTGGCCTTTTGTAAAAAACAGGTTTAAGGTAAGTGTGGAATCGAGGTATATTCCACAGCTGTCTTTTGGTAGTGCGAAGGAATTCAGGGAGGCTTTGTATGGTGCGGCTGTTAAAGAAACTGTGTATGAATTGAAGGCGCCGGGGAAAGGCAAGGCGCGCCCGGGCATGTAGATTGCGGGTGGTTGAAACATGAAAACGTTTAAAGATAATTCGCTGGCCGGGATAATGCTTTTTTTGTTGTTGAGCCAGTCCTTAATAGGTTATGGGCAAAAGGGTTTTGCGCCTGCCGACACTTTTTCGGCGGTGATCCACAGTAATTATCCGGCGCACCTTGATTTTAAAGAGAGTATGCTTTTCGATTTGAAAGTGCCGGAAGGGTTTACGGTTTCGATAGTGGCAATGGGTCTGGGGAAACCGAGGATAATGGCTATCGGGAAGAACGGCTCTTTATACATCACCCGCCGGGACGTCGGGGATGTGTTGCTGTTGTCGGATAAGGATGCATCCGGACGCTTTACCAGTTTGCGGACGGTGTGGACGTCTTTTCCGGATGTGCATGGAATTACGGCATACGAAGGTTATCTCTTCCTGGCGTCAAGCAAGGTTCTCAAAAGGGCAAAGATCCTGGAGAACGGCGACCTTGCAGACACCATCACGCTGGCGAATGATTTTCCGGACGGCGGTCAGCACGACAACCGGATGATCGCATTCGGACCGGATGGAAGATTATACATGACGATCGGCAGTGACTGCAATGATTGCGCAGAGACCAATAAAGAAAATGCAACGCTCGTGGTGATGGATGCGAACGGCCATAACCGGAAGATCTTCGCACGGGGATTGCGGAATACGATAGGTTTTGACTGGCAGCCGGAGAAACAGGAGATATGGGGTTGTGACAACGGCGAAGACTGGCGGGGGGACGATCTGCCACCGGAAGAACTGAATAAGATCGTGGAAGACGGCGACTATGGCTGGCCGCAGGTCTTTGGAAAACAACAGGTAGACCCTACGCGGGAGGACCCGCCCGGTGGCACCAAGGCTGCTTATGCCAAGACGACTGTTCCGGCCGTGCTGTTATTTCCGGCGCATAGCGCCCCCATCGATTTTAGGTTCCTGAACGGTCCGGCAAGGTTTCCGGCTGAGTATAAAAATGATGCATTGGTGGCCTGGCATGGATCATGGAACAGGAAGGAGCCACAGGGATATAAGGTACAGCGTATCCATTTCGAGAAGGGGGAAGCCGTTTCAGCGACGGATTTTTTGTGGGGTTTTCTCAGCCCCGACGGTAAAACACGGTTTGGCCGGCCGGCTGGTATCATGGTATCACCCGACGGAGCGGTTTATATTTCTGATGATGAGAATGGAGTCATTTATAGTGTCACGCATAAATAGGCCGGTTATGTACAAATTTATAATGATCGTTTTTGTTTTGACGGGTATAAACGTCTATGCCCAAACTCCGCGCATCGAGATAAAAGAAAAAGGATTATATCCGGAAGGCGCGGCCTATGACAAGACCCGGAAATGTTTTTATGTCAGCTCGGTCACAGAGGGAACTATTGGGGTTGTGGATGCAAATGGCAGTTACAAGCCGTTGTATACGGATAGTACCCTTCAATCGTCTTTTGGAATGAAGGTGGATGATAAGCGGAACTGCCTGTGGGTTTGCGCCGGGATGCGCCGGGTCCTTGCCATCAGCCTTCCGGATGGGAAAAAAATTCAGGACATCGACCTGGCTCTCGTATACGCCGGTAAACATTTCATCAATGACCTGACCCTGGATGCTCAGGGCAATATTTATATCACGGACAGTTATTCCCCGGTGATCTATAAAGTGGATGCGGGTGGAAAAGCCAGTGTATTTACACAGAGTGAGCTGTTTAAGGGCCTCGGCATCAACCTCAACGGTGTAGCTGTAAGCAATAAAGGCTTTTTGCTGGTGGATAATGATCAGGCGGGGGCTTTGTACAGGGTGGATATGAAGTCGCCAGGGCAGATTACAAAGGTGGCCGTTCCTACTTTCTTTCCCGGGGCGGATGGGTTGTTGCTGATCAGTCCGGATACGCTGGTATTGGTTCAAAATAAGAGTGTAGATAAAGTGTTTGAATTGGTAAGCGCGGATAACTGGAAGACCGCCCGGGTAATAGCGGCTACTGCCGGGGCGGATCGCCTGCAGCAGCCCAGCGCTGTAACGCTGGCGAATGGGACGCTTTATGTGTTGAATTCGAAGATCAATGAGCTGTCGGATCCGACCAAAAAGCCTTCGCCGGAGTTTTCTTTGCAGGAGGTGAGGTTCAGGCCGATGAAATGAAGATGGGTGGAATATGAATTATAATTAACTAACCTTCTAAACATTTTTACTATGGATGACGTCGATGTAGTGATTGAAACGCCCAAGGGCAGTGCACAGAAATACAATTACGATCCTGATTCCCATTTTTTCCGGCTTAAAAAGATATTGCCTTCGGGTATGGTATTCCCCTATGATTTTGGGTTTATTCCTCACACAAAAGGCGAAGACGGCGATCCGCTGGACGTCATTGTCATTTCTGAATTTTGCAGTTTCCCCGGGATTGTGGTGAAATGCCGTATCATCGGCGGCATCAAGGCCGAACAGACCGCCAAGAAAGGAAAAGATAAAATGATCCGTAATGACCGTTTCCTGGCTGTGCCTACCTGCTCCAGCATCTTTGAAAATATACAGAACATGGACGACCTGCCAAAGAGGATCATGGATCAGCTGGAAGAGTTTTTTGTCGATTACAACAAATTAGAAGGAAAGGAATTTAAAGCCCTGAAACAAATGGATGCCAAAGAAGCCGGTAAATTAATCGATGTGGACGAATAATGGATCTGAGAACGGACTATCCCTTCTGGCTGCTGGACAAAGGCATTCTTGCTTCTTATCCGTCGTTGGATCGTAATATATCAACAGAGGTAGCCATCATAGGAGCGGGTATCAGCGGCGCGCTGGTTGCATGGCAACTCTGCCAGGCAGGAGTCCGGTGTGTCATCGTTGACAAAAGACATGTGGGTTTGGGCAGTACGGCTGCGACCACCGGGCTTTTGCAATATGAAACGGATACCCCGCTGACGGAACTGATTGGCAAAGTCGGTTACCGTCAGGCCTGCGATAGCTACCTTCTTTGTTCTGCCGCCAAAAGAATATACCCTGCGTAAGTCTATTGGACTGGAGCCGGATTGGCTGGATGAGGGAGACATCGAAAGCCGTTTTGGTTTTTCTAAAGAAGCGGGGCTTTTTTCTGCGCAGGGGGCAGTGGTCAATGCCTATGGTCTGACGCATGCATTGTTAAAGGAGTGCAAGGGGACCGGGCTGGAAGTGTATGATCGCACCGGTATTACCCGGATTGTCCATCACAAGAGAGGAATAGAACTGGTGACTGCGGACAAGCACCACATCCGGGCCGGGAAGCTGGTCATTGCCTGTGGGTATGAATCCGGGAAATACTTGCCTAGACGCGTGGACACGCTGTTTACGACTTATGCCCTCGTCAGTGAACCGTTTGCTCAGGCGCGACTCTGGTTTGAGAATGCTATGATCTGGGAAACGGCCCGTCCTTATCTCTATCTGAGGACTACACTGGACAACCGGGTAATGATAGGAGGGAAGGACGATGATTTCACCAGCCCCAGGCTAAGGGAAGAGGCGCTTCCGCAGAAGGCGAAGCAGCTGGAGAAGGCGTTTGGGCGTTTGTTTCCGGGTATCAGGCTTAAAACAGATTTTTATTGGGCGGGTAGTTTTGCTTCCACCAAGGACGGGCTGCCTTATATTGGAAGATTGCCGGGCCGGGATCCAATTTATTTTGCGTTGGGGTTTGGCGGGAATGGGATTGTGTTTAGCCAGCTGGCATCGGTGCTGCTGCGGGATATTATAATGGGCAGGCCGAATAAAAATGCGGAGATATTTAGGTTCGACCGATGAGGCGCGTCAATGTTTTTGCATTGTCGATCGCATAAGCATGGCCGTCGTTGTTGAAAAATATCCACAGTGTATGGCCTTGCCGCAGCCATTGTCTGCATTTGCGGGCATAGGCTTTTAGCGTCGCGTCCGGGTAAGAGGAGGCGTAAGAGCCATCGGGGCCATGAAAGCGGATATAAATATGCTTTGCGGTGATGATCTCTGAAGAAGCCCAGCGGTCGCCTGATTCTGCGATGACCCAGCCGATCTTGTATTTTCTCAGCAGGGCCAATGCTTCCGGGGACATCCAGGTATCGTGTCTGACTTCCAGGGAGAACAACCATCCTTTGCAGGTATGGCGGAGGTAAGAAAAAAAATGAGCGGCTTTGTCGGCATGAAAGGTCAGGGCGGCCGGTAGCTGAATAAGTATGGGTCCACAGTTTTTCCGGTAAGGATCAAAAACGTCGAAGAATCGCGGACAGGATTGCTCAGGATCGTTTAATTTTTTAGCGTGGGTGATAAACCGGCTGATCTTGGGACAGAAGCGGAAGTCTTTGTTCACCGCCTTTACGGTCTCCTGCCAGTGTTGGACCGCCTTTGGCGTGGGCAGCCGGTAGAAGCTGCTGTTGATCTCGGTACTGTCAAACTGCTGACTATAGAATTGAAGCTGTTTGGAAACAGGAAGGTTGGCGGGATAAAAGATACCCCGCCAATGTTTGTAGCTCCAGCCAGACGTGCCGATATGCAGCTTACCGGGAGACATAGATATTTTATGCCGGCACTTTTCCTTTGGCCTCTCTTTCCCAGAATCTGCCTGTACCGGCCACCTTCACAAAAGTTTTTACGAATGAATTTCCTGTTTCGGTGACGACTCCTACGGGGTCTTTTATCGCCGCGACATAGGAAGCTTTTACCAGCTGCACTCCTTCTTTCCAGGCGCCAATGGGTTTGCAATGGGTATAGGTCTCATTGATAAAGTGTATCGCATCGGGCTCCTGCAATAAAGCTTCCACGCTTTTGGCGCCGCCGGGGATATAGACTCCGTCGAACAGGACCGATGCAGCGGTGAGCAGGCTGAAGTCGATGGGCAATTTTTTACCGGCGGCCGTTGTCAGCTCGCCAAGGTGAGGAGCGATGAGCTTAACCATTGCGCCTTCGGCTTCCAGCGCCTTTTTTACGGGGTCGATAGTAGTACTGTCGGCGCCGTCGGCCACGAGGAAAGCGAATTTGCGGGTCGTCAGGGGAAGACCGGGAGAGTTGACCATACTCAGGGCCGGTGAATTGTCTATAGACCTGGCTTTACGGTTGCCCTGGTATTTCTTCTGATCGGCGTCGGCCGGAACGCCCTGGTTGATGGGTTGTTCAGGGACCTTCGGGATGGGTAATCCCAGCCCTTCGGCGACTTGCCGGGCCAGGCCGGCGTCTACCTGTGTGAGCAGGCCTACCATCCGCTGGCGAATGGCCGGAGTCTCTACCTTACCCAGTTCGAAGCGGAGGGCTTTCACGATGTGCGCTTTTTCGTGAGGGGCTTGACTGTTATAGAACAAAGTGGCCTGGCTGAAGAAGTCGAAGAAACTCTCGCTGCGGTCGCGCAGTTTTGGGGCGTTGATCGGTTGGGGAAAGGACGTAAACCCTCCGTCTTTCATGGCCGCCTGGTAAGGGCATCCGCCACTCAGCGAATTGGGTTGGTAACTGACGCGACCGGAGTTGATATCCTGCCGCATAAAACCATCCCGTTGATTGTTGTGTATCGGGGCGACGGGCCGGTTGATGGGTATCTCGTGGAAGTTAGGTCCGCCCAGCCGGATCAGCTGCGTGTCGGTATAACTGAAGAGGCGTCCCTGTACTAAGGGATCGTTGGTAAAGTCGATCCCGGGTACGAGGTGTCCGGGGTGAAAGGCCACCTGTTCGGTTTCTGCAAAAAAATTGGCGGGGTTGCGGTTGAGTGTCATTTTCCCGATGCGCTGCACCGGGATCAATTCCTCGGGGATGATCTTGGTAGGGTCGAGCAGGTCGAAGGGGAATTTATGTTCGTCCTCTTCCGGCACCAACTGGACACCAAACTCCCATTCTGGAAAGGCGCCGCTTTCGATGGCTTCCCAGAGGTCGCGACGGTGAAAATCTGCGTCTTTGCCGGATATCTTCTGCGCTTCGTCCCAGGCTACGGAATGAAGGCCCAATAAGGGTTTCCAGTGGAATTTGACGAAGGTGGACTGTCCTTTTGCATTGACGAAGCGGAAGGTGTGTATGCCAAAGCCTTCCATCATCCGGAAACTGCGGGGGATGGCGCGGTCGGACATAGCCCACATGATCATGTGCATGGACTCGGGCATCAGCGAGATAAAATCCCAGAAGGTGTCGTGCGCCGTAGCGGCCTGGGGTATTTCGTTGTGCGGTTCGGCCTTGGCGGCATGGATAAGGTCAGGGAATTTAAGGGCATCCTGGATAAAGAAAATGGGAATATTATTTCCAACGAGGTCATAGTTGCCCTCTTCCGTATAAAATTTAACGGCAAATCCTCTGACATCCCTTGCCAGGTCGGTACTGCCACGCGATCCGGCGACGGTAGAGAAACGGACAAAAACGGGCGTTTTAACAGCCGGGTCCTGCAGGAATTTTGCCTTTGTATATTTTGCCATCGACTTATAAACCTGGAAATGACCATGAGCCGCTGCGCCCCGGGCATGGACTATCCGTTCGGGGATGCGTTCGTGATCGAAGTGGGTTATCTTCTCGCGGAATATAAAATCTTCCAGCAGGGATGGCCCCCGGTCGCCGGCTTTCAAGGTATTCTGGTCGTCGTTGACAAGCAGGCCCTGGTTTGTGGTCAGGGCCTGATCTGCATTGGATATGGTTTGTTGGTCCAGCTGTTCCTGCTTTTTGCCGGTGTCGGGAACAGCCAATTTCCTTTTTGTTGGCATAACAATAAGTTATGATTAAGTTTATTAGTCTTCTGTTTCTTCTGAAGCTTCGTAGTTGATGCCGCCTTCGGCGATCTCCGTGAGTACCTGATCGGCGTGTTTCTCTTCTTCCAGGGTCTGCAGCAGCAGCCGGGCTACATCATTATGGCCCAGTGTTTTTGCGATCTGGATCAGTCCGCCGTAAGTAGCTATTTCATAGTGCTCTGCTTTCTGGCCGGACAGGATCAGGGCGACGTCGCGGGTTGCGGTGCCTTCTTTGGTATCTTCGATAACAGCCGCGCCTTCTTCGGTGATGCCTTCCATGGCCTCGCATTTTTTTGAATGGGCTTTTTGGCCAAGCATTTCAAAAGCTTTTTCCAGTCTTTCTACATGGCTTTCTGTTTCGGAGAGGTGATTGCCAAAAGCCTGTTTCAGCTCGTCGGAGTTGGCGGCTTTTTGAAGTTTGGGAAGGGTCTTGACCAGTTTCTTTTCAGCCCAGTAAATATCCTTCAGCTCATCGACAAGAAATTCTTCCAGCGCCGAGTCGGACACGGGTGTTTGTGTTTGTCTGGTGCGGGAAGGTGTTTTTGTAGCGGCCTGTTTGCCGGTGGATTTCGCGGTCTTTGCGGTAGAAGTATGTGTTTTTTGCATAGACTATAATTTTTTTGATAGTTGTAGTATATATCGTGCCATGGCCAGATCAGGCTGCAAGGATTTTCCATTGTGGAAATTGTTACCCTTTCTGCCGGTGGATGTGGGACCAGTTTTTGCAAATTGTCCAGTAAACAAAGTCATATGATACAACGCGATGGCGCCTTGTCCAGTCTATGGCAGGCCACAACAAACAAAAGCAAAGACAGCTATATCAACAACCGGATGTTACCGCAGGACGAGCCCTTTGACGTCGTCATCGTTGGCGGAGGCATTACCGGCGTAAGCACGGGGCTGCTCCTGCAGGAAGCAGGGTTCCGGTGTCTTTTATTGGAGGCTAATACTCTTTGTTTCGGAACTACGGGTGGCACTACGGCCCACCTCAATACTATTCTCGACACGCCCTATCCTACGATCATAAAGAATTTTGGCCAGGAGAAGGCTTCTCTCGTCGCCCGGGCCGTGCGGGAAGCGATTGACCTGATCCGGGCGAATTGTGAAAAATATTCCATCGATGCGGAACTGGAGAAACAGACGGCCTATCTGTTCTCACAAACGGACGAGCAGACGGAGGAACTGGAAGAGATCCGTAAAGCCAGCCTGGAGGCCGGGCTGGAACTGGAATATACCGATCATATTCCTGTTGACATAAAAATGCAAAAGGCCCTGGCTATCTATGACCAGGCTAAGTTCCATCCCACGCGGTATGTATTAGGCATGGCCCGGGCTTTCCAGGATATGGGCGGCCGCATCATCGAACAGGCCCGCGTGACGGATGCCGATAATGGTGAGGCTATTACTGTTTTTACTGAAAAAGGGAATATAACCTGTTCGTATCTTATCTATGCGACCCATATCCCGCCGGGCGTGAACATTCTGAATACGCGTTGCGCGCCCTATCGCAGTTATGCCATGGCGCTGACCCTGAAGGGAGGATATCCGGATGGGCTGATCTATGATATGTACGATCCTTATCACTATTACCGGACACAGGTGATAGATGGAAATCCTTACCTGATAGCCGGCGGCGGGGACCATAAGACGGGTCATATGACCAATACCCAGACCTGCTTTTTGAAACTGGAAAGTTATGTCCGGGCGCATTTCGACGTGGACGTGATAAAGTACAGGTGGTCCTCTCAATATTTCGAACCGGTGGATGGCCTTCCCTACATCGGTCACCTGCCCGGGGAGCCGGGAAATATCCTTGTCGCCACTGGTTTTGGCGGGAATGGTATGGTGTATAGCGGGGTTGCGGCCTTGCTGTTCCGGAATCTATTGCTTAAGTCTTCTGAGAAGTATATTCATGTATTTGATCCCAATCGTTTGAAGCCGGTGGCTGGTTTTTCCAATTTTGTGCGCGAGAATGCAGACGTGGCGAAGAAGTGGGTAGGAAAATTCCTGCCCGCAGAAAAACTGGAGTCTTTTGCCGACATGGCGCCCGGCGAGGCCAGGGTGGTGAAAGTCGAAGGAGAGACGATAGCGTTGTACAAGATGGATACCGGGGAACTGATGGCGCTGGCTCCGACTTGCACGCATATGGGCTGTCATGTCACCTGGAACAATATGGAAAAGTCATGGGACTGCCCTTGTCATGGGGCGAGATATAGTTTTGATGGGACGGTATTGACCGGGCCGGCAGATAAGGATTTGGAGAAGATCAATCTGGCTGCGCTGGTGGAGAAATAGGGCTACAGGCGGTGGCATGGAATAAGAAGACCGGCCATCCGGCCGGTCCCTGCTTTACACTGCGAACATATGCGAACGTAACCGAACTAAGGTTTGATTGTAACCGAGTAAGATTCTGATCACTTCCAGGGGTCGAGGACGACCTTGATGCAATTGTCCTCGCGATTGGAGAAAATATCATATGCATGCGAGATTTCCGTTAGGGGAAGCCGGTGGGTAATGATATCATCCAGCCTAACCCTTCCCTCATTGACATAAGAAAGCAGCTTGTCGATGTGTCGAAGAATTGTCCCAGCGGGAAATTGTCATAGGTGGTGCCGTAGACACCCAATACCGAGACGATGCCGCCGCGTCGCACGGCACTCATACAGGCCTCCAGCACTTTGATGGAGCCTTTTTCCATATTGATAACGGCCTTTGCCTTTTCTCCTATGTTCCGTTTGGGCTCGAATCCTACGGCATCGACGCAAACGTCTGCACCTCGGCCTTCTGTTGCGTCGCGGATCTGGCTGATCACCCCTTCGGGTCCGTCATCCCACAAAAGTGTTTCCGCTTTTGCGGCCAGCCTTGCTTTTTCCAGCCGGTAGGGGAGGGTATCGACGATGAACACACGGGCCGCACCGCGCAGCCATGCGCTTTTGGCCGCCATGATCCCTACCGGGCCGGAGCCGAAGATGGCCACGGTCTCGCCTCCTTTACCTCGCCCCTGTCGATGCCGGTATAACCGGTGGGAAAGATATCTGTCAGGAAAAGGACCTGTTCGTCGGTGAGGCTATCGGGCACCAGCCGTGGGCCGTAATTAATACGTAGGTAATGCGGATCGGCGTTGATTGAATGGGTTAGGGATGAATTACGGTTTTGGGAAGGGGCCTCAGGTGTTTCGGGTGTAGATAGGGCGGCAGCCCTCTTAGGTTAGTCAGGATATGGGTCCTTAGCAACGGACATTGACCTGCCGCCGTTTTAAAGGTCCGGAATATCCCGGAAATTTGACGATTCCCGGGGGTTATTTTTTTGGTAAATCCGGATTATCTTTTTTTTTGACCATGGACAAAGGCAGGGATTGCGGGGGCATTGTATAAAAATTGCATATTCTTTAATCTTAAACACCAACATGCATCCGCAAACAAAGCACAGCCCGGACAGGCAGTTCGTGGCGGATGCCGCGACCAGCAATCTTAACGAGGTAAATGCAGGTTCGCTGGCTTACGGGAAAAGCGTTTGATACTACCTGGCTGCGGGCGCAGATAACGGATCATCAGAAAGCGATTGTCCTTTTCCGGTCCGAATTGAATAACGGGACCAGTACCTCGGTTATACGGTATACAAATAAACACTTGCCGGAATTACAGGCGCATTTGAAAATGGCGGACAGCCTGCTGCAGGTATTGCAATAAAGCGGAACGCAAGGCAATCGTGTTGTGATTGAAACCGGACAAGGCATGGCATTACCCTTGCGGGTTGAATAGTTTCAAACACATTTTATGAAAAAACTTCTTTATCTCCTGTTCGTCCTGCCTTTTTTTTATTCCTGCGGTCCAAGCATTAAGCTTTCGCAATCCTGGGTTGCGCCTGGTATGACGCACCAGAAATTCAATAAGATAATCGTGTTGGTACTGGCGCCTGCAAAATACAGCGCTGCAGGCCATATTGGCGAGCAGCAGCTGGCAGCTGAGCTCAAGGCGAATGGCGTCGATGCGGTGTCCGCCCAGGATGAGTTCGGTCCGCAGCAATTCCGTAATGACGATGAGCAGGGAGTATTGGCGAAGATGAAAAAAAGCGGTGCGGACGCAGTCATCGTCACATCCCTGCTGGATGTGGAGAAAGAGAAAAAATATGTTCCCGGAGCAGACTTTCCGCCTCCTTATTATGGACGCTTCTGGGGGTATTACAGCTACTGGTATAACAGGGCATATACCCCGGGCTACTATGAAACGACGCGTAAGTATTATTTTGAAACCAACTTATACGATCTGTCCAACAGCAACCTTTTGTATTCTATTCAGTCGCAAACGGTCGACCCGGGATCAGCCGAACAGCTGGCGCGGGCGTTTAGCAAGCGGGTGGTAAAAGACATGAAGGCAAAGCAGGTGATCTGAGCCCCCATCAAACGGCCTTTGCTATTTGTTCTCCCTGTTTGTAATGAACACCCGGCCGGGCGGTAAACTCCACCATATCCTGCTGAAATACCAACGATGGAGAGGCCGGGTATTATCCGCGCTTCTTTGATCAAACCGCTTGCCGGAAGATGAAAGCGATGGTAATCGTTTGTATCGAGATAACTGTGTGTAAATACTCCGCCGGCAAACTGGTCCTGTTACAGGGTTCGGCGAACCGGCGAAGAATATCCGAAGTGACGAATCCAGCCGGGGTCTTTCTGTCCGGCGCTTCCTGTTGACCTTTACTTTCCTTACCGCCGATGATGACCAGGATACCTGCCGGGACGGGACAATCGCTTTTGTTTTCCATAATGGGTATTTCAAGCTACCTCCATCTGATGTATAAAATATTTTCCTGCCGCCAGGGCCTGCTGCAACTGTCCGGTCACGGCCGGGATATCGTCGGCAAAGATGGTTGCCGCCATACCTGGCTGCGCCTTTTCCAATAGTGAAGCGACCGCTTTGTCTTCTTCGGGGATGATGGTGATCTTCTTCGAGGGATCGACCTGGCGGATGCCCTGGCAGACCAGGTCGTTTAGCTCTTTGGCATCATCTATCCCGGTAACCGGCTTGAGGCCTATCTCCGTCGGGCATATGATCGTTCATATACTGTCTTGCGGGGATGTTTATAATATAACCAGCCAGCAGTTGGAAAAAGATAAACCGGAAGGTCCCTGATCCGATGTGCAGAAAGGGATTTCGGGTCGCCTGCACAGGGTGTGTAATTTCCTCCCCAGCTGTCGTATGGAATCGGTACTCTATCAGCATCTTAGGTCCTGGCAAGTCATTTGAATACGTAGATATTGAACTGATTTATATCATCTAAATATGACAAGTTATGGACAACAAACCTAATACTTCGAGTACCAGCTTGAAAATGAAGGGCAACTGGAATGAAATAAAAGGAAAGATCAAACAACAGTACGCCAATCTCACCGATGACGACCTGTTGTATGAAGAAGGAAAAGAAGATGAATTGTATGGCCGTCTTCAGAAAAAGACGGGTCATACCAAAGAAGAAGTAAAAAATTGGATCGATAAGCTCTAGGCAGCCATACTATTGACCCTCCGGGTTCAACTGGCTACGGCAAGGAGGCTGTAATGGTCTAATTCCGTGGCCTTTTTTTATGGTGGTGGCATGGTTTTTTTGCAAAATTTGAAGGGTAGCGGTTTCTACAAATTGCCCGGTATTTCCCACCTTTCCCGATGAAAACGGCCAAGCCATGTTTTAATCCGATTGGCATGGTTTTCGAGGTTATATAGGCAGATGGATGGTGATTTCCCGCTAAACAATTATAACGACGCTCACAAGGCGGCTTTATAAAAAATAAAAGGAATAAGCATCCGCGAAAGCTGTGTTCCGAAAGGAGTACAGCTTTTTTTATATTGCATTCCAATAAAGTGCTTTAATGTACGACAACGACGTCGAAGTAGTATTTCCCTTCCCGCTGGACGCCGCTTACCTTTATGCGCTGATAATGGGAACCAGCTTCATCTTGTGAAGTGATGCTGTCAAGGAATTCATCCGCTTGCTTTTCAGCAGTTTGTATGTCACTGCAGTTTTCGGCGATGACAATATTGCGGTTATCCGGTTGGAAATAGGCAGTGGGTGCAGGCATGGTCATTTGATTTTTTGGAATGCATAATGCCCTTTTATCTTCGTGTTGAGAAATTCGCCCTTTGAACCGGCCGTTTTCATCTTCTCATAGACTGGCTCGGGCACCTCCTTATAATCGTAGATGTTTCCCGAAACATAGACGACCCGTAAGGTATGCGATGGGGCATCGTATCGTATGGTTCTTACAACAGAAGAAGGCATATTTCAGGCTATGCTAAAATTGGGCCTGGCTGCCTGAGGAGCGGGGCGGCGGGGATTAGGCAAAAAAAACCCCCGGCTTTAGCCGGGGACGCACTAAATCAAATACCATTAACCATTTAACCTTATCCTGCTGCTAAATTACTTTCTTTCTGTATCTCCGAATAATTTTTGGCTGCCCTTCCCGCGACTTTACGCAAATGGAGGTGTCCATGCTAAGTAAATGCTCTTAATTTTTGGTTTGCCCCGGGGTCTGATAATTGCAACACTAAACGCAAATAGTTAATCACCATGGAAAATGCTTTTACAGAGGCAATTCCTTCGAGTACGCACCAGGAAGGTCCCGTAGCAAAGAATATCGAACAACATACAGCCAAACTTCCCTCTGACATTTTCCTCTGGGCCGCCTTAGGCTCAATGGCGGCATCGGCAACCCTGAAAGCATTTGGCCGTAAGCACGATGCCTTGTTTGTCGGTCAATGGGCAGCACCCTTTCTTCTCCTCGGGCTTTATAACAAACTTGTTAAGGTTGCAGGCCATGATCGATCCGATGAAGGAAGGCAGGTTATGTCTAAGCCGGCGGATGATTAGACCCCGGGGTTGTGCTGGCTACTCATACCAGTCAAATATGTAATTACCAATGGCATTGATCAGCCCGCTATGGCCTTTGGGCTCGTCCCGGTTACGCCAGCCCCTTTCCCCGCAGCAGATATAGGCATACAGTTCATCGCCGATCTCGACCCGGAAGAAAACGGGAAATCCTTTTTCATCGGTTTCTTCGGAAGGGAGAATGGTGCCGGAATAATGCTGTCCTTCGTAGTCGAGTTCGAGTTTAAAAGCTTTCTGCGGGTCCATATGTCTAAGGTCAATTTTAACCGGTGATGGGGTTGCCGGTTAAAAAACTATGCCACCGGAAGAAGGCCGGCGGCATGGGGCGCGGTATGGCGGCGGCGGAAGTATTAAACGTATGGCTCGACGTGTATAAGGGCGTCTTTTATTCGCAGGTCGCTGTGCAGCAGGCGGTCTTTCACCTGGTGGGCGATGGCATGGCCCTGTGCGACAGTCAAATGGGGGGAAACCTGGATATGCAGGTCTACATAATAATCGAATCCCATTTTGCGGACGAAACATTTTTCAACCTGGTCTACCTGGGGTATATCTGCCGCCAGCTGGCGTACTTTTTTTACGATCTCGTTGGAAGGCGCGGCGTCCATGATTTCGTTGAGGGCGGGACGCAGCAGGTGGATACCATTGTAAACTATGATGAAGGAGGCGATGAGGGCGGCCCAGTCGTCCGCGGCTTCATATCCTTTTCCCAGCAGTATGGCTATTAAAATACCGATAAAAGCGGCGATAGAGGTAATGGCGTCGCTTCGGTGGTGGTAGGCGTCGGATTTGACGGCCTGGCTGTTGATCTCCTTTCCCACCTTTAGTACGTAGCGGAACATCCCTTCTTTGATGAGTATGACTATGACCAGGACGCCCAGCGTGAATTTTTGGGGTAGGTGATGGGGGGTGCGAATAAATTCAATCGCATGCCAGGCTATCCAGACGGCTGTTCCGATGAGGAAGAGGGAGATAATGATGGCGGCGAGGGGTTCGGCCTTGCCATGTCCATAGGGATGTTCTTTGTCTGGCGGCTTAATGGAAATGCGCAGGCCGATCCATAACAGGGCGGAACTGAGTACATCGGCGGAAGTTTCTGAGGCGTCTGCGATGAGGGCGTATGAATGGCCTATATAACCGGAAAAGAACTTGACAAAAACCAGGACAATGCTGACGGCGATGCCGACGGCGGTGGTGCGCATCCCTTTGATGGATGGGTGGAGATCATTGCTTTGCATTTGTCAAGGTTTCTTTTGTGTGCCGGAATTTGTGCCGCTAAAATAAGGTTTTTTATTATTTGTATACTCGCTTTGCAGCAGGTAGGCCCCAAACATTCCAAAGAAATATCCAAAAATATTCTTAACTTTTCATTCACTTCTTTCGCTAATGGCGTCGGTATATATCTTTCCCTCCGTTTCCCAGTTTTAATCCTATCACGCGCAAGCTGAAACCACAGTTCCGGTCTCTATCATTACTCACTTCTATCGCTTAACGATAAATTAGTTGAGAACTGTGCAATTTCTATAAGGGAGTAAATATTCTGTGAACACATCTATTTCTTTATCCATCGCAACAAAGATCTCATAGTAGTTTATTGTTTTAGTGTACCAAAAATGAAATGGCAACCACTTTTTATAACAATTTAAAATAAACAATTATGAAAAAGCAATTAAAATTAGTACTGCTGCTTTTGGGAATATCATTTATTCTCCTTCCGGGATGCGAGAAAAAGTCACATTCTACTACCATAAAGGCGACAAATTTAGTTAATTTAAACCCGAAGGGAGCGCCCATTTTTACAGGGACCTTTACCGCAACGGGAGGGCTTAATACTTCCGGGACCCATTTAATGTTCGTGGTGCCGGAAAAAGATCCCACTTTTATTGATTGCACAACTACAATGACTGCACCGGAAGGAACTTTCATTATACTGATGCATTGTTCACTTACCGCCAATACCGGAGAATGGCATATTGCCAGTGGTAGTGGCACAGGCCTTTATAAATTTATTGTTGGTAGCGGCACACTCACAATGATGTTTCCCCCATCCCCGTCCGTTCCGCCGGGCGCGCTCGGCGTTGAAACGATGACTGGTAAAGTTTTCCCGGAGGGAATATGGTAGCTACATTTTCATTTTGCTCATATCCATTCCTTCCATAGGACCCGCTCCATTTCGGAAGATATACTCGCTTTGCAGCAGGTAGGCCCCGCTGGTGACGATGGCGTCGCCGGGTTGCAGGCCGGATTTGATTTCGATGAGGCCGTCGCCTTCCTGGCCGGTTTGTACCATCCGGCTTTTGAAGGTATTCTGGGCTGTTTCCACCCAGATGGTGGACATGCTACCGTTTCTGAGGACGGCATCGGAGGGAAGGGATAGGGTTTTTCGTCGAGGGTCTTTGAGGGTGACGTAGGCGGACATACCTGGCCGGAGCTGGTTGTCTTTGTTGGGGACGACTACCCGCATTAGGTTGATGCGGTTGTCGGGATTGACCTCTGGATTGACGAAGGCTATTTTTCCGGGGAGGGTCTTACCGGGCAGGTCGGGGAATTGTATATTGACGGTGGCTGTGGGATTGAATTGGGCAAGCTGGGAGGTATAGACCTGAGCTTCGATCCATACGGTGGAGAGGTTAACCAGTTTTACGATGGTGCCGCCTTCGGTGACATAATCGCCTTCTTTGACATTGAGTTCGGTGATGATTCCACTGGCGGTGCTGTAAAACGGGGTGGTGGTAGCGGCTTTGCCGGTTGTGATTAGTTGGTTGATCTGGGCGTCGGTCATGCCCCAAAGCTGTAATTTGCTTTTGGCGCTTTGGGCGAGGTCATTGTAGTTGATGATGGAATTGCCTAATATTTTTTGCTTTTGTAAAATGAGGAGGTATTCCTGTTGGGCGTTGTTCAGGTCTTCGCTATAGAGGTCGTAGAGCCGGGCGCCTTTGGGGATGGGATCGCCGATATTTTTAAAGTATAACCTTTCGATGCGGCCGCCGATCCGGGTGCTTATGGCATTCAGGGCAGACTGGTCAAAGTTGACGGTGCCGGTGAGTACGGTTTCACTGCCCATGCCGGCTGATTGGATGGTGTCTACCCGGATATTGCCGAGTTGTATTTGTTGGGGGCTGAGTTTTATTTCATCGAGGTTCTGTTGCTGGCTTTTGTGGACTGGCGTTAGTTCCATATGGCAGATGGGGCATTTGCCGGGATGGGATTCTACGACCTGGGGATCCATCGAGCAGGTGTAATAGACGTCGGGGTCGCTCTTTGCGGTGTTTTTCGTTCCTGTCTGGCAGGAGGCGAGCAGGATAAGAAGAAGGCTGATCTTGAATATCGGGTTCATAACTAGTTTTTTATTTTGATAAAACTTTCGCTGTCCATTAAGAATTGAGCATTGGCGGCTACACTATCCTGTGGGTTTAATCCGCCGGTGATCTGGATGAGGCTGTCGGTTGTGATGCCGGTCTGTACGGTGCTGACCTGGAAAGCCCCGTTTTCTTTTTTGAGGACGACCTGATGCAGGCCGAGGGACAGGACGGCTTCGCGGGGAAGCCAGGCGCCGGGGCCGGTTGCTCCCCGGATGGTGGCTTTTACCTGGCTGCCGATGGGTAGTTGCCGGTAGCTGTTATCGAAATAGACTCTTGCGGTAAGGGTTTTGCTGCCCTCCCTGTAAAAGGGTTCAATATAGCCGATGGTTGCTTTGAAGGGTTTGTCGGGGGCTGTCTCAGGGGTGATAGTGAGGGGAGTACCGGCCTTTACCCGTGAGGCGCTGCCGGGGTAAAGATTGAGAATGATCCAGCTCTGATCGGTATTGTATAACTGGAAGACGGTCTGCCCTTTTTGTACATACATGCCTTCTTTGAGTGGGAGTTCGCCGGACTGCTGACCGCTGCCCGTAGCTTCGTTCATATTGCCGGCTTCGTGGATATGGCCCGTATAATGAGTATATACGGTAACTTTATACTGGGGTTTACCGGATTGGATGACCTGTTGCAATTGCTGGTTGTCCATACCGAGTAATTGTAATTTTGTTTTTGCGGCATCGAGCAGGGCGGTGTTTCCGGGATCGTTGTGCAGGATGAATAGCAGGTCCTGCTGGGCGGTGACCAGTTCGGGGCTGTAAATGTCCATGATCTTGTCGTCCATGTGGACGTGCTGGTAACGGTATTTGACATAGAGCTTTTCAATCCTGCCGGAGATCCGGGCGGCGATGGTTTGCACGCGGCGGGTATCATAATCTACCCTACCTAATGCTTCTGTTTGCAGGGATTGACTGGAGGATTGCAGGGTGGTGACGGGTATGCCGGATATGACGGCGCTATTGGTTGGCCGTAGTAGGGTGTGGAGGTCGACGGTGGCTTGTTCGGCGGGCTGTGTGGTTGCCTGCCGTGTAGGGTGATGGTTACAGGCTGCTGCGAGCAGGGTGACGCTGATAAGCGTGATCCCTATATAGGTGGGTATGTGTAGACTTCTTTTTGGCATGGCTTTAATTTTGTTCAAGTGTTTTATCCATCTCTGTCTGCAAGGTGAGGAGGTCTTGTACTTGTTGTAGATATTCGAGTTGGGTCATGTTCAGCGTCTGCCAGGAATCGAGTAGTTCGAATAATTCTCCGGTGTTCTGTTCATAACCGAGTTGCAGGACCTGATAATTCTTTTGCAGGGCGGGGATAATGTTTTGTTCAAAAAGCTGTACCTGCCGTTTTTTGCTGGCAATGGCGGTTAACAGGCCTTGCATCTGGCCGGTGGCTTCATTGATCATTACTTGTTTTTGCCGGGCAAGGGACTGCTCTTTCCATTTCAGACTTTCAATGCTGGCTTTGGCTTTCTTTGATGACCAGGCGGCCATGGGCAGGCGGACGGTGGCCATCAGGGTGTATTGCATGGGCTGGCCGCCGAAACCGAACATGTGATCGTACTGAATGCCGAATTGGGGTTTTAATTTGGTTCTTTCGAGGTTTTGCTGCAGGTAAGCGAGGTCGATGTTCTTTTGGACCGCTTTTATGTCGCTGCGGGCCTGCCCGAAATAGCTGCTGTCTGCGGGGCTGTAGTCTTTGATCGTGTAGGTAGTGTCGATTTGGAAATTGGCCTGTGCATCCCGGTTCATGAGGGTGTTGAGGCGGACTTGTTGTTGTATGATCTCGTTTTGGAGTTGGATACGCTGGTTTTCGATGTCGCCTAATGCGGCCTTGGCTTTATAGTAGGCGTTCAGTTTGCCCAGGTTGTTTTTGAATCTGATCTCGGTGCTTTGGATCATGAATTGAAGCAGCTTTTCGTTGTCGTCGAGGACCCGGAGTTTTTTCCCGGTGATGAGCCAGGTATAGTAACTCATTTTGGCGGCGGCATACAGTTCGTTCAGATTGGCCTGTTTTGACTCTTTGCCCGCGGCGGAGACGGCCCGCAGGTACTTCTCATTGGCGTCGAGTTCTTTTTTATTGGCGATCATTTGCTGGGCGGAGATCATATACTGTCCCATGCCGGGGGTGCCGTCGGCATTCCTTTTCCATAAGGAAGGATTATAGGGCGTCATCCACAAGCCGGTACCGAGTTCGGGAGCTTCCCAGCTTCGGGCGCCTTTGGCGGCTTCATCGGAAGAGCGGATATCCGCATCGTACATTTTTACGGAGGGGTGGTTGGTTTGGACGACGGAAAGGATATCCTCCAGCTTCATAGTGGATTGGGCGTTGGTTTTGGCCTGTACCGTGAGGAGGAGGATAAGTAGGATGATTGACTTTTGCATAGATTAATGTTTTGCTTCCAACACGTCTATTTTACCGTGTTTTCTTAATTCATATTCTTTGCTCATTAAAAAAATGAGAGGGGTGACGAGTAGTATATGAATGGACGAAGTGAATACACCGCCGATCATAGGCAGGACGATGGGTTTCATGACGTCACTGCCTATCCCGGAGCTCCATAGGATAGGGATGAGGCCGAATAAGGATACGCATACGGTCATCAGCTTGGGGCGTAATCGTTTGGCAGCGCCGGCGATTACGTATTCCCGTAGATCGGCGTTCGTGATGGTTTCGCGGGAGTTGCCTTTGGCGGTGATGAGTTGCTGCATGGCGTCATTCAGATAAATGACCATAACGATACCGGTTTCCACGGCGAGGCCGAAGAGGGCGATGAATCCGACGGCGACCGCTACGGATAGGTTGACTCCCCAGAAATAGACCATATATACACCTCCAATCAGGGCGAAGGGGATGGTGATGAGGCTCAGGAAGGCTTCGCGGGCGGAATGGAAGGCAAAGTACATGCAGACAAAGATGACCAGTAATACAATGGGCAGAATGAGCTTTAAGGTCCTTTCGCCGCTGATAAGGTTCTCGTACTGTCCGCTCCATTCCAGGAAATAGCCTTTGGGCAGGCGGGTCAGCATCTTATTGAGCCGGTCCTGGGACTCCTGGACGGTGCCTGCGAGGTCCCGGTCGCGCACGTTGAAAAGGACGGTACCCCGTAGTAAGGCATTCTCAGAATTGATCATAGGAGGTCCCTCGGAGATCTGTACATCCGCGACGGCACTTAAAGGGATGGGCCCGGATTGCAGGGTCTGCACGGACAGGCGTTTGAGGGCATCCAGGTTATCCCGGAAATCCTGGGCGTAACGGGCGTTGACGGAAAAGCGGCGCCGGCCTTCGATGGTGGTGGTGAGCCGGGCGCCGCCTAATGCGCTTTCGATGACGGTGTTCACGTCATCGATGCTGAGTCCGTACCGGACGATCTCGTCGCGTTTGATGTTGATGTCGATGTATTTGCCGCCCGTGATCGGCTCCACATACAAGTCCTTTACACCGTTGATACCCTGCAATTCAGTTTTTACTTTCTGGGCGAAGGCATAGATGGTATCCAGGTTCTGTCCATATACCTTGACGCCGACATCGGTACGGATACCGGTGGACAGCATGTTGATCCGGTTGATAATGGGCTGTGTCCAGCCGTTGGTAACGCCGGGGATCTGTAGTTTGCTATTGAGTTCGTTGATGATGTCTTCTTTGGTGATACCGGGACGCCACTGTGATTTGGGCTTTAGCAGTACGATGGTTTCGATCATGCTGATGGGGGAGTTGTCGGTGGCGGTATTGGCCCGGCCTGCCTTGCCCAAAACATTCATCACTTCCGGTTCGGATTTGATGATCTTGTCCTGCACCTGCAGTAACCGCTTTACCTCGGAGTTGGCAACATCCGGTAGGGTCACAGGCATAAACAGGAGCGATCCTTCATCGAGTGGCGGCATGAACTCTCTTCCCAGGCTCAGGAGAAGGGGAATGCTGATTATCAGGGCGAGGATATTGATGCCGATGGTGGTTTTCCGCCAGCGGATGCACCAGCGGATCAGGGGCTCATACATCCTTTCCAGGACCCGGTTGATGGGGTTGGCGTGGTCACTGTGGAAGCGGCCCCGCATAAAAAAGGAAATGAGAACGGGCGCCAGGGTGACGACGAGGAAGGCGTCTACAAGCAGGATAAAGGTCTTGGTATAGGCCAGGGGGTGAAAGAGCTTCCCTTCCTGTCCGGTCAGCAGGAATACGGGCAGGAAGGAGGTGATGATGATGACGGTCGAAAAGAAAACGCCGCGCGATACCTGTTTGCATGATCGTTCGATGATGGCCAGTCGTTCCGCGAAAGGGATGCGGTAGTAATCGTTTCTTTTGGACCCACTATTTTTAAGTGCCATACAATTATTGTTTATTGGGTGAATGACTGGCCTGCCACTCGGCCAGGTTCCGGTAAGAATTTTCGGACATGATGATGCCGTTGTCTACGATGACGCCGATGGCCAGGGCAATGCCGGTGAGGGACATGATATTGGAGGACAGGCCGAAGGCGTTGAGCAGGATGAAGCTGATGGCAATGGTGATGGGGATCTGGATGATGATGCTCATAGCGCTGCGCCAGTGGAATAGGAATAAAATGACGACCAGGGATACGGCCAGCATTTCCTCCCCGAGCTTGCCTTTGATATTGGCTATGGCTGCTTCGATCAGGCTGCTGCGGTCGTAGGCGATCTTGAAGTGAACGCCCTCGGGCAGTCCCTTTTCTACGTCCTTCATTTTTTCTTTGACGGCGGCGATGACTTTATCCGCATTCTCCCCGTTGCGCATGACGACGATGCCGCCCACAGACTCGCCTTCTCCGTTCTGGTCGAAGATGCCAAGACGCAGGTCCCCGCCTAACTGTACGGCGCCGATGTCTTTTACCCGGATGGGGATGCCCTTGTTGTTGGTCAGCCCGATATTTTCCAGGTCTTCTTTATTTTTGACGTAACCCAGCCCCCGGATGATATAGGACATATCGCTCATCTCGAATTTGCGGCCGCCTACATCGTTGTTGTTGGCTTTTACTTTGTTCATGACATCGGTCAGGGAGATATTGTAGTATTGGAGTTTGACGGGATCGACGACAAGCTGGTATTGTTTTTCAAAGCCGCCGAAGGAAGCAATTTCAGCGACGCCGGGTACGGTTTGCAACCCGAATTTGATATACCAGTCCTGGAGGGCGCGCTGTTCGCCGAGGTCCAAACCGGGGGCGTCGAGAGTATACCATAGGACGTGCCCTACGCCGGTGCCGTCAGGGCCAAGTGTAGGTGTTATGTCCTGCGGTAGTAGTCGCTGAGCGTAGTTCAATCGTTCCAGAACACGGGTACGCGCCCAATAATTGTCGGTGTTGTCGTCAAAAATGATATAGACGAAGCTCATCCCGAACATGGAAGTGCCCCGAATGTTCTTTACGTTGGGGATGCCTTGCAGGTTGGAGACGAGGGGGAAGGTGACCTGGTCTTCGATGATCTGGGGGCTGCGGCCCATCCACTCGGTGAATACGATGACCTGGTTTTCGGACAGGTCGGGGATGGCATCTATGGGATTTTGCCGGACGGCGAAGATCCCCCAGGCGAGCAGGCTCAAAGCTGCTGTCAATACGATGAGCCTGTTGCGGAGGGAAAGTTCAATAAGTTTCTGAACCATTTGATTGTGTTAAGACGTTTACTATTTGGAGCTGTCCATCTTCATGCCTTGCATGGTGCTATCCTTTGGCATCGTTTCTTTTTTGACGAGGTCCATCCCGCACTTGGGGCATTTGCCGGGTTTGTTGCTTATGACTTCAGGATGCATTTTGCAGGTATAGACGGCGGTAGTCTGTTTCATCGCGGAAGTATCTTTTGCTGCTGCGGATGTATCGGGGAAGGCAGCTTTGCTGGTTGCGTTATTGGAACAAGCGTAAAATACTATGGATAAAATGGTTGCGCTGGCGAGGGAAAGAATATACTTTTTCAATTGTGTTGTATTGTAATGGATGGACTTGCGATGAGGGCGCGGGATGGCGCTGTCGCAAGAAATAATTAGAAAGATAGATGGAGGCCTTTGTGTAAGGGGCTTGTTCCCGGCGGAAAGCCGGGTATCAGAGAAAGGAATATCAAATACGGAAGGTACGGTTGCGGATGAATACTGGGACTTTGTCCGGTTCAGGGGGGGCATTGGTCGTGGGGTATCCTACGATATAGGAAACCACATAGTTGTTGGGAAGTGTTGCGACCGTTATCGGGAGGGTGGCAAAAGTCAGGGCGGAGAAAGCATAGGCGCTTTCTGTGGCTTTTTGATCTTTGTCGAGCTGGAGGTGGGCGTGTTTGTCTTTGCAGCAGCCGTCTTTCAAGGCCATGCAATGACCGTTTGTGCTGCTTTTGGGCATACCGCACTGGCCGCAGTTCTTGCTGTCTTTATCGGTGAGGCTCCAGGAGAAGAGTTTGCCCATGCAATAGTGCAAACGGACAGTGACCCCCATGGAGGTGGAAAGGTAGATGATAGCTAATATAGTGGCGAAAACCTTTTTCATGGAGGAACTTATGCAAAGGTATAATTATTTTGGATAGGGCAAAATTTCGATTGTTAATTTTGAAAAATATTTAAGCATTTGCTTAAATAAGAAAATAAACTACCTTTGAGGCATATGGACAATAATGTATGTATCCGGGAAAAGGCTGATCCTGTCCAGATAAGACGGGGCAGGGATCTTATTTCGGGCAACCGGGCGGCCTTCGCTGAATTGGCTGCGGCGCTGGCGTTGGCGGGCAATGAGGTGCGGCTGAAGATACTCTATTTGCTGGACGGGGAAAAGGAGCTTTGTCCCTGTGACCTGAGTGATATGCTGGGAATGAGTATTCCTGCGATTTCTCAGCATTTGCGTAAACTGAAGGATGGAGATATTGTTCAATTCCGCAAAGAGGGTCAGACAATTTACTATTCTCTGAAAACGGAACACCTGAAGCTATTGCGGCCCTTCTTTAAGGTCATCAATCAATTGAATGTAAAAGCGGAAACGATATGAGTAACGGAAAGAATAATAAGCTGTTACTGGGTTCGGGGCTTTTGCTGGCCCTGACGTCTTCCCTTTGCTGCATTGTACCTCTGTTGGCAATAGTCGGGGGTGCCGGGGGTACAGTTGCTGCTTTTAGCCGGGCGGCTCCGCTACGACCATACTTGTTGATTGTAACTGCTTTGGTATTGGGGTTTGCTTTTTACCGGGCCTATAAACCCAAACAGAAGGACGAATGCAGCTGTGAAGAAAAGAAAACGATATTACAGTCGAAGGCTTTCCTCTGGGTGATTGCTGTGATTTCTATCTTATTGTCCACCTTACCTTACTATACAAATATTTTTCAGCAAAAAATACCTCCACAAATAGTAGCCGGCAATTTCAATATACAGCAGGCGGTGATTTGCATAAAGGGGATGGGCTGCGAGGACTGTGAAGGCCACGTGAACGATGCTTTGCTGCAAAGGAAAGGAGTGCAGAATGTTAGCACATCGTACGCTAAGGGGGAGGCAATGGTGAAATTTGATAGCACGCAAATATCTCTTAGGCAACTGGCGGCTACTATCGAAAAGGAAACGGGTTACAAGGTTTTGCAGACGATTGTTGTCACAAAAAATAGATAGCGGTATGGCAAATGCAACGGTTAATTTGAAATCTGTTATTACTTGTCCTCACTGCGGGCACGCTAAGGAGGAGACAATGCCTACGGACGCTTGTCAATACTTTTATGAGTGTGAAAACTGTCACGAGCGCCTTAAACCGAAGAACGGGGATTGCTGTGTGTATTGTAGTTACGGGACGGTAAAATGCCCGCCGGTTCAGGGAGGCTCTTGTTCGTGTTAAACTGGTCTGGCTGTCATCAATATTGCGGAGTAAGGTGGATATGTTCTAATTTTACAGTATGGCTAGGGACAAAGACCATTGGGAAAATATTTACCGGACGAAGCATCCGGAAGAAGTAAGCTGGACGCAGGAGAGACCTGCGACTTCCCTGGCGTTTATTCACGGCTTTCAATTACCCAAGACAGCGAGAGTCATTGATATTGGCGGAGGGGACAGCCGGCTGGTGGATTGTCTGCTCGATGAGGGCTATGAGAACATTACTGTACTGGACATTTCGGGGGAGGCGCTGGAGAGGGCCAGGCAGCGCCTCGGGAGCCGGGCGAACGGGGTGACTTGGGTGCAGCAGGATGTTACGGAATACCGGCCTGCGGCAGCCTTTGATCTGTGGCATGACCGGGCGGCGTTTCATTTCCTCACGACGGGGGAGCGGGTCACGGCTTACCTATCTATAGCGCGGGATAGCGTCAGGGCCGGGGGATATGCTGTCGTCGGCACGTTTTCCGATAAGGGGCCCGACCGATGCAGCGGCCTGCCGGTTCGGCGCTACGACGAACGGCTGTTGACGGAAGAGCTGTCCAGGGGGTTTAACAAAATACGATGTGTTACAGAAGATCATATCACGCCTTTTCAGACAAAGCAGCATTTCCTGTTTTGCTCCTTTAAAAGAAGCCAGGAGCAGGCTTTGAACACTCTTACAAATGAATTTTCAACCCCCCGTTGACGACAAACCCATCTAAAGGTGCATAGATGTCACGGAATATGGGGCGGGTGACGGTGCCCGTGTAAATCGTGTCGAAACGAGTCTGCCGGGTATCGGTAAAATTCTCGAAGTTGACGAACAGGGAGAACCGTTCCCATATTTTTTCGGCCATAAAGCCGAAGGTCCAGTAGGCTTTGCCGGTGGTGCCATCGTTCAGGGGTTGGGTGCTGTAGTAATAAGCCTCCAGGCCCAACTTCCAGTGATCTTCTTTTTCATAGACTAATATATTGTTGAGCCGGTGGCGCACCGTGAGCGGGTTTTCCCTGATGACGCCGTTTTTGTTGAGATGGTGGGGGTCTTGTAGCCCAGGCCGCCGCCGATGCGGGAGGTGAGCTGGGGAGTAAGCTTGAACAGGGCCGAGATCCTGGGCAGGAAGGCAAAGCCATAGCCGGCGATATAATCGCCGCGGAGGCCTGCTTCGGTTTGGAGCCAGGGGCGGATGGTCTGGGTATTTTGAATAAAGCCGCCGAAGGTATTCTGCTGGTAGTTCCTTTTGGGGAAGCTGTCGCTTGGGTGCTCTTTGAAGTCGTCGGTGTACACGTTGAGGCCGGCGACCCATTCGGTGTTGTGCTGCCGGGTATTGTAGGCGATCTCGGAGTAACTGGACCACTGTTTGCCGTCGAAGGTGTAGCCGGGGATGGTGATGGTCCGGTTAAAATTGCTGATGGAATTTTTGACGGTGAGGCTGCTGTGCTCGTTAATCTGATGGTCGAGGCTGAATTGCGTGGAAAGCCGCTGGCTTTTGTTGCGCTCGAAATAGGAATTAGTGCTGTCGCCGTGGCCTTTGAGATATTGCATATCGCCGCCGATGCGGTTCTCAAAACTGGTATTGATGCCGAAGGAAAGTTTGGTTGTCGGGTTGAAATAGAAAAATAGTTTGGGGTTGAGGATATAACGGTCGAATTTTGGAATGGCGCTAAACCCGATGCTGGACGGATCATAGGCGGCGTTGCTGCTGCGGCCGCTGTAGAGCGTGAGGCCGACCTTGTCCCATCGCTGGCTGCAGAAGCCGTTGACGTCGAGTCCATGGGCGGAGGTGCTATTGATCATAAAGCGCAGCTCTCTTTCTTTTTTGGGGATTTTGGAAATGAGGTTGACGAGGCCGGCAATAGCACCGCCTCCGTAAAGGGTGGAGGACGAGCCCTTGATGATCTCCACTTGTTTGAGGTCGAGGGGCGGGGTTTGAAGAAGGCTCAGACCGCCGGAGAAACCGGCATAGAGGTGGAGTGCATTTCTTCCTGGCAACACCCATCGTTCGGGCTACAGGGCATGCCCGACAGGAACAGGATGTACAGGGGGAAAAGGTAGAACAGCCGTTTCATGGTGCAAAGGTTGGGGTTTCGGATTTTACGGGCATTGTAGTTCAGAAAATTAGCTATGCCTGGGCGTGAACTGGTTTAGTTCGTAGATGCCGAGAGTCTTCTCGATATTGGCGACCTTTTCCACCATGGACTCAAAGCCGTTGTCCCCGAATAGCTTGTGCTCGTTCTTCTCGAACTCTTCACCCAGGGAATCGTATTCGTGTTTCGATACGATCTTGCGAAAGGCGGGAAAAAGGACGGTGTCTTCCCTGGTTTCGTGTGGACGGTACATGGTGTTGAACGCGGTCAGGGATTGGATCAGCTTTTGTTTTTCAGTGTCCGCCAGGATATTGACTTTAGCCAGATACATGATCTGATCGGTCAAAGTGCGTCCTGCCTGGTGCTGGGCCAGCAGCACATCAACGAGGTCAGTTAGCTGGTTGGCTTTTTTGAACCTGGGAAAGAGATAGTTCTCTTCCTGCTTTTCGTGGTAGTCTTCGACGAAGGTCCGGATGACGCCGGCGGCATTGGATAGTGCATCGGACGGGAAGGAACTGCCGGCTTCGAGATGGGTGCGGCAGGTGTCGTATATCAGCAGTACCCTGTTCAACAGGCCATGTTCCTGCATAAGGTCCTCCGGCGGGGATACCTTTTGGTCTTCTTCTTCCTTGTCCTGGCAACCGGAAAGCAGGCCTAGCCCGGCAGCTCCTGTTACGGTAACGATTATACTGTTTTTAATAAAATTTCTTCTTTGGGGAAGATAATTACCCCCAATGGGGTTGTTATTGTGGGCGGCCATTTTATTTATTTTATAGTGTACAATGGCTTGCAGCATATTATGTGCCAGGGTGCCGTTGCTGCCGCGGATAATTGCCCGTTAGAGGCCTTTGTGCAGGGCTTCGGCATAGGCATTCGGCAGGCGGCTATTTTCGACAGCCTTTGCTGCCTTTTCAATGTCATAGTCGAAGCGGACGAAGTCTGCCTGGATGCTGTCTTTGTCGGAGGGGCTGCTGTAGTCGTTGATGTGCAGCAGCACATAACCGCCCCGGGGGTTGCCGTCTTTGGGCTTACCGACGGAGCCGATATTGATGGCGTGGCGGAAGTGATCCTGGCCGTCTGTGCCGTTGTTGAGGACACGATGGTAGGGCTTGTGGGTATGGCCGAAGCACACAATATCGGCGTCGGCGTCCTGCATGATACGGAGCATGGATTTTTCCTCGCGGTCTTCAAATAAATATTCGTTGATCCTTCGGGGGCTGCCGTGAACAAGCAGGAGATTCAGTTTATCGTTGTTGAGCTGGAATTCGACTTTGATATGTGCGGGGAGGGTGCGGAGATAGGCGCGTTCTTCGGCCTTCACGATCTCGTTGGTGAAAGAGATGGAGACAGCGCCGTTGGCTTTTTCATCGTCGGTCTTGTAGGCGCAGCCGCAGTCGTCGCTGGTGCGGCCGATGCCGAAGTCGTAGTTGCCTGCAATGGTGGGGATGCCGCGGCGGCGGACTTCGTTGATGACTTCATTGGGCCAGATGTTGTAGCCTACGAGGTCGCCGAGGCAGTAAATGGCATCGGGTTTGCGGGCTTCTACGTCTTTGAAGAAGGCCTCGAGGGCCGGAAGATTGGCATGGATGTCACTGAACAAAGCGATTTTCATATTTGAGTGTTTATACGGGTTGAGTAGTTGAATAGAATTTGCGGCGGAGCCGGAAGGCAACATTGACGAGCAAAATAAGGGCGGGTACTTCGACGAGAGGGCCGATGACCCCGGCGAAGGCCTCACCGGAATTGATGCCGAAGACGCCGATGGCGACGGCGATCGCCAACTCGAAATTATTGCCGGCGGCGGTAAAGGACAGAGCAGCACTTTGGGAGTAGTCGGCGCCGAGGGATTTACCGAAGAAGAAGGTGATCAGGAACATGAGCGCGAAATAGATCACAAGCGGTATAGCGATGCGTACGACGTCAAAGGGAATGGCGACGATCAACTGGCCTTTCAGGCTGAACATGACGACGATGGTAAAGAGCAGGGCGATCAGGGTAATAGGGCTGATACGGGGGATAAATTTCGTTTCATACCATGCTGCGCCTTTGGCCTTGATCAGGGTGTACCGGGTCAGGAAGCCGGCGGCGAAGGGAATCCCCAGGTAGACCAGGACGCTGCGGGCGATCTGGCCGATGCTGATGTCGATGGCGAGACTTTTGAGGCCGAAGTAGGGTGGGAGCACGGTGATGAAGAGCCAGGCAAAGAAGCTGTAGAACAGGACCTGGAAGATGCTGTTGAGGGCGACCAGGCCGGCGGCGTATTCGCGGTTGCCTTCGGCAAGTTCGTTCCAGACGATGACCATGGCGATGCAGCGGGCAATGCCGATCATAATGAGGCCGACCATGTATTCAGGTTTGTCGCGCAGGAAGACGATGGCGAGGATGAACATGAGGATGGGACCAATGACCCAGTTCATCACCAGCGACAATGTGAGGACCTTTGTGTTTTGAAAGACCTTGCCGAGTTGTTCATACTTCACTTTTGCCAGGGATGGGTACATCATGAGGATGAGGCCGATGGCTATGGGGACATTGGTAGTACCCGATTGGAACGAGTTGACGAAACCGGCGGTGCGGGGAATGAGATAGCCCAGTGCGACACCGAGGCCCATAGCCAGGAATATCCAGACGGTCAGGTATTGATCCAGGAAGCTGAGTTTTTTGCGTTGCGTGGGATTACAGTTGTTTGCGCTCATAGTATGTTTATGTATGTTTTATTAGCAGCAGCCGGGTGCGCAGCAGGCTGTGTCTTTGGGCTTTTCGCCGAAGACGGTCACGCTGACGATGCCGGTGCCGGAGTCGCGAAAAGCGGCGATCTCTTCAGGTGTCAGATATTGGCTAAGGATGTCGTCGGGAATGTTGATGGGTTTTTCTTTTTGCAGGACAACGTTTTTGAATCCGTTAACATCGATGAGTTCGAGATAGGCTTCTTTCTGTATAGCTCCGGAAACGCAGCCGGCATACATTTCGGCAGCTTCTTCTATCTTTTTGGGTAAAGAGCCGGCGAGTACGATATCGGATATGCTGAAATGGCCGCCGGGTTTGAGGACGCGGAACATTTCCTGGATGACGCCGTATTTGTTAGGAACAAGGTTGAGGACGCAATTGCTGACGATGACGTCGGCGGTATTAGCGGTGACGGGCATTTTTTCAATGTCACCCTGGCGAAATTCTACGTTGTGATAACCGAGTTTGTCGGCGTTGGTTCTTGCCTTTTCGATCATGGCGGGGGTGAAGTCGATGCCGATGACCTTGCCGGTGTCGCCGGTTTCGGCACGAGCGATGAAGCAATCGTTGCCGGCGCCGGAGCCGAGGTCGATGACGACGTCGCCTGTTTTGATCTTGGCGAATTGGGTGGGAAGACCGCAGCCCAGGCCCAGGTCGGCGTCGGGGTTATAACCTTCGAGCTGGGTATAGTCGTCGCTCATGATATTATAGACTTCGGTGGAACAGCAGCCGGAGCCGCAGCAAGAAGCTTGATTGTCTTCTTTGTCCTGGAGGGCAATCTCGCTGTATTTCTGCCTTACCATGTCTTTTATTTGTTCTGTCGTTTCCATTGTATATATATTTAAGTGTGAATAATCGATGCGTTACATCCAATGGTCTCTATTTTAATATTGCGATATTACGATCATTGAGTGCAAAAAAAGTATTAACAGCTGCAGTCGTCTTCACCTTTGTAGGCGGCGAATAGCGTCCCAAAGTCCTTTTGGTATTGTGCCCAGGTCTTCGCGTCAATGCAATAACATACGCTGGTGCCCTCGATAGTGCCTTTAATGAGACCAGCGGTTTTCAGCTCTTTGAGGTGCTGAGAGATAGTAGGCTGGGCCAGACCGAGTTCGTCGACCAGGTCGCCGCAGATGCAGGCGTTGGTCCTGATGAGGTGCTGGATGATGGCGATGCGGGCCGGGTGGGCCAGGGCTTTCATCATGCCGGCCAGCTTATTTTGTTTTTCCGTGAATATTTCTGATTTGGTAAGACCCATTTTGGCTATTGTTTCATTGCAATATTACGATGGATGGATGAAGAAAACAAAAATTAGAGCGAATTTTTTTTAAAGGAAGGGAGCCGCTCAAAGGCGGCTCCCTAGTTACTTACTTATCTTTTAATTGCAAATACATTAACCGCAGCTGCCCGATACCGTCGGAGCGGGTAATGAACAGACGATGCAATTGTCCGTCTTTTACTTCCTGCAGGGTAGCCTGGAGCAGGGTTTGCCCGCCTGTGCCGGCGCCGGCAAAGGTGAACTCCCCGATCTTTTCGCCGTTTTCGCTATCCAGGTGGATAGTGAGGGCGCCCGCGCCAATTTCTTTCCCGTAGCTGACCATCAGGTCTGCTGCCTTTACGGTAGAGAGGTCGATGCTATCGGTGGTTACGAAGGGTTCCGTTCCGCGGCGGCCAAAGCCTATCTTGCTGTTGCGCAGGGAGAGGGACTGACCGCCGGTCAGGGGCTTGATGTTGTTGCCGCCTTTGTCGGTGTAGGAAGCGGTGATCGTGAGCTGGCCCTTATCTTTTTCGGGTTTGTCGAGGGTCGGTGACAGGGTGCCCGTGGCCGGGAGGGACTTGATCTTAGCGCCTCCCGACAGGGTTTGTATATATCCGATGATGAGCTTGATATCTTCATCTTTCAGAGCCGGATGCGCGGGCATCATGACTTCGCCCCATTTGCCGCTGCCGCCCTTTTTGATCTTCTGGACGAGATTGGACACTATGTTGGGGTCGTGCTGATAGCGGATGGCGACGTCGCGGAAAGCGGGACCGATGGATTTTTCGGTGGGTTTGTGACAGGTCTTACAATCCAGGGACATCATCAGATTTTTTCCGGTTGCTGCAGCGCTAAGGACCTGGTGTCCCTGGGGAGTCGCGGCCTTATCGGTGCCTTCCAGGTAGTCGGCCGATACGATGAGGTTGCTTTTGTCGATGACCTTGTCTTCCTTGTCGGTAACGCGCACTGAATAGGCTACCGGTGTCCCGGGGAAATAAAAGGTCTTGTTGCCCTTTAAGTTAATGTTAACGGTGGGAGCTTCGTTGCCGGCGTATACGCTGACGGTGTTGCTGACGGCTGGTTTACTCTTGCCGTCCCTTACTTCTACAGAAACGGGATAGTCGCCTGCGGTGGTGAGGGTATAGCTGAGTGCGGGTGTGAGGGTTTCTTTCCGGAGGTTCTTACCCAGGCGCCAGATATAATGCAGCTGGTCATTTTCGGGGTCTTTTGCTTCAATGCTTGCCTTTAGCTTTAAAGGCAGTTCACCGGAGGTCTTATTGACCTGGATCTCGCTGATCTTCGGGCTGCGGTTGCCGGGGTTGAAGTCGATCCGGGAGATACCGGCGTCGGGGTTTTTGCTAAACCAGCCGCTTCCATATTCCAGGACATAGAGCCTGCCGTCCGGGCCCATTTCTGCGTCGATGGGCGAATTCCATTTGGTGTGCTCCATGAAGGGCTCGACGTGATCAAAATCGCCGTTTTCTTTTAGCGTTACGACTTTAAACCAACACCGTGTAAAATCATATATAAAGACTTTGCTATCATAATAATCCGGAAGGCGGGTGGGCTTGGGGTACATATCCGAATAAAATACCGGTCCGCCCATTGCACACCGGCCGCCGCTGCCCAATTCGGGAAAATCGGGTGAAACGGCATAGGGGTACCAGATGAAAGCGGGTTGTGCCGGCGGCAGCTCGCGCAAGCCTGTGTTGTTGCGGGAATCGTTGACCGGATGTAGCGGGTCGAATGCTAGTCCATTGCTATCGGTTGCATAATCGTGCACGTGATAAGGATAGTTGTTGCCTACGAAATAGGGCCAGCCGAAAAAGCCTGCTTTCCTGGCCTGGTTGAACTCGTCGTATCCGCGGGGGCCGCGGCTGTCGAGGCTATCGTTGTTTGCATCGGGGCCGACCTCTCCCCAATACAAAAATCCCTTTTTCTTGTCTACGGAGATACGATAGGGATTCCGGTCGCCCATGACATATATTTCGGGGCGGGTTTTTTCTTCGCCTGGCGGGAAGAGGTTACCCTCGGGGATATCATAGGTCCCGTCTGCCTTCACTTTGATCCGAAGGATCTTTCCCCGGAGGTCATTGGTATTACCTGCACCGCGGCGGGAATCGTACTGCAGGTGACCGGGCCGGTCGTCGAGTGGCGCATAACCATGGCTGGGGTAGGCTGTGTTTGGCTCGTCAAAGGGAGTAGAGTTATCACCGGTGGATACGAAAAGCAGGCTATCGCCGCCAAATGCGATGGAGCCGCCCGTATGACAGCATATCTCCCGTTGGGAGTATAACTGCAGGATGATCTTTTCCGATTTATTGTCGATGTGGTTATTCACGAAAGTAAACCGGGACAGGCGATTGACAGACGTATCGGTGGGGCTGTAATAGATATAGACAAAATGATTGGCGGCGAAGTTGGGGTCGGCCTGGATGCCCAGGACTCCTTCTTCTGCATTGACCTTGGGGGTGTGCAGGGTTTTAAAATAGACATTCAGGAAGCCAGCCTGTTTTACTGTTTTGGTGAGATGATTGTACATCATTATCTCGCCGCGGCGCTGCGCGACAAGGATATCCAGGTTTGGAAGGATGGCCATTTCCGTGGGCTCGAAGAACTCACCCATGGCGAGGGGCGTTTTCGTGAAGCGGTCTTCTTCGGGAGTACCAGGAGGAACGGGATTGTAACTGGCTGTTATTACCAGCACAAATACGAGGGCGAGAGGATAGATCTTCTTCATATGGAGAACTCTTGTTTTTAAAACTTATAGCCAACTGTCACGCCATAGGTCTGCGGGTCACCCAGGTGGGCTGCACCGAAATCATAGGCGTAGGATATATATCGTTTATTTGCCAGGTTTCTTTCCCAGAATGATACGCTGTAATTTTTTGTTCTTACTCCGACACTTGCATTGAACAGGCTGTAGGCGGGCTGCCTGATCGTATTGGCCAGGTCGAACCAGGTATCACCGAGGTAACGCCATTCGCCGCGGGCAGTAAAGGTAAAAGCCGATATAGGATAACTGTACTGCGCTGCCAGCATGGAGGTAAGGTCCGGTGTAAACACCTGGTGTTTTCCTGCGAGATCGACAACGCTGCCGTTCTGTGACAGCTTTAGATCATCGAAGCGTGCGTGCGTATATCCAAAACTGTAATTCAATTCCAGTCCTCTTACAGGGGTTGTTGCGATCTCTGCTTCAAGACCTTTACTGGTTAGCCGGCCGGCGTTGCGGGTCACGGTAATAGCGTCCGGCAGGATCAGCGTGGGCACCTGGGCATCATTGATAGTAGAATAGAAGGCTGCGAGATTCACTTTCAGCAAATTTCTGAACAGGCCCATCTTCCAGCCCAGCTCGAAGTTATTGCTGTACTCGGGCCGATAGGCATATAATGGTGGCTGGGTAGGGTCTGAAGACAGCTGTGTCAGTCCGCCGGTGCGGAATCCGCGGCTGTAGGTGCCGTATATGAGGTGTTCTTTTGATAGGGTATAACTCAGTGTTGCTTTTGGCGACCAGGCGTGAAAGGAGGTTTTGCCGCTGGTGTCGGGAGTGGTCACTATAGCCGATGCGCCGTCCGGCTGGTATTCTCCCAGGACGTTTTCCCATTGGTGTTCGTAGTCGTAACGTAGTCCTGCTGTCAGCTCCAGCTGCCGGGTTATGGCGTATCCGGCCTGTCCGTAAAAAGCGACCCCCTTGTTGGTGCTTTTTGTCGTGTTGATGGTCGAGAAATTGCTGTTTGGGGAGCCGAGTGCCGCGGCGTCCTTGCCATAATGTGTGGCCTGTTTTGAGGGGGCGTCATAATAAAACAGGTAGGATCCTGCGGTCCAGTTCCAGGGCGAAGTGCCTCCGGCCGGAGAGCTGAACTTGAATTCCTGTGTCCAGGTTTTTGTTTTATTCCAGTCCGGACCGTAGTTGTTGTTGATGGTAATCGCGTCCAGCGGCGAGAAATCCCCGTCGATGGGCTGGGTGTAATAGCGGTAATTCTGTTGCCAGGCTGTTTGGGAAGTAAAGGTAAAACCGGCGCCCTTGTAATTGATGGATAGTCCGGCGTTGATGGTGTTGTCGATCATCTCCGTGACGGCATTCTGATTCAGCACAAAGGGGTTTTTAAACGGATCGCCGGCGACCAGGGGGAAGGGGCCGTGGTTACGATTGTCAATGTGTTTTACGTTGAGCGTTATGTCCCAGGGTTTTGCCGGCAGCCATTTTATATAATAATTGCCGGTAAAGCTGTGCTGGTCTTCATAGGAGCTGTTGGTGAATTTATTATGATAATACCCGTTGCGGCTGTCGTACAAGCCTGCTGCTCCAATGAAAAGCTTATCTTTTACCAGGGGCGCCCGGAAGCCGATCGTATACCGCTGCCGGCCATAGTTGCCGAAACTGGCTTCTGCAAAACTGCCAACAACATTGGTGGGTTGTTTAGTAATAATATTAATGACGCCGCCCATGGCATTCCGGCCGTATAATGTTCCCTGGGGCCCGCGTAGTATTTCGATGCGTTCGACGTCCAGCAGCTGGAAAATATAACTATCCAGGGTGAACTGGTTGACGCCGTCGATATAGGTTGCCACGGCGGGGGTATAGGAAGTCGTGGTTATGCCCCGGATACCGGTGGCGTTGCGGCCGTCTCCCGGGTCGGCGGAATAGAGGCCGGGGGCGATGGCGGTGATGTCTTTACTGTTCCATAGGTGATAGTCATTGACTTGCCGGTCTGAAAGCGCTGTCACGGACAAGGGCACGTGTTGCAGCAGCTCCTGCTTTTTTTGGGCCGTCACTACAACTTCATCGAGTTGTGTATTGGCGGGGGAGAGTTGAATGGCAAGGGGTTTATTGGACTGGCCGGGGATCGACACTGTCCTGGAGGTGGTGGCAAAGCCGATTGCGCTGACGATAAGCGTATAATTACCCGGCCGCAGGGCAGGCAGGTGGAAAACCCCTTGTTCATCCGCGATGGCGGTGTAATTAGTGTTTAAAACGACTATAGTAGCGCCGGCGACAGGCGTTGACTGTGGAGTAAGAATTTTGCCGGACTGGGCCTTTGTTAAATGAAAGAAAAGGACCGATAAGCAGAGTGTAAGTATTTTCTTTACCATTAGCGAAGGCGAATATAAAATTTTTTTCTGTCCTGTAGGGAAAAGGGTAAATTTAGCTGTGCTGAAGAAATGGTGTTACAAGGGCCAGAACCAGGATATCCAGGTCTTTGCGTCCGTCGCCAGGATCATATCGTAGCTTTTCGGGCCGGTCTGGACAAAATAAAAGCCGGCTGAGTTGTACAAGGTTGCATCGGATTTGGCGACTGGTCCGCCTGGCGGGATAGTGCCCTGGTCAATTGCTTTTTGAAAAACGCCCCTTCCGTCGGACGTATAGGTAGGTGGAAATGACACTGTTCCATAGGAATTCCATACAAGGCTGTTGCCATTTATCATGATAGGACGAAACCGGTCCGCGGGATTCGAATAATAGGCGGGCCAGTAAGCATAATAGTAGAAGGGTCGGGACGAATCGGTAAGCTGTGTCACGCCGTAAGCATCGTCTACTCCGTTGACGTGAAACCCGGACCAGGAGGCCCAGAAATAACCGTTGCTCTGTCCATAGTTCCACCATCTTGCCGGGGCGGCAGCATCCGCTTTTACCGGGGTTTGGGCGCCGACTATCGTCCCTGACTGTCCGCCGCTGCTAACGGTAAGGGTTGATGTACCGGCATTCCAGGAAATATTGTCGAAACCCGTCAGCTTCTGGCTGCCATTGACAAAAGGCGTGGCGAATACGATACCGGAGCCGGTGATATAATAATTGACGGTAGCCGTCTGTAAATTACCTGAACCATCCACCCAGGTAAAGGTGATCGTTCGGTTGATTGGATCGAAGCGGAGATCATAGCTCACTCCCCCTAAAGAAAGGCGCTTGAAATATTCGAGGATATTATTCAGATTGGCTGCGCTGGTCATCAGTGACAGGACATTACCGGCGAGGTATGCGCTTTGCTGCTGCTGGGTTGCTTTTATCAGCATTCCCTGCGCGCTGTTGAGGTTTCCTGTCAAATGGATGGTGTCACCGAGGGCGGTGGCGGCAACGGAGTCGGAAAAGGAAAATTCAAAGTCCGTCCCCCAGCCGTAGCCAAAGCCATATGGGCTATGCGAAATATTGGGGTCGGGGTCGCAGGGGACGTGCAGGTAGCTATAGGTATCGAAGATCAGCGCCGGCCGGGTCAATTCCTTGACCTGGTAGCTGGAAGTCTTGGTCGTGGCGGCCATGGTCGGATCGAAATCGGATAACATCGTCACCCGGTTGCTATCGGTAAAGCTCATATAGTAGGCCAGGACGATTTTTGGTCCGGTCTGGCTGACTCCCTGGTTATAGGCTGTACCCGTCGTGCTCTCCAGGAGTATCCAGCCATAGGGCGCGGTGGTGAGCTTTTTCTGGTAGGCGGCCAGGGCGGCGGATATCCGCTGGTCCGGGGTTTGACCCTGGATGGTGTCGTTATATGTTTTTTTGCAGCCTGCCCCTATCGTCATGATCGCCAGAATATATACTACTAACTTTTTCATCGTGGTTCGTTTTAGACGGGATTATTGCAAATAATTCACAAAGGCGGTCCGGCATTTGGCGCGAAGGGCGTAGAAATCGATATTCCATACGCGTTGGAAATAGTCAACTACGACAGCTTCTTTTGCCTTAATGGTCTGATAACCGGTGGAACCGGGACCGCCTGCCTGTACCAGTAACTGCTCGTATTCGTCGTACCCGCCGGATGGCCCTCCGGGACCGCCCGACAGCATGCTGCTGATCATTTCGACAAAGTCTTCGTCGGGTGTGGCCTGGGCATAGGAAGTAATAAAGCCTTTCTGCCGTGCCTGGGCATCCGTTATGTTGTACCAGTTGCCGGTGTAACCTGTCGAGATCGTTTTATAGGCAATGGGATAGAGTACATTCTGGTGGAGGATATGTCCGAACTCATGGTGCATGGTATGCATCGTTTGTTTGAATGTATTGGAGTCTGCCACCAGCCGGCTGAACTTATTCACTTCATAAAGCAGCATGGCTGTTCCGCCTTCGGCCTGTCCCAGGAATATCGCGCCATTCGCGAGGTATTCGCCGCTGCCGGCCATCTCCAAAGCTTTGGGAAGATAATGCCTCAGGAAAACCGTGCTGCCCGTTTGCTGGTTGTAAGGCGCATAGGCCACGTTCAGCAATGCTTTACACATCGGGATGACCTTGGATTCATCGGGCGGCGTGATGCCGCTTGGGAAATCCAGCAAACCCGGCAACCATTTGTAATAAACGGCCACGTTGTAGGGAACCGTAAGACTGTCGTGGATGAACTGGTCTACAGGGGTCTTCGGCCCGTTGTCGCCGCCCAGGCCCACGGGTGGGGTGGTGATGGGCGTGAAGGTATCTTTTTTACAGGATGTCAGGCCGGCCAGTGCGGTTAGGCATAATAGCGGGAGTATTTTTGAAAGTAATTTCATATTATAAGTTTGTCAGGTTTATCGTGGATTAAGCGTCAGGCCGGCGGCTACGGCTTCTGCCGGCAGCTGCAGGACCCTTCTTTTATCATTGGGTGTTATGGAATCTATCGGGGTTAAGAAATTACTGCCCGCATAGCGGTAGATCGTGAAGCCGAGGCGGATATTGTCAAACCATCTTAATCCTTCCTGCATATACGTGACGCGTTTGAAGTCGAGGGCTGCCAGGATCAGGGAGATATTGTCCGGAGTGCCGTACCAGTTGTCGGCTTTGGCTACGGTGACGTTTTGGGACCCGTTATAGCCATTGATATTTTTACTTACCCAGGTATTCAGGTCGGCCAGTGAGGCGGTCAGGTTGCCGGTCCAGGCATAGGCTTCTGCCCTATTCATCAACACTTCCTCCATGCTGAACAAGGGAAACAGACCATACCGGATGTTGTTGACTGCCGGTCCGACATTATAGGGGCTCCACTTGGGAAAGTTGAATACCTGGGGGGTGGCGCCATAGGTGATGACTGCATACGGGCTACCTGTAACATTGCCGCCATTGATGACATTGGTATTGATCCCTTGTCCATAACCATAACGGTACTGATAATAGTTATCAAAATAATTGCTTCGCGCCTCCTGCAGGAGGATGTTGGCGTTCTGGGTGGAGGAAACATAATTCAGCGCCAGCTGCTGATACTGTAAGGTGTTGTACAGTGTTGCCTGGTCCCGGATCAGCGTGGCCGGGTCGGCGGTGCCGAAAACCGCCGTTGAGTGGGCGATCACCTGGTTGTAGTCCTGTTTGAACATATAGAACCGGGACGCGAATGCATGCGCGGCCTGTAGTGTAAAATGAAACTTGGGCGCCGTCCCGTATGTTTTATCCTGGATAAGCGCCAGTCCGCGGGTGAGGTCGCTCTCGATGTTGGCATATACGGAGGCGACCGTACCTCTTGTATACTGTTGGAATACGGCGGTCTGCGGCTGTGTGACATAGGGGATACCCGGGTCGGAGGCGGCAGTCTTCGGGTCATAGGATTTGGCGAAAAGGCAGACCAGCATAAAATGCGCATAAGCCCGGCACACCAACGCCTCGCCTTTCTGGGCGGCATAACTGGCCGAATCGGGGCCATTGCAATAGGTCAGCGCCAGATTGGCCGTCGCGATCGCCCGGTAACAGGAATCCCAGTAGGCCGCAGGTGAATCGAACCGTACGGTGGTGACGTCCTGGAATTTATAGGACTGGGAGTTGATCTGGTACGACTCCGGATCGGCAGTCGCGGGCGCCGCCCCTTTGTCTTCCGCGTTGTCGCTCATCGGTTCGGTAAAGGGAGCGTAGATGGCGTGCGGATAGGCTGAGGTCAGCAGTTGTGTCACCTGGGTGACATTGGTGATGACGGCCCTGTTATCGGGGAGCTTATCCAATTGCTTATTACAGCCGGCCAGATAAACGGCCGGCGCGAGGAGCAGGATATAGTGGAATAATTGTTTCATGTTGAGAAATATTTCGATTAAAACCCGAGTCTTAGTGCAAAAGTTACCTGTTTGTTGACTGGCAGAGCGGCTCCGCCGGTGGCATAAAATTCCGGATCCTGACCGTGCAGCCGGCTATCGGAGTAGATCAGCCAGAGGTTATTGGCGACTACGGAGACGGAGCCGCTTCTCATCCCTGCCCTGCTGATCAGCTTGTTTGGCAGCTGGTAAGAAAAGGTCGCCGCTTTTAACCGGGCAAAACCGCCGTCGGCCACCCGGTCGGATGAATAATTATAATTGTTATAAGGAAAGGCCGACTGCTGCTGCAGGACATACCCCGCCTGTGTAAACATTTCTATGGAAGGAATATTGGTCAGCTTTTGATCGCCGGGCAGTTCGAATCGTCGTTTGAACTCGTTGGGAAGGGCGTCCAGGTCTGAATAAACGGAGGTGTAAACGGGACGTAACCTGATCTTATTACCCGCCTGGTAAGTAAAGAGTACGTTCAGCGAAAAGGCCTGGTAGCGTATGGTATTGGACCATCCGCCGGTGATGGTCGGATCGCTGGGGCCTTCATATTTCAGGTGGGAGGTATTGAGGCTGGTGAGGTTTACTACCGGGCTTACCAGGCCGCTGTCGTTGAGGAAGAGCGGGTAGCCGTAAGTAGGGTCCAGGCCTTTGTTGACGATGGAGAACAGGCCCCGGACGGGGAATCCCTGCTGTGCGCCGCCGCCTTCGCCCACGAGCTGAAACAGATTGGGTGTGCTCTTCAGGTTGGTGATCCGGGTGACGTTCCATCCGAAATTGAAGGTGCTGGTGATACTCCAGTCTTTTTGTTGGATGATCTTGCCTGTCAATGAGATATCGAGGCCATGCGATTGCATATTGGCGTAGTTCGCGAATTGGTTGACCTCCCCGCCGATGCCTGCCGTGCGGACCAGGCCAATCAGGTCAAAACTCCGGCGGCGGTAGTAGTCTACGACCAGGTTGACTCTTTCGTTCAACAGGCCGATGTCGGCGCCTATATTCAGCTCGTACTTCTTTTCCCAGGTCAGGTCGAGGTTTTGAAGGTCCTGGATATTGATGGCCGTTTGCTGGTCGTTCTGGTATTGCCGGTTTGTAACGGCGGATTTTAAGATAGTCGTGCTGTTGATGGCGTTGCCGACGCTGGCGTTGAGGCCGTAGCTGGATTTTAGCATCAGGTGGCTGACAACATCCTGGGTAGGCTCCATGAACTTTTCCTGGTCAACGTTCCAGACGCCGGCGACGGTCCAGGTCGGCAGCCAGCGGGCGCGGGAAGTATTGCCCATCAGGTTGGAACCGTCCGTGCGGATGGTACCCATGACGGTGTAGCGGTTATTATAGGTGTACTGGGCGTTGGCATAATAAGCCGCGTTTCGGTCGTATTGGCGGAACATGCCATAATAGGCGCCGTTGGTTTCCGTCAGTTGTTTGAAATACGTGTAGTTCAGGAAGGGCGTGCCGCCGGTGTTCCATTGATAGCCAACACCAACATCGCTGGACGTCTGGCGGTCGGTGGAGATGTACTCCTGTCCGGCGAGCGCTGTGATCTGATGTTTCTTATCGTCGAAGCTTTGGTTATAGCTGATCTGGTTACGGACGCTATAGTTGGATAATGTCCTGTCCGTCCGGTTGTAAAAACCGCCATAGGGTAAAACAGAAACGGCCTGGTTAAAGGGCAGGGAGGGGTCCTGGTAGAGAAATCTATTGTTCTGGTTGATAATGCTGGTGTAACCGGGATAGTTGGGGTCGCCGATGCGATAGGCATTGGCTTCGTTGGAATTATCCAGCACGTTGTGTTCTTCGGTGGTCTTGGCGTACCGGAGGCCGCCGACGAAGTCATAGGACAGGAAGGGTGTTATCTTATAGGATAACCGCCCCTGTAACTTTCCGTCGAGAACATTGAGATGAGTAGAGTTATTTTGTAATTCGTAGAGGATATTAAAAGGAGCGTAGTCCCTTGTCGAATAATTATAGGAACCGTCATCATTATACGCTGGCAGCGTACGGGAAGTGTTTAGTGCATATGTAAAGGGATTCAGATCAAAGTTGCGGGAGTAGTTGCCTACTACCGGGTCTACGCTTCTGTTCTCCGTTCCCGATATCTGTTGCTGGCGTACGTTGCCGCCGACGATGAATCCAAAAGACAATCTATTGGTTGGCGTATAATTCTGGTTGAGGCTGAGCGTATAGCTTTTCACGTTATCCGCGACTGTCCAGCCGGGGTCGTTGTAGAAACTGGTTGACAGGTAGGTGGTGGCTTTTTCGGTGCCGGAGGAAATGCTTAAGGAATGTGTCTGGTTGACGGAGTTCTTAAACAGCATTTTGAACCAGTCGGTATTGACATTGGCGTATTTCATCAGCCAGGCCTGCCTGGCTTCGGGGGTGTTGGCCACGGCGAAGCTGCCGTTGGCGCCGGGTGTCTGGAGCAGTTTGGCCAGCTCGCCGTATACGCCTGAGTTCTGCGCGTTGACCATTTGCGGGTAGTTGAGGATCTGCTTGCGTTCGAGCTCGGCGTTGACTGACATCTCGTCGGCGGAGTTCATGATATCATAGGTGGTATAGGAGGGTCTGAGCTGGAGCCCGAAGGCGCCGGTATAGTTGATGACGGGTTTTGCGCCCGACTTTCCTTTCTTGGTAGTGATCACGATGACCCCGTTCATGGCGCGTGCGCCGTAGAGGGCGGCTGCGGAGGCGTCTTTCAGTATATCAAAGGTTTCGATGTCGTTGATATTGAGGCCGGCGACACTTGAGCCAAGCAGGGTGCTGGCGTCGCCGCTGGTCAGTTGTTCGTTGGACACGTTGACGATGTCTTCCAGGACGACCCCGTCGATGACCCAGAGCGGTTTGTTCTCCCCGTTGATGGAGGTCGCGCCGCGGATACGAACTTTCGGGGCTGTACCGAAGGTGCCGGAGACGTTTTGGATGGAGACGCCGGCTGCACGTCCTTCGAGCATGCGGCTGATGTCGTTGACGCCGTCGATCCGGATGCTATCGGCTTTTATCGTCACTGCGGCGCCGGTGAACTTTTTCCGGTCGATGCGTTGAAAGCCTGTGACTACGGCGTCTTCCAGTGCGGCTACTTTTATCTTTAATTGGGCGGTCAGGTCTGTTTTGCCGTTGACTTTAATTTCCTGGCCTTCGACGTTGACGCCTGATAAGATGAGCACGGCATCGGATGGGACATTATTGATGGTCAATTCTCCTGCCGCGTTGGTGACATACTTTCTCGGCGTCCCTTTTACCTGGATGGTAATGCCTGCAAGCGCAGTTCCGTTTTCATCGGTTACGTGTAGCGTAACGGTCTGATTTATTCCCTGTCCCTGCCCCGAATCACTGAGGCCGAACACTAGTAGAAAAAACACAGTTAATCTGGCCAATCTCATAAGCTGACAGTAATTTTGAATTGCAGTTAAATGGTTTAAATACAGAGCGGAAGATAGCAGTTTTTTGTGGTATTTGGCTGATTATACCCACTTGCCCCGGGATGGCTGATAATCGGACTGATTATCAAATAATTGAATGTGTTTTGAGTGGGTGAGAAGCGCGTTAGTGCGTATACCAATCCTTTATGAACCTGGGGTGGTCAGTGCTGAAGACCATTCCGTTAAGAAGATATTCAGAGGCGCTGGGATAGATCCTTATTCCGAGCACGAGGGAGTCTTTTGTCAGCGTGATGATGGAGTCGCCTCCGGCAGCGATAGGACCTCCGCGGGGCGGCCCGGAAAGATCCCAGGAGATATATGCAGCGCCTGAATGCCAGGAAAAGTCGTGAGAAGCGGAGGGATCAAATGCCGGCTGGGTACATCCGACATAGGATTGGATAGCAGCGCCGCGATAAAACACATAATGGAGCTGGCTGCTACAGCCGGACGGGATATAGGTTTGCCGGGAGGTGACTGTGTAGACGGAATTATAATGGATGGTGTCGCTGCGTTGCAGTATCCAGGGGGAGCCGATCAGCAGGGCTTCGGTGGGGGTGAGAGGGGTGTCGTTCTGTTTCTTTGAACAGCCGAATAAAGAGATAAGGATGATTAGCAGCGCGAATTTTTGCATGGAAGAGGTTTGGGCAGTAAGGTATAAAAAAAATTTAAACTATGCTATCAGGACGGCTTGTTTTGCTGCCGGGTCACTCATTTCTTTCTTATTGGAAAACTTTCCCTTGAATCTTATATATTTGATTCAACCAGAACTACACTATTATGTCATCTGCTCTACAGCTAAGGTCATTTGCATTTCTTCTTTTCAGTGTGTCGTCGCTTTCCCTGGCGGCACAAAAACAGGGATCGGCCTCCAATCCTTATGTTCTCAATCCATCGCCGGCTACGGTCGCCTGGGGTTATTATTGGTCCGAAGCGGCCCCCGTCCTGCGTATTCATTCTGAAGACTATGTGCGGGTACGCACGGTTTTGACTTCCAATCCCGAACGGCTGGAAGGCGCGGGCGTGCCGGCCGACCAGGTCGAAAAGGAATTGCGGGATGTGCAGGCGGTTAAGGAAAGAGGGCCCGGAGGGCATGTTTTGACGGGACCTATTTATATCGAAGAGGCCGAGACGGGGGATGTGCTGGAAGTGCGGTATGATTCGATCAGGCTGGCGATCCCTTATGGGTATAACGCTATTGGCCAGGCGGGTTTTTTGTCGGATGAAATCTTTGATCGTAAAATGCGCATTGTCCAGCTGGACCGGGAAAAGATGATCGGTCATTTTGCGGATGGTATCGACATTCCGCTGCATCCATTTTTTGGCAGCGCCGGGGTGGCGCCTTCTAAAGAAGCGGGCCGCTGGAACAGTGCTCCACCGTGGGTCAATGCGGGTAACCTGGATAATAAGGACCTGGTGGAAGGCTCTTCTCTTTTTATCCCGGTCTTTGTGAAGGGGGCGTTGTTTGAAATAGGGGATGGGCATGCTGCGCAGGGGAATGGGGAAGTGGATATCACGGCGATTGAAACCTCTCTGGTCGGGAAGCTTCAATTTATTGTTCACAAGGGGAAGTCATTACGCTGGCCCCGGGCGGAGACTTCGACACATATCATTACGATGGGTTGTGACCGCGATCTGAATGCGGCTACGCATGTTGCCGTCAGGGAAATGATCAATTACCTGATGCAGGAGAAGGGTATGACGCAGGCGGATGCTTATATGCTTTGCAGCGTGGCGGTGGATGTAAATATTACAGAATTGGTGGATGGGAATGTGGGGGTGCATTGTTTGCTGCCGAAAGGGATTTTTACGAAGGGTATGACGCATGCGGTGACAGGAGGGAAATAGATTTTTATAGATTACGGCATGGCTTGTATTATCTTTGATAGTATCATATGATACTATCATGCAACCACCTTACACAATTACCAGCTCAATACTTCAATTAGTAGCTTCAATATCTGAAAAAATTGGCGAGGTAAATGCTACCCACTTAAACAAGCACCATAGAAATTACTCAAAAAAAATGGGAGACAGGAGAATCTCTATATATCGATTTATTACAGATTAGATGTATCAAAAAGATGCTTCGGATTTCAGTGGAGGAATGGTATAATGGTGTTTCGGTACTGCACCTTGAGTTAGCGGGGATCCTTATTCCCGGGTGTTTGTTGCTTTTTGTCGGAAAAGTCTACTGATTTGGTGGGATGTGTGGGTTTTTCTATATTTGGCGGCTGGACCATGTACCACCTATCGCACAAATGATTGAACTAAAGAACGTTAGTAAAACCTTTTATAAAAAGGATACCGTGGTGCACGCACTGACGGATGTATCCTTACAAATAGCGGAAGGCGAGGTCTTTGGCGTCATCGGCTCGTCCGGAGCGGGGAAAAGCACCCTGATCCGCTGTATCAATCTGCTGGAAAGACCCACGGCGGGGGATGTCATCATAGGCGGGCAAAACCTCCCCACGCTGACCCGCCGGCAGCTGACGCAGACGCGAAGGCGCATTGGGATGATCTTTCAGCATTTCAACCTCTTGTCTTCAAGAACAGTCTTTGAGAATGTCGCCTTTCCATTGGAATTGAGCGGGGCGCCTAAAGATGAAATAACCCGGCGGGTGACAGAATTGCTATCGTTGGTGGGCTTGTTGGAAAAACAACATGACTACCCCGTCAGTTTATCCGGCGGGCAGAAACAGCGTGTGGCTATTGCACGAACGCTGGCCAATAATCCGACGGTGCTGCTTTGCGACGAAGCTACGAGTGCGCTGGATCCGGAAACCACCCGGTCTATTTTGACCCTGCTGAAGGATATCAACAGGCGTTTCCGTATCACCATTTTGCTTATTACCCATGAAATGAATGTGGTGAAGGCTATTTGTGACAGGGTTGCCGTTATTAGTGAGGGAAGGCTTATCGAACAGGGTACGGTAAGAGAAATATTCTCGCATCCCCGGACGGAATTGACGCGGCAGTTTATCGCGTCGTCGCTTCATTTTAGTGTTCCTATGGAATACGAACAGCGTTTGCGGCAGACGGGTGATCTGCGGCAGGCGGGTGATCCGGCGCTTCCGGGGCCCGGGCATCCGCTGGTCAAGCTTGAGTTCACGGGTGAATCCACAGACCTGCCGGTTCTCTCCGAAGCTTCCCGGTTGTTTGATGTGAATAATCATATTGTCTCTGCCCAGATGGACTATGCCGGGGGAGCCAGGTTTGGCATCATGCTGGTGGAGATAGCCGGCACGGCGGGTAACACGCAAAAGGCGATTGACTATTACAGGGATCATCAAATTAAAGCGGAAATTCTTGGTTATGTCTGAAGCTATGGGTTGGATGCTGGTGAATGGTTTATGGGAAACTGTCGTCATGACTTTTGTGTCGGGTTTTTTCGGGTTTCTGATCGGTCTGCCCACCGGGGTGATCCTCTTCCTGACGCGTAAGGGTCAGGTGCTGGAGAACCGGTTGATCAACCGGTCGGTTTCTGTTGTGGTGAACATTTTCCGGAGCATTCCTTTTATTATCCTCATCGTTTGGATGATCCCTTTTACCCGGGCGTTGGTGGGGACATCCATCGGCTTATGGGCGGCGCTGGTACCCTTAAGCGTTGGTGCGGCGCCTTTTGTCAGCAGGATGGTGGAGAATAGTCTGTTGGAAGTGCCTAATGGGCTGATCGAAGCGGCCAGGGCGATGGGGGCCACTCCGGTTCAAATTGTCGGTAAGGTTTTGCTGCCGGAAGCCCTTCCTTCTCTTGTGAATGGGGCGTCGATCACCTTAATTTCATTGGTAGGATATTCCGCGATGGGTGGCGCCGTCGGGGCTGGGGGGTTGGGGCAGATCGGTTATCAGTACGGATATGTCGGTTATGATATCGTCGTGATGAACGCGGTCCTTATCCTGTTGGTAGCGCTGGTATTTCTTATTCAGATAACCGGTGGGTTTATCGCCGGAAGGGTGGATCATAGAAAATAACAATACAATGAGAAAAATTTTCGTAGCGATGGCGGGGGTTGGGGCTCTTCTATCAGGATGCAAGGGTCCTGAAAAGAACAATGCGAATTATGTCAAGGTTGGTGTTGAATCCGGTCCCGAGTATGTTGTAGCGCAAGCTGCCCAAAAAGTGGCCAAAGAAAGATATGGGCTGGAAGTCGAGCTGGTTCAGTTCAATGATTATGTTATGCCGAATGAGGCGCTTCGGCAAAAGGATATTGACGTCAACGTTTTTCAGAACAAACCCTTTCTGGATGTCCAGGCAAAACAGCGGGATTATCATTTTGCAATTTTGGGCAACACGTTTGTCTATCCTCTGGCCGGATATTCCAGGAAGATAAAAAATATCGCTCAGCTGGAAGATGGCAGCACTATTATCATTCCCAATGATCCGACTAATTCGGGCAGGGCTTTGCTTTTATTGCAGACGGCAGGGTTGATAAAATTGAAAGAAGGGGTAGGGTTGTTGCCGACTATAAACGACATTGCCGGCAATCCCAGGAATTTGAAAATATTGGAGCTGGAGGCGCCGCAGCTGCCCAGGGCATTGGATGATAAAAAAGTCAGTGTTGCGATTATCAATAATACGTTTGCGGGACCGGCAGGTCTTGTTGCCAAACGGGACGGCCTGTTTGTCGAAGATGAGAAGTCTCCTTACGTAAATATTATTGTATCCAGGGATGACAATAAAGAGCAGGCCGGGGTGCTTAATTTTGTAAAGTCTTATCAATCTCCGGAGGTCGCGGCTGCGGCAGAGCTTGCGTTCAAAGGCGGAGCGGTTAAAGGGTGGTAAGTCTCGTAGCGGCGTCTGTGATCTCTGCTAACAATTCGTGTAAGCGGACGTCGTATTGGTCCGGGCGGGAGTGAATGAGCTTTTGCAGGGTGGTTACGGTTTTTGCCTGGAGATCGGGGGTGTCCAGGTTCTTCTTTTGGACGAGTTTCCATTTCAGGACCAATAATTCTGCCTGAAACTTTAAATAATCATAGTCGGGGGCGGGGAGGTTTTCTGCTGTCAAGAGGTTTTCGATGCGGTCTTCGGATAGGTCTTGGGTGATTTCGTGCTCGGCGCCGGTCAGGTCATTGTGCTGGAGTTTGCCGGTTATCCGGGCGATGGCTTCGAAGAAGTCGTCCAGTTGTTTGAGGAGGTAGTCTTTTTTGTACATGGTAGCCGGGGCTTGCCCGGTTAAAGATAAGTAAGTTTTTCGGGGGAAGAGAAGGGTGTTATTGCTCGCCAAAAGTGGCTTTTTTTGAATAGTTAATCAGGCACAATTGGTCCTTCTTATTTAACCTTGCAATTATTATCAGGCCGACCTCTATTCCGCTCTCAAGCTCTTCACCGGGTTGGCCATCGCGGCGCGGATAACCTGGAAGCTGATGGTCAGGAGGGCCAGGAGCAGGGCGGCGCCGCCGGAGGCGGCGAGGACCCAGGCGTCGAGCGAGGTCCGGTAGGCGTAACGCGACAGGAAGGACTGCATGAACAGCCAAGCCAGGGGCGAGGCGATCAGGATGGAGATCAGGATCAACCGGGCGAAGTCCCTGGTGAGCAATGACACGATGCCGGTCACGCTCGAACCCAATACCTTACGGATGCCGATCTCGCGAGTCCGGTTCTCGGTGGTGTAGGTGGCGAGACCCAACAATCCCATGCAGGATACGAAGATGGCGATAAACGTGAAGGTGTTGATGAGTAACGCGGTGTTTTGAGCTTCGCGGAATTTGTCGGCATAGTCTTTGTCCGCAAATTGCAGATCGGTGACGAAAGCAGGATTGTATTTCTTCAGTATAGACTCGGCCCGTTGAATATTCTCCCCAAATGGCCGGCTTCCGCTGATCCGTATGGTGATATCGTCGCGGCTGATGCCACCTTTGATGAGTACCGGCAGCGCCGGCTCAGCGGCGTTTGCTATTATAAAGTCCTTGATGACGCCGACGATCTTCCAGTGCTCCTGTTCATCCAGAATGATCTGTCCCAACGGGTTTTTAAAACCCAGCATTTTGGCGCTGGTCTCGTTGATGACACAGGAGAGGGTGTCGCCGGGATATTTGTCGAGATCGACGTCTCTGCCGGCGACCAGTGTCAACCCGTTGGTCCGGATATAGTCTCCGTTCTCCATGATCAACGCAAAACCGGGATTGGCTTTGGGGTCCATGCCCGACCATTTCAACCCGGATTCCTGGCTACCAATACGGGTAATCGGCGTGTTGCATTGGCTCACCGATTCGGCCACACCGCTATTGATCAATTCGTTTTTGACAGCAGCATAGTTGCGACGAAGGTCGTCAGTCAGCGGATGAAAAACGAGCTTGTCTTTTGCATAGCCGATCTCCCTGCTCAATTCATGGTGTATCTGTTTTTGGTAGATGAGCGTGAAATTGATCAGGAATATGGAGAAGACGAACTGGACAACGACCAGTATTTTTCTCGGAGTGACCAAGGCGTTGCTATTTTGCAGAATGCCTTTGAGCACCCTGATGGGCGGGAAGGAAGAAAGGTAAAACGCCGGATAACTACCTGCAAGCACGCCGGTGAGCACGACAAAGGCCAATGCGGCAAACCAGAATAGCGGAGATTGCCAGGGGATGGTTATGCTCACCTGGGTAAGGGTATTAAACTCGGGAATAAGCAGGTTTACCAAGACCAACGCGATCATCCCCGCCAGCAAGGCCATGACGATGGATTCGCCGATAAATTGAAAGACAAGCGAACGACGGGCGGCGCCTACCACCTTTCGTATCCCTACTTCCTTGCCTCTTTTTTCGCTTCTAGCGGTGCTCAGGTTCATAAAGTTGATACAGGCGATCAAGAGGATGATCGCCGCCAGACCGCCCAACATCTTGAGGTTGTCGATGTTTCCGCCGGCGGGCTTGCCGTTGACAAATCTGCCTTCGAGATATACCTTGCTGAAAGGATAGAGAAAAGTGGTCTGCACAGCCACCCCAGGGTGCTCGGGCCCGGCGTGTCGACCGCCGATACTGGCAATCTGCGTGTTCAGGGCGTCCACATTTGCGCCGGGCGCCAGCTCGATATAGGTAATTACATTCTCGTTGTTCCAGGCGCCGTCGCTGTGTAACCAGGCCCAGGGCAGCAGGTATTCGAAATTGAATTGAGTGTTAAAGGGCAGGTCCTTTAGCACACCGGTAACCGTAAAATTATGGCCGGAGGGTGTCGTGATGAGCTTGCCCATGGGGTCCTCGCTACCGAAGAGCCTCGTTGCCAGCTGCCGGGTGATGACGATATCGTTGGGATCTTTGAGTGCTGTTTGGGCATCCCCTTGTTCCAACGGAAAGCTGAACATGGATAAGAAAGATGCATCTGCGACCATCCCGCCGGTAGTGAGCTTCTTATCCGCGTATCGAAGTAATTGACCGTTATAATCCACTCTTGCCACATTCCTGATCTCCGAATAGCTTTTTAGGGCCGGTGCCAGGGGACCGGCGGTAGAACCATCACAAGACAACTCCCCGTTGATGATCCCTTTGGTGTAAGCCTGATAGAGATTCGCCTTCTTTTCATGAAACTGATCTATGCTTAATCCATGCTGAATGTTCAACAAAAGCAGGGTCGCAGCAGCCATGCCCAGGGCCAGTCCCGTGATATTGATCGACGAATGGAGCTTGTTTGCAAAAAGATTACGCCACGCGATTTTGAAATAGTTTGAAAACATAAGTTATGCTTTAGGGATTGAAACGACGGGTGGATTTGCTATTCCATACACATCAAATGCCATTTTATAGTTAATTGTGGATCAACGAACTAAATGGAGGTGGCAGACAGAACCGTTCGATTTCGTACATACCGGTGTCCGTTTATAACAAATCTATTAGTTTAAACGAGACGCTAGTGACTACTTCTCTATATCCATTGTCTTTATTAATCCCTCCTTAAATGTATAAATATGTTTAACAGTTCCATCAAATATTAAAGTTCCATTTAATTCCTTTACATTTTGATGAACTTCAACTTCTAAACTTCCGTTCTGCCTTTCATTAAATCCGATTGGTTCAACATTTGGATTTATCTCGTTCCATTGTCTTGTCCAGTATTTTCTTATTTCGTCATGTCCGCTTATATAACCTCCTTCCCAAGCTTTTGACCATTGTACATTCGGTTGCATTGTTGAAAGTGCTTCATCAATGTTTCTTTCATTGAAAGCATTGTATGCTTTTTTAATTAAATCTTGATATTGTGTTGTCATGATATTTTTAGTATTTACATAATCAAATTCAATTTGAAAAGCTGGTATTAAGGAAGGGCTTCCTCTTTGGAAACTTTCTTCTGAAGCAGTTCCCTGGCCAGTTCCATCAGATTTTTAAAATCTTTTTCGCTCATAAATGAGCTTATTATTATAAAGGTAGCAATTCTTTTATTTTTTACCCGGACGAAGTTTTAGTGCAATTGTGATGCCTAAAAGTTTAAAAAGTTATGTAGTTTAGCCTGATGTCTATTCCATTACGATACAACCTGTTTTTTTTCTGCGGCTTGCTTTTGGCGTCGGGTGTTTTTGGCCAGGGAGGGTCACTTGCCGGTACTCCACCGATGGGGTGGAATAGCTATAATTGTTTTGGCTCGGCGGTGCATGAGGAGGAAGTGAAGGCTAACGCGGATTATATGGCGAAGAATCTGAAGCAGGTGGGCTGGTCTTATATTGTCGTTGACTTTTTATGGTCTTATGACAATCCGCCGGGCAGCCTGATCGGGAATCCGTTTCAGTCGCGGCTGCAGGACGGCAGTTATATTCCCTGGCTGGCGATGGATGAGTGGGGACGGCTGATGCCGGATGGCAACAAATTTCCTTCGGCTTTTGGCGGTAAGGGTTTTAAACCGCTGGCTGAGTATGTGCATGCTTTGGGGTTGAAGTTTGGCATTCATGTGATGCGGGGTATTCCGAGGCAGGCGGTGTGGGCCAGGTCGCCGGTACTGGGTGGCCACGGTATCACTGCTGACCAGGTGGCTGATACGGGCTCTACCTGTTCCTGGATGAACCATATGTATGGGTTGGACATGGCCAAGCCCGGTGCGCAGGAATACTTAAATTCGTTGTTGCAGCTGTATGCGGAGTGGGGTGTTGATTTTATAAAGGTGGATGATATCTCAAGGCCCTATCACAGGGCGGAGATCGAAGGCTATCAGAAGGCTATTTTGGCTTGTGGGCGGCCGGTTGTGCTGAGCATTTCTCCCGGTGAGACGCCGTTGAAGGACTCTGTGCATGTGGGTCAGCATGCTAATATGTGGAGGATGGCCGATGATTTTTGGGATGACTGGAAGGAATTGTTGAAGATGTTTGACTATGCGAAGAGTTGGGAGGGTAGGGGCGGACCGGGGCACTGGCCGGATTGCGACATGATACAGATCGGGAAGATATCGAAGCGGGGGCCTGTCGGGCGGGAGCGGTATAGCCGGTTCACGGACGATGAATTGGTGACGCATATGACGTTTTGGTGTATTTACCGGTCACCGCTGATGCTCGGTGGGAATTTGCCGGATAACAGGGAAATGGAGCGGCAGTTGTTTACGAATGAGGAGGTGCTGGAGGTAAATCAGCATGGAGAGAGGCCAAGGCAGCTGTATAAACGGGATGGGAAGATGGTGTGGGTGTCGGAGGCTGCGCCTGCGGCTAATGCGGTTCACAAATCATTTTATGTTGCCCTTTTTAATATTGGGGAAATGGAGCAGGGGGTAGCCATCGATTTTGCGCAGTTGGGTTTGAAAGGAAAAGTGACGGTTCACGATTGCTGGAAGAAAGCCGATGCCGGCGTATTCCATAAACAGTATTCCCAAAAACTTCCGCCACATGGTGCAACACTAGTCAGGGTGATGCAATAAGATCTTTTTTTTTCGCATTTGAAATTGTGTATTTTTGTTTTCTTCTTTCGAATTTTTCTCCTTTTAATTATGCCTGCACTACAAGAGTATTCCATAATGAGTATGGTGTGTACATACGTTTTTATTTTATCACCAGTAAAAAACACATTATGGGATCGGAGAATCAATTATTTATTGCACATCAGGGGGAATACTTAAAAACGTCCCTTTGGTACAGGGAGGTTATTGAAGACCCTTATCAGATTGTTGCGGCGGCATTTGACTTTACCAACGTCGATGATTTTCGGGAAACAATCAAAACAGCAATACTAGCCGCTTGCTCAGATAAAATATATCGGCGTGCAAGCCCGGCTGATTTGATGTATGACTTTAAAATTATAGAATCTGTTGTTAATGCTGCCTATTTGATAAACCTGGAAAAAAAGAAAAGCTCGCTTGTTATAGAAGAAAAAGATCTTTTAAACAAAGAGCTTTATCGCGGAAGGTTTTCCAGTCAAAGGGATTGGGATGATTTTCCGCGGTTTGTGTGTGAAGAAGAGTATGTCGATCCTTATTTAGTTTTCAAGCGGTTTTTTAAATACCAGCGTATGACGGGGTGGAAACAGGATATGGAGCTCATATTGCAGCATGCATTAGGTAAGTGTAATCTTTTTGAGATGGGGATAGAAATAGATGTGCTCTCTGTATTTATTCATCTGACTAAACTCATAGAAGCCGCTCATCTGATCGATGTGAGGGAAATTACCTGCCCCTGGGCGAAGGCTGATGGGGGGAATGAAAAAGTCGTGGAATTTATTGATCGACACTGATGGATTTTATATGAGACGAAAGGACGATATGTTATGGAAGGGTATTTTGGAAGAAGTGTTTGAGGATTTCATGCAGTTCTTTTTTCCTCATGCGAGGAAACTTTACGATATAAAGCGGGGATTTGAATTTCTGGATAAGGGTGCGACACGAACAAAGTTCTTTGGTTAAGTTCTTTGATGCTATGTATTAGATGGTGGTGGGCCCGCCAAAGCCGGTATGCAGGTACAGGCTTTA
>WNFM01350557.1_pt1 | contig 62568 bp, 61 predicted proteins | sample 5400271 | NCBI WGS metagenome assembly WNFM01 (sample SAMN13153352, study PRJNA577476) | soil metagenome | isolation source: 60 cm saprolite on Douglas fir-dominated hillslope | place: USA:California | collected 2013-09-17
CGAGGATCTGGGCGGTCACGCCGCCGAGCCGTATTTCAGCCTCCCGAGAATGCCGTCGACGAGTTGCGCGCCGATCTCCGTTCCGAGCACCACGTCGACCGGCCGGCGATCGTTCAGCATCACATGCGGCCGAAAGAGGAAGTCTCGCGCGGCCGCCTCACTGCCCCATACGTCCTTTGCCAGAGCCCAGATCTTGGCGAGGCGCACGAGCTGATCGCTTTCTTGCCGCGTCAGCCGCTTCGTCGCCTTCTGCCGCCGGTCGAGCGTCGTCTTCTTCACGACACGATACTTGAAGCCGCTTTCCGCCGGCGCCACCGATTTCGACAAGCGCTCCAGCGCTGCGACCGGCAGCCCTCGCTCGACCAGTGCCATGATCTCAAGCGGCGCCATCGCCGCGCGCCGGCCGCGGCCGATCCCGAGCAGACCGACGATTTCGCGCTGCAACGCAGCCTCCATGGCAAGCTCCTGTTCCAGTTGGGTCTAAATATAGTTCCAGTTGGAATGATGCGCAACATCCGCCGTATCTTGGATCGCCAGGGTGAAGTTTATCGGTACCCATGCCGGCAGCCTTTCAGCACCTCTGGATAGGCATCTGGCTGGAGATCAATTGCCATCGGCCTCGTTGCAGAACTAGAGTCTCGCCGGCAGGAAAGATCGGGTTTCGCGGCCCTGACGGCCGCATCACGTCAGTGCCGAATGAATTGCAAAATGACGCCGCGGTGGGGCGACGCTCTTGACGCAAAGGTGATTGACGAAATAGCGGGTCTGCTCAGCGATAGAGATGACGTGGTAAGGTACTGGGCGGCGTTGGCGCTTGGACATATTGGAGCACCTGCGAATCGCGCTGTGCCCGCGCTCGAAAGAGTTCTTGCGGATGTGAAGCCTACGCCGGGGTCAAATATCATTGGGCCAGATTTGAGTTCCGCATCTGCGATACGCGGCGCGCTACAAAGGATTACCGGCAAGTCGATACGATCAGATCCGTAGAACTACGGTGACACTCCACTTAATTCCTACGTCAAATAGGACGCGGCGTGTCGGCGGATGTGCTTGAATGCACTGTCACCGTAACCCGACCCACTCCGACCCACTCCGACCCCAAAATGCCACCCCAGTAACTCTCCACGTAAATTCGACTCCGACCCCAAATGCCAATTTCACCGGTAACGAGTTCAAGATCGCGAGCGCACTGAGACGATGGCGAGTGAGTTCGATACGCTGGCGAGCGCAAATCCGAGACAGGACGGGCCGGAGGCAGTCCGGAACTCTCTACTGATTTGGCCGCTCGCGCTTGCGATCAGTGGACCGATCGCACTTGTCCTGCTTTGGTCGTGCCCCTTTGACGTCGTATCCCTTGGCGCCCCGCTGTTGCTTCTGATTTGGGGATGGGCGGCCATTGCCGCGGTGATAGTGGCAATATATGCGGCCAGGCACCGCGCGTGGAGGCGAGCAGCCTCCGCGGTCATCCTTCCGTTGGTCGTCATCATTGCACTGGCAAATCTCGGCACCCTCTGGATGTTTGCCATAGAGTACGGCGAACTCATGCATTTCAAACTGATGAGAGCAAACTACGAGGCGCAGGTTCGTCGGCTGCCAACCGACAAGGGACCGCGCCTGGCCCTGTTCGACTGGGGCGGCTTTGTAGTGGGTCACGGCGTTGTCTACGACGAGAGTGACGAGATCGCCTTACCCGCCAACGAGCAGTCTGCGGCCTGGAAGGCGCGCATCGCGGAAACTGAGTTGGCGTGTGGCGTTTGGGGCGCTCCTGTGGGCGATCACTTCTATATCGTCCGCATCGGTTGCTAAGCTCTCACGATCCGTCGGGGATCGCCTCAGCGAGCATAGGGCGGAAAGCGCAGCGCATCCGCCTCCCCCAAACTCCACATCGCCAGTATGCCGCATTGTCGTCGGGGACGGACCAGCCACGTTGAAGCCAGATGGCGGAATGCGCTGCGCTCTCCCGCCTACATGGGCGCGGGTACTCATCCGTCCGCGATCATCGACCTCCCGATCAATATTTGCTGGATCTGCGACGTCCCCTCGTAGAGGCGGAACAACCTTGCGTCGCGGTAGAGATGCTCGACCGGGTAATCCGCCATGTAGCCGGCGCCGCCGAAGATCTGTACCGCGCGGTCGGCGACGCGGCCGACCATCTCGCTGGCGAAGTACTTGCAGCACGACGCCTCGACGCGGATATCGGCGCCGCTATCGCGCTTCCTCGCCGCGTCGAGCACCATGCAGCGTGCCGCATAGGCCTCGGTGCGGCTGTCGGCGAGCATCGCCTGGATGAGCTGGAACTCGCCGATCCTCTGGCCGAACTGCTTGCGCTCGCGCGCGTAGGTCACCGCCTCGGCGATCAGCCGTTCGGCGAGGCCGGTGCAGACGGCGGCGATATGGAGGCGACCGCGATCGAGCACCTTCATCGCCGTCTTGAAGCCGATGCCCTCCTGGCCGCCGATCAGCGCCGCCGCCGGCACGCGGCAATTCTCGAAGATCACGTCGGCGGTGAGCGAGCCGCGCTGCCCCATCTTCTTGTCGACCGTGCCGACGCTGAGCCCCGGCGTTCCCGCCTCGACGAGAAAGGCCGAGATGCCGCCGGCGCCCTTGTTGTCGGGATCGCTGCGCGCCATCACGGTGAAGATGCCGGCGACCGGCGCGTTGGTGATGAAGCGCTTGGCGCCGTCGATGACATAGTGATCGCCGTCGCGCCGCGCCCGCGTCTTCAACGAGGCGGCGTCGGAGCCGGCCTCCGGCTCGGTCAGGCAGAACGAGCCGATGAGCTCGCCGCGCGCCATCGGCGGCAGGTAGCGCCGGCGCTGCGCGTCGGTGCCATCGATGACGATGCCTTGCGAGCCGATGCCGACCGTCGTGCCGATGATCGAGCGGAAGGCCGGCGAGGCGCGGCCGAGCTCGAAGCAGATCACCGCCTCCTCCGCCGTCGCGAGGCCGAGACCGCCATACGCTTCCGGGATGGTGAGGCCGAAGAGGCCGAGCGCCTTCATCTCGGCGACGATCTCGGCGGGAACGCGCTCCTCCGCCTCGACAAGCTTCTCGCTCGGGATCAGCCGCTCGTCGACGAAGCGCGCGACGGTGCGCCGCAGCTCCTCGAGCGTATCAGGGAGCGTGTCGGGGCCGAGCGCCATCAGGCGTTGCCCGCCGGCGGCCGCGTGGTCAGCGCGCGAGCCGGGGCCTCGCCGAGATCCCAGAACATCCCGGCCATGATCTGCAGCCCCTCGCGCATGATCGGCGCCAGCACATGCTCGTCGGGCGCGTGCTGCGAGCAGGCGGCGTAGGAATGCGGGACCCAGATGGTCGGCAGGCCGAGCGTCTCGGCGAAGCAGTCGTTGGGCAGCGAGCCGCCGAGATTGGGCAGCACCGCCGGCTTGCGCCCCGCCGTCCTCTCGATCGATGCCGCCGCCCATTGCACCCAGGGATGATCGGGTAAGAGCCGCGTCGCCGGGAAGAAGCTCTTGCGCGTGTTCTCGACCTTGATCATGCCGAAGCCGTTCGCCTCGAGATGGCGGCGGATGATCGGCAGGAAGCTTCTGGGGTCGGTGTCGACGGTATAGCGCATCTGGCAATGCGCACTGGCGCGCGGCGGCACGGCATTGACCGGGTTCTCGGGATTGCCGGTGCGGAAGGCGAGCACCTCGAAGGTGTTCCAGGCGAAGACCTTCTCGGCCGCGGTGAGGCCGGGCTCGCCCCACCACTCATCGATCGCGGGCCCGTCCGCGCCGCCCTCGACCTCGCAATCGGCAAGCGCCATGCGCACCGAGTTGGGGATCGCAAGCGGCACCAGGTCGCGGACCAGGATCTTGCCGTCGCGCGAGATGATCGTCGCCAGCGCGTGGGCGAGGATGACACCGGGATTGGCGAGCAGCCCGCCCCAATTGCCGGAATGATGGCCGCCCTCGCGCAGATCGATGGTGAGGTCGAAATTGAGCGCGCCGCGCGTCCCCATATAGATCGTCGGCCGCGTCGGCGACAGGCGCGGCCCGTCCGAGCCGAGCAGCATGTCGGCCTTGAGCAGCGTCTTGTTCTGCTCGCAGAATTCCTTGAGCCCGGGCGAGCCGATCTCCTCGCTGGTCTCGATCATGACCGTCGAATTGAAGCCGAGCGCGCCGCCGCGCTCGGCACGCACCGCGGCGAGCGCCGCGAGGTTGATCGAATGCTGGCCCTTGTTGTCGGCGGTGCCGCGGCCGTAGATCACATCGCCATGCTGCTCCATCCGCCAGGGCGAGAGGCCCTCGCGCCATTGCGGCTCGAGACCGCGGATGACGTCGCCATGGCCGTAGGTCAGCACCGTCGGCAGCGCCGCATCCTCGACCCGCCTGCCGACCAGGAACGGCCCGCCACCCGGCACCGGATTGTCGTGGATCGCGGTCTCGTAGCCCATCGCCGCAAGGGCCGGCGTGATCTCCTCGCCGAGATAGCGGCCGAGCTCGGGAAAGCTCTCCGCCACCTGGCTCTCGGTGTGGATGGCGACGCGGCGCGCGAGATCCCTGAGGAAGCTTCCATCGTCGTAATGCTGCGCCGCACGCGCGATCGCACCGTCTCGTGTGGTCAAGGCTTCACCTCCCTATGGGGCCGACCTTAGCATTCCGTTACGGCGATGACAGCTTTCCGTAGCGTCATCTCCTCTCCCCCCTGAGCTTGCCGAAGGGCGGGGAGAGGTTAGGGAGAGGGGGAGCGGCAGCTTACTCGCTGCCATCGGCTAAATCGGGGCGCCGAAAATCCCCCTCACCTAGCCTCTCCCCGGAGGGGAGAGGAAGCATGCCTTCGTTGGCGACCTCCTCCAGGACATGGGCGAAGGTGACGAGCGCAATCCTGCCATTTTCCGACAGAGCGTAAATGCCGCGGTTTTGGCGCTCGAACCAGCCATAGACGTCGTCGAGCAGGATCTTGCCGACATTGGGCACCAACCCGGTGGCGCGCAAGGCGGCGACCTTCATGGCGCCGTTGCGTGCGAGCAGCTGGACGCAGCGCAGGGCCTCCTGGCGATAGGCGGTGACGATCGGAACGCCGCGCACGCCGCCGCGATTATGGTCGCCGCGACGCCGCGCGTGCTCGCCGAGGAGCAGCGCGGCGCGGCGCTTGTTCCGCCGCGGCCGGTAGGGCAGCGGGTCGAGCACGATCTCGACGCCGTGCCCCTTGCGGCGCCCCGAGCGCGGCGGCGGGCTGACGGTCATCAGACCGAGCCCGAGCATGCGGCACAATTTGCGCACGATGCGATCGTCGGGCGAGACCGCCTCGCGCCGCTTGCCGACCGTGCGCGGCACGGCGAGATAGACGGTGTCGGTGAGGGCGAGCCGCTCGATGCCCTGCAGGATGAGGGCGAGGTTGAAGCGCAGCTTGAGCTCGACGATGACCGGTCCCTCGTCGCCGCGCACCGCCACCAGGTCGCATCCCCTCACCTCGCCCCGGACGACGTAGCCCTGGGCGGTGAGAAAATCCTTCACCGGCTGGTAGAGATCGACCTCGCTCGGTTTTGCCGCACGCGCCTTGCCCATAGGTTACGACCCGAACCTCCGCCAGTGCCCTTCCCTGGCGAAAGTGATCGGCAGGGTTGCAGCTTCGGCATATTGCGGTCGCGGCCGGAGGACAATAGATTTCCTCTCATCTCCTTCAGCGCAACCAAAACGGGAAGCATGATGACCAGCCAGCTCTTCACGCCGATCGCCCTGCGCGGCCTCACCCTGCCCAACCGCGTCGTCGTCGCGCCGATGTGCCAGTACAGCGCGATCGACGGCAGCGCGACGGACTGGCACATCCTCCATCTCGGCTCGTTCGCCGTCGCCGGGCCGGGGCTGGTGATGATCGAGGCCACCGGCGTCGAGGCGGCGGGCCGCATCACCCCGGGCTGCACCGGCCTCTATTCCGACGCCAACGAGGCGGCGATGAAGCGCGCGATCGATGCCTGCCGCGCCTATGGCAAGGCGCCGATCGGCATCCAGCTCGCCCATGCCGGGCGCAAGGCCTCCTGCCATGTTCCGTGGGAAGGCGGCACGCCGCTCGAAGCCGATAAGGGCGCCTGGCAGACGATCGGCCCCTCGGCCATTCCGTTCGACGAGGGCTGGCATACGCCCAAGGCGCTCGACCGCGCCCGCATGGCTGCGATCAAGGCCGCTTTCGTGCAGGCGGCAAAGCGCTCCGAGCGCCTCGGCCTCGATCTCATCGAGATGCATTCGGCGCATGGCTATCTCATGCACCAGTTCCTCTCGCCCTTCTCCAATCATCGCAGCGACGAATATGGCGGCAGCCTGGAGAACCGCATGCGCTTCCCGCTCGAGGTCGCGGCCGCGTTGCGCGCCGCCTGGCCGGCGGACAAGCCCTTCGGCGTCCGCATCAGCGCCAGCGAATGGCTGGAGGGCGGCTTCACCCTCGACGAGGCGGTGACCTATTGCCGCGAGCTCAAGGCGATCGGCTGCGACTATATCTGCGTCTCGAGCGGCGGCAACGCGGCCAAGGCGCGGATCCCCTTCGCCGCCAACTACCAGGTGCCCTTCGCCGCGCGCATCCGCCGCGAGGCGGGCATCGCGACGCGCGCCGTCGGCCTCATCGCCGATCCCCACCAGGCCGAGGCCATCCTCACCGAGGGCGAGGCCGACATGGTGGCGCTGGCGCGCGGCTTCCTCGACGATCCGCATTGGGTGTGGCACGCCGCCGAAGCGCTCGGCGTCGAGGCGGTCTATCCGCCGCAATATCTGCGCAGCAAGCCGGCGACCTGGCCGGGCGCCCGCATCGCCCGCGGCGAGCCGAAGACCAAGGTGGCGTAAGGCGGCTCAGCTCGCCGAGGACGGCATCCCGAGGATGAAGGCGGCGACGATCATGTTGATCGTCTCGCCGTCATCCGAGAGCGGCACGCGCAGGCATTGGTACTGCCTCAGCTTTTGACCGAGGAAGAGCTTGTAGTTACCGCCGGTCGGCCGCCGCCAGGTCGCCGTCTCGGCGTAGCGCGCCACCACATAGGCGCGGTATTCGACGTCGGGATGATCGTCGACGAAGCTTCCGGTCAGATCATAGCCGGCCGCCGCCGCGAGATTCGTGCCGATCAGCCGATAGCGGAAGCGCAGCGGCTCGTGCTGCACCTCGACCAGCACGACATTGCCGAGGATATAGCCGAACTCGAGCGGGTCGATATCGCGCCGCGCGGCGAATTCGCGCGTCCCTCGCTTGGCCTCCAGATAGGCGAAGAAGCGATGCAGCCGCTCGTCGCTCAGCGTCGCGAGGGGATCGTCCGGTATCACAGTCCCGCCTGCATGCATGCGGTCATCCATAGGCCGATCCGGTTACCGGCAGGTTCATGCCCATCGCCTCGCTCACCCCGCCGGCCGCGGCGCCGCGCCGAAAACGACCGCGGCGATGACCCTGTCGATGGTCGTCCCGTCATCGGAAAGCGGGACGCGAAGGCATTGATATCGCTTGATTTCGCGGTCCATGAAGAGATCGTAATTGCCGCCCGAGGGAAGCCGCGAGCGAATGATCTCGGCATAGCAGTCCAGCATGTACTCGCGATAATCCGGATGCGGATGCTCGTGAAGGAACTTGCCGGTCATGTCATAGCCGACCTTGGTGGAGAGCAGCGAGCCGACCAGCCGGTAGCGGAAGCGCAGCGGCTGATAGAGCACGTCGAGCAGCACGATATTGCCGAGAATATAGGTGAAATCGAGGGGATCGATGTCGCGCCGCGCGGCGAATTCGCGGCTTCCCCGCTTCGCCTCCAGATAGGCATAAAGCCGGTGCAGGCGCGGCTCGCTCAGCCCGGCGAGCGGATCGCCCGGAATCGGCGCAACGACCGCAATACGGCTACCGTACATCTCGTCATCTATGGACCTGTCGACTTAAGACAACGTTACGCAGGGTGGATTGTCGGCCGGCGCTCTGGCACTCTCAGTGCCGACGAGACGGATATCCGGGGACGAACATGTCGAACAGCGCAGCAGTTTGGGTCGATAAGCACCGCCATTTCCTGATGCCGTGGTCGGTCCAGGAGACCGGCCACCAGGCGCCTGTCATCGAGCGCGCCGAGGGCGTCAGCCTGATCGACACGCAGGGGCGCAAGTATTTCGACCTCTCGAGCGGCTGGGTGTCGACCAATCTCGGCCACGGCGACAAGCACGTCATCGCGGCGATCAAGAGCCAGCTCGACCGGTTGTGCTTCGCGCCGCCCAATTTCGTCATCGACACGCGCGCCGAGTTCGTCGAGGCGCTGTGCCAGCTCGCACCGTGGCAGGAAGGCGCCCGGGTGCACTTCACCTCGGGCGGCGCCGACGCCAATGACGACGCGGTCAAGATCGCCCGCATGCTGACCGGCCGCCACAAGGTGCTGACGGCCTATCGCTCGTTCCATGGCTCCTCGAGCGGCGCCTCGTCGCTGACCGGCGGCAACCGGCGCTGGCCGGCCGAGCCGGCGGCGCCCGGCGGCGTCATCCATTTCTTCGCGCCCTACCCCTATCGCAGCCCCTTCCATACCGACGATCCCCAGGAGGAGGTGGCGCGCGCCCTCGAGCATGTCGAGCGCATCATCCTGCAGGAGAACCCGGCGAACGTCGCCGCGCTGCTGCTCGAGCCGGTCGTCGGCTCCGACGCGCTGGTGGTCTATCCCGAGGGCTATCTCAAGGGCCTGCGCGCGCTCACCGAGAAATACGGCATCCTGCTCATCCATGACGAGGTGATGACCGGCTTCGGCCGCGTCGGCGAGGCTTTCGCCTCGATCCGCTTCGGCGTGACGCCCGATCTCATGACCTTTGCCAAGGGCGTCGCCAGCTCCTACGTGCCGCTCGCCGGCGTCTTCGTGCGCGAGAGCCTGGCGAAGCATTTCGACAAGCAGGCCTTCATGCTCGGCCACACCTATTCCGGCCATCCCCTCGCCATGGCCGCCGGTCTCGGCGCCCTCGCCTCGTACAAGGCGGGCGACCTCTTCCAGCGTCCCTATGAGATCGAAAAATGGATGCGCGAGGAGATGGCGGCGCTCGCCGAGCGCTTCACGGTCGTCGGCGACTGGCGCGGCATCGGCGCCTTCTTCGGCATCGAGTTCGTGCGCGACCGCAAGACCAAGGAGCCGGTGGTCGCCTGGCAGGGCGCCGGTCACGGCGTCATGGGCGAATTCTATCGCGCCCTTCTCGAGGCGGGCGTCTGGGTCAGCGGCAAATACAGCATCGTCATCATCACCATCACTCGCGACGAGTTGCGCGACGCCTTCGGCATCATCGCGCGCACCTTGGCGGAGTTCGAGGACCGCATGCTGGCGGGCGGGTAGAACCCGGCCCCTACGAATAATCGACCGCGCGCCGCTGCGCCATCGAGGCGCCGCCGAGATCGATGCTGCCCCACGCCTCGACCAGGAAATCGGTGAAGGCGCGCAGCTTCGCCGAGAGCAGGCGGGTCGGCAGGAACAGCGCATGGATATCCGAGGGCGGCCGCTCATAGGCGTCGAGGACGATCCGCAGGCGGCCCGCGGCGATAGGCTCGGCGACCAGCCAGGACGGCGCGCGCACGATTCCGGCCCCGCCTAGCGCGGCGGCGACGACGGCATCGAGCGCATTGGCGTGGAGCCGCGCGGGAACGGCAATCCTGACCGTGCGCCCCGCCACCTGGAAGCGCCATTCGGCATCCGCCGGCGAGGCGGCGAAGACCAGGCAATCGTGATCCTTCAGCGCACCGGGCGTCTGCGGTTCGCCGCGTAGCTCGAGATAGTCCGGCGCGGCGCAGACCACCATGCGGATCGTCCCGAGCTTGCGCGCGATCACGCTCGAATCCTCGAGCCGGCCGATCGCGATCGCGAGATCGACGCCCTCCTCGACGAGGCTCACCGCGCGATCGACCAGCATGAGATCCACCGAGACAAGCGGATAGCGGCGCAGGAATGCCGGGAGCAAGGGCGCCAGATGGCGCCGGCCGATCAGCGTCGGCGCGCTGACATGCAAGCGGCCGGACGGCACCGCGACCCGCGCGGTGAGCGCCAGCTCGGTCTCGGCCAGCTCGCCGAGGATGCGCCTGGCGCCTTCGTAATAGAGGCGCCCGCTCTCGGTCAGCGCCAACCGGCGCGTCGTGCGGACGAGCAATTGCGCGCCGAGCTGCGCCTCCAACGACGAGACCTGGCGGCTCACCGAGGCGAGCGAGATGCCGAGGGCGCGAGACGCCGATGAGAGGCTGCCGCTCTCCGCCACTTTCACGAAGACCGTCATTGCCTGGAACCGGTCCACCACGCGCTTCACCCTTGCGGAATCCGGAAGGAAGCTGTGCAAATTCCCTCCATACCGCTGCTCAGCGCAAGGATTATAAATCAGGCTTGGCGCTCACCATGCTGAGGGAAAAGCCATGCGCGATGAATTTCCATCGCTGCTCTGCGTTTGCCGCTTCTCAGCGGCAGGGCTGACGATGAACATCCTGACGATCTTCGGACCGCCGCGCCTCGAGCGCGGCATCGCCGCCGCGCTCCGCCGATGCTAGCCAGCTTCGCCCTGTTGATGCTGGCCGCCTTCGGGTCCGGAATCGTCAACGCGGTCGCCGGCGGCGGCGCGTTTCTCAGCTTCCCGGCGCTGGTCTTCGCCGGCATCCCGCCGGTCGACGCGAATGCCTCGAGCACGGTGGCGCTCTTCCCCGGCCAGGCGACGACGGCCTGGGCCTATCGGCGGGACATCGGCGGCATCCGCGAGATCACCATCGTACCGCTCATCGTGCTGAGCGTCGTCGGCGGCGCGCTCGGCGCGCTGTTGCTCGTCTTCACTTCCAATGCGGTTTTCGTCGCGCTGGTCCCGTGGCTGCTGCTGCTGGCGACAACCGTCTTCGCCATCGGCAATTTCGCGGCGCCGCGCGCGACGACGCGCTTCCAGCTCGGCAAAAGCGGCGTGCTCGTCGCGCAGTTCATCATCGCGATCTATGGCGGCTATTTCGGCGGCGGCATCGGTTTTCTGATGCTGGCCGCCCTCACCCTTTACGGGATGCGCGACATCCATGCGATGAACGGGCTCAAGATCCTGCTGGCGACGCTGATGAACGGCGCCGCGGTCGTCGCCTTCATCATCGCCGGGCTGGTGCGCTGGCCGGAGACGCTGGCCATGGCGCTGGCCTCGGTCGGCGGCGGCTATGTCGGCGCGGTGGCGGCGAAGCGCATCGACCAGCGCCTCCTGAAATCGTTTATCGTCCTGCTCGGCGTCGCGCTGACGATATATTTCTTCTATCGCCGATGAATATGCGTTCGCGAGCTCGAAGGTCCAAGCGTCGATTCACCCGCCCCAACATTCGACCAAGCCGATGCCGGCGCCGGCGGAGAAATTCGGGATCGGCGCGCCCGCCGATCCCGTTGGCGGCGTGCGTCGAAATGCGATTTTCGAGCGGTCGAGAAAAGCCGCTATCTTGGCGCCCGAGATCGCAATCGAGCGATGTTGCGAGGTCGAGGATTCACCGCCCGGCGGATCTTCGATCCCTTTGATCAGGCCGATGACCAGACCGCGCTTTTCGATCACCGGGCCACCGCTCTGCCCGTGCATGACGACCGCCGAGGTCCGGAAGAAATACTCGTTTCCGGATCCATCCGCGAGCGCGCTGACGCTGCCCGCCGCCGATAGAGGCGTGCGGGAGTGGGTTTCCTGCAGCGCATAGCCGATAGCATTCACGTTTGCTCCCAGCGGGAGAACGGGCAGGACCGCAAATACCGCCGCCTCGACGCGACGAAACGGCGTCTCGAGCACCGCGATATCAAGGGGAGCGTCGAAGGTACGGATCGTCGCCTCGTTGGTCGCGTTCCCGTAGGAAACGAGCAGGCGCGGGCAAGCCGAAACAACGTGTAGATCGGTCAGCAGCGCCCCTTGCTCATTGAGGAATACGCCGGTGCCTGCCTTGACAAGATGGGGTGCCGCGCCGTCACGACGTGGAATTGCCGGCATCCTTGGCCGCCAGGCGGCCACCTCGGCCTGCACACGCGTTGCCTGCTCGTCGGTGAGAAACGATCGAATGCTCGCGGCAACCGCCCGCGCCCCGTCCTGTTTCTTCACCGGCAATCGGTCGGTCGCCAATAACGCCCATTTATACGCCGCCTCGCGGTCGGGCGACATTCCCTCGCCGGCCCGCAGCATACCCGCCAGCCGAATCTGCGCTTCGGGATAGCCCTGATCGGCGGCCTGCTTGTACCATCCGGCGGCGACTTGCTTATCGACGGCCACGTACTGACCAAGGTCATACATGACGCCAACGATGAATTGCGCGACGACGTCTCCGTCCTTCGCAGTAGGGAGTAATTCGGTGAAGGCGTGCTCATAGTCCTTTTTGGTATAAAGCGCCGCACCCGTGGCGAGATCGGCCATCGCGGGCATTGACGGACTCACCAGCGCAACGCCGCAAATGAGCGCACCCGCCGACAGCCGCCAAGTAATGCTTCGAATGCCAGCCCAAGCGCCGACAGAGAATCTCATCCAATTTCTTGCAGCGGACATCCTGCCCCCTCGGCGCGGACTAGCCTGTCGATCATCGTGTCGAACAAGGTCCGTCCACAGTGCCGTTGCCAACGTACCGGATGAGCTGACGCCGTTCCATCCGAATGCAAGGAGAACCTTCAGCCCACGAGCGACTTGCTCATGAAGACAATGGCGGATTCCTTGTAGGGCTCCCGCTTGGTCACAAGGTAGCCGAGCCGCCCGTAGAACGCGATATTCTCGACGAATCTCTCATTGGTGTAGAGGCGCAGCTCGCGAAAGCCCTGGCGCCGCGCCTCGGCCTCGGCAAACGCCATCAGCCGGCGGCCGAGACCGCCGCCCTGGCGCGCTGGATCGACCGCGATGTTCTCGATCAGCAGATGGGCGTCCTGCGGGATGAGCTCGAGCACGGCAGCCAACCCGGCCCCACCATCGACGACGCCATCGACGACCCAGACCTGATGCGCCGCAACTGCCTGGGCGTAATCGGCGCTCATCGGCTTCGGCTCCCGGCCGATGCGCGCGATGTATTTCCCGTAGGCGAGGCGGACGCAGCCGGCGATGGCGTCGGCATCCGAAAGCCGAGCGGCGCGAATCTCCATGCTCACCCTCCCCGCCCTCGTCCCGGTGTGGCGAGAGCATTTTTCGTCCGCCGCGTCGGTACCGCTGTCAGCGGGTCGTCCGGCCAATTGTGCTTCGGGTAGCGCCCGCGCATCTCGGCCCGCACGGCACGGTAGCTGGTCGCCCAGAAGCCGGCGAGATCGCTCGTCACCTGGAGCGGCCGTCCCGCCGGCGAGAGCAGCTGGAGGCGCAGCGCCACCTTGCCGCCGGCGATGCGCGGCGTCGCCGCGGCGCCGAACATCTCCTGCAGGCGCACCGCGAGAGTCGGCGTCTCGCCCGAATCGTAGTCGATCGCCAGACGCGAGCCGCTCGGCACGGTGAGATGGCTCGGCGCCTTCTCGTCGAGTTCGCGGAGCCGCGCCCAATCGAGACGCGCCCGCAGGAGGGCGGCAAGATCGAGGCGCCCGAGCTGCGCCAAGCGGGTCATGCCGTCGAGCGCCGGCGCCAGCCAATCCTCCAGCCCCGCCAGCAACGCTGCGTCGCCGAGATCGGGCCAGCCGGTATCGTCGCCCTCGACGCGGCGCAAGAACATCACGCGGGCGCGGAATTGCGCCGCCTCCTTGCGCCAGGGCAGCACGGCCAGCCCGGCGGCGTGGATCGCCGCAAGCAACGCGGCGACGATCGCCGCGCGCGGCGGATCGGGCAGCGCCTCGTCGCGCAGGACCAGCTCGCCGAGCCTGACCTGACGGCGCGCCAGCACCGCGTTCTCGCGCGGCTCCCAGGCGACGATATCGCGGCGTTCGAGATCGTCGGCGAAAACCTCCTCGATCTCGCCGAGTGTGAGCGGCGCGGCGAGGAAGATGCGCGCCTCGCGCTTGTCACCGTCGAGCTCGGCGACGGCGAGGTAGCCCTCGCCGGCCAGCGGATCGCTCGGCGTCAGGACGGCGCCGCGCCCGTTGCTCAAGCGGAATTGGCCGAGACCGCCGGGACGGCGCTGCGCGATGCGATCGGGATAGGCGAGCGCCAGCAGCAGCCCGGCGCGCGCGAGGCTGCCGCGCGCGGCCGGCGCGCCGATGCGGCGGCGCCATTCGCCGGCCTGCTGACGGACCTGGCGCAGCAGGAAGCGATCGACCGTGAGGCCATGCAGCATGCCGGGCAGCTCGCCCGCCTCGCCGGCTCTCGGCGAAGCTTCGCTTCGCCTGGCGCCGGCAGCGGGACCTTCGGTCCCGCGAGAGACGATCAGCTCGAGACGCAGCCGCAGATCGGCATCGCGCGCGCCCGGCGCCGCCTTGACGACGTCGCGCAGCGAGAGCAGCGCAGCGATGTCGCAGGCAAGCGCGCCCTCGCCGAGGGAATTTCTCTTGAGGATCATGTGGGCGAGACGGGGATGGAGACCGAGCCCGGCCATCGCGCGCCCATGCGGCGTGATGCGCCCCGCGGCGTCGAGCGCACCGAGCCCGATGAGGAGCGTACCGGCCTGGGCAAGCGCCGCCGCCGGCGGCGGATCGAGGAAGGCGAGCTCCGCCGCTTCGGCGCCCCAGCGTGCGAGATCGAGGGCGAGCGGCGCGAGATCGGCGGCGAGGATCTCCGGCACGCTGAAGCGCGGCAGCAGGCGATGCTCGCTCTCGCTCCACAGCCGGTAGCAGATGCCGGGCCCCAGCCGCCCTGCCCGCCCGCGCCGCTGATCGGCCGAGGCCTGCGACACGCCGACCGTCTCCAATCGCGTCATCCCGCTGCGCGGCTCGAAACGCGGGACCCGCATCGTGCCGCCGTCGACGACGATGGCGATGCCTTCGATGGTCAGGCTGGTCTCGGCGATCGCGGTCGCCAGCACGATCTTGCGCGTGCCCGCTTCTGGCGGCAGCAGCGCCGCATCCTGCGCCGCCTGCGGCAGCTCGCCGTAAAGCGGCGCGATGCGGATATGCTCACCCAATTCCATTGCATCGAGCGCGCGCTCGACGCGGCGGATCTCGCCGACGCCGGGCAGGAAGACGAGCAGGCTGCCCGCCGCCTCGGCGAGCGCGCGGCTGATGCCGGCGACGACATTGGTTTCGAGCCGCTCGTTTCGCGGCAGCGCGAGATAGCGCGTCTCGACGGGAAAGCTGCGCCCTTCGCTGGTGATGATAGGCGCGTCGTCGAGCAGCGCCGCGACACGCGCGCCGTCGAGCGTCGCCGACATGATGACGATGCGCAGATCCGCGCGCAGATGCTTCTGCGCCTCGAGGCAGAGCGCGAGGCCGAGATCGGCGTCGAGCCCGCGCTCGTGGAACTCGTCGAAGATCACCGCGCCGACGCGCCCCTTCTCGATGCCGCCAAGCGACGGATCGTCCTGCAGCATGCGGATGAGAATTCCGTCGGTCACCACCTCGATGCGCGTGCGCGGACCGACGCGGCTGTCCATCCGCATGCGATAGCCGATCGTCTCGCCGACCGCCTCGCCGCGCAGCGCCGCCATGCGCCGCGCCGCCGCGCGCGTCGCCAGGCGGCGCGGCTCGAGCATGACGATGCGATTGCCGGCGAGCCAGTCCTCGTCGAGCAGCGCGAGCGGCACGCGCGTCGTTTTGCCGGCGCCCGGCGGCGCCTGCAGAACCGCCGCGCGCCCGTCGCGCAACGCCGCGCGCAGCGCCGGGATCACCGGCTCGATCGGCAGATCGGCCAAGCGCGCGGGATCGTCCGGAGGAAGCGCGGTCATTAGATTAGATATGGCCTATAATTCATTGATTCAATGCTATAATACATCTTTAAATCTTTGCCGCTCCAGGCGCCGGATCGGCCATCAGCCCTAATACTTTCGTATCATGCGGGCAATTCGCCGCGCGTTTTCTTTTGGCAAGCAATTTTTTTTCGCATCCGATGGCGCAATCTGCTGTCAAAGCGGGGCGTGCCGGCTATGCTCGACAGCAACGAGAGGAGGGACGGTTAACGCATGGCCAGACCGCCGACCCCTTTGCAGCAGGGAGACCTCGACGGTCTCTGCGGCGCCTATGCGCTGGTCAACGCGGTGACGCGCCTGCTGCACACGAAAGGGTTCGACCGCGACCACGCCAACCGCCTCTTCCAGCGCCTCTGCCGCACCCTCCACCGGCGTCAGCGCATGCCGCAGGCGGTGTGGCGCGGGACCCATATCGACGATATCGACGGGATGTTGCGCACGGTGCGCCGCTTCGTGCGCGAGAATTTCGCCGCGACGCTCGTCGTGTCGCGCCCGTTCGATCACGGCGTTCCACGTAAAAAAGATAAATTTTTCCGCGTATTATCGCAATCTTTTAACTCTGTAGGCGAACGCAAGGTGGCGGTCATCGGCCTCGACCGGCCGGGCTTCCACTGGACGATCGCCACCGAGGTGACCGGGCGCTCCTTTCGGCTCTACGATTCCGGCCGTTCGAAGCGGCTGCGCTATGGCGATTGCACGCTCGGCAAGACGATGCGCGGACGCCAGACCATCGTCGCGCAGGAGACCCGCATCCTCTCGGTCGAGGACGTCGCGGTGCAGCCGCGCCGCCTCGTCGCCTGGACGGCGCGCCGGCCGGCCCTGCGCGAGCAATTGCGGGTCGCCGCGTAACGCCAGCCCAATCGACACTCACCGGCGTCAATCGACGCGCCGCTGGCGATGGCATCTATTGCTCTTCAAGGTAATTCCGACGCACGACAATAGCATCGCCGGCACGCGGCATTGCGCGGAACGTCGATGAGCAGCGATTTTCTCAACATCGTGCAAAGCCAGATCGATCCCACCATCGTGAAGGCTTTCAACGAGTGCCGGGCGTCACGCGCCGGCGGGCTTCGTTTCTCATTGGGCAAACAGAATCAGGACAAGGAGATCGACGTCACGATCTGGCGGGAATCGCTCCTCAACAACCTCAAGGACATCCTGGTGCAGAAGGTCGCCACTTCGCCCGATGGTGCGGCGTGCGTTGGAACGCTTGCTGACGAGATGAAAGCGAAGCCCGAGGGGTTCGTCCTCACCGGGAAGAAGACCATCACCTGCAGCAGAGCCGTCGATCTTGTCGACAGACGGGAAGGCAAGGTCGAGCTCAAGCGGAATCTGGTGGTGCGGATTTACACCGACGCCGGTCCCATCGTGGCAGAGCTGATGGCGCAGGACACTGTCGTCGAGCCGGCTGTCGATCCGATACGCCCTTATCTCGTTCCGCCGGGCATGGTTGCGGCCTTCGCCGGCCAATGCCCGGCCGGTTGGACGGAGTTCACCGCTGCGTCGGGGAGATTTTTCGTCGGCGCCAATGGCGTCGGTGAGGACGGCAAGAAGCTGGACGTCGCGACGACCGGCGGAAAGTGGAGCGCGACCATTGCCGCCGACAATCTGCCGGACATCAAATCCAAGGCATCATTCGGTATGCTGCAATCTCTTCGGGGCGGACCTCTCGGTCATTATCAGGGCGATGCTCTACTCGTCACGACGGATGCCAACACGGGAAAGCAGATGAATCCGTTCCAGGCGGACTCGCAATTCGTCGGCGGCAAGAAGGCGCTCGCCACCGCCCCGCCGTGGTATTCCATTCTCTACTGCCAGAAACAGGAATAGACGCGCGCCGACGCTCCCGGGCAACGCCTAGGCCGCGTCCGCGTTAACTGTTATCCTTCCGCCCGTGATGGTCGGTGCCTGGTCGGTCAGTGCGTTGTCGATCCTCCGACGGGTCATCCGTGGGATCGACGTGATATCGCGACGGGCGCACGGGATCAGGATGTTCGACGCCAGCCCCGACTGCCTGCTGCGCATCGGCATCGGGCATGTCGGACGCGGCTTCCGGCTCAGCGACGGCGTCGAGCTGCGGCCCGGCGACACCTTCGTCGAATTGCATCTCTGGAACGAGCATCTCGCCATCCCGGCGCAGGGCACGGATCTGCGCTGGGCGGCACGCGGACGCCGGCAATTCGAGCGCTCGTTGCGCAAGCTCATCGAGCATATGGAGGGGAGCGCCGAATTCGCCGAGATCCGCGCCTTGATGATGAAGCCGGCCCTCGCCGATCCGCAGCTCGAACGGAAGGTCGGCCGCATCTTCGCGATGTTCGGCTTCGAGCGGACGTCCGAAGCCGCGCGGGCGGAGGGCTTCATTCAGCGCGGCGCCGACAATCTCTGGCTCTGGCTGCTGACCTGGACGTTCAATCCCCGCAGCCTGAAAGGCCGGCGCTTCGTGCGCAGACGTCAGGAGCTATGGATCTCGCGCAGCCGGTTGACTGCCCTCTATGGAGCGGATGACGAGCGGCGCTCTCAGGCGTGGCACAGGGCGCGACGGGCGACCGCGCGCGGCATCAGCTGACCCGGCGGCGGATCGAGCGCCTCGACCATCATCTCGCCGCTTCGCGCATTGGCGACGACGACCATCACCGTCTGGCTGTTGAGCACCGGCTCCGGCAGATCGGCGCTGCCGCCGAACGCGCCGCTCTGCAGCCGACGGATGATCGCCTGGCGCGCGACGTTATTGGCCTCCGCCGTCATCGGCGGCGCGATGGTCTGCGATTCATTGCGCGCCCGGCCCTTGAGGTCGGGGCTGAGCCACTGATTGGCCATGCCGAGCACGTCGGCGGCGCTGCGGCCGCGATGGATGCGCCGCTGCTTGCCGAGCGCCTCGACGATGCACAGCTCGTCGGGCTCGGTGCCGGCGAGCGCGAAGAGCGCCGGCATGGCGATCATGATGCGCTGGTCGGCCAGCATCTCGACCGCCGCGGCGAAATCGGCCGCCTCCTCGAAGACGCGGCGCAGCAGATGGCTGGCCAGCATGGTGTCGGCGGAGTAGAGCACCCGCAGATGGGTGACGATGTCGTCGATGACCTGGATGCCGAGCACGGGAACGCGCGGCGCCTGGTTGATCGCGGCAGAGAAGCGGCCGGGCGCCATCGCATTGAGCACGCCGGCATAGCCCGGCCAGGTCGCGTTGTAGAACGGGCCGTGACGGGTCTCGTGGCGGGCGATCACGACATGCCGGCCGAGCCCCGACAGTCCCCAATCGAGCACCCGGATCATCCGCGCACCGTCGCCGGCGGGATCGGCCGCGACGCTCGTCGAGCAGGCCCATTCATAGATGGTGTTGAGGAAGAACGCGCCCGGCCGCTCGAGCAGCTCGGCGACGTGGCGGATCTCCTCGAGATAGTAGTCGGCCTGGCGGGCCAACCAGGAATGCGAGACCCGGTCGATGAACCGCGTCGCCAGCGGCAGCAGCACATGGCTGCGCCGGCTCAGCGCATCGGCGACCAGATCGCGGACGCGTTCGAGGTCGTGGCGACAGAGATCGGCGCTCGCCAGGCGGCGAACGTCGACAAGGGGAATTTCCGGCAGCATTGCGCCTTCAGACAGTCGCTTCATCAAATCTCAAAGGAGGAGGGAGCTTGTATCACAAATGGTAAAGACTGTGCGAATATCGCGAGCAAAATTGCCGCACGCCCGTTTTACGATTTCGCGGAATGCCGCCCACAAGCGATACGGGCGGGCCGCGCAATACTTCAGATGCGTGGAATCCGTCCGCTGCTTCGCCGGTTCAGCGCCCAACTCAGCGCCCGACTCAGCGTAGCGCGTTGTGGATCAGGAAAGCGCCGAAATCGACCGGTTTCAGCTTGATCGCGACGCGCTCGGCGGCGCCGGCGAGGGCCCGCGTCATCAATATGTGATTCTCGACATGGGCGGGCAACACCTTGAAGATGCCGCGCGCCTCCTTGAGCCGGGGATAGAAGCTGGGATCGACCGGCTTCTGCTTGCGCGCGACGCGGGCGATGATCTCGTCCTCGCTGACGTTCTCGACCTCCTGCTTGGCGACGAGCGCCCAGTCGCGCTCGCCGGCCCAGCCTTGCTCGACAATCGTCTTCAGCGGCTCCTCGGTATAGCCGATCTTGTAGAGGTGCTTGCTGAGCCCGACATCGTTGCCCCATTTGCTGAGCGCCACGCTGCGCGCCACATAGATCACGCCCATCGCGGCGCCCCCCGCTCCGCGATTACGCCGAGAGACGCTGCGGCATCGCGGATGCGGCGTGGAAGCCCTTCGGCAGCCCCGCCTTGGCGATGCCGCCATGGAGCGGCACGTGCGGCAGGGCGCGGGCGACGATCTCGCGCACGGCGATCAGGCGCTCGACATCGACGCCGGTGCGCAGCCCCATCGCCTCGAGCATGAAGACGAGATCGTCCATCACGATGTTGCCGGTGGCGCCCGGCGCCCAGGGGCAGCCGCCGAGCCCGGCGAGCGAGGCGTCGAAATGGCGCACCCCGACATCGAGCGCGGCGAGCACGTTGGCGATGCCGAGGCCGCGCGTGTCGTGGAAATGCGCCGTCACGGTGACCTTGCCGACGGCTTCCATCACCGCCTTGATGATGCGCCGCACGCTCGCCGGATCGGCGTAGCCGACCGTGTCGGAGACGGCGAGCTCGTCGGCCCCCGCCTCGGCGAGGGCGACGGCGACGCGCACCACCTCGGCCTCCGCGATCTCGCCCTCGATGGTGCAGCCGAGCGCCGTCGCCAGACCGGCGGCGAGGGTCGGCCGCTGCGCCTTCGGCAGGGTGCGGACGAGCGCGGCGATGCGGCCAAAATCCTCGATGGATTCGGCGCGGCTGCGCCGCACATTGGCGCGGTTATGCGATTCGCTCACCGAGACCACGTAGTTGAGCTTGTGGACGCCCGCTTCGATGCCGCGCTCAGCGCCCTTGAGGTTGGGGGTCAGCGCGGCGACGGTGAGGCCGGGAATGCGCAGCGCATGCGCCACCACCTCGGCGGCGTCGCTGAATTGCGGCAAGAGCTTGGGCGGCACGAAGGAGCAGACCTCGATCTCGGGCATGCCGGCGGCGGCCTCTGCCGTGCACCACGCCGTCTTGGCCGCGGTCGGCATGAATTCCTCGACGCTCTGCAGCCCGTCGCGCATGCCGACCTCGCGCACCCAGACATCGATCTTGCCGCTCATCGCATTTCCTTTCATGTCGCGCCGCGCCATTCAGAATATGGGACCGCGGAGGTACGCCGCCACCTACCTGCCCTTGAACACCGGCTTGCGCTTCTCGTTGAAGGCGCGGATGCCCTCGTTGCGGTCTTCGGTGCCGACCAGGCGATTATAGGCCTCGATCTCGAACAGGAAGCCGTTCTTGAGATCCATCTGCAGCCCGTGATGGATCGCTTTCTTGGCCTGGCGGATGGAGAGCGGCGCGTTGGCGCAGATCGTCGCCGCCGTGTCGAGCGCCGCCGCCATCAGCTCGCCGCGCGGGCAGAGCCGGTTGACGATGCCCCAGTCGAGCGCCTCCTGCGCGCCGAAGGGCCGGCCGGTCAGGATGATCTCCTGGGCGCGCCGCTCGCCGACCGCGCGCGGCAGGAGCTGCGTGCCGCCGGCGCCCGGCATGATGCCGAGCGTCACCTCGGTCAAGGCGAAACGCGCCTCCGGCACGGCATAGGCGAAGTCGCAGGCGAGCGCCATCTCGAGCCCGCCGGCGAAGGCATGGCCGTTGATCGCGGCGATGACCGGCAGCGGGCAGTCGAGCAGACGCCAATATTGCCGCTCGAAGATCTCGTGCTGCGCCACCCATTCGGCGTCGCTCATGCCGTGGCGCTCCTTGAGATCGCCGCCGGCACAGAAGGCGCGCTCGCCTGATCCGGTGAGGATGACGCAGCGCGTGTCGCCGGGCGACGCGATGAGGCCGGTCCACAACGCCTCGAGATCGCGCCCCATCTGAGTGTTGAGCGCATTGGCGCGCTCGGGCCGGTTGAGGGTGACGACGAGCAGGCCGGGCTGCGGCGTCGTCAGGCTGAGCGTGGCGTATTCGGTCATGAAGCGACCCTATTACGCCGCAAGCCGCCGGGTCAACGCGGCGAAAATCTCCCTCTCCCCCTGCGGGAGAGGGAGGGGACCCGTGTGCAGCACGGGGAGGGTGAGGGGTTTGTCGCAGGACAATGCTCAGCGGCACCAGCCCCCTCACCTCCCCATTGCTCCACAATGGGTCCCCTCCTCTCCCGCAAGGGGAGAGGAAATTCGACGGTCAGTTCCGCGCCACCGCGCAATCGTGGTCGAGCAGCTCCTCGCCGCTGGCACGGTCGCCGGCGAGGAGATCGACGTGATCGGCGAGGAGATAGAACCCGTCCCGTCCGTCGGCGAAGGCGGCGCCGGTCAGCACCAGCGTCTGGCTCGCCATGCTCTCGCGCGCCCCGGGAACGCCCTCCGCCAGGAGCTTGAACGGATCGACCCCGCCGAGCGCGTCGCCGTCGATCCGCAGCGCCCGGTAGGGATGGCCGTTGAGACGGAAGCTCGGCGGCGACCAGCCCGGCCCGATCTCGTCCTCATGCGCGTGGAGGAACGCCCGGACCTCTTCGCGCAGGCAATCGACATGGATGTGGAACTGCGCCTGGCTGCGGCCGGATGCCGAGTTGATCGCCAGCCCGATCGCGTCCCGCGGCAGCTTGCGCTGCAGCCTGTCCTCGACATCGCCGCGCGCCCGCCAGGCGGCGTCCCAGTAATTCGGCGCGCCTGATGCCAGCAGCTCGGGACTTTCGATGCCGCCGAGCCGCGCCGTCGGGATGAGGAGGAATTGCGCCACTCCGACGAGATCCTTCAGCACGGCGTAGCCGCGCCCGGCGCCGCCGTCGAGGTCGATTTGGGCGCAGGGCGCCGGCTGGCCGGTCTTCTCCGCGTTGGGCACGCAGCGATCATGGACGATCTTCCACAGCGCATCGGGATCGGCGGCGACGCCCCATACTGCCGAAAGCGCGACGAGCCCCGCCGCGACGACGAGCAGCGACGCGGATCGGATCACGAATGTCATCTTGAAAGAGTTGACAAACATTGGATTGACAGTTTGCGTTCCCTCACCTTGAGGAGAATGTGTGAATGCCACTAACCATCTACCTCATCCTGAGGAGCGCCGGAAGGCGCGTCTCGAAGGACGCAAGATTCTCCTGCAAGCGGGGGTAGCAGCAAAATGCCGCCACCCCGCAACCTCACCATCGGTCTCATCTCCGACACGCATGGGCTGCTGCGGCCCGGCGCGATCGCGGCGCTGCGCGGCAGCGATGCCATCATCCATGCCGGCGATATCGGCGATGCGAACATCCTCGCGGAACTATCCCGCCTGGCGCCGGTCACCGCGGTGCGCGGCAATGTCGACCGCGGCGACTGGGCGGCGGCGCTGCCCGAGACGGCGGTGCTGCAAATCGGCGACGCCGCCATCTTCGTCATCCACAATCTCGCCGAACTCGCTCTCGACCCGGCGGCCGCCGGGTTCCGCGCCGTCATCTCCGGCCATTCCCACCGTCCCGCCTGGCGCGAGCAGGACGGCGTGCTCTTCGTCAATCCCGGCAGCGCCGGCCCGCGCCGCTTCACCCTGCCGATCGCGCTGGGCAGGCTGCGCGTCGCGGGGAAGCGGATGACGGCGGAGCTGATCGAGTTGGCGGCCTAGCCCGCCGAATTGTCCCGGTGACAAGTTCGCCGGCAACAACGCGGAGCGACCTGCGTTAGTCTTCGCATCATGGACGACACCGCCGACTTGCCGATCGACGCTCTGCAAGCCGCCATTGCGCGAGATGGCTTCGTCTTCGCGCGCGGGACGGCGATGCGCGACGCGCTGGCGCGTGCGGGCTCGCTGGCGGATTGGGACGATTTCGCCGCGAGCTGGGACGATCTCGCGCTCGACACCTACATGGCGGATCGCGGCCGCTATCGCAAACGCCGCCATGCCGTCTACGCGGTCGCGCAAGACGGCGCGATCATGCGCCAGAAGCATCAGCCGCATTTCCAGAGCCTCGAATACAACAAGCTCCATGGCGACATCGAGCGCTGGTTCGCGCCGATAACGCCTGACATCGGCGACGGGCCGAGCCTGCGGACCATCCTCGAATTCTGCCGCACGCTGTTCGGCGCCATGGCGCCCGGCACGCCGGCCTGGCGGGTCGAGCTGCACCAGTTCCGCATCGAGGCGCGCCCCGGTGAGCAGGGCCGCCCGACGCCCGAGGGCGCGCATCGCGACGGCGTCGATTACGTGCTGGTCCTGCTGATCCGCCGCCGCAACATCGCCGAGGGCACCACGACCATCCACGCGCTCGGCGACCGCAGCCTGCTCGGCAGCTTCACCCTCACCGATCCGTTCGACGCGGCGCTGGTCGACGATGCGCGGGTCTATCACGGCGTGACGCCGGTCGAGCCGCTCGATCCCGCCGAGCCCGCCTATCGCGACGTGCTGGTCGTCACCTTCCGCCGCGCGTGAGGCGACCGGCGCACCTTTATCAGGCGGCGCGGATCTTCGCGACGAAAGCGCGGATTTCGCTCGTCAGGCCCTCGCAGCGCGCCGAAAGCTCGCTCGCCGCGGAGAGCGCCTTCGTCGCCGAGTTGCCGGTCTCCTCGGCCATATGGGAGAGGCCTTCGACGCCGTTGGCGACCCCCTTCGACGCGGTCGCGGCGCATTCGGCACTGCGCGCGATCTCCTGGGTCGCGGCGCCCTGCTCCTCCACCGAAGCGGCGACGGAGCCGGTGATGCCGCTGATCGCACCGATCGTGCTGGCGACCCCGCCGATCGCGCTCACCGCCTTGCTGGTCTCCGCCTGGATCGCACCGATCTGGGCCTCGATCTCCTCGGTCGCTTTGGCGGTCTGGGTGGCGAGCAGCTTCACCTCGCTCGCCACGACGGCAAAGCCCTTGCCCGCCTCGCCGGCGCGTGCCGCCTCGATCGTGGCGTTAAGGGCGAGGAGATTGGTCTGGCTGGCGATGCCGTTGATGAGCTGCACCACCTCGCCGATGCGCATCGCCGCGCCGGCAAGACCCTTCAATGTTTCGTTGGTCGCCTCGGTCTCGCTCACCGCCTGACCGGACACCTTGGCGGCCTCGACCATCTGCCGGCTGATCTCGGTGACCGACGCCGAGAGCTCCTCGGCGGCGGTCGCCACCGTCTCGACGCTCGCCAGCGTCTCCTGCGATGCCGCGGCCACCGAGCTGGTCTGCCGCTTCGCCTCGTTCGCCGTCAGCGATAGCCCCTCGGCGGTTCCGCGCATGTCGGACGCGGCACCGGCGACGGCCTGGACGAGGCCCTGGACGCTCGCCTCGACGGCATCGGCGAGCTCGCTCGTCGTGACCCGCTTGGCCTCCTCGGCACGGGCTTCGAGCTCGGCGCGCTCGGCATAGGCCTGCGCCTGCGCCGTGCGTGCCGCCACCGCCTCCGCCGTCTTCTCGGCCGAGCGCTGGAAGAGCACAACGAGCTGATAGGTGAGCCAGATCAGCACACCGGTTTCCATCACCACGATCACCGCGTGAAGGACGACGCGGCCGAAATCGCCGCCGCCCGGATACACCGCCGCTGGCAGCACGAAGTTGAGCACGAGATGGTGCAGCGCCGTCGCGGCGGCGGCAAAGCACAGCACCAGCGGATCGCAATAGATCGCCAGCACCGCGAGGGCGGCGAAGAAATACATATGGATGTCGAGCTGCCACGGGTGTCCGGCCATCTGCTCGAGCAGCAGCCCGATCATGCCGATGAAGGCGACGGCAACGACGAGCCGCGTCGCCAGGGCCGTGCTGCCGGCGACGCGCCAGGCCAATGTCGCCGCGCCGGCCAGAACGGTCGCCAGGACGGCCGGCAGAATCCAGCCATTGCCCAGAATGAGCGCCACGGCAAGATTGAACGGCACATGGATCCAGAGGAAAAGAACGAGCCCTTTGGTGGCAATGTCGCGCAGACCGTCGAGGCCTCTATCGGCGATGCTATTCACGTCTTCTCCTTGAGGCAGGCGTCGAGCGCCTTGGGATTGAGGAGCAGCCAGGCTCCGGCAATGTGCAGACGCGCCGCGAAGTTGCTGTCGGCGGAACGCAGAACGAGGATGTTCGACCAGACTCCCTCGCGCACGATGGCGCCGCCGGAAGAGGCCGCCGCGACGAAGGCGCGCTCGGCCTCCCACCAGAAGGCCGCAGGCCGATCCAGGCCGTACCGAGGAAACTGACGAGCAGCAGCGCCACCGCCGGCAACCATGTCTTGCGGTCACGATTGCCAGTCATTGCGATCCATTGCTCGGAATGCGCTCGGCGAAAGCCGGTATACGTATCTTGCAACTTGCGCGTTACGAAAAGCTTAAAGGACTGCAGCGCCGGAACACGACAATAACGAGAACATCGGTCCACCACTTTCGGGCAGCCGGGCGAGCGCCCATCTGTGAAAGACGGCGCATGTGAAAGACGGCAGGGAGGAAGTGCGACATGAGCATCGTGCTCGATCACATGATTGTTCCGGCGCGCGACAAGGAGCAGGCGGCGCGCTTCTTCGCGCGCATCTTCGGTCTCTCCTATAAGGGGACGGAAGGGCATTTCGCCGCCGTGCGGGTCAACGAGACGCTGACCCTCGACTTCGACACCGATACCGGCTTCGCCAGCCACCATTATGCCTTCAAGGTCGGCGAGGCGGAATTCGACGCCATCTTCGGGCGCATCCGCGCCGAAGGAATTCCCTATGGCAGCTTCCCCTTCTCGCCCGACGACATGACGATCGGCCAGCGGGGAAGCGGGCGCGGCTTTTACTTCCGCGACCCGAGCGACCATCTTCTGGAAGTGCTCACGGCCTGAGGCGACTCCCCGTCGAGCGCAGGGCCTCACCGGACTCAGAGCCAGCTCGCGCGCGCCACCCGCGCCATATTGCCGCCGAGAATGGCGCGGACATCGTCCTCGCCATAGTTGCGCGCGAGCAGACCCGCGGTGATCTCGGGAAAGCGCTCGGGCGGCACGACTTTCATGTCCTCGACATCGTATTCATTGCCGGGCGGCCACCATTCCTCCGAGCGCGAGCCCGGCGGCAGATCGCCGCTCAGCTCGCCGAACATGTAGTCGAGGCCGAGCCCGACATGCGCGACGCCGACGCGCTCCACGACATAGTCGACGTGGCGGAGCAGCGTCTCGACGCTGATGTCGTTGGCGCCGAGGAAGATGCCGATGCCGTTGATGGCGACGACGCCGCCCGTCCGCGCGCAGGCATCGATCTGATCGTCGCCGATGTTGCGCGCATGGTCCTTGAGGGCACGCGGATTGGAATGCGAGAAGACCACCGGCCGGGTCGAGCGCTCCATGATCTCCATGCTGGTGCGGTAGCCGGTATGCGAGCAATCCATGATCAGCCCGGCCTCGTTGATCGCCGCCACGACGCTGCGGCCGAGAGCGGTGAGCGGAACGTCCCTACCGTGGCAGCCGCCGCCGACCGAGTTGTCGCGGTTATAGGCGAGATGGATTTGCCGGACGCCGAGATCGCGGTAGAGGCGCACCATCGCGGGATCGTCCTCCAGCATCACCGAGCCTTCGAGATCGAAGGCGACCGCCAGCTTGCCCTCGCTTTTGGCGCGCTCGACATCGGCGAGCGAGCCGGCGAGCAGGAAGCGGTCGCCATGCGCGGCGAGCCAGGCGCGGAAGCCGGCGATGACGCGCATCACCTGCGCCAGCGGATTCATGTCCATCCCGACATTGATCGAGACGAAGCTGACGCCGGCCGCGCGGTGCCGCTCGAGCGCTTCCATCGACGTGCCGGGCACCAGCGGCAAACAGGCATGCGCGTCCCAGACGAGGCTGCGCGCATGGACCTTGCGCGCGCGCTCGGAAACGTCCCATTTTTCAGCGCTCATCGCTTCTCTCTCTAATCTTCTAGCCCCTCCGAGGGGGAGGTCGGGGTGGGGGAAAGGCGCACGACGCGTCCCTCTTTCTGATCAATTAGCGTGATCTCCGCGTTTGACCTCAGCGCGCCGCAAGCGTGATCAGCCGGGGAGCCAATTTCAAGACAAGCTCCTGCAGCCCTTGCGTGTTCGGGAGGTAGGGGAGGAAGCGATGCTGACGAAGATCGAACGGAACATCATCGGGTACCTGCGTTATCGGCACGACATGCTTGCCGAGAGTGTGGGCGATTCCGGTTTCGTAAAAGACATTCGGATTGCGGCCGGTAAAATCCACGACGACAATATTCGCACGATATATCAGCGAGAACACGTCCTGGATGACCGCTGTGTCCTCCCACATGTCATCGACCCTGCGAGCTACGAGGCCCGCCTCACGAACAGCGCTTCGAATAGCTTCGTGTACTCCGTCAAATGGCGCGTCGAACGGCATCATTATTGCGACCAGATTCGCTTCAACCCCACCCTCGGGAACGCGGAAGATTGCGGGACTAACGCTAAGCGGTATCGCTCGCGGCTCGGGGAGCGCAGCCACTGCCGCGACTGCGATCGCATAGGGCGGAAGTGGACGATTCGGATCGCGTTGAATCGTTCCTCCCAGACCAGCCTCGGCTAGTGACTCAAATAGGTCGATGTCCTTTATCGCCCAATGAGTACGATTCATTTCCTGCGCGCCGGCGTCAAATTCCCAAAGGTGTTTTTTGATTTCGGCGGTTGTGAACGGCGCAATTGCTTCGTCGAAGCCGAACTTGCGCACGGCCGTTATCCAGCCGACGCGAGCGGTCAAGTCGCTACGCTCGTATGCGAAAACCGTAGGGACTTGGCTCACTGCGGCGATAGTCTTCTCATCGAGGGATCGGAACTGCTCTATGATCGAATCCTCGGTGTATTCGAGGAATCGATCTTCCTCCAAGGAGAAATAGGGTTCATCCCAAGCCGCAGGATGCCCAGAGACAATGAGGTTGTACATCTAGGGTCTTTCCCGGTTGAGCATTGGATCGAGAGCGAATCCCGCGCCACCCTTCGTCACTTGGAGATCAGTCCTAGTCTTGAGGCGATCCGACGATTCCGTTCTTTTGGTCTCGTGCCTCAATCGCTAGACGCTTCGACGCAGGCAGTGCGTCGTACATTGCTTTCACATGCTTGGGTGTTGAGATCATTTGTTCGGCAATTAGGTTGACGAGTCCGAACAGGCGTTGAGCAGTGTCTCGATCATCTTTCAAATCGATCACCCCGGGATGCACCGCCTCGTTTCCGGTTACCCGAACGATGTCCAACGATTGCTGAACAAGAGGGGTAAGTCCTTTGACAACGAGACTCGCAATGTCGTCGTCGATGTTTTTGCCCTTCTCGCCGAGGTGAGCACACATCTTCTGAATGCAGAGTCGCAGCAATGCCGCTGCGCCTCGAGGCGAAAGCTCGACAATGCTGCGAGCTTCCTCAAAATCTCCTACGATATTGTCCGGTAAATCGGCGTTTGGCGTGATGCCGCTTTTACGGGAAGGGAATATCGCTCGGTCGTGAACCCATACCGAGATTTTCTTGCACCTGAAACACTTACTTAGGCTCACATTGTTCACGACCAACCTATAGTCCTTGCCGTTAACATTCTCAAAGAATGGCAGACCAACTTTCAGTTTAAAAAAATACTCATGCAGTGGACCATCGAAATGCGGCTCAAGCGTGCTGAGGCGCTCTTCCAATTCGGCATCGGGAAAAATCGGCGTTGGGGGCTCGCGGTCAATCGACTCAGCAGCAAGCGCATACCAAAACTGCGTCGTGTACGCCCCGCAATGAGGGCAATCGAAAGCCGTCTCCCGAATCGATGGCGGATTTTCAGCCATATGAACCCCTCAACGGTATGCGACATAGTGGTTGCGTGCACTGTAGGGCGCCTTTCGGGCGGCGCCAGCATTACGAGCCACCCGACCCGAGGCAGTTGTCTTTATTCTTTCCTGTCCGACGAGCCGGAGATTTGACGTATTGCGGCGGGGTATTCAACGCTTGCCTCTGGCCTGAGATCAGATAGACCGATAAGCCCGCCAAATCTCTTATCGAGCGCGTGCCTGATCCGTTCGATTGTGAGTGTGGTGTCCATGGGCCGCCCCCTGACTGGAGCAAGCGTATCATAATCCGGAAAGGGTGCCCCCTTCATGGAAGCTCCCGGTAATAGATCGTCCCTCGGCAAGTGGACTCCGCGCCGGCGCCGCACGAATGCAACGCCATCGCGGTTACCAATGTAGATGTAGGCCGGCCCTCAACGGGGGAGGGTAAAAAGCCGAAACGCGCCTCCCCTACCCGCCCGACGCCTCCGGCAATCGGAACGCCCACGCCATCCCGTCGCTCAGCCATTGCCCCTTCATCACGTGGCCGTCTCCGTGCAGGCAGAGCTCGAGCCGCTTGCCGCTGGCGCAGGACGACCAGATCCAGCATTTGAGCTCGCCCTGCTGCTCGATGCGGTCGGCCTCGCTGCCGCAGCGATCGGTCTCTTGCAATATGGCGAGGCTCTTGCCGATATCGCCCTGGGTATAGCGGCCGCCGCGGAGGGGACGGCCGCCCATCGGCACCGTCGGATCGTTCATGCCATGGATGTGGCGCAGATTGACCGGCCCGCTCTCGCAGCGCGTCGGGTAGGGCAGCCAGAAATCGCCCGCGACCGGCAGGAAGACGGCGAAGCCCTCGCTGGCGTGGCAGGCGAGATCCCAGACCATCGAGCCGCCTTGCGAGAAGCCGGCGGCGACGATCCGCGTGCCGTCGACCGGCCAGCGCTGCCTGGCATCGGCGACGACCGCGTGCAGGAAGGCGAGATCGTCGCGCGCCTGGCTCGGCGAGCCGACATGCGCCCAGGTCCGGCCGAGCCCATCCGGCGCCACCAGCAGGGCGCCGCTGCCGGTCACCGCAGCGACCAGATCGGCATCGCCCATCACGTCCTCGCTGCTCTGGCTGTAGCCGTGGAGATAGAGGACCAGCGGCAGTTTCGTCTTGCCGTCCCAGCCCACCGGCGTCGCCGCGCGATAGGTGCCGCTCGGCAGCTCGTACAAGCCGGGCTCGCCGTGCGACGGTGCGGCGCAGGCGGCGATGGCGAGCAGGACGAGGACGGCAAGTCTTTGAACGGAACGGACCATTCGGACCCCTGGGCGCGTGAGGGCGAAACCTTAGCCGGCGCGGCACGGCGGCGCCAGTCACGGTAAAATTATCGACCTGTTTGGACATTTTGTTCTTGTTTTGTACAAAATACTTTGCTACGATATGGACATTTTCGTAGATAGGAGCCATGCGGTGATGAACGATATGGACCATTCGCCCCAGCGTGACGCCAACGGCCGCTTCCAGCCCGGGCAGTCCGGCAACCCCGCGGGCAAGAAGCCCGGGACGCGCAACCGCGCGACCCTGCTGCGCGAGGAACTCTGGGACGGCGAGGATGGCGCGGTCGCCCGCGTGATCATCGACAAGGCGCTCGCCGGCAATTCGATGGCGGCGCGCTTCGTCATCGGCCTCTTGATCCCGCGTGCGCGCGACCGGGCGATCGAGCTCGATTTACCCGAGGGCGCCAGCGCCGGCGAGCTCGTGGCCGCGGCCAACGCCACCGTGCAGGCGATGGCGAAAGGCGAGATCACGCCGGAGGAAGCGCTGACGGTGACGAGAGTGCTGGATTTTCGGCTGAAGGCGGTGACGGCGGCGGGGAAGGAAGAGCGCTCTCCGCTTCGCCGACAGCAACCCTCTCCCCCTACTCAAAAATCCCCCTCTCCCCTCGCGGGAGAGGGTCGGGGTGAGGGGGCTGGTGCAGAATCAGTCACGCCGCTGAAGCAGCCCCCTCACCCTCCCATCGCTATCGCGATGGGCCCCTCCCTCTCCCGCAAGGGGCGAGGGGATTTTCCCCGCGAGGGGAGAGGGGGTTTTTGTCCGAAGCGGCGAGAGGACATCATGCGCGATCTCCTGCATTCCACCTGCATTTCCACGTCGCCCGGGCCCTCGCCGCCTTCCTTGACGGGGGCGGCGGTCGCTGCCTAGCATCGCCCTCCGCCGAGATCAGCGCGAAAGGTCGCCGCCATGCCCACACCGCTCATGCGAAGCCCGCTCACCGCCAGCCTCGGCCGGTTCGTTTCCGAGCTGCGCTACGAGGCGCTGCCCAAGGCGGCGCTCGACGTCGTGCGCACCGGCTTCACCGATTGCGTCGCGGTGATGCTCGCCGGCATCGACGAGAAGGTCGCCCGCATCGTCCGCGAGCAGCTCGGCACGCGCGGTCGGACCGGCGAGGCCAGCCTCTATCTCGGCAGCGAGCTCGCATCGGCGCCCGAGGCGGCGCTCGCCAATGCGGTGGCCGGCCATGCGCTCGACTATGACGACGTCGCCCTCGCCGGCCATCCCAGCGTCGTCCTCGTTCCCGCCATCCTCGCCGAGGCCGAGGCGCTAGGCGCGAGCGGGCGCGATGCCGTCGCCGCCTATGTCGCGGGCTACGAGACATGGGCGCATCTGATCGAGCGCGACAAGGATGCCTATCACCGCAAGGGCTGGCATCCGACGGCGGTGCTCGGGCCGGTCGCCGCGGCGGCCGCCTGCGCCAATCTGCGCAAGCTCGATGCCGCCAAGGCGACCCAGGCGCTCGGCATGGCGGCCTCGATGTCTTCCGGCCTCGTCGCCAATTTCGGCACCATGACCAAGCCGCTGCAGGCCGGTAGAGCCGCCTCGTCGGGCGTCACCGCCGCGCGCTACGCCGACGCGGGCCTCAGCGCCGCCGAGGATGCGATCGAGCATTCGGTCGGGCTGCTCAACGCCCTCTCGCCGCACGGCAAGGTCGATGTCGCGACGCCGCTCGACAGTCTGGGCCAGGAGTGGCGCATCACCGCGCTCGGCGTCAACGTCAAGAAATACCCGACCTGCTACGGCACGCATCGCTCGATCGACGGCATGCTCGACCTCATCGCCGCCAACGACCTCACGCCCGAGCGGGTCGCCGCCATCGAGGTGACGATCGGCCCGGCGCAGGCGGCGATGCTGCGCAACCACCGCCCATCGACCGGGCTGGAGGCCAAGTTCAGCATGGAGTTCGCTATGGCCTCGGCGCTCACCGCGCGCTGGGCGGGTTTGGGCGAGCTGACCGACGATTTCGTCCGCCGCGACGCCGTGCAGAAGCTCTTCCCGCGCGTCTCGCTGAAGGTCGTCGACAGCGCCTCGGCGGACGATCCCGCCTTCGCCGCCTTCGACCAGGTGCGGGTGCGGCTGACCGACGGCAGCGAGCTGGCGAGCCCGGAGATCCGCTTCGCCCGCGGCCACTGGTCGCTGCCGCTGAGCCGCGCCGAGCTGTGGACCAAGTTCAAGGACTGCACTTCGAGCGCCCTCGCCGCCGAGTCCGCCGCCTTGTTCGAGACGCTGCAGGCGATCGAGACGGTCCCGTCGATCCGCGACCTGCGCCGCGCCGCGCCGGCGCGGGCGATGGCGTCCTGATAGCGTCCGGGAGCCCGCGCCTCGACGCATCGCAGCCTTGCGTCGGCCGGGGCGCTCGCGCCGCCGTGCTGACGCAATCGCTGCTAGACTGCTTGGGTGACCGAAGCGCAAGCCACTCTCGAGCAAGCCGCCAGAAGCCGCGTCCTCAGCGGCATCCTGCTGATGTGCCTCGGCGTCAGCATGTTCCCCTTCCTCAACACGGCGGCCAAGCTGCTCACCGACGATTATCCGATCGTCGAGATCGTCTGGGCGCGCTTCACCGGCCATCTCATCTGCGTCCTCATCGCCTTCATGCCGCAGCGCGGCTGGCGCATCTTCGCCGCGCGCCGGCCGATGGTGCAGATCAGCCGCTCCTTCCTGCTGCTCGCCTCGACCACCCTGTTCGTCAGCGCCATCGGCCATCTGCCGCTCGCCACCGCCTCGGCGATCGGCTTCACCTCGCCCTTCATCGTCACCGCCCTCTCGGTGCCGCTGCTGCGCGAGCCGGTCGGTCCCCGGCGCTGGGCGGCGGTCGCCATCGGCTTCGTCGGCGCCCTCATCGTCATCCGCCCGCACGCCTCGCCCGATAGCTGGGCCGCCCTCCTCGTGCTCGCCTCGGCATGCAGCTACGGGCTCTACCAGGTGATGACCCGCAAGGGCGGCGCGCACGACAACGCGGCGACGGCGATCGTCTATGCTGCCTTGGTCGGCACCGTGGTCATGAGCCTCATCGTGCCGTTCCATTTCCGCCTGCCGGCGCACGCCGTCGATTGGCTGCTCTTCGCCGCGCTCGGCGCCTTCGGCGGCTTCGGCCACTATTTCGTCGTGCGCGGCTTCCAGAACGCCTCGGCGGCGATCATCGCGCCGTTCGGTTATATCGAGCTGGTCGGCGCGACGCTGCTCGGCTATGCCGTCTTCGGCAATTTCCCCGACGGCTGGACCTGGGTCGGCGTCGCCATCATCGTCGCCTGCGGCGTCTATGTCGGCTACCGCGAGCGCGTGCGCCGCGCGCGGCCGAATTAAATCGCCGCCCCTGTGACGCGGATCACAGCCGGGCTCGCCCGGCGCGGTGCATAAGATCGGGCGAGCGCACCTTCGACGGCCCGCCGGCAAGCACCTCACCTTATCGTCCCAAGCCCCGCCCTCGTGGCGGGGTTTCGCTTGTCGGCGGCCGGCAATCGACGATTTGCGTTCTCGCATGGCGACCCCACGCCTACAATCGCCTATGCGAAACCGCCACCTCGTTCCCCGGCCCCTGCGAACCTGGCTGCGGGACCGCCGCCGCCTGCGGCACGCGATCGAGCGTCACCCGGTTCCGACATTGACCGACTGGGAGAAGCGGCAGCACCTCATCGAATGGGTGCGCCGATCAGGCGTCCAGGTCTTCATCGAGACGGGGACCCATCGCGGCGAGACCACCCTCGCGCTGCGCGACGTCGTCAAGCGCTGCATCACCATCGAGCTCGACCCCGCTCTCCACGCCGGCGCCCGCGAGATCTTCGTCGGGATGACGGATGTCGAGCTGCTGCTCGGCGACAGCGGCAAGCTGATCCGCGAGGTCTTGATCGATCTCGACGAGCCGGCGCTGTTCTGGCTCGACGCCCACTACTCCGGCGCTGGCACGGCCCGCGGCATCGAGGACTCGCCGATCCTGGGCGAGCTTCATTCGATCTTGAGCCACCGGATAAAGAACCACATCGTCATCGTCGACGACGCGCGCGAGTTCGTCGGCAAGAACGGCTACCCGACGATCCGGCGCCTGGCGAGATTCGTCGAGAGCCGCGGCTATGCCATCCGCATTCGTGACGATCTCATCAGGGTTTACGCAGGCGAGGATCTCTAAACCGCCGCCATGACGGCCATGACGCTTGTCGTCGGCCGATCACGCTGCCATCCTAGCGCCGGGGGGAGCATCGACCAGCGAGCCATCGCAACCCAGAGCTCGGCGGCCGATACGCCTATGTCACGGCAACGGCAAGGAGGCCGACGGACATGGCGAAAATCATAGCGGAGCCTTACGAATTCACGTTCGATCCCCGGACGAGCGCGCTGCTCATCATCGATATGCAGCGCGACTTCGTCGATCCCGGCGGCTTCGGCGAGGCGCTCGGCAACGACGTCTCGCTGCTGCGCAAGGCGGTGCCGCCGACGCGGCGCGTCCTCCTTGCGGCGCGCCGCAACGGCATGCTCGTCATCCATACGCGCGAAGGCCACCGACCCGATCTCAGCGATCTGCAGCCGAGCAAGAAGCTGCGCGGACGCTTCGCCACCGGTATCGGCGACAAGGGCCCGATGGGCCGCATCCTGGTGCGCGGCGAATACGGCCACGACATCGTCGACGAGCTCAAGCCGATTGCCGGCGAGCCGGTCATCGACAAATCCGGCAAGGGCGCCTTCTACGCCACCGATCTCGACGCCGTGCTGACCCATCGCGGCATCCGCCAGCTCATCGTCTGCGGCGTCACCACCGAGGTCTGCGTCAATACGACGGTGCGCGAGGCCAATGATCGCGGCTATGAATGCCTGGTGCTGGCCGATTGCGTCGCCTCCTATTTCCCCCAATTCCAGGAGATGGGGCTGCGCATGATCAAGGCGCAGGGCGGCATCTTCGGCTGGGTCGGCGACTCGAAGGCCCTGCTCGCGGCGTTGGCGACGCCGGCGAAGGCCGGCGCCAAGGCGAAGCGGGCGCGGCGCCAGGCGGCCTGAGCCGGCACGCGCCTTGCACGGCATTCCCCGGCGTCGTCAGGGGGCGACGCGCAAGGGGGGATTGCGATGACAACTCAGAGCAAGGCTGGACCGGTGCAGCTGTGGGTCCCGGGCGATTGGAACGGCTTCTTCGGCCTCTTCACCAACGTCGTGCTCAACGTCATCGTGCTGACGACGCTGTGCCTCTTCGTTGTGCAATTGCCCGCCGATACGGTCTATGGCCGCATCCTGCCGGCGCTCGGCATCGCCTTGCCGATCGGCAATCTCTATTACGCCTACCTCGCCTATCGCCTGGCGCAGAGCGAGGGGCGCAGCGACGTCACGGCGATGCCCTACGGCCCGAGCGTGCCGCATATGTTCATCGTCGTCTTCGTCGTCATGCTGCCGACCTATCTCAAGACCAAGGACCCGCTCCTCGCCTGGACCGCCGGTCTCGTCTGGGCCTTCATCATCGGCATCATCGTCCTGCTCGGCGCCTTCGTCGGTCCGACGATCCGCAAGCACACGCCGCGCGCGGCGATGCTCGGCACGCTGGCCGGCATCTCGATCGCCTTCATCTCGATGCGCCCGGCCTTCCAGATGTGGGAGCTGCCGTGGATCGCCTTCGTCTCGTTCGGCATCGTGCTGATCAGCTGGACGGCCAATGTCCGCCTGCCCGGCGGGCTGCCCGGCGGCCTCGCCGCGGTGCTCGTCGGCACGGTCATCGCCTGGATCGCCGCCGCCCTCGGCTGGAGCGACTACATGAAAGGCGCCGAGGTGGTGCAGGCGCTTGGCCAGTTCGGCCTCCATCTGCCGCGCCCCTCGCTCGAGGTGCTGAGCGCGCTCGGCAGCGTCGCCCCGCTCCTCGTCACCGCGGTGCCGCTCGGCATCTATAATTTCACCGAGGGAATGAACAACGTCGAGAGCGCGGCGGCGGCCGGCGACAACTACAATCTGCGCCATATCCTGGTCGCCGACGGCATCGGCGCCGTGGTCGGCTCGCTGCTCGGCAGCCCCTTCCCGCCCGCCGTCTATATCGGCCATCCCGGCTGGAAGGCGGTCGGCGGCCGCATCGGCTATTCGCTCGCCACCGGAATCGTCATCGGCCTCGTCTGCTTTCTCGGCCTCACCGCGCTCCTCATCAAGATCGTGCCGCTCGTCGCCATCCTGCCGATCCTGCTCTATATCGGCCTCGTCATCGGCGCCCAGGCCTTCCAGGCCTCGCCGTCGAGCCACGCCCCGGCCGTCGTGCTGGCGATCATCCCCAACGTCGCTGCCTGGGCGCAAGTCCAGGTCGACGGCGCGCTCAACGCCGCCGGCACCTCGGCGGGCCAGATCGGCATGGCCAAGCTCGGCGCCTCGGGCCTCGTCTATCACGGCATGGACCTGCTCGGCGGCGGAGCCGTGCTCGCCGGCATGGTGCTCGGGGCGATCGCCGCCTTCATCATCGATCGCGATTTCTGGCGCGCCAGCATCTATGCCGGCGCCGGCGCGGTGCTGTCCTTCTTCGGCTTCATCCACGGCGCCGAGCTCGGTTTCGCCGTCTCCTGGCAGGTAGCGCTCGGCTATCTCTTCCTCGCCGCGATCCTGCTCTGGGTCGGCCGCCAGGAGGGGGCGCCGCGCCCGCAATAGCTACTGCGCGGCGATGGCCTTGGTCGTCTTGGCCGCAGCGCGGAGCGCCGGAGCGAGGTCGCCGCGCCGTCCAATGCCGACGCGCTCGAGGCCGAGCCACGAGGCCAGCAGCCGGAGCTCGCCGATCAGCGCCTCGGCGACGGCGCCGGAGTCGATGTCCGCCTCGCCATGGGCGGCATGGACCCGCAGCGTCGCATTCGCCCGATCCGCCTTGAGATCGACCCGCGCGACGAGCGAATCGCCTAAGAGGAAGGGCAGCACGTAATAGCCGTGCACGCGCTGCGCCGCCGGCGTGTAGATCTCGATGCGATAGCGGAAGCCGAACAGGCGCTCGGTGCGGGCGCGCTCCCAGACCAAGGGATCGAACGGCACGAGAAGCGCCGCCGCTTCGACCCGCCGCGGAATCCGCGCCCGCGCATCGAGATAGGCCGGATGGCGCCAGCCGGTGACGGTGACCGGGAGGAGGTCGCCGCTCTCGACCAGCGACTCGATCGCCCGCTGCCCGTCGCCCGGCGACATGCGGAAATAGTCGCGCAGATCCTTCGCCGTCGCGACGCCGAGCGCCGTCGCGGCGATGCGCATGAGACCGCGCTGTGCGTCCGCCTCGCTCGGCGTCGGCACGGCGAGCACCTGGCGCGGCAGCACCCGCTCGGGGAGGTCGTAGCTGCGCTCGAAGCTGTTGCTGCGAGCCGTCGTCGTCACCTTGCCGGCCCAGAACAGATAATCGAGGGCGTACTTGCCGTCATGGCGCTCCCACCAGGTGCCGCGACGTGGTCCGCGCTCGCCGAACTCGGCCGCGGTGAGCGGCCCCTCGGCGACGACGCGGGCGAAGACGGCATCGATATAGTCGCGCCGCTCGCGGGCGAATTTCGCGATCCCCGACCACATGCCTTCGAAGCGCTCGGCGCGCGCCATGCGCCAGCGCAGCAGCGGCTGCTGCTCGACGGGGAGGAGCGAGGCCTCATGCGCCCAATATTCGAACAGCCCGCCAGTGCCGCGGCGATAGGCCTTGGCATCGAAATGCGCGCGCTCATACGGCCCGAGCCGTGAGAAGAGCGGCAGGTAATGCGCCCGGACGAGAACGTTGACGGAATCGATCTGCAGCAGCCCGAGCCGCTTGACGACCCGGCGCAAGCCACGCCAATCCGGGGTGAGCTCGGGGCGCGGCATGGCGAAGCCCTGGGCGGCGAGGGCGAGGCGGCGTGCTTCGGCCGCCGACAGCGTGATGCGTGTTCGCAAGCGTTTCATCCCGATATGATAAGAATGTCATAGTGACGGACCGGACGCCGCCGACCCAATAAAAAAAGCCCGTCGACTGGAGCATGGGGATGGAAACCGACAACCGCACTGCTTTTGTCGACGTCGCCGAGCTGATCGATCAGCAGCCGGTCAGCCGGTTTCAGATCCGGGTGATCGCGCTATGCGCCGGCGTCGTTTTCATGGACGGGTTCGATACGCAGGCGATCGGCTATGTCGCGCCGACGCTCGGCAAGCTGTGGAACCTGAAACCGGGCGCGCTCGGGCCGGTCTTCGGTGCCGGGCTCTTCGGCCTGATGCTCGGGGCGCTGATCGGCGGGCCGCTTGCCGATCGGATCGGACGCAAGCGGGTCATCATCCTCTCCACCCTCGCTTTCGGCCTCTGCAGCCTTCTGACGGTGACGGCGGATTCGCTGAACAGCCTGCTGCTCTGGCGTCTGGCGACCGGGCTCGGGCTCGGCGGGGCGATGCCCAATGCCATTGCGCTGACTTCCGAATACAGCCCGCAGCGCAGTCGCGCGACGCTGGTCATGATCATGTTCTGCGGCTTTTCGCTCGGCTCGGCCCTCGGCGGCGTGTTCGCCGCCCGCCTCATCCCGAGCTTCGGCTGGACGGCCGTCTTCTGGCTTGGCGGCATCTTGCCAATCGCGCTCAGCCTCCTCCTCGTCCTTGCGCTTCCGGAATCGATTCGCCTTCTCGCCCTGCGCGGCAGCGAGGATCGCCGCATTCGGACGATACTCGCTCATATCGCGCCGGCGTTGAGCTTCGCCGCCGAAACCAGGTTCGTCGCCCGCGAGGAGCGTCTTTCCGGTTTCACCGTGCGGCATCTCTTCGGCGGCGGGCGCGCCCTCGGAACGGCCCTGCTGTGGGTCATGTTCTTCATGAATTTGCTCGACCTCTATTTCCTCGCCAATTGGCTGCCGACGGTGATCAGCAATGCCGGCATCGCGGTCGAGATCGCCGTCATCATCACCACCTTGCTGCAGATCGGCGGGGTCGCCGGCGCGGTTTCTGGCCGCCGCCTATCTCGTCGCCGGCCTGCTGATTGCGGCGATCGGCACGTCCGGCGCCTCGCTTGCCCTGCTCATCCCCACCGTCTTCGGCGCCGGCTTCTGCATCGTCGGCGCGCAGATCGGCGCCAATGCGCTGTCGGCATCCTTCTATCCGACGGCGATCCGCTCGACGGGCGTCGGCTGGGCCCTTGGGATCGGCCGCATCGGCTCGATCATCGGTCCCGTCGTCGGCGGCATCATCTTGTCGCTGCACTGGCAAACGATGTCGCTGTTCCTGATCGGCGCGCTGCCGGCCTTCTGCGCCGCCGCGGCCGCTCTCGTCATGGCCCGCCAGCCGACGGAGCGGGCGGCCGCCCATGGAGTGACCGGCGATGACTGACAATACGGCCGATGTCATCATCGTAGGCGCCGGCATCGGCGGGCTCACCCTGGCATTGACGCTGCACCGAGCCGGCATCGCGTGCCGGATCTACGAGGCGACGGCCGAGATGAGGCCGATCGGGGTCGGCATCAACATCCTGCCTCACGCGACACGCGAGCTTGCCGCGCTCGGACTCGAGGCGGCGCTCGCCGATGCCGCCGTCACCACCGCGGAGAGTTGCTTCTACAACCGCTTCGGCCAGCTCATCTACAAGGAGCCTCTGGGCCGATATGCCGGCAATTCATGGCCGCAATTCTCCATCCACCGCGGCGATCTACAAGCGGTACTGCTCGACGCGGTTCGCCAGCGCCTCGGCGCCGACCGGCTGCTCACCGGCTGGCACTGTCTGGCGGTCGAGCAGGACGATACCGGCGCGACCGCCCACTTCCACAACCCGGCAAATGAGGAGAGGTTGCCGCCGCAGCGCGGCGCCATCGTCGTCGCTTGCGACGGCATCCACTCCGCGATCCGCCGGCAGCTCTACCCGGCTGAAGGGCCGCCGCGCTATTCCGGCATCAATATGTGGCGCGGCGTGACGCGCCGGCCGCCCTTCCTCTCGGGCGCCAGCATGGTGCGTGCCGGCTGGCTCGCCTCCGGCAAGATGGTGATCTATCCGATCCGCAACGACATCGACGGCGCAGGAACTCAGCTCGTCAACTGGGTGGCCGAGATCGAGACGCCACGGCACCAACAGCGCGACTGGAACCGACGCGGCAGGATCGAGGACTTCCTCCCCGCCTTCGCCGATTGGCATTTCGATTGGCTCGACGTGCCTGCCCTCATCCGCGGCGCCGACGCCATTCTCGAATTTCCCATGGTCGACCAGGATCCGCTGCCGCGCTGGAGCTTCGGACACGTGACGCTGCTCGGCGACGCCGGCCATCCGATGGTGCCGCGCGGCTCGAACGGCGCCGGCCAGGCGATACTCGATGCGCGGGCACTCGCCGACTGCCTCGCAAGCAATGGCGATCGCACCGCTGCGCTGCGCGACTATGAGGTGCGCCGTCTGGCGGCGACGACCAAGATCGTCCTGACCAACCGCGAACGTCCGCCCGATGCCATATTGCGCGAGGTCTATCTACGCACCGGCGACAAGCCCTTCGCCGTCATAGACGACATCATCTCGCGCGCCGAGCTCAGCGCGATGTCGGACGGCTACAAGCGGATTTCCGGCTCCTGACGGCTCACGCCGGCGTTTCCGGCCCGACGGTGAGGCGCCGCATGACGCGGCGATGGCCGGTATAGTCGTTGACCGCGAAATGCTGGACGCAGCGATTGTCCCACACGGTGAGCGTGCCGGGCGCCCAGCCGACCCGGCAGGTAAACTCGGGGCGGACCGCGTGATTGGCGAGAAAATCGATCAGCGGCTGGCTCTCCGCCTCGGTCATATCCTGGAAGCGGATCGTATGGCTGCGATTGAGATAGAGCGCCTTGCGGCCGGTGCCGGGATGGGTGCGCGCCACCGGGTGCAGCGCCTCGATCGCTTCGGCGTCGGCGAGGCCCTGCGTCTTCATACTGGCGATGCCGCCCTGGCGATTGACCCGCCCGCCGCCGCTCTTGAGGCTGGCATTGTTGACCCCGACGAGACCGTCGAGCATGGCGCGCATGCCCTCGGAGAGCGCCTCATAGGCGAGGTATTGGTTGGCGAATAGCGTGTCGCCGCCATAGGCCGGCGTCTCCGCGGCGTAGAGCAGCGTCGCCAGCGGCGGTCGTTTCAGATAGGTGCTGTCGGAGTGCCAGGCGCCGCCGAAATTTTGCCTTTCATGCGCCTCCTTGACGATCTCGAAGATCTGGGGATAGCCGTCGATGCCTTTGACGAAGGGATAGTCGCTCGGCTCGCCGAATCGCCCGCCGACCGCCATCATGTCGTCTAGCGATAGGTCCTGGTCGCGGAAGACGATCACCGCATGCTCGAGGAAGGCGCGATGGATCTCCGACCAGGTCCGGTTGCCCCGCTCGCGCTTGAGATCGACGCCGCCGATCTCGGCACCGAGCGCGCCGGCGAGCGGTCGCACCTCGATCGTCTCATAGGCCATGCGAAGCCTCCCTGTTCCCTTTCGCTTCGCACAGCTTATCATGCCGGGAGCGAAGGCAAAGAGGATCGGGAGAATGGGCAAGCGGATCGCTTTCGTCGGGGCCGGCGCCCTCGGCGGCTATGTCGGCGGCTATTTCGCGCACGCCGGCGAGGATGTCACGCTGATCGACCCCTGGCCCGAGCATATCGAGACGATCCGGCGGCAGGGACTCGAGCTGACCGGGCTCACCCCGGAAGAGCATCTGATCGTGAAGACGGCAAAGACCATGCACCTCACCGAGTTGCAGGGCCTCGCCAAGCAAAAGCCGATCGACATCGCCTTCGTCGCGGTGAAATCCTACGATACCGAGTGGGCGACCATGATGATCCGCCCCTATCTCGCGGCGGACGGCTATGTCGTCTCGCTGCAGAACTGCCTCAACGAGGAGCGCATCGCCGCCATCGTCGGCTGGGGCAAGACGGTGGGCTGCATCGCCGCCCGCATCTCGGTCGATCTCCATGAGGCGGGACGCATTCGCCGCACCGTGGCGAAGGGCGGCGCCCAGCACACGGTGTTCCGCGTCGGCGAGGTCCATGGCCGGGCGACCAAGCGTGCCGAGGAGCTGGCCGCGATGATCGCCGGCATCGACAGCGTCAAGGTGACGACCAATCTGTGGGGCGAGCGCTGGTCCAAGCTCTGCCTCAACGGCATGCGCAACGGCGTCTCCGCGGCGACTGGGTTGCCCGGCAATGCCGGCGACAGGGACGATCGGATACGGCGCTTCGCCATCCATCTTGGCGGTGAAGCGGTGCGTATCGGCCAGGCGCTCGGCTACGAGCTCGAGCATATCGGCAATCTCGATCCCGACCGCCTCGCCCTCGCCGCCGAGGGTGACCGCGCGGCGCTCGCCGAGGTCGAGGCGGTGATGATCGCCGGCTCGAACACCGGCGTGCGCAGCGATCTGCAGCGCCCCTCGATGGGCCAGGACATGCTCAAGGGACGCCGCACCGAGATCGACTATCTCAATGGCTTCATCGTCGAAAAGGGCAAGGCGATCGGCCGCCCGGCCTTGGCGAACGCCGCCCTGACCGAGATCGTCAAGCGTGTCGAGCGCGGCGAGATCCCGGCGCGGCCGGAGAACATCCCGGCGCTATGAGCTCTCGTTCCGGCTGTTTATCCGCCGCAGGAATTCCTTACTCCGGTCATGGACCGGATTGGCGAAGAATTCCGCCGGCGGCGCGCGCTCGACGATGCGTCCGGCATCCATGAAGACGACCTGCGTCCCGACCTCGCGGGCGAACTGCATCTCGTGCGTGACCACCAGCATCGTCATGCCCTCGACGGCGAGCTCGCGGATGACGGCGAGAACCTCGCCGACGAGCTCGGGATCGAGCGCCGAGGTCGGCTCATCGAACAGCATCAGCACCGGCTTCATGGCGAGGGCGCGGGCGATGGCGACGCGCTGCTGCTGGCCGCCGGAAAGCTGCCACGGCCGTTTGTAGGCGTGGTCGGCGAGTTGCACGCGGGCGAGCAGCTCAGCTGCCCGTGCGCGCGAATCGGCGAGCTTCTCGCCGAGCACGCGGTGCGGACCGACCGCGACATTGTCGAGCGCCGAGAGATGGGCAAAGAGGTTGAAGCGCTGGAAGACCATGCCGATTTTGCGCCGTTTGACGGCAAGCTCGACCGGACGCTCGGGGAGCAGGCGGCCGCCGCGCCGTTCCGCCGTCATCTGCGTCCCGGCGACGACGATCTCGCCCTCGGAGGGCTGCTCGATGCGGTTGACACAGCGCAGCAGGGTCGATTTACCGGCGCCGCTCGGGCCGATGATCATGACGATCTCGCTGGCCTCGACATCGAGATCGACGCGGTCGAGGACGGGAATGTCGGAATAGAATTTCGACAGTCCGCGGATGCTGAGAAGCGGTGCTGTCACCGCGGCGGCGGTATCGTTCACGACAGCTTCTTCTCGACGTATTCGGAGAGGCGCGAGAGCGGCGAGATGATGATCAGGTAGAAGACGGCGAGCAGGGCGTAGAGCTCGAACGGGGTGAATCTCTGGGCAATAATCACCTGGGTCGAGCGCGTCAGCTCGAAGATCGATATGGTGGAGAGCAGCGAGGAGCCCTTGACCAGGGTGATGAGCTCATTGGTCAGCGGCGGAGTGATGCGGCGTAGCGATTGCGGCAGCAGGACGAAGAGCAGGCGCTGGCGATTGGTCATGCCGATCGCCAAGGCTGCCTCGGTCTGGCCGGCATCGATCGATTGCAGACCGGCGCGGACGATCTCGGCGATGAAGCCGCCGGCATTGAAGGCGAGGGCGACGACGCCGCCCCAGAAGTTCGGGATGTAGATCCCGATCACCGGCAGGGCGAAATAAACCAGGAAGACCTGGACCAGCGCCGGCGTACCACGCACGAAATAGACATAGGAGCGGACGACCGCCTTGAGGATGGTCAGATCCGACAGGCTGACGAGGCCGGCGATCACGCCGACGACGCACCCCGCGATCATCGCGAGGGCGCTGATCTCGAGCGTGATCAGCGCCCCTTTCGCCATGTAGGGGGCGGCGTACCACATCACCCCCCAATCGACGGCGCCCATCGGTCGGACCGCTCAGCGCCGCCGCGTGCTCAGGGCAATTCCTTCGGCACCTCGTTCGGCGTCTCCGTGGGCGAGCCGAACCATTTGATCTGCAATTTGTCGAGCTCGCCGTTCTTCTTCATCGCGCCGAGCTGCTCGTTGACGAAAGCCAGCATTTGCTTGTCCTCGAGACGGAACGCCATGCCGAAATACGCCTTGATCGCCTGGACGCCGGTCCCAGTCTTGTACTTGCCGGGGGCTTCCTTGATGACGATTTGCAAGCTCGACAGCGCGTTGACGACGCCGTCGAGCCGCTTGTTGGTGAGATCGACATAAGCCTCGGGGTAGTGGTCGTAGAGCTTGTAGTCGGTATAACCGGGCTTGCCCTTGGCCTTGAGCGTCGCCTCGAATTGCTTGGCGACCTTGTCGGCGGCGCTGCCGAGCTGCGCGCCCATGCGCTTGCCGGCCATATCCTCGGCGGTCTTGATCGAGTCGTCGTCGGCGCGCGCCAGCACGACGCTGGTCGCCTCGGCATAGGGCATCGAGAAGTTGACCTTCTGCGCACGCTCGGCGGTGATCGTCATGCCCGAGATGATGACATCGAATTTCTTGGCGAGAAGGGCGGGAATGATGCCGGCCCACTCGGTGTCGACAAAGGTCACCTTGACGCCGAGCTTCTCGGCGAATTTGCGGGTAAGGTCGACGTCGTAGCCCATCACTTCGCCGTCCTTGAAGAATTCGTAGGGGACGTAGGCGACCTCCATGCCGACCACCATCTCCCCCTTCTTCTTGATGTCATCCAATATGTCGGCCCGCACCGCCGACGTCGCTACGGTCAGTGCCAGAGCGCCCACGCCTGCCGTCAACAATTTCCGCAAATTCATGACTGCCCTCCTCCTTGTGAGACCCTTGATTGATGGTGCTTGCATCAAAGCGTTGGTTCGAGCTCAGCCGCCCTCGTAGATCGCGACGTGCAGATCGCTGGGATACCAGCCGGCGACGGGATTGAATTCCTGCGGGCAGGCGGAGATTGCGACGATGCAATCGATCCACGCCTTGAAGACGACGAAGTCGCCGGGCTTCGAGGGATTGATGCCGGTCTCCACACGACCGTCCGGAAACACCGTGACGTTCATGAAGAGATTGACCGGCTGCGGGACGTGGATCCGCCCGGGGACATGCGCGCGCATCACCTTGCGCAAATTGCCGACGCAGCTCGGATGATCGCCCTGGACGCCGTAAAGCCGGTAACGATGCTCGTCGCAGGCCGCCGTCAGCAGGTCATGGACACCGCAGGTATCGGTGATCAATTGCAGGATCGGCCGCCGATAATTGGTGTGAAACGATTCACCGGGCTGCGGACACAGCTTGTTGACCCAGACCCGGGTGTGCATGGCGGAAAGATGCTCGTCGAGATCGCCGGCATTGAAGGCCCAGAAATCCGCGGCCTGCTTGCCCAGCGGATCGGTGACCCTGAGATACTGTCCCGCCTTCAGCAGGTGCGACCATCCGGTCCTGGCGGCGATCACCGTCGATTCGACAGGCGTGAGCGGCAACCGCTTCTTGCCGTTCAAATCGACGTCGAACCTCTCGGCCATCGCTCATCACCCCTATTGCGAGGTGAAGCAAGCGCCGTGCCAAAGGAATTTCCGCCCTGCAGACGATCGTTATCCCGCCGATGCACAGGAATGGAGCCACATGCTCAATGCATGAGCGAATTCATCGAGCCACGGGCGACGAGCTCGCTGCCTACGCGGCGATCCAGGAGGAGATGCGCAACTCGAAGGCGTCCGTGCGGTGCGCAACGGGCGACAGATCACCGCCGGGAGCGACCTCGCTTCACCGCGACGGAAGTACACCCCGAGAGTTGGCGCGCCCTGCGGGACTCGAACCCACGACCTACCGCTTAGAAGGCGGTTGCTCTATCCGGCTGAGCTAAGGGCGCATGCCACGGTGCGGGCCGGCTGCTACGACCGCACCCGGTCGTATTTGAAATTATCGGCGTAGGCCTTGGCCTTCGGCGTCCGCGCGTGCGGCTCGACGATAGTGTAGTCGAGCTTCTTCTTGTCGGCGAAGGCGATCGCCTCCTCGAGCGAGTCGAAGCGTAGCCGGACCTGGTTGAGCGTGTCGCGCGCGCTTGACCATCCCATCAGCGGATCGGGCTCGCGCTTGCTCGCCGGCTCGTATTCGAGAACCCATTGCCGCGTTGCCGCGGTGCCGGACTGCATTGCCGTCTTGGCCGGCCGGAGGATACGCGCGCGCGCCATGGCTATCTATCGCCCTCGTCTCGTCATGCCGCGGGCTAATTGCTGCCCCCGGGGAAATTGGTCGGGGCGAGAGGATTCGAACCTCCGACATCCTGCTCCCAAAGCAGGCGCTCTACCAGGCTGAGCCACGCCCCGTGGATCAGGCCGTTTCTACCGGTATGGGGCGAGCCGCGCAATCCCTCAACGCCGCCATAGGGCGCCGGCCCAGGGAATGGTAGCGTCATCGCCGCGACAACGTGGCGACCTTCCGGGAGATTAGAATGAGGCGATTGGCGACGCTCGGACGTGACGTCTGGTCCTTGGCACGAGGCTATTGGGGCAGCGAGGAGCGCTGGTCGGCGCGCATACTCCTCGCCGCCATCATCGCCCTCAATCTCGGCATGGTCTATGTCAGCGTGCTGCTCAATACCGCCCGGGGCACGATGTATAACGGGCTCCAGGCGCGCGACGCCGCCGCCTTCTACAGCGCCTTCGGCACCATCGTTCTCCTCATCCTGGCCTATCTCGCGGTCGCGCTTTTGCGCTATTACCTCAACCTGACGCTGCAGCTGCGCTGGCGGCGCTGGTTGACCGACCGCTATCTCAGCCGCTGGCTCGCCGATCGCGCCTTTTACCGCATGCGGTTCTTCGGCAAGGTCGACAACCCGGACCAGCGCATCTCCGAGGACGTCCGGCTCTTCATCGAGCAGACGCTGAGCCTCGGTCTCGGCCTCTTGAGCTCGATCGTGACGCTGGCTTCTTTCGCGGCCATCCTCTGGGATCTCTCCGGCAGCGTCACCATTCCGCTCGGCGATGCCTTCGCCATCACCATCCCGGGCTACATGTTCTGGGCGGCCGTCCTCTATGCCGGCGTCGCCTCGGTTCTGGCGCATCTGGTCGGGCGCCCGCTGATCCCGCTCAGCAACCGACAGCAGGGACTCGAGGCGGATTTCCGCTTCAGCCTGGTGCGATTGCGCGAGGAGGCCGAGGGTATCGCCCTCTATCGCGGCGAGGCACAGGAACGCGGCATCGCGCTCAGCCGCTTCGCCGCGCTCTACGAGAATTTCAAGCGCCTCATCCTGCGTCGCACCAAGTACCTGACCTTCGAGATCGTGATCGGTCAGCTCGCCGCCTTCTTTCCCCTGCTCGTCGCCTCGCCGCGTTATTTCTCGGGCGCCATCCAGCTCGGCGGACTGATGCAGACCTCGAACGCCTTCCAGCATGTCAACGACGCGCTGTCCTGGTTCGTCGGCTCCTATACGACCTTTGCCGAGTGGCGGGCGACGGTCGACCGGCTGCTCGAATTCGGCGTCGAGCTCTCGAGCGAGGCGAGCACCGCGGTGTCGCCCGTGCAGGTCGAGACCGCGCCATCGAACGCGATCGACCTCGATTCGCTCGCCGTCGCGCTGCCCGATGGCACGCCGCTCATCGAACCGGTGACGGTGACGCTCAAGGCCCATCAGCCGGTACTGCTGAAGGGTGAATCCGGGAGCGGCAAGAGCACAATCTTCCGCGTCCTCGCCGGGCTGTGGCCCTTCGCCAGCGGCCATCTGCGCCTGCCGGAAGGCGCCAAGCCGCTTTTCCTGCCGCAGCGTCCCTATATGCCGATCGGCACGCTGCGCGACGCGCTGTGGTTCCCCTCGCACCCCGACCGCGAGCGCGATGAGGAGGCGCGCGAGGCGCTTGCCGCCGTCGGCCTGCCGGCGTTGACGGCGCGGCTCGACGAGAGCGCGCATTGGACGCAGATCCTCTCCGGCGGCGAGCAGCAGCGCCTCGCCATCGCCCGCGCGCTGCTCATCATGCCGGACTGGCTGTTTCTCGACGAGGCGACCTCGGCGATCGACGAGGAGCAGGAGGCGATGCTTTACCGTATGCTGATGGACGCCCTGCCCGGCACGACGATCGTCAGCATCGGCCATCGCCGCTCGCTGGCCGCCTATCATGACCGGGTGATCGCCATCGAGCGCCAGCCCGGCCAGCCCGGACGGCTGGTCGAGGCATTCGCGGCGGCATAGCGGCCGGCTCTTCCACCGCTCAGACGTGGATGTGCGACTTGACGAAATAGCGCGTCCGCAGACTGCCGCGCGTGCCGGCGATCAGCGAGGCAACATAGCCGACGGCGGCGGTCAGGATGATGGCCGGGCCGGACGGCAGGTTGGCGTGATAGGAGAGCAGCAGCCCGACATAGCCGGCGGCGAGCGCCAACGCCGCGCTGGTCAGGCTCAGCGTCCACACCTCGCGCGCCCAGAAGCGCGCCGAGGCGGCCGGCAGCATCATCAGCCCGACCGACATCAACGTGCCGAGGGCCTGAAATCCGGCCACCAGGTTGATGACGACGAGGACGAGGAAGAGCGTATGGGTGAGGCCGCCATGGCCGGCGACCGAGCGCAGGAAGCCGGGATCGAAGCATTCGACGACGAGCGGCCGGTAGATCGCCGCCAGGGTCAGCAGCGAGACCGTCGCGATGGCGGCGATCAGCAACAGCGCCGCATCGTCGACCGCGAGGATCGAGCCGAACAGCACGTTGAGCAGATCGATGCTGCTGCCGAAGAGCGAAACGATGAGGACGCCGAGCGCCAGCGAGGCGAGATAGAAGGCGGCGAAGCTGGCATCCTCGCGCAACGCCGTCAGACGGGTGACGATGCCGGAGAGCAGCGCCACGGCGAGCCCGGCAATAGCGCCGCCGATGCTCATCGCGACCAGCGACAGCCCGCCGACGAGAAAACCGATCGCGGCGCCGGGCAGAACGGCGTGCGACAGCGCATCGCCCATCAGGCTCATGCGGCGCAGGATGAGCAGCGTGCCGACGGGACCGCTGCCCATCGCCAGGGCGAGGCAGCCGACGAGGGCGCGCCGCATGAAGCTGAATTCGAGGAACGGGCCGACGAGAAAATCATAGGCGGCGCTCATGCATGCACCCGCTCGCGCGCCAGCGCCTCGGCAGTCCAGGGATCGAGAAGATCGCGCACGCGCTGCAGATTGCCCGGGGTCAGCACCGCCTCGGTCGCCCCCCAGGCGACGCCTTCGCGCGCCAGCAGCAGCGTCTCGGGGAAATATTCGTGCACCTGGGCGAGGTCGTGCAGCACGGCGATCACCGTCCGCTCTTCGCCGTGCCAGCGCGTGACCAAGGCGAGAAGATCCGTCGTGGTCGAGGAATCGATTGCCGCGAAGGGCTCGTCGAGCAGGATGAGCGGCGCGTCCTGCACCATCATGCGGGCAAACAGCATGCGCTGAAACTGGCCGACCGAGAGGCTGCCGACCGGCCGTTGCTCCAACCCCTGCAGGCCGACGGCGGCGATCGCGCCGAGCGCCGTCTCGCGCATCGCCGCGCTGATGCCGCTGCGCCAGCCGACGCGGCGCCAGTGGCCGAGCAGCACGGTGTCGATCACCGAGATGGGAAAATCGCGCTCGATCTCGGCCTGTTGCGGGAGATAGGCGATGGCGCCGGCGGGGCGGCGCACGATCTGGCCCTCGGCCGGCCGCAGCAGGCCGACGATCGTCTTGAGCAGCGTGCTCTTGCCGGCGCCGTTCGGACCGACGACGGCAGTGAGCGATGCCGGCCGGAAACGGCCGCTGAGGTGGTGCACCGCGGGCTGCCTGTCATAGGCGACGGTGACGTCGTCGAGCATCACCTCGGGCGCGATGGCGATGGTCACGATAGCGCCCATAGCACTGCCAGCCACAACCCCGCACAGGCCGCCGCCGCCCAGGCGAGCCGCCGCGTCACGCTCCAGCCGAGCGGGCTGGCGAGCATTCCTCGCACCGGGCTATGCGCAAGGTGCGCGGCCATCGTCTTCGTCACCACCTGGGCTTCCCTTCAGATCGCTGCAATGATGTTATTACATATCTTTTTGAGACCGGCATACTGTCGCGCTCTCCTCGCCTAGCGCCCGCCACGGCAGGCGGCGCAGATGCCGCGCACCTCGACGATCTGACTGTCGATGCGGAAGCCGAGCGACTGGCCGTGGCGCCGGATCGAGGCGACGATCGCGTCGTCGTGCAGCTCCTCGGTGGTGCCGCAATCGCGACAGATGACGAACTGGCTCTCATGCGGATGATCGGAATCGAGGCAGGCGACGAAGGCGTTGAGCGATTCGATGCGATGGATGAATTTCTGCGCCAGCAGGAAGTCGATCGCGCGGTATACGGTCGGCGGCATCGGCTGGCCGGTCAGCCGGCCGAGCAGCCCATAGGCGCCGATCGGCTGGCCGGCCTCGAGAATGAGCTCGAGAACCCGGCGCCTGGTCTCGGTCAGGCGTACGCCGCGCTCGCGGCAGATCCGCTCCGCCGTCGCCAGCGCCCGCTTGACCTTCTTGTCGATCGCGCTCGCCATTACGCCCCTAGTGTAGCACGGCTGCACGCGCTCATCCCGGCCAGCATTGCATGCCGCCATCGACGCGCAGCACCTGGCCGGTGACGAAATCGCCCATCGGCCCGGCGAAGAACGCGACCACGCGCGCCACCTCGTCGACCAGCGCGATACGGTCGAGCGTGCCGCCTTCGACCAGGCGCTCGGCGGCGACAGGGCGGCTGCCGAGGAAGCGTCCGGTCCGCGTATCCCCCGGGGCGATCGAGTTGACCGTGACGTTGAACGGGCGCAGCTGATCGGCGAGGCAGCGCGTGTAGTGCACGACGCCGGCCTTCGACGTCGCGTAGATGGCGCCATCGCGCCGCCCCTTGAAGGCGGCGACCGAGCTCAGCGTGACGATGCGCCCGCTACGCCGCGTCATCATCGACGCCGCGACGCGCTGGCAGACGAAGATCGTGCTGAGCAGATTGCGCTCCAGCACGGCGCGGATATCCGCCTCCTTGATCATCACCGCGTCGTTGGGATCGGGCTTGCCGCCGGCGGCGGCGATGTCGCCGCCGGCATTGTGGACGAGGATGTCGACGGGCCCGAGCCGCGCCTCGACCGTCGCGACGACGCGCTCGACATCCGCCATGCGGGTGAGGTCGCCGAGCACCGGCATCGCCTCGACGCCGCAGCGCTCGCCGATCTGGCGCGCGGTATCGCTCAGCGTCGTGCCCTCGCCGAACTCGGCCGGCCCGTGCTCGCGCAGCCCGTGCAGCCCGATCGGGCAGCCGAGCCCGGCAAGCGTCTCGGCGAAGGCACGGCCCAGCCCGCGCCCACCGCCGGTGACGAGCGCGACCTTGCCTGCGAGGAGCTTGCCGTCGGTCATGCTGTCTCCTCGCTATTCGGCGGCAGCGCGGCCGTAACCGAGCTGCCGCTCGATCAGCTCGGCATAGAGGCCGCCGCGCGCCAGCAGCGCGGCATGGGTTCCGGTCTCGATCAGCCGCCCGCCATCGAGCACGGCGATGAGATCGGCGGCGCGGATGGTCGACAGGCGATGGGCGATGACGATGGTGGTGCGGTTGCGCATCAGCTCGCCGAGCGCCTTGCGCACCAGCGCCTCGCTGATCGCGTCGAGATGCGAGGTCGCCTCGTCGAGGATGAGGACCGGCGCATTCTTCAGGAAGGCGCGGGCGATCGCGACGCGCTGACGCTGGCCGCCGGAGAGCTGGACGCCGCGCTCGCCGACCCTGGTATCGAGGCCGTCGGGCAGGCTGGCGACGAACTCGGCGAGCGCCGCGCGCTCGATCGCCTGGTCGACCGATGCCGCATCGGCATCGGGCCGCGCGAGCACCACGTTGGCGCGCAACGTATCGTTGAAGAGATAGGTGTCCTGGGCGACCAGGGCGGTGCGGCGGCGCAGATCGTCGAGCCGGTAATCGCGCAAATCCTGGCCGTCGAGGGTGATCGCCCCCTCGCCCGGATCCCAGAAGCGCAGCAGCAGATTGGCCGCCGTGGTTTTGCCGGCGCCGGAAGGGCCGACCAATGCCACCGTCGTCCCCGGCGGGATCTCGAGACTCACCCCGTCGAGCGCGGCGCGCCGGGTGCCGGGATAGGCGAATCCGACAGCGGCGAAGCGCACGGCCGAGCCGCCGGCGGCGGGACGCGGCGGCGCGGCGGCGCCGTCGGTCACCGGGACCTTTTCGCTATGCACCGCCTGCAGCCGGCGCGCCGAGGCAAAGGTGTCGGCGAGCTGCCGTCCGACATTGGCGATTTCCGAGACCGGCAGGAAGGCGGCGACCGCCAGCAGCGTGAGCAGCGGCAGCATCGTCGGGTCGAGCCGGCCGGCGGACACCAGCAGCGCGCCGACCATGGCGACGGCGAGGCCGCCCAGCCCGGTCGCGACCTCGAGCTGCGCCGCCTGGGCGGAGAGGTCGCGGAAGAAGCCGAGGCGGATCACGTGATAATCCTCGACCAGCGCCATGAAGCCGGCGCGGCGGCGGCCGGTGGCCTGGAAGGCAACGAGCTCGGAGAGGCCTTGGATGGTGTCGCCGATATGGGCGGTGAGCCCGCCGAGCGCCTCGCGCGACTGGGCGCCGAGCCGATCGATGCGCCGCCGCGCCAGTACCGGCACCAGGGCCGCGTAGAGCAGGAACGGCAACAGCGCCAACGCGACCGGCCAGGCGGCGACGGCGAGCGCGACGAGCACGGCGCCGGGCACCAATATGGCGACGACTGCCGGGGCAACGGTGTGGGCGTAGAAATATTCGATCGTCTCGACGTCCTGGGTCGCCAAGCCGACGAGATCGCCGGAGCGCCGGCGCAAGAGATAGGCGGGCGCCAGCGCATCGAGCTTGGCGAAGAGCGCGATGCGCATATCGGCGAGCAGCCGATAGGCCATGTCGTGCGCCAGCCCGGATTCGAGCCCGTGCAGCAAGCCGGCGAGCGGCGCGATGATCAGAAGGGCGAGGAGGAGCGCGTCGTATGACGTGCCGGAGCGCACCGCGGCGACGATCAGCGCGCCGATGATGGCAACGGCGATGAAGGCGGCCACCCGGCCGATCCCCGAGGCGACGGTGATCGCCAGAGCGCGCCGATAGGGCACGATGAAGCCGATCAGCGCGCGCAGCGTCGGACCCCAGCCGAGATCATCGGCACGCAATATCGCGTCCGCCGGCTCCGCCGCCTCGTCGGCATCGACATGGCCCGGCAGATCGGCGGCCATGCGCTCCTCGCGTGGTGCCTCCTCGATGCGCTCGGCACGCGGCGTCGCCGGATTGCGGAGCTCGTCGGCCTGCGCCCCCATCAGCCGGCGATAGGGACCGTCGCGGCGGATCAGCGCGTCGTGTTTGCCGCTTTCGACCACCCGCCCCTGCTCGACGACGAGAATGCGGTCGGCGGCGATGACGCTGGAGAGGCGATGCGCCAGGATGAGCGTCGTCCGCCCCGCCATCAGCCGATCGAGCGCCTTCTGGATAACCGCCTCGTTCTCGGCATCGACCGCCGAGAGCGCCTCGTCGAGGATGAGGATCGGCGCGTCGCGTAGCAGCGCGCGGGCGATGGCGAGACGCTGGCGCTGGCCGCCCGACAGCTTGGCACCGCGCTCGCCGATCATCGTCGCGTAGCCATTCGGCAGGCCCACGATGAAATCATGTGCATTGGCGGCGCGCGCCGCCGCCTCGAGCTCGGACGCATCGGCCTCCGGCTTGCCGAGGCGCAGATTCTCCTCGACCGTGCCGTGGAACAGGCAGGTGTCCTGCTGGACGACGGCGATCTGCGCACGGATCGCCTCGGGATCGAGCGTGCGCAAATCGCGACCGCCGATCCTTACCGCGCCGCCTTGCGGATCGTAGAGCCGCAGCAGCAGGCGGGTGATCGACGATTTGCCGGAACCGCTCGACCCGACGATGCCGACGCGCTCGCCGGCGGCGACGGCGAAGGCGATTCCGTCATGCGCCGCGCGCCGTCCACCGGGGTAGAGGAAGCGGACATTGTCGAATTCGATCGTCGGCGCAAGCGATGCCGCCGCAGGCGACTCGCCGGTGGCCGGCATCGCCACCGGGGCGGCGAGCAGCTCGTTGATGGCGACGGAAGCCGATTGGCCGACCATGCCCTGATGCAGCACCGAGCGCAGGTCGCGCAGCGGCCGGAAGATCTCGGTCCCCGCCATCAGCACGATGAGCAGCGCCTCCATGCTCATCATGCCGTGCGAGACGCGCCAGGCGCCGAGGCCGAGCGCGGCGGCGGCTCCGACGGCGATGCCGATATCGGTGACGCCTCGGGTCACCAGGCTGGTGACGAGGAGCTGCATCGTGCTGTTCGAGAGGTCGCGGGCGCGCGCCGCCAGGGTACCCGCATAGGCGGTGCTCTGGCCGAACGCCTTGAGCGTGGCGAGGCCCTGTATGCCGTCGAGCAGCTCGGCGCCGAACGCCTTGAAGGCCTGTTGGCGGGATAGGCTGGCGCGCCGGTCCCAGCGGTGGAAGGCCGCGGGCAGGACGAGGCCGAGCAGGGCGAAGGCCAGCATCACCGTGGCGACCGGCACGTCCCACCAGGCGATGAAGGCGAAGATCGCCAGCGGCGTCAGGGCGGAGACGCAGAGCTGCGGCAGGTACTGGCCGAAGAAGGTCTGCAGCTGCTCGACGCCGTCGACGACCGAGAGCATGACGCCGCCGGTGCGCTCGCCGGCGAACCAGGCCGGGCCAAGCGCCGTCACCTTGTCGTAGAGCTGGCCGCGCAGCACTGCCTGGATGCGCGAGGCGGTGCGATTGGCGATCATCGTGCGGACATGCTCGAGCCAGCCGCGCAGCAGCACTGCGCCGGCGGTCAGCGCGGCGGGCAGGATGAGCGCGGCGAGCGGTGCGGCGGTGAAGACTAGCGCCAGCAGCCAGCCGAGAAAGGCGAAGCGCGCGATGCCGACCGCGGCAGCCAGGAGGCCGACGGCGACGGAAGCCGCGATCCGCCCCCGGGCGCCGCGCGTCAATCGCCACAGCCGGCTGTCGAAATACATCAGCGATCCCCGCTTAGGATAAGATAAAGCATGGCATTGTCCCCCCGGAAGGGCGCCAGCCGCAAGCCTCGGGCGGCGCATGGCACGCTTGCATTCTCGTCCGCCGGCTTGGAGGATGGAGCCGGCATGAGTTTCGAGACCAAGCGAAGCGGCGCGGCGCCCGACGCGATCGCGCCGGACGGCTCCGAGGTGCGCGTGCTGTGCCGCGCGGCGCGCGGCAGCATGGCGATGTTCTCGCTGCCGGCGCATCGCGTAGCGAAAGCGGTGGCGCATCGCAGCGTTGACGAGCTTTGGTACGTCGTCGCCGGGCGCGGCCGGATCTGGCGTCGTCTCGGCGGCGAGGAGGAGACCGTCGAGCTGGTCCCCGGAACCTCGCTGTCGATCCCGGTCGGCACGCAGTTCCAGTTCCGCTGCGACGGAGCGGAGACGCTGGTGGTGATCGGAACGACGATGCCGCCCTGGCCGGGCGCCGACGAGGCCTACCCCGTCGACGGACCCTGGCAACCCACCGCCTGACGGCGGCCATCCGATTGCTTTCGCGAGGTTCCCATGTCGCGCCAGATCACCCTCACCGACCAGCTTCTCGCCTATCTGCACAAAGTATCGCTGCGCGAGGCCGAGCCGCTGCGCCGGCTGCGCGAGGAGACCGCCAGGCTGCCGATGGCGGGAATGCAGATCTCGCCCGACCAGGGGCAGTTCATGGCTCTCCTCGTCCGTCTCCTGGGGGCGCGGCGCTGCCTCGAGATCGGCACCTTCACCGGCTATTCCTCGCTCGCCGTCGCCCTCGCTTTGCCGGCCGAGGGGCGCGTCGTCTGCTGCGATGTCAGCGAAGAGTACACGGCGGTGGCACGGCGGGCCTGGGCGGCGGCCGGCGTCGCCGAGAAGATCGAGCTCCATATCGCCCCGGCGCGCGCGACGCTCGACAAATTGCGCGTGGCGGGACAGCGCGGCCGGTTCGACTTCGCCTTCATCGACGCCGACAAGGAAAATTACGACGTCTATTACGAGGCGTCGCTCGAGCTCGTCCGGCAGGGCGGCCTCATCGCCATCGACAACGTGCTGTGGAGCGGCGCCGTCGCCGATCCGAAGAAGCGGGATGCCGACACCGAGGCGCTGCGCGCCCTCAATCTCAAATTGCGCGACGACCAGCGCGTCGACATCAGCATGCTGCCGATCGGCGACGGCCTCACCCTGGCGCGGATCCGCTGAGATGCGAGAGCCACAATAATCAGGAGACCAGCGATGCCATCCCCGCCCCTGCGTTGCGCCGCGATCGGCCTCAACCACCCGCATATCAACGAGATGGTGCAATGCCTGCTCGCTGCCGGCGTCACCCTCGCCGCCTTTCATGCCGAGGAGGACGATCTTGCCGCCGCTTTCGCCCAGCGCTTTCCGCAGGCGCGGCGCGTCGAGGATGCGCGCCGCATTCTTGAAGATGCCTCGATCGCCATCGTCGCCAGCGCCATCGTCCCGGATCGCCGCGGCGCCCTGGCGATCAGCGCGATGCGACACGGCAAGGACGTCATGGTCGACAAGCCGGGCGTCATCACGCTGGAGGATTTGGCCGGCTTGCGCCGCGCCCATGAAGAGACCGGCCGGATCTTCTCGGTCTGCTTCTCCGAGCGCTTCCAGGTGCGCGCCTCGGCCAAGGCGAGCGAGCTCGTGCAAGCGGGGGCGATCGGCCGCGTCGTGCAGACGGTCGGGCTCGGGCCGCACCGGCTCGGCCTCAACCCGCGCCCGGACTGGTTCTACCAGCGTGCCCGCTATGGCGGCATCCTGGTCGACATCGCCGCCCACCAGGCCGACCAGTTCCTCCATTACACCGGCTCGACCGAGGCCGAGGTGGTAGCGGCGCATATCGCCAACTACGCCAATCCGGAAAAGCCCGAGCTCGAGGATTTCGGCGAGATGATGCTGCGCGGCAATCGCGGCACCGGCTATGTCCGCGTCGACTGGTACACGCCGGACGGGCTCGGCGTCTGGGGCGACGGCAGGCTGATCATCCTCGGCACCGAGGGCTATATCGAGACCCGCAAATATATCGACATCGCCGGCAAGCCGGGCGCCGACCACCTTTTCCTGGTCGACAAGAAGGGCACCCAGCGCATCGATTGCAGCGCCACCCCCCTGTCCTACGGCGCCGCTTTCGTTCGCGACGTCGTCGAGCGCAGCGAGACGGCGATGAGCCAGGCCCATTGCTTCCTCGCCTGCGAGCTTGGGCTGAAGGCGGAGGCGATGGCGCGGCGGCTGTGAGGCCCCTCGCCTGTAAACTACAGGCAAAATACAGGCGGACACGTGTGTCCGGTGGTCTATTCCTCTACCAGTAGGTGTTCGAGGCGATCCTTCCGAAGCTGCGTCGAACCTGGTCATTTTCATATCTGATCTGTACTATTAAAATCCGTTTTGGTCAAGAGAAATTGACTCCCCGCCCGCGCGTCCGACCCGACGAAGGCCGACCCAAGAACGGGTGCTCGCTGAGAAAAATCGGCCGATACTTCAAGTCGATTTCGCCGCTCTTTACCGATCGTTAGCCATAGAAGGCGATGATGCGGGTTGGCCGGCGTGGCGCCGATGCGCCGCACATGCTCGAACGGAAGCGTCCCGCGAATGACCCATTCGGATCTCAGCCTGCCGGGCCAGGTGCCGCTGCCCCGCCGGCAGCAACCGCACCGGCCGGGCGGCAAGCATATCAGCCTGGCGCTGCAAGGCGGCGGCTCGCACGGCGCCTTCACCTGGGGCGTCCTGCATCGGCTGATCAGCGATCCCAGGCTCTATATCGACGGCATCAGCGGCACCAGCGCCGGCGCCATGAACGGCGTCGTCTTCGCCGGCGGCTTCATCGCCGGCGGGCGCCAGGGCGCGATCGACGCGCTCGCCGAATTCTGGGGCCGCATCGCCGATCTCTCCCGCCTGCCGCGCAGCTTCATCCGCGGCATTCCCGGCCTCACCGACGGCTGGCGCGTCGACAACGACCCGACCTTCATGCTGGTCGATTTCATGACCCGCATCTTCGCGCCGACCCAACTTAATCCACTCAACATGAACCCGCTGCGCGACGCGCTCGAGGATCTCGTCGATTTCGCCGGTCTGCGCGCCCGGCCCGACGTCAAGCTGTTCGTCACCGCCTCCAACGTGCGGACCTGCAAGTCGCGCGTCTTCCGCACCCCTGAGCTCACCGCCGATACGCTGCTCGCCTCGGCCTGCATGCCGCTCACCTTCAAGGCGATCGAGATCGACGGCGAGGCCTATTGGGATGGCGGCTATCTCGGCAATCCGGCGATCTATCCCTTGATCAACGAATGCGCGAGCAGCGACGTGGTGATCGTGCAGATCAATCCGATGAACCGCCCGGACATACCGGTGACGGCGCGCGACATCCTCAACCGCATCAACGAGATGACCTTCAACGCCAGCCTGGTGCGCGAGATGTTCGGCATCGCCACGGTGTCGAGCCTGATCGAGAGCGGCAAGCTGGACGACGAGCGCTACACCACGGTGCGTTTCCACCAGATCGGCGCCGAGGCCGAGCTGGCGAAATATGGCGCGCTGAGCAAGATGAACACCGAGCGGCCGTTCCTGCAGCATCTGCACGATCTCGGCTATGCCACGGCGGAAGGCTGGATCGCCGAGAATTTCGAGCGCCTTGGCTGGGACAGCACGGTCGACGTGCTCGACAAATACGTCTGAAGGCGATCCGCTCCGCCCGATGGGGAATGTCGGCTAGGCCGTGAACCCATAAATCCTTACTGACAGCAGCCCGCGAGTTTCCGCTTCCGGAGCGAAAGCAGCCATCCTGTTGCGGTCGCGTCATGTCGCAGAAGTGCCAGGACCTGTCATTCGGGCTACCATCAAGAAATGTCTCCCCTCGCCGGCGGCGGACGTAACCGCATCCTTGCAATGGCGGGACAATGGATGCAGCGTGGGCTGGCAGCGTACGTCCAACCATCGAACCAAGGAGATTCAGATGGGTATGACCAAAGCTGACGCAATCCGCCCCTTCTCCATCAATGTTCCGGACGAGGCACTCGTGGATCTCCGCCGGCGCATCAACGCGACCCCGCACACGCAGAGAAGCCACATCGGCAGCTGCAAGCGGTTTGCCGCGTATTTGAAGCGCTCGCCCGACACGGCCACGGCCGACGAGATCCGCCTGTTCCAGCTGCAACTGACTGAGACCGGGACGAGCATCTGCAATCGCAACCGCATCATGACCGGGCTTCGGTTCTTGTTCCGCGTGACGCTGCGGCGACTGGATCTTGCCGCCGAGATCTATCACATCAAAGAACCCCAGAAGATCCCGTTGGTGATGAGCCCGGACGAGGCCAAGCGCCTCTTGGCCGTGGCGGGGAATCTCAAGGTTCACGTATTGCTCGCTCTCGGCTACGGCGCAGGTTTGCGCGCCGGTGAGGTGGTCCGGCTCAGGGTCGGCGATGTCGACAGCGCGCAGAACATCATCCGCATCGTTCAGGCCAAGGGGCGCAAAGACCGCCACGTCATGCTGTCGCCCGAGACGCTCGACCTGCTACGGCAATGGTGGAAGGTGCGACCGACCCGTTACGATGCCGGCGTGCCGCAAGAGCAGCGCTGGTTGTTTCCTGGCCGCAAGCCGGGAAAGCCGATGACGACCCGGCAGCTCAATCGTCTGTTTCACGAGACGGCTGGCGCGGCCGGCATCAAGAAGGCGGTGACGCTGCATGCGCTGCGCCACAGTTTTGCGACCCATCTGCTCGAACGTGGGACCGATATCCGGATCATTCAGACTCTCCTCGGTCACGAGAAGCTCGACACGACAGCGCGCTACACGCGTGTGGCCACCGGCATGATCTCTGCCATCGAGAGCCCACTCGACTTGCTGTGCGAGCCGCGCAGGATGCTCAGGAAGAGAGGCAAGGCGCTGCAACCGGCTTGAGCGGCCTGCGGCCATCCCCCGTCCAGCTCTGGAGGTCGCGGATATCCTCCGCGACTTCGGCCCTGCGTGGCGTCGCGCCAACGCGGGTCATGTGAGCCTCGGCCAGTTGAAGGTGATGAGTGCAATCGAGCGCTGCCGCACGGCAGCCCTCGGCGGTCATGTTGCGCGCTGCGAAGATTGCCCCCACACGGTCATCGCCTACAACAGCTGCCGCAACCGGCACTGCCCAAAATGCCAGGGCGCGGCGGCAAGCGAGTGGCTGGAAGAGCGGGAAGCAGAGTTGCTCCCGGTGCCATACTTCCACGTCGTTTACACGCTGCCCGGCCCGATCGCAGACATCGCGTATCAGAACAAGGCCGTCATCTACGACATCCTGTTCAAGGCATCGGCCGAGGCCACAATCACAATCGCGGCTGATCCGAAGCATCTGGGCGCGCGCCTTGGCGTCACCTCGGTTCTGCACACCTGGGGCTCGGCAATGACGCATCACCCGCACGTGCACATGATTATACCGGGCGGCGGGCTGTCAGAGGACGGCACGAGGTGGATCGCCTGTCGACCGAACTTCTTCTTGGCCGTCCGCGTGCTGTCACGGCTGTTCCGACGCCTGGTCTTGCAGATGTTGATCGCGGCCCACGAGGCCAACCAACTCCAGTTCTTCGGCGCGCACGCAGCGCTCGCCGACACCAACGCGTTCGCCGCCTTCCTCGTCCCGCTCCGGCGATCGGACTGGGTGGTCTATTCGAAGAAGCCATTCGCCGGACCCGAAGCCGTTCTCGCATACCTCGCGCGCTACACCCATCGCGTCGCCATCTCCAATCGCCGCCTGATCACAGCTGACGCGATGGGCGTCACGTTCAAATACAAGGACTACAGGATCGAAGGTCCCGAGCGCTACAAGCTCATGACACTCGCGACAGACGAGTTCATCCGCCGCTTCCTGATGCACGTCTTGCCGAAAGGCTTCCATCGCATCCGCCACTACGGGCTCCTGGCCAACGGTAGGCGCGCCGACAACATCGCCAAAGCGCGCGCGTTGCTGAACGTTCCGAAGCCGGATGCGATCCCGGGCGATCCCGAGCCTGCTGACGCAGCCGAGCCGCCGACGCTCTCGCGTCCATGCCCATGCTGCGGCGGCCGCATGCTCATCATCGAGACCTTTGCACGCGGCTGCGAGCCGAAGCACCGGCCGGCCACCGCGCCCCTCGGGATCAGGATCGATACGTCATGATCGAAATTACATTATTTACCACGACGCAACGCCGTCCGTTCTTGCCATTCTTGCCGCTGACCGTTAACCAGCGCCGACGGCGCTCGCCCGCTGATGCTGCGCCAACGTCTTGCAATCGCCGCCACCGCGCCGAACCTGATCCCAACGCCGGCCGCGCACACTCCCCTCGACTGGCCAACTCGTCAAATTGCAGGGCCTTCGTAGTTCCGACCTCTCGACAACACACCCTCGCACGCCGCAAATCCCCATAGACCGCGTCGGCGAAACCGAGCCCCTTCCGGCCCGCGATTTCGTGCCTTGGCGCTTCTCGGACGCCTGTCGTCGGAGCGCGTCGATAGTCTCGTGATGCAGGCGTCCGAGAAACCTGCACATGAGCGGAAGCTCGCGGATGTGCCTTCAGTCGGATCGAGCGCTTCGCCTCGCCACTGGCTTTCCCGGTTTACCGTGAGCCGGCCTCCTCTGGGGTTTGACCGGAGCCCTCGATGAACCAGCCGGCCCACCGCTCAACCGCCGCTCGCGCCAGTCGTAAAATGTGTCGCGGCAAACCCCGTAGCGCCGGCACAGCTGCGAGATGCCCCAGTTCCTCGCGTCGTAGTCCAACAATATCCGCACCCGCTCTTCCATCCGACAGGTCTCCAAAAATGACATCGGCGGTCCTCCCTCCGATGCACCTTGACCTGCGACCATCATTCCCGGTCTGAATCGTCGGGTATCTACCCGGTCCATACCGGCCACCCCCACCCCCCTCAAGGCGCGCGCCTTCGGCCTCCGGGG
>WNFM01035451.1_pt1 | contig 62507 bp, 69 predicted proteins | sample 5400271 | NCBI WGS metagenome assembly WNFM01 (sample SAMN13153352, study PRJNA577476) | soil metagenome | isolation source: 60 cm saprolite on Douglas fir-dominated hillslope | place: USA:California | collected 2013-09-17
CTTGTCACCCACTGCAAATTTTTGTCCCAAATCGCTTTCCCTTTCCCACGAGACTTCAGAAATATGAATAAATCCGTCAAGTGGCGCTTGTCCTTTTTCTGTAGGAACATTCACAAAGAGCCCAAAAGAAGTCACGCCAGAAATTATCCCTTCTACTTTACTTCCTGCTTTTAGCTTTGCTGTTTGTGTCTTGAATTGCTCATCTGTCAGCATCCCCTTTTGCGAGAAAATAATTTTTCGCTGCTCTCTATTTATTTCAACAATAGATGCTTCAATTGTTTGTCCCACCAAACTCTGCGCATCTCCTGTCACGTGAGAATTTGGCAAAAATCCATGCGTCCCGTCATTCATTTCTACCAAAAAGCCACCTTTTGTTGACTCTGTCACGCTCACAGGCATTTTTTCTTGAGATTTTTCAAGCTTTGCTAATTTTTCCCAGATACTATTTTCTGAAAAAGAGCGAAGAGAAATAAGAGGGTATCCCATTAAGAGCGAAGAGAAATAAGAGGGTATCCCATTTCTGACTCAACAGAAATAACAGTCCCCATGACTTTGTCCCCCACTTTGAGATTTTGGAGTAATTGCTTAAAGAGTCGTCTTTCTTTTTCAAGTACGACCGCCTCTGTCTTTGCGCCAACATCCAAAAGAATTTCTGATGGCGTGATGCTTTTGACGGTTGCTTCAATTTTTTCTCCTTTTTGGAGAGTCTTCAATGTGGAGGTTTGGCGAGCCATGAGCTCAGCCATGGAAGAAGCACCTTTAGAAGTTGCTGTTGTACTCACAATGTATTTGTCCTTTCATAATAACGATCTTAGTATAGCAGAAAAAGGGCTTAGAAGCAAAGTTATTTACGTGCAGATTTTCTTTTGTGCCCATGCTTAGATCCAGCAAGAATTGTTGGCAGGACGAAAAGAAAAAGCCCCCCAACGACAAGAAAGCTGATAATATAAAATGTTTTTAAATAATCAATATTTATCATATTTTTCTCTCAAAAGAAGCATACTTGTGCTTAAACATATTATCATGAGAGCTACCCCTAACACTATCACAAGCAAATTCGACTTGTCAAACGCAACAAAAAGTGGTGCGATCACTGTTGCAAAGAAAAATAATGCCATACTTGTAAAAAAACTGGCGAATTGTTTGCGTTGCTCTTGATTTAAAAGCCACATATAGTATTCATACCATATTCCTCACAAAAAATCCCGCCATTGCTAGCGGGATTTTGTTTTATCCTCAAATTCTTCGGCCTCGATCCATTGTCCCTAGACATAAAGACTAAGTATCGTAGACGCTGAAGCGTTTCACTGCTCTGTTCGGAATGGGAAGAGGTGGTACCACTTCGCTCCAGAGACCGAAAAACTTCAAGATAAAACCAATTTTAAGCTTGCCATCCAAAGCCTTGGCGACGGATGGGCTCTCTCAAAAGTGAAGAGAAAACAAGATTCTTACCACAGCCTGACTGTGGCTTTTTTATATTATCTACTCGTCGACCATTAGTACTGGTAAGCTTAAACGATTACTCGCCTTCTACTGCCAGCCTATCAACCTAGTGATCTGCTAGGGGTCTATAAAGAGATCTTATCTCGAGGTGTGCTTCCCACTTAGATGCTTTCAGCGGTTATCACGTGGGAACATAGCTACTCGGCAGTGCCAACTTGCTAGTCGACAACCGACACACCAGGGGTTCCCCCATCCCAGTCCTCTCGTACTAGGGACAGCTCCTCTCAAATCTCAAACGGTCATGCAGGATAGAGACCGAACTGGCTTACGCCGTTCTGAACCCAGCTCGCGTGCCCTTTTAACTGGCGAACAGCCAGACCCTTGGGAGCTTCTCCACCCCCAGGATAGGACGAGCCGACATCGCTGCCGATTCTTTTATTACTAAAAGCGCTGACTATATCTTCAACCTCCTGCGTTGCAGTCGGAAATTCTAATTTCTAAATTCTAATTTCTAAATAAATTGAATTATTTAGTATTTAGATATTCATATTTAGGATTTCCTTTCGCTTCGCGAAAGGTGCTAGCCGTATGATAGAGGTTATAAATTTCTGCTCAAAAGAACAAAGAACACCCTATCTCACCACGTTCAAGAATATGAACTGTGGATCAGTCGATAGAGAAGGTATCGTATGGTACCTTCCTCGGTATTGTCCTTATCGATTCGAAAGGAATCGAAAGGAGTCCACCGATTTAAGCTAGTTAATTCCAATTTCCATTGCATGGGTTACAATCAATGGATAATCCAGACTATGATCTTACGATCAAGGCGCCCCAATGTTATTTAAGGTGCCAAACCGCATCGTCGCTGTGGACGCTTGGATGCGATCAGCCTGTTATCCCCGGGGTAGCTTTTATCCGTTAAGCTGCGCGTTTACCACTAAACATCGCAGGATCACTAACACCAACTTTCGTTCCTGCTCGACTTGTAGGTCTCGCAGTCAAGCACTCTTTTGCGTTTGCGCTATCGTCTTGGTTTCCATTCAAGACTAGAGTACCTTTGTACGACTCCGTTGCTCTGTAGGAGTCAATCGCCCCAGTTAAACTGCCCACCAGACACTGTTCCCCTCCCGGATTTTTATGCGGGTAGGGGTAATGCTCACTTACTTCAAAGAGAGGTATTTCACTAGTGCCGAAGCTCCCTCCTATTCTAAACAAGTAAAATAAGCTCACAAATGTCAAGCTACAGTAAAGCTCCCGGGGTCTTTTTGTCCATGCATGACTAGGCCGCGTCTTCACGGCCATCTCAATTTCGCCGGGTAGATGATTAAGACAGTTGCTCAGTCGTTCTGCCTTTCGTGCGGGTCGGAACTCCAATTCCTTTGTCATTCTGGTTTATCCAGAATCTACAAACGCTTGTTATATGCTTGACGATTTTCAAGCCTGCATGTCGCCATGCAGATCGGACTATATCATATTCCCCATCGTCATCCCGGACTTGATCCGGGATCTCTTTAAGGATTCTAGCGTGTAGTCTCTGAGGGTTTCCTAAATTACTTTAAGATCTTCCCTGCTGATTGACTCCACCAATAGATTGTTAGTTAAAAACTACTATTGGATACAGAGTTATTCCAGCATATAGCTAGATTTTACACTTATTTTCCCAAGTGCTATGTCTTGCGACATATTCGGGCAAGTTTTGTGTTGACCCGCAAAACTTTTCGCCCGACAAGGAACTTCGCTCAAATATGTTATCTTACTGTCGCCAGTAAGTTCGGACTATATCTTCCCTAAAAAAATTTAGGGTTCTGCGTGTAGTCTCTGAGGATTCTTAAGTTGTCGAATCTTCTCTAAGCCTTCTAAAGATAAATGTTGACGGTTTGTCATCATTGTTATGGCTTTGCAAAATATGTCAAAGTCATGTTTTTTAGAAGTTCTTAATTGGTTTGTCTTAAAAAAAGGAATAATTATTTCCTGTAAATCTTTTAGAGAACGAACACAGAATCTATAGATATGCTCTTTATGATTGTCATAACGACGATTTACAAAAATTGATCCACAACCAAAGAAACTTTTAATTTCTTCGAGTACATGAACACTTTTTGCTCCTTGTGTTACAACAAATTCAGGCATTACTTGTAATCCTAATTTGCTCGTTCTGTTTTTAAAGATTGAAACAGAAAAACATCCTTCTCCATCGACAAACCCGACGATCCAATTTGCTAACTTAAGTCTTTCCTGCTGATTGTCTGCACTTATTGCTTTTTTACTCGGTAAATATGGAATCATATTACCATAGTAGCATAAGATACTCAGATATTCCAGCATATAGCAAAATTGCCAAAACACACTTCTAAGGCAGTGAAGTTATTCCACCATAGAACAGTTATAGTTACTGCTGCCGTTTACTGGAGCTTATGTCCTAAGCTAAATCTTGCGATCTCACCAGAGACATTTGACTTACCAGCACTGGGCAGGCGTCAGCCCCTATACGTTACCTTTCGGTTTTGCAGGGACCTGTGTTTTAGATAAACAGTCGCTAAGCAATCATTCGCTGCGGCCACAATAAATTGTGGCAGGGCATCTCCCGTAGGTTACGCCCAGCTGATGTGCCGAGTTCCTTAACCATCTTTCTCCCGTTCACCTTGGTCTACTCGACCAGCCCACCTGTGTCGGTTATGCGGTACGGTACAATAGAGCTTTTCTATCTTGCGATAGAGTAATGAAGCTTTTCTCGGAAGCTGAAACTCATTAAATTTGTCTTCTTGCGAAAACATTTGCATCACAGCTCAAATAAACAAAGTAACGGATTTGCCGGTTACTTCTTCCTTGCTGCTTGCACCCGCCTTACGGGGGCTTAATTGTTCCACCTTCGTCACTCCCTTACAAGTCTCTACTATGTAGACGAATTTCAACGTCTTATCCATCGGGCTACGCCCCAATTAAACGAGGCACACCCTTAGGGCCGACTAACCCTGTGCTGATTTACATTGCACAGGAAACCTTGGGCATTCGGTGTGAGGGCTTCTCACCCTCATCTCGCTACTCATACCGGCATTCTCACTTCTCACCACTCCACAGTTCTTTACAAAACTGCTTCACTGCAATGAGAACGCTCCCCTACCAATTTAATAAATTAAATTCTCCAATTTCGGCAAAAGACTTAATCCTCCGTAATTTCTGGCGCCACAAACCATCCGCCAGTGAGCTGTTACGCTTTCTTTAAAGGATGGCTGCTTCTAAGCCAACCTCCTGGGTGTCTCTGGATTGTGACTTCCTTGCAAACTGAGTCTTTATTTAGAGGCCTTAATTGGGAGTCTGGGATGTTTCCCTCTCGCCCCATCAGCTTAGCCCGACAGGACTGACTGAAATGCAGACAGTAAGTATTCGGAGTTTGATTGGTTGCTACCTCTTGCGAAGCAGAAAACCATTCAGTGCTCTACCCCTTACTGCTCTATGCGATTTCGCTATACCCAAATATATTTCGGGGAGAACCAGCTATCTCCAGGTTCGCTTGGCATATTGCCCCTAACCTCAAGTCATCTCAAGTCATTTCCGCGACTACGAGTTCGGGCCTCCTGCTGAGCTTTCGCCAGCATTCACCCTGCTCAAGGTTAGCTCACCTGGTTTCGGGTCTATTCCTTGCTCTTATTGGCTACTTAGGCCACGCTTTCACTGCGCCTTCCCAACTAAGTTGGTTAGACTATAGAGCAAAAAATAACTCACCGGTTCATTCTTCAATAGGCACGTCATTATCCTTGCGGACTCTGACTGCTTGTTAGCCAACAATTTCAGTTCTATTTCATTCCCCTCCCGGGGTGCTTTTCACCTTTCCCTCACGGTACTCGTTCACTATCGGTAGATTTTGATATTTAGCCTTAGAGTGTGGACACCCTTGCTTCCCACAGAGTTGTATCGTGCTCCATGGTACTTAGGTACAAACTATCGGTGTTATCTATGTCACATACATGCCTTTCACATTCTGTGGGGAACCATTCCAGGTTCTTTTGTTATAGACAACACATCGAATATCGTCTGCCCTACAACCCCGCTTGCGCGGTTTAGGCTCTTGCCATTTCGCTCGCCGCTACTGAGGCAATCTCATGTGATTTCTTTTCCTCGGGCTACTGAGATGTTTCAGTTGGCCCGGTACCCCACCTCATACTATATAATTCCTTGCGGAACTATTTTTATATGAGGTTTCTCAATAAAATTGAGAGGATTGCTCCATTCGGAAACCGTCGGATTAATGGTTGATGGCACCTCCCCGACGAGTATCGCCGCCGTCTGCGTCCTTCCTCGGTCAAAATCTCCTAGGCATTCATTGCTGGCCTTATGAGTAGATATTATAAATTCCACAATCAGGTTTGATTGTGGTAAAAATTATGTTTCTCTTCACTTTTCAAAGAGCCCATCTCAATAAGCATTCATGCTCTCCTTGATTTCCCTCTCCTTTTAGGAGAGGGTCAGGGTGAGGTCATTTACTGCTCATTGATTTGAAGAAACCCCCACTTACTTGGGGGCTTGTTCAAGAAAACAAGGGTGGACCTAAGGAGATTCGAACTCCTGACCTCTTCATTGCAAATGAAGCGCACTACCAGCTGTGCTATAGGCCCCAATTTAGCTGATAGATGGTCGATGATAGATGATAGTATTTTGAAAATAGAAGATTGAGGATAGAGTTTCTATTTTCTATTCTCCACCTTCTACTACTATTTTCTATATTCTACTTTCTATCGTCCAGAAATTAATGTGCTGAAGTTTGAAGAAAAATCCTATGACTGTGTAGACGACAAAAAGGCCACTTAAGAAGTGCTTTGCTTTACTTTTTGTGAAATTATCATATGGGATTTCTCTTAAAACTCCAAATCGATCTTACCATAGCCTCAAATCTCTGTCAACACCCAATTCCTCATACCCTATTATGCTATAATGTAGACCATGGGAAATGAAATGCCAACACAGGTACCACTTGAAGTTCAACGAATCCAAACACTTGGTGAAGCTATTGCTATTCAGTTACCGCAACCAGGAAAACATTATCACGAGCTTACTGCAGACATCAAACAACAATATGAATCTCTCGCATCACAAATGCTGACTCTCACTGAAGAAACAGGCTTAACAGATCAAGAAATAGCTTTACGAACATCGACAATTTTCCAATCCTCACGACTCTGGACAAATCAAACTAATGCTCTTGAAGAAAAAATTCCAGCTCTTATCAAAGAAGCAAAAGTAATTAGACATATTGGAGAAAGCAATAGTCTTCAAAAAGAAAATTCTCCCGAACATATAATGACACAACTGAGGCACACTACCGATGAAGCTGATTTTGTTCGTCGTACCTGGATGCTTCGACACATGGCAGAAGATTATGATTATGATCCAGACAATCTCACTCCCTATCAATATTCAGATCTTTTAGAGCAAATGAAAAGCAATGAAGAACATGCTGCCGACTTGAAGCAACGAAAAGAACAAACTGGACAAGACTGGAGATAAATCACAATTCAATCTTCAATTTATTTTCTCTGCTAAATATTTTTCTATGTCCAATGCTGCCTGACAGCCAAAACCTGCTGCTGTCACTGCCTGCTGATATCGTGCGTCTTCTACGTCGCCCGACACAAAAATGCCTTCAATATTTGTGTGTGTCCCGTCTTGCGCCCTGACATACCCACCTTCTTTTAGCTCAACTCCCTGGAATACTTTTGTATTTGGTGTATGCCCTATTGCAACAAAGACACCATCAATAGGCATATCAGTAATTTGTCCTGTCTGTGTATTCTTTATTTTGACTGATTGCACGTGACCTTCCCCTGAAATTTCTGTCAGCTCGCTATTAAGGAGTATAGAAATTTTTGGATTTGATTGACATCGCTCACTCATTATTTTTGAAGCTCTGAATGCATCGCGTCTATGGACTATTGTCACTTTTTCTGCAAAATGAGTCAGAAATTGTGCCTCTTCCATCGCACTATCTCCCCCACCTACAACTATAATATTTTTGCCTCTGAAAAATGCCCCGTCACACGTTGCGCAGTATGAAACCCCGTGCCCCATAAGCTTCCCTTCTCCAGGAATATTAAGCATTTTTGCATCTGCGCCAGATGCAATAAGAAGAGTTTTTCCTGTATAACTTTTGCCATTCGCTGTGACAGTAAATGGCCCTCCGCTCATTTTGGAAAAATCAGCTGGGTCCATATCAGCCTGCACAAATTCTGCGCCAAATCTCTCAGCTTGCTTTCGCATCGCCGTCATCAAATCTGGTCCCTGTATTCCATCAGGAAATCCCGGAAAATTCTCCACATCAGTAGTCAGCTGTAATTGCCCACCCCACTTAAGACCAGCTATCACCAATGTTTTTAAATTTCCCCGTGTTGTATAAATTGCAGCAGTCAGTCCTGATGGACCAGAGCCAATAATAATGACATCGTACATTTCCATAAATAATACCAATATTACAAATATTACCAATAAATACCAATAAATCAATACCCGAAGTTTACGATCGAGTTTTATTTATTATACTACTTATTATAGCTACAATCTCTTTCCCTTCTTGAATAATTGATTCCATTCGAACTTTATAATTTTCATTTGTATCAGAAATGAGAGATAACCAAAAGACTGTTTCCTTTCCTTCTTTTCTCACTATTGTATATCCATGAACAAAATCTTTCTTAGTTAAAGTTCCATCAGCTTCTTGATCGTTAGCTCCCATGGAAGTAACACATCGAAGTAATTGAGCAATAATTATTTGGTTTGCTTGAGTTTTTGGTAATGTATTTAGTAATTTGATTACTCTAATAATAAAGTCATAAATACGCTTGTGAATATCATAAGACTTATTATTTTTGTCCGTTACTGAACTATTGGTAGTATTGGACATTTGTAGTATTTGTAGTATTACGACGCAAGGGCCTCATCTATCATTTTCTTGAGGGCTTCTTTTGGCTGTGCGCCAATCATGCTCTTTACTACCTGACCATTTTTGAAGACTGACACTGTAGGAATACTCATAATGCCATATCGACCTGAGGTCTCTTGATTATCGTCAACATTCATTTTCCCGACTTTTATTTTCCCTGCATATTCAGTAGCTATTTCTTCAACAATAGGACCAATAATTTTACATGGTCCGCACCATGGAGCCCAGAAATCTACAACAACAGGCATGGATTTTTCATCTAAGACCTCTGTCTTAAAATTTTGATCAGTAAAAGTGAGTTCTGCCATTGGATATTAATAATAGAACTCCCTCTTAGGAAAAGCAAGAGGAAAAAATAGTTGAACTGACGCTATCCTAACTCTTCTCTTTTGCTATGCAGGTATCCAAATAATTGGTCAAAGAAATTAAATATTGCTTTAAAAGGCGCTTCAATAAGAAAATCAAAGACAAAAATAATAACATTCACCTGAGAGATTCCTTCTGTCAAATACATCCCCACTCGCACAACAGGAATAATAAGAAAATCTATAAATGGTGTCAAAAGCATTTGCTTCCCATCTATAGAATACATATGCGCAGTTGCATTGATTCTGTAGGATAAAAATGACACTACAGCAATAAAGAAGACAAAAATTCCCTGACTCACAATATTAAAGTGTAACTGGGTCAACAGCCAAATAATAAGGCCAAAACTTACAAAAAATGCCAAAAACCACAAAAATCCAAAAATAGTATTTAAGAGTCCTTTATTCTTTGGCGGCGTAATGGTGAGCGGCAAGGTCTGGGTAATACGCGGCTGCTCTTCAAAAAGAATGGTCTTTATTTTTTCAAAAATTCTCGTCGAATTATCTTTACCCGGCGTCTTTATAAAAAGACTGACAAATATCATAAGAAGCGGCGGAATTCCGGTATTGAGAGCCAGCGTCTGCCAGACAATATGTCCATAGATAATTCTGTCATAGGTCCCCTCTACTAAATAGGCAACAATCACTTTCGTCATGATAAGAAAAATCACACTTCGAATAATTGCTGTTGTCACTCTTTTTCTAATACTTTTATATCTTTTTTCGCACGCTGCAAAGACAGCTTTTTCAAATTCTTCCGGGTTAGTGACAAGCTCAATAAATTTCTCTTTTTCTTTGAGCAAGATATCTTCCAAAATGTAGAAGACCGGAGTCTGTCTTCTGACAAATAAAAATATTTTTTCTTTGAGTCTGTAGCCCAGTTGATATTCAATTTCCTCCATTCCACGACTAAAATTACTTGCAATATGGTGCACTGTCTCTTTTGTTAACTCTCCAAAAATCTGGCCAAAGAGGTAATAGCGCAAAAATGCCAAGTCATCTTTTGCGAAAGCGCGTCGTACTGCCAAATAGACTTGGACATTTTTTGTGTCTTCTGTATCATCTTTAATTACTAGGCTATCTTTCATAACATGATACATAAAATTACTCATTGCATTCTTCTCAATATTTGGACTAAGAAGGCGTGCTAATGCACAAGAAAGCAGATGGACAAACCATTCCTGGATGGTTGCTTCTTTTATGTGCTGCTCTGCAAGAAGGAGTTCGCGAAGTTGTAAATGGACATCGATAATGTCTTCTACTTTTTGGATAATACTTTCTGCAATGCTTTCACTTGGAAAATACCTCGCCCAAATTAATTCTTTTACCAATGGCTCTGCAGTTGTCTTCCCGCTCCCCCCAAGGAGCAGTCGCCTTTTAAGAATGCGTTCTATTGCAGCTCGAAGCACTACTTCATCGTCTCTATAATCCATGGCATTTCTTACTTTTTCATACCAGGAAGCAATTTCCGAGACAAAACGATTCACTGCTATTTTTTGCTCTGAGTCATTTTTCTTTGGGGCGGTAAAAACAGCAATAACTGCTTTGGCAAGAGGAGATAATTGCGCATCCATGAGAATAATTATAGCACGTTACACAGTATTCTGTGGTTTGCCTTGAAGGAATGACTTTATATCCTCAATACTTATGTCCAAGATTTCACTCACTGCCTCTTTTGTATTAAATGCATTATGAGGAGTGATGAGCACATTTTCTTTATCAAGCAATGCGTGATTAAGAAGCTGTGTTTTCAGGTTACATGTTTCCAAGAACTTTCGATGAAGCAATTCATGTTCTTCTCTGAGATAACATTCTTCTTCCAAGACATCGAGTCCTGCACCAGCAAGAATCCCTTGCTCCAAAGCCTGCACGACTGCTTCTGTCTCAATAAGTCCCCCTCGTGCAGTATTAATAAGAAATGCGCCTTTTTTTATTTTTCCAATATTTTCTTTATTAACAATATACTCTGTTTCTTTGGTGAGTGGCAGGTGTAACGTGATGATATCAGAACTCCCCAGTAATTCGTCTAAAGACACGAATGTCACGTCTCCCATTTTCTTCATTTCTGCGTCTTCATGATGTGAATAGATAAGCACTTTCATCCCAAATCCCACTGCAATTTCAACCACACTATGTCCAATTTTACCTGCTCCAATCACTCCTAATGTTTTCCCATACAAATCTATTCCCCGCAGCCCGTCAATCGTAAAATCCCCTTTTCGTGTCCGCTCAATGGAGGGAATTAATTTTCTGGTCAATGACAAAATAAGACCAAATGTCTGCTCGGCAACAGTATGTACTCCATAGGTTGGTACATTCATCACAGTAATATTGTGAGCCTTACAATAGTCTATATCTATATGATCATATCCTGTGGTGCGAGTCACGATTGCTTTCACATGAGGAAGTTTTTCAAGAATTTCTTTCCCAAGGGTGGAATAAATAAAAATACAAATAATATCAGCATCCAACGCATATGTAATAGTCTCCTGTGTAAGACTTTCTGTAATGAAAGAGACCTCATTCCCCTTCAATTTGTCGTCAATACTATTCTTTTCCCATTCCTCTATGTCAAAAAATGCAATCTTCATACAGTAACAATACATTATGCCATAAAAAATTACAACAAAAAAGTTACTAAGTTTTATTTTTGAGTTTTGACCTTTGACTTTTTACTTTTCTCCATTGTATACTAGATTAACTTTTATGCCACGAGTTAGTAGAAAATCCAATGATTTTGAAGACGAAGAAGAATACACTCCACAATATAGAAATGTTGAACAACCTCGCTCTAATTTCACACCAGTCTTAGTCATTCTCCTTCTCATTGCTTCTTTCTTTATGGGCATGCTTGTCACAAAAGTTCAATACCTCCAAGGCGGTAGTACGGCAACAGCTGGAACCACTGGTACAACTGCCAGCACAGGCACACAACCATCTCCTGTTCCTGGCGCGAAAGTAACTGTTGCAAATGGCGACTTCCCTGCTTTAGGAGATAAGAATGCAAAAGTAAAGGTGATTGAATTTGCTGATTTTCAATGTCCATTCTGCAAGCAATGGTTTGACCAGACTGAATCGCAACTTATTAAAGACTACGTGAATACCGGAAAAGTTGCATTTTACTTTCGAGATTTTGCATTCCTCGGACAAGAGTCCAACTTTGCTGGAGAGGCAGCATACTGCGCAAATGACCAGGGAAAATTCTGGGCATGGCATGATTATTTATATTCTCATCAAGGACAAGAAAATTCAGGAGCATTCTCTAAAGCCAATCTCGAAGGTTTTGCAGCTGCAATGGGCCTCGACACCAACCAATTCAATTCCTGTCTTGAGACTGATAAGTATGCAAAAAATGTGACAGATGACACTGCAGCAGGACAAAAAGCAACCGTCAATGGCACACCAACAGTCTTTGTTGATGGTATTCCACTCGTAGGAGCGCAGCCCTACACCGCTCTCAAGGCTGCAATAGACCAGGAATTGGCAAAAAAATAGACTATTCGAAAGAATAGCCTATTTTTAATAAATTCCAATTTATTTACCTTCGACTTGTGGTCTTCGTAATAGACTGTTCATTGTCAAGCCTTGTTCATTGGTCGATAAAAAGTCTACTGACTCTACTTTCTTCAAATTATTAAGATCGAATTCAGGCAAAACTTTTTCTGGTGTTTCAGCTTGAATCTTTGCTAATTTAGCCATAACTTGGTCGACTATTGCTTTTTGCTCGTCAGTAAGAAGATCATAGATTTGAAATCCATCTTTATCTTGTTCGATATGTGGTGCAAATTTACCAATATAATCAAAATCTTTCATATATTCTTCACCTCCCTTACCTTGTAGGGTGATTTTACTATAATCCGATAGTAATGTCAATACTTTCTCCCTTGACAGTGGTGTATACGTTGTATATACTTTTCTTATATGAATACAGCAGTTGTTAATATAAAAATACAGCCTGAGACCAAGATAAAAGCACAGGAAGTCGCAAGCAAGCTTGGGCTTAGTCTTAGTGCCTTCATAAAAAGCCTCATCAACCAAGCTATCAAAACAGAGAAGATAGAACTCAGTCTTACGGAAGAGCCTTCCCCTTGGATGATAAAAATGCTCAAAGAATCAAAGAAAGATATACAAGCAGGCAGCTATGTCTCCTTTGCGAATGCAGACGAAGAAATAACATATTTACAAAAGCTTATCTCTCATGATAAAAAATCAAAATAGGACTCTCTATTCCAAACACTTCCAAAAACAATTAAAGAAAGCGCCACTTACGATTAAAGAAGCATTCCTAAAGAAACGTAAACTTTTCTTGGAAAATAGCCAGAGTCCGCAACTTCGCAACCACCAACTTACTGGAAATTACAAAGGCTTTCGAAGCATAAATATTACTGGAGACTGGCGAGCACTTTATTCAGAAATGGTCGACGAAAACGATGAAAAAGTTATTATTTTTGAGCTTCTTGGAACCCACAGCCAACTCTACAGATAAATTTAGTCATGTCGTATTTCAAATCCCGTAAAGTCCTCTGTTTTATCTTCAAATGTAACATCGATATCATCAACTTCTGATAAAAATGGCCCTTTTTTACAAAGCTCGATGAGTTCTTTTATTTTTTCTTCAAGACCTTCAGCAACAGCTTCTACTGCTCCATCAGGCCCGCCTGCTTTCGATTGCGAAGCATTTCGGGCAGGAGTATTTCTCACCCACCCTACTAACCCAAATTCTGTCGCATGTTTTTTGACAAACTGTCTATACCCTACTCCCTGCACAAAACCATGAATGAAAATGTGCGCCTGTTTCATGTTTCATTTTGTATCTTGTTACTTGTTGATTGTGGTTTGCCAGCTTTTCTAAGCTGGCTTACTTTCCACATAAATAACGCTCCTTTATTATTTGCATTACTATCTGAGACAAATGAGAGAGCTTTTTCCAGAATCGCTCTATCTATAGTCTTTGCCATTTTCATATACAAAGACTTATGCTTATAATCATTCAACTGCTCAGTTAAATGCACCGCAAAACTCTGAAATTCCCGGGAAATATACTTATCTTTTGTAGGATCAAATTTGGTAAGTACCTGTTTTATGGATTGCATGAAGTTAGTATACCAAATTATGCAGCAGGTTGAAGCCCACTTCTTCGCCATTCATTTTTCTGTTGTTCCGAAAACCCTAAGTCTATGCCTAATTGCTCTGCTTTCTCAAAAATGGTCAAAACAGCAACTGCCTGCACTTCTTGTGGATAAGGCATATTTTGTCGCACGCCTCTTACTTCAACTCGCTTTTCAAACATAAGGCTTGGTGTTTGAATTGAAATAGTACTGAATAATCCATCAGCAAAAGGCTTTGGCTCTGATATTGAAATTTCTACGCTCATTTATTTACTTGGTATTATACATATTCATTGCTCGTTGTAAATCTTCCTGGAGCCCCATTTCCAGAGCTTTTACTGTATGCTTGAGCATCTCTCGAATTCTTCCTTTGTCGCCATGGTCAAATCCCTCCAGGACATACTCACTCACTCCTCTGCCTTTTTCCCGCTCTTCTCCAGGCCTTCCAATGCCAAGTCGAAATCGCCAGAATACATCAGTGCCAAGTGCTTCTATAATCGACATCACACCTCTATGTCCAGCGGAAGCTCCACCAAGACGAATACGCATAGTGCCAGCGGGAAAATCCACTTCATCATGTACGATCCATATATCTTCAGATTTTACTTTGTAGAATTTTGCAAGAAGTGCTACTGCCATACCGGAGTTATTCATGAAGGTCTTAGGCTTAACAAGAATCACTTTCTCAACATGTCCATGGTCATCGTCCCATTCTATGTCTGCAATATCTGATTTGAATTTTTTACTATCTGTCCAGACTGTCTCTTTTTCTGGTTCATAAGCTTTGAGGAATTGCTCAACAGCCATAAATCCAATGTTATGGCGAGTCTTTTGATATTCCTTGCCAGGGTTGCCAAGACCAATTATTAATTTCATGTGGGTTTATTATATCATCGCTTGAAAAATAAAAAAGTATCCAGAATCACAATCAGCAAGAATTAAGAATTAAGAATTAAGAATTAAGAATTAAGAATTATGAATTAGGAATTAAGCAAGGGGTGACGGGCGTAAGACTCGAACAGCCGCGCATCCCGCCGTGGCGGGAGGCACTGTGAGTCGAACGACCAGCAGGACCCCGCATAATACTCTTCCATAAAAAGAGCCCCGCTAGGCAGGACTCTTTTTCAAAACTAGTTTTGAACCGTCACTTGTAGTATGATTTTATTTGGAATACCAAATACAGTCCTATCAAGGAAACTAAAACACCTCCAACAGACAAAGAGACAACAGCTGCTAAGGTACTGACTAATTCACTATACAAAAGCATCATCCATCCCTTTTTCTTTCGTGCTTTGGTGCCAGGAAAAGAGGCAAGAAGCAATGCACTTGCAACAATCCCAACCAATGCAGATGCCCATGACCATGTTGTTGTGCCTATTCCCCCTCCCATTGCTGCAAAAGGAGATAGTGCTGTCAAAAGTCCAAGGCCTGCAAGGCCTGCAAGTACCCCAAGCACTCCAAAAATAAGTGCAATCCATGGAGTTATGGTGACTATTGCTTCTCTTCCACCTTTTGGAAGGCTAGGAAGCTTCCCAAACCACTCCTCCATCATTCCCATCCAATCATTATTTTTTGCTGCCATATATATTCACCTCGACTTCCTAGATTAAGGTTTATCAATAGGAGGAGATGCAGCTTTGCTGCACCACTTCCTTAGATATGTATCTATAAATAGTAGGAGATGCCGCAATGCCTTTAGGCTTGTGGCGCCTTCGCTATCCATATTTAGTATGTATACATTTTCAAAATAAAAGCAAGAGCCTAAAAAAAATTTCAGAGGTCTAGACCCAGCTGCTTTTCAACTGTTTTCTCTTCTTTATCATTTATCATTAATCCTTTATCCTTGTCTTCATTCCATATCTTTACCACTCCATACACGCCGTCGTAGCCTGGCTTGATGACAATATTTTCTCCTCTTACCTTCTCTATCCCCTCTGCAATTTTCATTGCTGCAGGAATACTTGCCTGTTTTATGTTTTCTTTTGGAATTTTGAGTAATATATCGAGTTCTGATCCAAATTTTTCTGTTAAAGACTCAAAAATCGCACTGACTTTTACGCTTCCTACCGGACTCCCAATTGCCTCAGCAATAATTTCAAGCAGTGGGACTATCCTCACAAAAGGAGGATGTTTACCTGTTGCATCTGTAATCCACTCAAGTCCCATCTCATTCGTTTTCTTTTTTATTCTTAATTCTGAACTCTCAACTTTAAATTCGCCCGCAAGCTCCTGTACCCTACGCATGACTCCATCTGTTACTTTTCTATGACACATAGGGCATATCCCATGTGCAGCTAACTGCTCTTCTGGTGTCATGGAGACATTGCAATTCCTGTGCCCTGAATAATGATACTTCCCCTCTTCAGGATAGAATTCCACAGTATATAAAACTTTATTTACCACGTCATTGCGAGGAGCCGCTGGCGACGTGGCAATCTCTTGAGATTGCTTCGCTTTGCTCGCAATGACGTTATGTTGGCTTGGCTGCATTATCGCTTCACGTATTGCACTGTAGGAAAGTTCACTAAGTCGAAAGACTGTTGCCTCCCTACCCATTTTTGCAGGAGAGTGGGCATCAGAAAAAGAGAGTATACTTCGTGTCTCTAGCTCTTTCATTTGCCAATTCATCTCAGGATCTGAAGAAAGTCCTGTCTCGATGCCATAGACATATGGCGCTAAGTCCTCAAATGCCTCAGGAAGAGATTGAAATCCAGACATCTGTCCATAAATGCCAAACCAGGGCGTCCAGGCATGCGCAGGAATTAATAAACTCCTTTCATCAATATCGAGAATGAGTTGCAAGAGATTTTTTGAAGAAAGGCCTAAGATAGGACGACCGTCGGAAGAAAGATTGAATCCTCTTTTGAGCAATTCTTTATTTACTTTTTCTGCCACCTCAAATGATGGGACAAAGACAAGGTTATGAATGCGTCTTCCCTTCCCACCCTGAGTAAAAATCGTCGCAATCTCAACAGACAACAAAAATCTCGTTGCTTCTTGTCCTTTTTGAGGGTTTTTAATTTTATACAAACCTTCTTCTGCGTCTCCTAAATATTGTCTAATTTCTCTCAGCCAGACTGGATGCGTCCAGTCTCCTGTTGCAAGTAAATCTATTCCCTTTTTCTTTCCCACTTCTGCCATAACTGGCGGCGTCATTTGAGGAGAGACCGCCCGTGAGTATTTGGAGTGTAAATGAAGATCTGCAACAATATCAACCATTTTTTTATTTCTTTCCCTGTTGTTTGTACATTTCAATTAATTCTTTAACTGTTGTTGCGTCTTCTGCTTTTTTATCTTTATCTCGAAAACTCACCAGTCTTGGAAAACGCAATGCATATCCCTGCTCTACTACCTTCCCTTCTTTTAATTCTGCTCCTGCTGTGTGGATGGGGCTTCTGGTTATTTCATCTGCCAAAACTTCTATCACCAATTTTGGGTCAAGCCACACAGAAGGCGTGATAACCGAATCAACCCTTGCAGGCTTTGTCTTTCGCTCTAAGCCTTTTGCTCGTTGCTTTATGGATTGCCATTCCTCGTCCGTTAGTCCTGTTCCTATTTTACTGACAGTCACAAACATATCTTTTTTCTCATCATATACACCAACGAGCAAAGCTCCTGCGCCAAATGCCGTCCGCTTCCCTTTCCCACTAATGTATCCCAAAATCACACAATCAATCGTGTCTTTTAATTCTCCTGCAGAATGTCTTTTTAATTTGACCCAGTTAAAATTCCTCGCACCTGCCTCATAGGGACTTTGCAATTTCTTTACCACAACACCCTCAAGTCCTTTTGAAATTGCATCATCAAGCATTATCTGCAGCGTCTTTGCATCTGTAATTGTCTTGGTTTCTGCAGGAAATAATACTCCATCACTTATCACTGTTTTCTTTAATTCTTCTAATCTTTTCTCGAGTGGCTCATCAATAAGCGACTTACCATTTTTGTACAAAATATCAAAAACAAATGCTTTCAACGGTAATTTTAAAGCTGTTTCTTCGATATTATGTTTCCTTCTTCTTTTTGTTGTCTCCTGAAATGGGAGAAATTCCTCAGACTCAGGGTTATAGGCAAGTGCTTCAGAGTCAAGAATTGCAGAATGTGCTTTGATTTGCTTTTTTGCACCCTCGATAAGCTCAGGAAACATGTGCGTCATATTCTCTAAGTTGCGAGAGAACATAGAAATTGTATCGTTATTTTTATGGATTTGTACCCGAAATCCATCATATTTATACTGCGCGTCAACTGTTGTCATTTTCTCAATCACTTTTTGCGGATTTGGAAGTCTTTCGCAAAGCTCAGAGCGAATTGGCTTACCAACAGTCACATCCAGTTTTTCTATTGATTTGACCGCTGCAACAGGACTCTTAGCTGACCACAATGTTTTTGCAATAAGTCCCAAATCAGAGGTCCTATTGTAGGCTCCTTCTAAATAATGTCTCTGGGATTTGTCTCCTAATTTCGCTTTGGCTAGAGCATCGAGAACTGTTGGGTCACCAATACCAAGTCGTAAATTACCCAAAGGAATTCTGACAACAAATTTTGCAGATTGTGCGTTAATTTTTTTAAGAAGATCAGATAAAAGCTTTATTCTTTTCTCTACTGTGCCTTCACCACTTGTCTTTGCTATTTCAATGAGAACATTAAACACTGTCTCAACAGTGAATCCATATTTTCCCTCGCCCTTTGGGAGAGGGTTAGGGTGAGGGCTTTTCTTTCCGGCAAGCTTCTCTACTACTTTTCCCATATCCCCTGCTCTATCAAAATCCATGAGCACTTCTTCTCGCTTTATTTCATATGCTTTCGCTATTGCCTCAGCCACAGTCTTTTCTGCCATCCCAATTTCCAGAGCTTCAAAAAATGGCGCAATTCTTCCTTGTACTAAATAACAGATTTTTTCAATTTCTTCTGGAGATTTAACTTCTTTAAAAAGTGATGAAAGAATATCAATTAAAGATAACCGTGAACTCGTCGCTTCTAATTTCTCAAAATACTCAGCGAGCTTAGAGAATGTCATGATTCCAGTCTACCATATTTTTCCCTGAAAAACATCCAAATTAGCTTGACTTAAAAGTCTTATAGCAGTAAACTCTAGACATGCCTGACAGATATTGCAATTTTCATATGCAAAATGTAGATACTGGTGATAGAGTATCAACACCAATTGAAGGTTCTCAACCCACCCAAATGGTAAATACAATTTTTGAAGATCCCATAGGCGCTCCTGATCCAAGTAGCCCATGTAGAGCTGGCTTGTGCGCTCGACGAGCACAACTTTTGAGAATGCAAGTAGATTCAGATCCTTGTTTAAATTGTGGCCTTCGTCAATTCTCTTATACAACATAAGAGCCTTCTTTTGGAACCCATAACATATCTTGCGCCCTTGGTTATCCTATTTACTATTAGTCTTTGAACTTTTATTCTACCCGTTTTACAAGTGAAAAGTATCTTTCAGCCATAATATATTTCACAGTAGGAGGATTTGCGATATTTTGAGGTACACCATGCATGAGCAACACTCTCCCAGGATGTACTGCTTGATAATCTTGTATTGCTTCTTGATATTTTATAAGATCTGCTTCTTTTACTGCAGTAATATACAGTACACCACCAACTCTCAGATGATCAAGACATAAATTAACCACAGCTTGTCCTCTATCTTCAAATGGCCTTTGTCCTTCTTGAACAAATTGCCAGTTCCTTAACATGATTAATTGCCATTCTCTGTCCTTGAATACTGTAGATTCTGAATTTTCTGCAAAAATATTTTCCTGTGAGTGTATAACTCTATCTGCAGAAATAAGTTTTTCTGGAACTTGGTCATACAGAACCTTTGCAATACCAATAAATGTTTTCGTGTGAGGATTTTTGTCAAAAGAGTAAAACTTCCCTACTCCTTGAGCAACTCGGCCATATGCTGCAGCTTCTGCGGCAATTCCGGAACCAATGGAAAGAACATCACAGTTTGGATCAAACCCATCAATTTCCGGAATAACATTATTCGCAAGTATTGGCTCCAACCAATCTGCAAATTGTCTCAAATTGAGAAAAACTTCATCTGCTGTCTGTATTGCTTCTTCTAGAGAGCTTTCTACTTCTGTTGCCATAAATTTACGCAATTATAATCCTGGATACCCGCTTTTGCAACTTTAGAGAAATTAGCTCATAACGTATTTTGCTCCCTTTGTGACTCCTTGCTTTTTTATTATACCCTTTTGTATCAATTCTTTTAAGTCTAAAAGCACCGCATCTTCTGAAATCATTGGAAATAATGATTTAAATGCCTGATTTTGTAAATAGCCTGCTTCCTGAATATATTCTACTATTTTCAATTGCCTATCTGAGAGCATGAGTGGCTTGCCACCCAATTTTTCTCTGAGTCTATTATCTTTTGACACATGCTCTACTTTTTCTCGCACTTTGCCAAGCTCTATGGACAGGCCTTGTGTAAAATACGACAGCCACTCTGTCAGATCACCATCATTTTTTTCTACACTTTGGAGTGCAGCATAATATTCTCCGGCATTACTATCAAAATATTCTTCCAGAGAAAAGAATTTTCGAATATCATACCCTTCTTGAAAAAGGATAAGCGTCGATAAAGCTCGTGCAACTCTGCCATTCCCATCGACAAAAGGATGGATTCTGACAAATTCATAATGGACACTTCCTGATTTCAAAATTGGATGAATATCTTTACTTTCCGGGCTATTGATAAATGCAATCAAATCCTCCATTTGGTACACAACTGCCACTGGCATCGGCGGACGAAAAGATACCTCTCCTGTCGTGCTATTTTTTATTACAACCTGTTTATCTCTATACACGCCACACTTTTCTTCAGGCAATATCTTCTCCACAGTCAACTTGTGAAGTTGTTTTATAAACTCCTCTGTAATACTTAATTCATTATTTCCCTCAATTTCATCGCGGAACCTTGGCTTACTTCCTAATTCATCTATCGCTGTCATCGCCCGTCGATAATTAATTACTTCCTGAATATCTCTATCCCGTGCTGGCACATCCACTCCCTGCAGGACTTTCTCTGCTTGTGTCAGATCTAATTCATTTCCTTCAATATGCGTCCCGTAATGCACAGTGCGTACCATTGCATCATCCTGGAATTTCTTCTCGTAGTAGGGCAAAAGCGGTGCATGGTCAATAATTTCTTTACATGCTTCTATGTGACCGATATTGCGAAGAATTGCATTGGTAATGGTGAATTTTGGCTGATACATCTGCTATAATTATACCATGCCATCCAAACGCAAGCAGACACAGACCCAGAAAAAGAGACACATCAGCATTGAAGTTATTTCTCAAATGCTCACCCTTGCAACAAGTGGCTTTGGCCTGGTTGCTGCTCTTGCCTGGAATAATGTTATTCAGGAAGTAGTAAATAATTACATAAAGAAATTTTTACCAAATGGCAGTGGCATTATTTCCCTTCTTCTCTATGCTATTATTGTAACCATTTTAGCAGTATCAATTACTCTTCAGCTGACACAAATTAAGGAGAGGTTAGAAAGATAATATGGATGCATTCAATCCTCAAGAGCTACGCGAATTATCTATCCCTACCTCTGTAAGTCACAAAGGACAAAATGGCAAACTCCTTATCATTGCCGGCTCCACGCTCTTCCATGCAGCAAGCCTCTGGCCACTCGAAATAGCTTCAAAAATTGTCGATATGGTCTATTATTCCTCTATTGAAGAGAATAATGAGATTGTCAAAGAGATAAAAAAAGACTGGCGAAATGGTATTGTTATCCCGCGAAATAAAGTAGACCAGTATATTGAAGAAGCAGATGCCATACTTATCGGCCCAGGGTTGCCACGAAAAGAAGGGGAAGAAAAAGGAGATGATGATACAAAGCTTCTCACAGAAAAACTCCTTAGAGAGTATCCTAACAAGCAGTGGATTATCGATGGCGGCAGTCTTCAGACAATAAACCCAGATGTGTTACCGAAAAATGCCATCCTCACTCCCCACCACCAGGAATTTGAAGCATTGTTTGGTATTCCTGCAACAGAAAAAAATATACAAGACATGGCAAAAAAATATGCATGTGTTATTTTGGTAAAAGGAGATAAAGATACTATTTGCTCTGCAACTTCTTGCGTGCATGTTGTTGGGGGAAATGCCGGGATGACCAAAGGTGGCACAGGGGATGTTTTGGCTGGACTTGTCGCAGCATTAGCCACAAAAAACGATCCATTTCTTGCTGCGAAAGCTGGGAGTTATTTCAATAAAAAAGCTGGTGAAAATCTGTATAAAAAAGTAGGCTTTTACTTTAATGCCTCTGATTTGGTAGAAGAGATTCCCATTATTATGGCTTCCTATCTAACGCAATAATAGCAAACTTTTTCAAATCTTTTTCTGGTATAAATTCTTTATGCGTTGTGGTAATAATCCGCTGCATGTCATTTCCCAAAGACAAGACAAGCGCGATATGTCCACTATCAAGCTCGGAAAAAATATCATCAAGGACTAGGAGTGGCTTTTTGTGTAAAGATTGAACAATATATGCAATCTGAAGCAGTTTTAACTGCAATACAACCAATCTTTGCTGTCCTCTTGAGCCGAAATAGCGAAGGTCATGGTCTTTAAGAAAAAATTGCACATCGTCCCTGTGAGGCCCAACCAATGTCTTTGCAGCAGCTAATTCAGCATCTTTATACTGCTCAAGGCGTGCCTCAGAAATAATGCTGTGGTCATACGCTGTAGAAAATTGAAAAATATCTTTTTTTGCAGTGTTAATAAATTCCAGCAATTCCCTCCTTTTTTCATGAATGATTTGGCCATTGCTAATAAGTAACTCGTCAAAGTAGCTGAATTCTTTTTCATTTTTTCTCCCCACTTCCCGGGCTAGATGAAGCAAAGCATTTCTATGACGCAAGGCTTTGTCATACACAATTTTTGCGCGCAAATATTGCGTATCTACCTGTTCAAGGACTGAGTCCAAAAAATCTCGCCTGAGACTTGGTCCGTCGATAATAATATCCAGCTCTTCTGGTCGAAAAAGTACCGTCGGCAGAAATTGCGAAAATTTCATTCTGCTTTTGGGCACCTCGTCTACCATATATTTCTTTACAAATCGCGAACCTGATACCCCTGCATTAGCAAATACCACTTCTAATTTTATCTTCTCCTCGTCCGTCATTGCGAGGGAGCTATCAGCGACCGCGGCAATCTCGGAACTAGATTGCTTCACTTTGTTCGCAATGACGTTATCAAGTAGCATTCCTTGAACCCGTGCTACTTCCTGCCCAAATGCAATAACATCCTCGTCTCTTGCTCCTTTCCCACTCTTCCCGGTGGTGAGATACAAAATAGCTTCTGTGAGATTTGTTTTCCCAGCAGTATTAGGACCAATGATGACAGTAGTATTTTCACTAAAAGTAAACTCAGCCTGATTATAGTTTCTGAAATTTTGTAATACGAGGCGTTTTAGTAGCATCTGAAAATTTCTAATTTCTAATTAACCTAATTTCTAAAAAAGCTCCAATGATCAAATGTCCAAATTGGGATTTGGGATTTTCTTAGGTCAATTAGAATAATTAGAGCAATTAGGTCAATTTACTCAATCGTTGTTCCTACAAATTTCTCTCCTTTAAAATACTTTTCCAAATTCTCAAAATCATCACCATTCATCACAACCACTTTTATTCCCAACTCTTCCGCTTTTTTGGATGCAATGGGGTCAAAAGGCGCATGCATACCAGGACTCCACTCATCTCCTACCATTATTCGAAAGTCCTTCCAGGATATTTTGTCCAAAGGAGTAGCGTCAGGAAATTGCTTTGGATCTTTATTGTAGACCTGAGCAATATTACTAAGATTTATCACAGTCGAAATGCCATAATCTTCACAAAGCTGCACCGCGTCATAATCTGTTGACCATCCAGGCTTCCACGCTGCAGCAACAACAACAGGCTCTGTGACCTTTCTGATAATTTCATAGTGTTTTATCATATAGGGATGTGCAATATCCCGAAAAATAGTCCGTATAAGCTGTGCGTTAAGCCGCGTGGCATGAATACCAAGCCAATCCAGGTCATCCCGAGTCAACTCTTTTCCAATAACTTCACTCCCTGCATCCCGATACTGCCTGGCTGTTGCTCCCCCACCAATGACCAAAAAAAACTGGCGAGTTGGGTGACTAGCCAGTTGCTCCCGAATAAAAGTATTGAGCTTTTTTAAAAATGAGGTATCAATACCGCCATCAGGTACAATGAGAGATCCTCCTACCGATATGACAACTTTGTCAGTAAAATTGGTACCCATTACTCGAAATGGTAGCACAAAGAGGAAAAAGAGGCAAATTTTTTATGCAGCACTTTGAAACCCACCTCGTGGGTCAGGAGCTGGTGGCAGCGGAACTGGATCAGTAGGATCGGTTGGAATTTGCTCTATGCGATAAAGACGTCGTACTGGATGAAGTTTTCTTAATTCTGCAAGTCGTAATAATCCTTCAACCGTGGTTGTTGTTCCATTTCCTAAATCTATTGGAGTATTGTTTTCTACTTTTTGCATACATACATGATATTCCCTCCTCGTTTCTTTTTCTTGACACCTTGCTGACAAATTGGCACTATTTTTAGTAGATAGTGACATTATTCTAACTTTTCAGATCAATTGTTCAACTCTTCCACGAAAAAGAGACAAGAAAAATCTTGTCTCTCTCTATTGTATAAATCCATTTTTTAGTCTTGCGTTTTTTCTGGTTCTGCTACTTGGAAAAGTTTGGGATACAAACCTGATTGTTCCATTTGTGCTCTTGCAAGATCTGTTCCTCTTATGAATTCTGCTTGCTGTGAGCTAGGATCTGAAAAATCTGGTGCTGCCTCTGTCCTGCTAAAACGAGTTTCGTACATTTGATTAACTGGTTGGGGTACTTCGCTGTTTGCCATATTTTTATCACCTCCTTGTGCTAAAAAAATCAACTCCAAAAATGGAGCATGTGCGTACTATATTCTCCTGTCAGGTTGTTGTCAAGAAGCAGTTTGGTTGAAGTTATTCTCCACTATCGCTCTTATTCCTTTTTCAAAATTCTTTTTACTAAATTTCTCAGCCTGCTTGACCGCCGAAGCCTTGGCGAAGGAGGTTTTTTCAAACTTTTGCATAGCCTTTTTCAAACTCTCAACCGTTAATTTCTCAAAAAATATTCCTGTCTTCCCTTCCATTACAGTCTCCACTACTCCACCAGAGCGATACGCAATCACTGGCGTCCCGACACTCATTGCCTCAACAGGTAAAATACCAAAATCCTCATCTTCTCCGGCAAAAATATATGCTTTTGCCCCTGCCAAAAGTCGCATCTTATCTTCGTCTGTTACCTCCCCCATGAACTCCACATTCCCGTCATCGCGAGCTGATTTTTCTTGACGAAAAATCACGTGGCGATCTCGAGATTGCTTCACTTCGTTCGCAATGACGAGTGAGTGAAGCTCTTCCCCATATCCCGCAAAGCCTTTACCAAATATCTTTAGAGGCACATCTAATTCCATGCACGCTTTGATAATAAGATCTATATGTTTTGGCCTGGCCAGTCTGCCCCCAGCAATATAATAATTTTCCCCATGATCTCCCTCGCCCTTTGGGAGAGGGTTGGGGTGAGGGCGAGAAACTGGTGGATAAACAACAACCGCTTCTTTGCCATAAAACTTCTTAATTCTCGCCTTCACATTTTCTGAATTGGCGATAAATATATCCACTCGTTGAGAAGACATATAGTCTATCATTCTAAGGACATGATTGGCTATTTTTGCACAGCCTCTGAGAAAAAGGTTATTTGACAAATTCCTTGCTGTTGCATAGCCATAGAGGTAACGAGGAGGCGTATGGCAGTAACATAGCTGTACAGCGGATTTCTTCTTAATCATGTTAGGAGTGTACGCACCAGTTGCGCTCACAAGAATCACATCATACTCTGAAAAATCAAAACTCTGAAAGACAAATGGCGCGATAAGGCGAAAGATGCTAATGAATTTTTCCTTGAATGGAATATTGCCGACGAAGCTTTCTCGAATATCCCAATTTTTAAAGCGAGCTTTATGTGGTCCTAAAAATTCCGGACAATAGACTAACGTGTAGACAGGCGCGTCAGGGTACATCTCATGCAAAGTCTCAAGCACTCGCTCTGCTCCCCCATATTCTTTAATATAGTCATGGACGAGAGCAATTTTAGTTTTGGCCATGGGCTAAGTATAACTATTTCAGAAATGGAAAACAAATAACACAATTTATATTTGTGAAGAGAGAGCTTGTACGGCTCTTTGTAAGCTAGATCTTTTTACATGAATAGAGCCTCTCAAAGCAGCTTCTGTATTCAAAATGAGATTTACTTGTTCTATTTTATTAAGTAACATTTGCCCTGCGAAAGCATGGTTAATTCTTGTAGCCTCAGGAAATTTTTCTTGCTCAAGGAGGATTTTACCCAACGCAAAAGCACTATTCTCCAGACTTGTCTCCTTTTGCGTAACAAATTTTAAGACCTCAGGTATCCCTTGCAAAACTAACATATGCGTTATTGATGAAACACTCTGTGGAGAAACACTGTTGGCAAAATAGATAATATGTCTTTCTATAGTTATTTTTGCCTGATATGGTGAATCTTCTATTGTTCTTCTTTTTACTTCATATATCTCTGCATCCATATTTTATCCACAAAAAATCCCGCTAGGCGGGACATCTGTGTCTCTCAAAAATTATTTTACAAAAAACATTCCAAAATGGCAATGGTTATTTTATAGCAAACCCAACTGCTCTGTATCCGATTTATTTTTTTCTTGAACCTTTTTCATCTCTACTTTTGTCTCCTTTGTCCCTTTTGACTCCTCTAGTCTTCTTACTAGACTCTTAAATCCCAAGTCTTCAAAAACCTTTACAAATTTCTCTGTCTGAAAATGTTTGACATCACATTTTTTTAAATCCAAATGGACAGGCGCATCTTTGGCAATGGTTGCTAATTTCTTCGCAAGAGCTGCTTGCTCTGCGTCTGTTGCGAGTTTTTCCTGAACTTGCATTGGCAATTCTGATATATGTTTGTAAAGTTTTTCGAACGATCCATATTTTTGCAGTAAATTTGCTGCTCCTTTTGGGCCAATACCAGTTACCCCTGGATACCCATCACTTGCATCCCCTACCAATGCCTTATAATCAATAAATTGGGAAGGTTTTACTCCATACTTTTCCTCTACTTCTTTTTCGCCATAGAGTGCAGTCTTTGTAATGCCAGTCAGTGGCATGAGAATTTTGACATGAGAATTCACCAGTTGAAGCAAATCCCTATCACCAGTCACAATAACTGTCTCTAACCCTTCTTTTTTTGCAAGAACTGACAAACTCCCAAGCAAATCATCTGCCTCATAGCCATCTATTCCAAAAAGTGGAATACCAACGTCTTCCAGGCTTTTTTGTAGTATTGGCACTTGTATCACCAAATCATCCTGCATCGCAGGTCTTCCTTGTTGGTAACCAGCAAAAAGCTCCTGGCGAAATGTGGGAGCGTGTCTGTCAAAACAAATTGCCAGAAAATCCGGATGCTGGTCTTCTAAAAGTTTTAAAAGCATGGCAAAAAAACCATAGACAGCATTCACAGGATGTCCTTCTTTATCAGTAAAGACCGGAGGATATGCGTGGTATGCCCGGTGCAAAATGGCATTGCCATCAATAAGAAGCAGCTTAGACATGAGAGTATTATAGCATTTCAAACCCGGTTTGAAACGTTTCACAAACCGGGTTTGTCGTACTTAACCTGCATACCCATCATTATTTTGATGTATTTGTTTTTCTCTGAGATCGTCCATTATTCTTTGCTTCCATTCATTTTCCCTACCTCTTTCATCGTTTTCTTTTGCGGTTTCACGATTTGTCGCATCATTTTCCCGAAACCACCTGTTATCCTCATCTTCCTCATTGTTTCTCACGAAAACAACTTGTAATGGTCCTAATTCACTCATCATAAATTTCACCTCCTATTCATCATCGTCATCATCCCTATCACCCAATTGATTTCGAATCATGTTTTTCATCACTTCAGACTCTATTCGCCATGCCTCTTCTCGCTCTTTATTCAATGTATGTTTATTTCTTACGAGATCCATTGCAAAATCATCATCTTCTTTCTGCTTGTCCTCATCACGTCCGACAAGCTTCACGAATTCTGCTGGAACTTGGACAGCAGGATAGAATATTTCAGCTGTTGTCATTTCTGGTTGCATATATAATCCGTTTGGAGATTATAGTCCTGTAGCGAGGTTCTGCAATGTGGCATAGATGCGCATCTATGCTTTGTGGCTTTTTGGAGCAAAGGGAGAGGTAATTTTTTTCTTCGCTCCCATGAGTGTTTCAAATTCATCTGCTTCGAGTGTCTCTTTCTTCAAAAGTGCCTCTGCCAATTTGTCCAAATCTTTTTTCATGGTTTTTAACACTCGCACAGCCTCTGCATATCCTTCATCAACAATTCTTTTGACTTCTTGGTCGATTTTTGAAAGCATATCAGGAGACAAATCACGCTTTTCATACAGATATCTTTTTTCTGTATCCAAATTCATAGGTCCTAATTTCCCCATACCATATTCAATTACCATTGCTCGTGCTACTTCTGTTGCTTTCTCAATATCATCCCCTGCTCCTGTTGTCATATCATGAAATACCATTTCCTCAGCAGCTCTCCCACCAAGCATCACAGCAACTTGCTCCAAAAGATGTGTTTTGGTCTCATGACTTCTTTCATTTGGTGTCATCATGGTGTGTCCAAGACTCATTCCACGAGAGACAATAGAGACTCTATGGACTGGGTCCATACCTGGCATATACCAACTCACCAGCGAATGCCCTGCCTCATGATACGCAGTCATTTTTCTGTCTTCTTCAGACTGCAATCTTTTTTTCTCAGGACCCAATTTTACTTTTGTCGCTGCTTCTTCGATATCTTTCATATCAATTTCTGTTTTATTTTTCCGTGCTGCTAAAATTGCTGCTTCATTGAGCATGTTTTCCAAATCTGCACCAGAGAATCCGACCGTTCTTTTGGCTACTTTTTCCCAATCAACTTCTTTGGTAAATGGTTTGCCTTTTGCATGAATTTGCAAAATTGCCTTCCTGCCTTCAATGTCTGGCATATCAAGACTTACTCTCCTATCAAATCTTCCAGGTCTGATAAGCGCTGGGTCTAAAACATCTGGCCTATTGGTTGCAGCTATCACAACCAATTGCTCTGTTGGGGCAAATCCATCCATCTCGACCAAAATTTGATTAAGCGTCTGCTCTCTTTCATCATGTCCTCCCATGAGCCCGTTACCACGTTGCCTTCCAATTGCATCAATTTCGTCAATAAAAATAATTGCAGGCTGTGCTTTCTTTGCAGTGTTAAAGAGGTCTCTCACACGGGATGCTCCAACGCCAACAAGCATTTCCATAAATTCACTACCCGCCATGGAGAAAAATGCAACACCAGCCTCTCCTGCCGTCGCTCGTGCAAGGAGTGTTTTTCCTGTACCAGAGGGGCCTATCATTAAGACTCCTTTTGGCGTCCTGGCACCTACTGCTTTGTATTTTGCTGGATTTTTCAAAAAATCCACAATTTCAGTAAGTTCTTGCTTTGCCTCATCTACTCCCGCTACATCAGCAAATGTTACTTTTGGCTGGTCTTTATTGAATAATTTTGCACGGGACTGTCCGAAGGAAAAAATATTTTCCTGAGCGCCTCTGGCTTGTCGGAAAATAAAGTAAAAGAAAACAACCATTAAAAGGACTGGGAGCACAGATGAAAGTATATTGACCCAATTCCCCAATCCACTTTCATCTTTGACAGTAATTTTTGTGGTATTAAGTTGCACCCCAGCATCTTTAAAGAGTGTATATACTGTTGCACCAGTTTCTTTTTGCGCTTCAAGCGATTGTCCTTTTTCTGTAGCGATAATTTTTGTGTCAGATACGGTGAGCTGCGTCACCTTATCATTTTTGACATCCTGGACAATTTGAGAAAGTGGCACCTGCTTATTTTCACTTGGTGTCCCGATAAATCCTATGAGAAGAAATATGAGAAAGAAGCCTAAAAAGCCATAGAGCAAGACATTTTTCCATGTCAAATCGACTTTGACTTTCAAAATCTTTTTGGATTTCTTGTGATTGTGACCATTGTGGTTGTGGGAATTTCCGTTAGGCATGGGGAATTTCCGTTAGGCATGTCCACAAAGTATACCATATCAAAGAGTCTTTTGCAGGCATGCAAATAATTCCATGTTTTCCCTCGCCATGCACAGCAGGGAGAGGGGCTGGGGTGAGGGTTTCTGACAAACTCCAAACTTCTTATTGACAACTACTATAGACAAGAGTATAACTGCGAATGGAGAAATTATTATGACAGAAGGACCAACATTTGCTATAGACCTTGGAGCGTTAACTCCATCCCAGGCTGCTGCCTGGCTTACCCCACCTGATACGCAAAGAAAGCCAATCCCAGAAGCCAACCCTGATAGGGGCTTAAATGAGTTTACAGTAGCTACTGAGAAAAATCGGAGAGCAGCTGAAGCTGAAAAACACCATACTCGAGTCAAGGGAACAATCTATTAATTACTAATTCTAAGTACCTGCCTATCTCTTTCTATCATCCCCTCTTTTATAAGTCCTTTTATAATTTCTTCTAATTTCTCTTTTGAAATTTCATTTTCCAATCGCTTATGAATTTCTGAAATAGTCAAACTATTCTCTGTCACCAAAGCTTTCATAATGTATCCTCTATAATACCTATTCGAGCCTTTAAACGTAGACTGCTTTGCCTCGCCGAAGCCAATTTTAATGTGGCGAAGGCGGGACGATGCATAATCCATGAGTGCCTGATTCCACTCATATGCTTTGCCCTTTGGAAGCAGCATCTCCGCAATCTCCTGAACCTCTTTCTTCGTCATTCTGGCTTGTCCAGAATCCGTTTTCTTTTGCTTAATTCCTAATTCATAATTCTTAATTCTCGTCAGGATAACTTTCCTGATGTTGGTATCCACCACTGCTATTTGCTCATTAAATGCAAAGCACAATATTGCCCGAGCAGTATATTCCCCAATTCCTGGCAGCTTCCGCAGCTCCTTTTCGGTCTTAGGCCACAGCACATCTCTTGTTTCGTCATCCTGAACTTGGTTCAGGATCTCTTTATTGTTCGAGCGAATGCGAGAACTTCTCACTTCGTTCGAAGAATAATTAACTATTTTCTCTGCAGACTTTTTGAGATATATCGCTCTCCTGTTATATCCCAATCCTGACCACGCTCTTAGAACGTCTGCCGTACTTGCTTTTGCTAATGATTGAACTGTTGGAAATAGTTTTATCCACTCATTGAACTTTGGAATTACCCTTCCCACCTGTGTCTGCTGCAACATGACCTCAGAAATTAAAATATGATAGGGTTCTCTATCACTCCTCCAAGGGAGATTGCGTTTATTCACTTTATACCACTCCAAAATTTCTTTTTGAAATTGCTTGATTTGTTTTTGTATTATATTCGTCATTCTGAACTCGCCTGCCCGCCTCTGGAGGGATTCAGAATCTTATTCTAGCAGAAATTTTAATAATTGAGGCCCATTTTTTCTTTGACTTCTTTCATTGTTGCTGATGCAATTTTTTGACATTCCTCTCTACTCTTTTCCAAAATTGCATCAACTATTTCTAGGTGCTCTTCATAGTATTTCCTTTTTTCCTGAATTGGCTGCAATGCTTTGTAAATTTCTTCTGTTAAAAATGCTTTGACGTCGCTATAGCGAATTTTCCCTTGCTCATAATCTTGCTTAAATTTTTTGTGCATATCATCTCGATTAAATAGCGCCAGCAAGGTAAATAACGTCGCAACTCCACCAGTCTTTGGGAGCTCTCCACCTGTTGTCCCACTGTCTGTTGGTACTTTTGCCAATTTCTTTTTTATGGTCTCAAAATCATCTGCCAAGTCAATTGCGCTCCCTTCAACGCTCTTACTCATCTTCCCAATTCCAAGAAGAGATGGAACATATTCTCCTTGTGTCTTAAATCGTACTGGCTCTGGAAATGTCTCTCCATACTGTGCATTGAATTTTCTTGCTATCTCCCTGGCAACTTCCAAATGTGGCTCCTGGTCAAGTCCTACTGGCACTAATTCGCCTTTGTACAGCAGAATATCTGCTGCCATAAGGACTGGGTAATTCACGAGCGCTGCAGTGACATTTTTTGGATACTGTGCTTTTTTCTCTTTAAATGTTGGCAAATCTTCTAAAGGAGCCAAAGGATAAATGGTAGAAAGTAAATATGCGAGTTCTGTATGCTCTGGAATTTGAGACTGTATCTCAATTCGAGCCTTCTCCGGGTCAATACCCGCAGCAAGATAGTCTAAAATGACACTCCGCACAGAATCTTTCAGGGTCTTTGCATCGTATGGAGTTGTGAGTACATGTAAATCCACCACAGAAAATGTGCAGTCATACTCTTCTTGCAATGCAAGGAATCCCTTTACACCACCAAGATAATTGCCTAAATGCAATTTCCCTGTTGCCCGCATGCCTGAAAATACTCTTTTCTTATTCATATTAATGCACCATACTTCCTGGTTTTACTTTCTTTTCTGGAATCAGAAATGAAATTGTTTCTACGTCATCACCTGTTGCCAGTATCATTCCCTGTGATTCATAGCCTTTGAATTTTCTTGGCTCTAAATTCACACAGACAGCTATTTGCTTCCCTACCAAGTCCTCTGCATTAGGATAAAACTCAGCAATCGCTGACATAATTTGGCGAATATCTCTTTCCCCATCCTTTTCTTCTCCCTCTCCTGGGAGAGGGTTGGGGTGAGGTTCGTCATCCTGAACTTGATTCAGGATCTTACTCTCTTTCGGTCCAAAGTCAAATACCAATTTTATCAACCTATCAGCCTCCGGCACTTTGGTTGCTTCCAAAACCGTCCCAATCTTTATTTCTACTTTGTGAAAGTCATCAATAGTTATCATATGGTTATAGTTTATCATATTTTTGCCTGGGATATTTTTGTGCCCCCAGGCAAAGCACATTTCCTTCAAGATGGAGAAGTAGCTCTTCTTCCCTGCTCTCTGAGAACATGTCTTCCATAAGTAGCTAAATCAACTAAAAAGTTGACTCTTTTTGCTAAAGGATGAGTAAGATAATCCACTCCCTCCTCAGGAAAAATCCGTTGCGCAATGACTTGCGCTGTAATTATCCCTCTATCTTCTGGTATACCTGCTCTTTTTGCGCACTTTGTTGCGATCTCTCTGGTACGCATAACATCTGTTTGTATTTCTCTTGTCATATGTCTCACCTCCACTCTCAAGCACAAAAAGACCTCTCGTGCTTGAGAGGTCTTCCTAATTTATTTTTTTATTGAACAACAGGAATTAACCTCTCAAGAAAGAGAAGTATTCCACCATGTTCTATTTTTGCTTAATTCATTATTCATACTTCTTAATTCTGACGGTTATACTGTCTTAAATTTCCCCATTTTTATTTCTTTTGCTCCTCGTGAGACTGTTGCAACCCCAACATGTAATTTTTCTGCAATAGTGTGTTGCCCTATTCCTTTTTTCAAGAGTCTGACAATCCGAATTCTTTCTGCAAATTCTTCAATTTCTTTTTGGGTCATAAGTCCCACAAGTAAATTTTCCATCATCTCGTTATTTCCAGGCTTTCTGAATGTCTCAATTAATAGCAAGAGATCTTCATCCATGAATTATAGTATACTAGTACGTGAGAATAATGTCAACAAGGAGAATTTAATTACTTTTTGGAGGTTTATAGAGCTCTTGATGAGTTCCAAGTGTGACGAAATATGCGTATTTTTCTTCACCGTCATCAACTTCTTCAAAAACTGCTCTATAATCAGAGTTGATATCAATACTTCTATATCCTTCCCAATCTCTTTTAAGAGCGTGATTATTAAGCGATGACGCATTGGAGTCTTTTGTAAATTGCTCAAATGCTTTTTTAAAACTTTTGCGGGTCCTTATATTTTGCTTCTTCAGTTTTGTTATAAATGCTGGGGCAAGTTGTGCATTCATATCCCCTGCTCTTCAAGCCATTTCACAGCTTCTTCACCTGTATGAAAAATCGGGGAACCTTTTCCGGCTTTTCTATCCTTTTCCGCTCTTTTCATTGCTCTCTTTAGATATTCACTTGGCTCTTCTCCAAGATCTAGCTCTATTTTTCTTGTCCTTATTACCTGTCTTAGATAAGCATTCACTAAACTACTCAGGCTCATTCCAAATTCTTTGGCTAAAGCCTGTGCTTTCTTTTTCACTTCTGGCTCGGTCTTGGTAATAATCACTGCTGTATTCATATATACAAAGTATATATAATAGCTATATTGCTGTCAAGAGCTATTTTTCTCTTCCTTTTTAGGAAATTCCTCTTTTGCGCTTGTTATAATAACGAAAGGTTTACCTGATTTGGTAATTATTACCTTTTTTCTTCCAAAATGAACTTCATGCAATAAATCAGAGAAATTTTTTCTTGCATCTCTTACACTTACTGTCTTCATTGCTTCCATTGTACACTAATAGAAAAACCAAAATCAAATTTGTGTACATAGTGTACATTTTGCCTCTTGACAAATGTATTGACAATCGTTATTCTTAAGTATAGATATGATAATTTCTTATATATCTTCGCTGAGTAGCAGCATCTAAACCATCTGTCTACTTAGGTGGACAAAACAGGTGGAAGGATGGGCTGAACCCTTCTTAAATTCTGAGAGGATAAGTAAAGTTCTGCGAGGTTACGACGCATTTAGGTGGGAAAGTTCCAACAACCTAATAAATAACCAGCCTGTTTTAACATTTCTTTGTGGGTAGTGACTGAATAAGCCGCTACGCAGGGGTAAAGTGGCTTCTGCTTTGACGAAAGTCAGAGGGTCAACGGCAAGTGCTGCGACCAAACAGAAGTGCTGGGAACCATTTGTAGTTTGACTTGGGATCAAACCGGGCAACTACTGCGGAGGTTCTGCAACTTGGAAGAGTAGGTTACGAGGAGAGGAGAAGTCCTTGAATTTAGACAGTTCTTCCCTATCCACAAAGAAATGAATGATTTTGAAAGTGGCGGAAAAGACAGCCCTAACAGAACATATCTGTGCGAGTAGACGCTTAAAAGGTAAGCTTGACTTGTCCAACCGATGAGAATTAACTTTCTCTTATTGCCAAGCATGCAAGGTGACTGGCTGGAAATCCTTGCCTATCAAATAGAAAGCCATTCCTTTTTCATCTTTGCAAATCTGTCTTCCAAAATTGCTTTTCGCATTTTTTTGGCAAGGTTGATAATAAAATGGACATTATGCAAAGTCCCAAGCCTCTTTCCAAGGATTTCATCAGCTTTATATAAATGACTTACATACGCTCTCGTGTAGTGCTTACAGGTATAACACTCACATTCTGGGTCTATAGGATTTTTATCTGTGACAAATTGCGCATTGGTAATGGACAGTGTGAAATTATTCTTTTTATTCCCTCCATTTTTCGGAGACATATAAAGATTGCCATGCCTGCCTCTTCTTGTTGCTGCCACACAATCAAAAAAATCCATTCCCCGCTCTACTGCCTCAAAAAGATCCTGCACTTCTGCAATGCCGAGCAAATGTCGTGGCTTATGCTCATCAAAATATGGAACAACCCAGTCAATGACCTGGTAGAGTATCGATTTACTGCTATATGACCCACCAATAGCCAATGCCTGAAAATGCCTGTTGGTAAACTGGGCTGATTCAATTCTTAGGTCTTCATACATTCCCCCATGCACAACCCCATACATCAGCTGATCTTTTCTTTTATGGTATTTCAAACTCTCTAGTCCCCATCTATTGGTCCTGTCTAGCGAAATCTTTGTCATTTCATAGTCCCAGAGTGGTGATTCATGGTCATCAAATGCAACTATCAAATCCGCGCCCAATTTTTCTTGAATCTGTATCGATACTTTGGCATCAAACCACTCTGCTTTTCCATTCAAATGAGAAAAGAATTTTACCCCTTCTTCAGAAATCTTTGCTGCCTTGAGTTTTTTTAAATCCTTATCCTGCTTTGTCTTGGTGACTGCTGGAAGTAAGATTTGAAAATCCGAAACATTACTAAAAACTGATTTACTAAATTTACTCAGCTTTCTCCCCTGCCTGTCTTTTAGCTGCACTTTTTTCTGTGCCACTCCCAAAGAAAAGACTTGATACCCTCCGCTATCTGTCATGGTGACTCCGCTCCACCCCATAAATTTTCCCAAGCCTCCCATTTTCTTTACCACATCTTCTCCAGGACGAAGGTGTAAATGGTAGGTATTTGCCAGGACAATTTCTGCACCCATATCTTCTAATTCGTGAGGAGTCAAAGTCTTGACAGTTGCCTGCGTCCCAACAGGCACAAACATCGGTGTATGGATAATGCCGTGAGGTGTTGTCAGCGTACCTATCCTTGCACGAGAATCTTTATCTCTCTTGTCTACTTTGAATATAATTGATGACATAAAAAATCTCAGATATTATTCAGATGAAATTCAGAAAACCAGAAAGTCAGATATTCCAGAAATTCAGAAACTCTGATAATTCTGAACCTCCGAAACTCTGATGCTCTGACAAACTGAATATATCTGAATATTATCTGAACTATAGCAGATTGACTTGCTCTTTAAATTGATCCCCTCTATCTTTATAATTCTCAAACATATCAAAACTGGCGCATGCTGGGGAAAGCAGTACCACATCCCCAGGCTTAGCTATTTCTGAAGCTGCTTGAACAATTTCCTTCATGGTTTTCAAATTTTCAATTATTTGTCTCTTGTTGGTTGTATCTTGTATCTTTGAGCTAATGGCGTTCCATTCGCGTCCTATACCGATTAGGGCTTTGATTGAACTACTTTCTCCTATCACCTTCCCTAATTCAGTAAAATCCGCTCCTTTTGACGAGCCACCAAGAATAACTATTTTTGGCTCTTTGAATGCCAATATCGCTGCAATTGCAGTCTCAGGAGTAGTTGAGAAAGAGTCATCATAATACCTTACCCCTTTTACCTCTCGTACCAATTCCAATCGATGCTCAAGCCCTTTAAAGGTCTCTAAAACCTGCTGCATATCGGAGATACCTATTCCCAGAAAATGTGCGGCCATAACAGCAGCACAGACATTTTCCAGGTTATGTCCTCCTGGCAAAAGGATGTCCTCGATATCGATTACCTTCTCTTCAGCATCATTTACTCGCAAAATAACAGTATTATTATCGACAAAACAGCCTGTTTTGACGGGCTGATACCTGCTTACCCATGCAACTTTGCCAGCAGTATGCTTATCTGATTGCCGAGTCGACGGATAGTCTGAATTAAGAATTGCCATATCGTCAGCTGTTTGGAAATTAAGGATATTTCGCTTTGCATCAACATATTCTTCAGTCGTTGCATGGTAATCCAAATGCTCTGAAGTCACCATAAGCATCACAGCCACCTGTGGACTCTTTCTTATGTCCATCAGCTGAAAACTACTCATCTCCAAGACGACTATTGATTGAGGTGTTAGTGTATCCAAAAAGCTGATTGGTGGCTTGCCGATATTTCCTCCGATATATGCATCAGTACCTGCAGTTTTGAGCATTTCATAAATCAGAGCGCTTGTTGTCCCTTTGCCTTTTGTGCCAGTTACTCCAACAATTTTAGAAGGACAATTGTCAAAAAATATATCCATTTGGGAAGTAATTTCTATTCCCTGCTCCACTGCATTTATCAACACCTGTCTCAAAGGCGATATGCCAGGACTCCTCACCACAACATCAAATTGTGAAAGCTGCTCAACAGTAAATGGTCCATCAATCTTCTCATCAAGTGCGCTAAAGCGTATCCCATGCGAAGTAAAATACTCAGCAGTTGCCTTTCCTTCTATTCCCATGCCAAGAATGGCAATTTTTTTATTTTTTAGCTCTGCAATCTTCATACCTGTACTGATCGTATCACTGCTTTCTCAACAATGGAACCAAGGAGTAAAGCAGTAGTCTTGCTAAATTCACCTTCATCCCCTGTCGTATAGAGTGTATGTTGTACATTTTCATTCGAACGAATATCGTTGTGTTCCAAAATTCTTTCAACATGTCTCGCAATGGCAGCTCCTGAATCTAAAATTTCAACATCTGGCCCTAAATTTTTCTTCATTTCAGGCTCTAAAAAGGGAAAATGAGTGCATCCAAGCGCCAGAACATCTACGCCTGCATCTTTGAATGGTTGGAGCTCTTGTTTCAAGATACTTTCGACATCTGCTCCAGTCACTTCTCCACTCTCAACAAGTGGCACTAATTTGTCAGTCCCGATATTAACAACTTCTACTCCATCTGCAAATTTCTTAAGTAATTTTTGCTGAAAATCACTTTGTGCAGTATTTATGGTTGAGAGTATGCCAATTTTGCCATTTTTTGTGCGTTCTGCGGCATTTTTCACAACAGGCACAGTACCTATCATCGGGATAGCGGGAAACTCTTCTCGCAAGCGATCTATATTGGTCACAGTAATAGTATTACAAGCAACGACAATAAGCTTGACTTGTTTTTCTAAAAGAAAACGAATAAGTCGAGACGAAAGCTCATAAATCTCCTCAGGAGTCTTTGTACCATAGGGAATATTTTTTGAATCTGCAATATAGATAATGGATTCATTTGGTAAAAGGGTGGTGATTTCTTTCCAGACAGAGAGTCCCCCAACTCCTGAATCCAAAATACCAATAGGAGCGTTATTCATATTGTAAGTACCAGGGGTGGGGCTCGAACCCACGAACCTCTGCGTTATGAATGCAGTGCTCTAACCAGCTGAGCTACCCTGGCAAGTGATCCTATTTTAACATTTTTAGCCCTTCAATCCAACCTCTCATTTTTAAAAGTGAATTTAAACTTTCTTTTACGTGAATTCTTAATACTCCTTTATAATTATCTTCATTAAAATGCTTTTTCCAAATACTATTCTGATAAAATGGTTTCGTAAATTGAGTTATAGGGATTTCCAAAAAATCAGACCAATACTCTTCTATTCCATCTATTTGTTTTTCATAAGATTTATTTACAGTGACTCGAGCAACTAAATCTATTCTTTTAATCTGTAAGCATATTTCTAACCAACGGACATAGAATTTCATCATTAAAGGGTCTGAATTACAAAATCCTAATCTATGTTCATGCTTATTTTTAAATCCTTCTCCCCAATACAATGCGATCCCTGCAATAAAAATATCTCTTTTATTTAGTAAACCAATTTCCTCAAGAGCTTCTTTTTTTAAGACATTTTCTTTTACTAATCTTTTTTCTTTTTGTATTTTTTGAGCTTCTATTCTCCCTTTTTGCAATTCTTGAAGAATTCTTTCTTTAAATACTTCTTTCTGTTCTTCTGTTAAAGCAATGTCTGCAATCCAATCTCGAATAGTAGTACGAGGTATATTCATTTTTCTTTGAATTTCGTTAAGACTTAATCCTAAAATACGCAAGGCACGTACTTCATCTTTGACTTTAGAAGAATAAGATCTCATAACAAGATTATGTATAATTAGTGCGCACCTTGTCAAGTGTAAAAAAATTACAACTGTCTAGGAGCGAAATATTGCTTTATAGGAGAATTGCTGGTAAAATAGATTCATACGCGGGGTAGTGTACAGTGCACATGAGGCTTAACATACAGGGCCACTTTATTAGGAATAATAGAGATTGCATCTAGCTATATCGGTGAACTCCTATTTTGAGGACAATACCGAGGGAAGGTTCAAATATTTGAAAACCCGTAGAGACCAAACGCTAGACATCCAGACCGGATGAAGATAGAGTCCGACACTCTGAGTAATCAGAGAAACAGATCGCATAATCTCATAGGCTAGGCGCGACTCCTAGCCCCGCAACATTAATCTTATAGTTTGACATTGCTCCTATGCTTCTCTATAATAACTACCTATGCCTGAAAGAAAAGATGATGAAAGACAGATGCCTTTTGGTTGCTTACCCCAAGAAGACATCACTCAATCAGAACTAACAAATGCACTTCAGAGACTGCAAAGGTTTTTAGAACTTGATCCTCGTGAAATTCAAAATCTCGAAGACCTATCCGCAAAAGTTTCTTTAGTGGGTGATGATCTTAAAACGGTAGTCTTAGGTACAGGTGAAATTCAAGAAACCCCATTCGAGTTTGTGAATCCAATTACAGGAAAAGAAGTGAAAGCTATCCATAGAGTTTATGTTATAAGAAAACCTGTTACTGGAGAGACTGCACATGCAAGTAATCCTGGAGCAATAACAGAAATATATGCAGGCGTTGGAAAAGACGGCATTCATGTTGCTAGATATGTATACATTCCTTCTACTCATCAACAGTTAAGTGAATTCACTGTTGATCTCCCTACAGGTATGGATATACAAAGCACTAATAGCGGAGTCATTGAAGATATGCTTCATATTTTTGCTGTAGATTGGCGAGGAGAATCAACAAGGAGCTTTTACCCTGCAAGAAGTCCTTTAAATGCAGGTATCCAACAAGGATTTACTCGTGTTTTGCAAACGGCAGTAAAAGATATATTGTCAGTAACACCACCACCGACACAAATTCCAGCAGTATTTACTGCATAAAATCTGTTCGTATTTCTCTGAGAGCCCGCAACATAGACCAGATATGCTATACTCTCCCCCATGTCATCTGAGCAAACACCCGAATTACTGAATATCACGCCTCTTACTTTCCATGTGGATTTACATCCTCTCGGTCCAGAGAGAAATCCAGATTCCAATTTGCCACAAGACCTTTCAGAAAGAACATTCCACCATCGATTTACTGCTACGAGAGATGAGCCTGTTAAATATGCTGAGCATCCCGAAAATAGCAACTTTGCTGCCTACAGAAGAAGACTTTTTAGTACCAGAGCGACTTTTGTCCCAACATTTGGAAGCGAAGTAAAGCAGGCATTATATATTCAAACCACCTATGTCCGCAAAAACTTGCCAATACTCCTTGCAAATGTTTTTCATACATTATATCTTGTAGAATTTGCCAAGCCAAATATATTTCCAGCAGAAATTCACATCCCCACAAGACGCTACTATAACTCGCAACCAATTTAGAGGATTTTATCTCCAACTTTGAGGCCAAAATGTGCAGCTGCAGATTTTCCTTGCACAACAATTTCCAAAAATCGTCTATCTCGAAGACCAGAGCTTCCTACAATAAGTCCTGCTCCGTCATTTGGCAAATCTTTCAAATGCTTATAGCATTTGAGCTCTCCAAATTTTGTCTGAATAGTTTTTCCCGGCTCAAAACCAATTTCTCCTGGAAGTACTGTTGTTTTGCAGTTGCCAAAATTATCTACCCACCATATTGTTGGCTCAACATCATCAACATTTTCAAATGAATAGGTCTCAGAAGGAATATCTTCCCCCTCCCAAACCCATTTTGCAAGTCGTGGCATATAATCATAGCTTCGAAATTGGGAATTCACAATGATATTTCTCAAATCTGGATTAAGCTTGCCTTTTTTAATCATCGCGTCCACTACTGTTGCAATATCAGTAAGCTGTAATTCCTTTGCGAGTTCAAATTTTTTCGCAAGTGAGAGTGTTTGCTCAGCAATTGTTGAGACAATGAGTGTCCTTTTATACCAAAAGAATCCGAAAGGAGTGCCATTTGGCCATTTCTTCCCTCTTCCATAGCGGGGGGCCACATTTGCCATAATCACTCCTTCTTCGTGGTCGGATGCATCTATCATATCAATGAGGTTACCTGCTCCTTCTAATTCATTCCATTCAATACCTACTGTGTGTATGGGGACATTCCCAAAAAGCTTGGCAGCTCTGGTTGTTTGACGCCCCATGGTGTTATCGTCTCGACAATCATTAATAATGGTCACAAACATAACAGGGCTTAATTATATAAAGTCACGACTGCCGTGTCTAGTGGAAAAATAATTGTAGCCACAGTTGCCAGTTAGGTGCTTGCTTTTTTGAAGCATTTGAACTTGTTCCTCCATTTTTCAGTAAATCCTGCGAGATAATAAGCTCACTCTCCCCTGGTTTTACCAGAAAGAGCTTATTTCGAGCCTCTTCTTCGATAAATTGCTGGCTTTGGACAACGGCTAATTGCTTTTTAAGCGATACTTGCTCTTGCTGCTCTTTTATTAATTTTTCTTTTGTCACCGTCATTACATCTCTTTTATGCCAGAGAGTGTAAATTGAATGCATAAGATTGAGAATGATAATGACACATATCGCAATTGTGCCAAAGAACAAAATCCTTTTCATACTTTGATAGATTGACTACCCATGAATAACGTGCTATTATAGGTCATACAAATATGAATCCTGTCAAACTTCAAGATGCCCATAAGGAGTTTACCGATTTTTTAAAGACAAATAACCGCTCAAACGCTACCATTGTAGCATATGGCAAGGACATTGAGCAGCTTGTTGCCTTTTTAGAAGAGCTTCAAAAGCATAATGTCACAGACATAACCCAATCAGATTTAGAGGCATTTTTGGCAAAAATGGGAAAAGATGGCTACACGCCAAAGTCTTTATCTCGAAAAATCAATTCAACCCGTACATTTTATAGGTTTTTAAAGGTCAATGAGTATGTTACTGACGACCCTTCCCTTTTGGTCGCTCACCCACAATATGAGCTTGCAGCACCACGAATTTTGACGCCAACTGAATATAGAGCGTTAAGAGATGCAGCACGACATGACGCAAGAATGTTTGCTGTTATTGAGCTTTTACTCCAAACAGGCATTAGAATTGGAGAATTAGCAGAACTTCGTATGCAAGATATGAGACCAGAAGGTCTCTACATTCGCCCATTTGAGAAGCACGACGAGCGAATTGTGCCTCTTAATAAATCTGCAAAAGACGCGCTCGAGCGATATGTCAAATCCCGCCCAGAGGTAAAAGAGCAAAAAATCTTTATTACCAAGAGTGGCAGACCATTCCTTATTCGAAATATCAGGACAGCAGTAGAAAGATACTTTCGGCTTGCAGAAATTAAAGGAGCAAAAGTAAATGATCTTCGCCACACCTTTATCGCCCATCACCTCAAACACGGTGTTTCTATTGTCCTTCTTTCAAAAATTGTCGGTCACAAGAGAATTTCAACAACCGAAAGATATTTAGAATATGTCCCAGAGAGAGCAAAAGAGACTACCATCCTCACCGAGCTCTAAATTCATCCCAAATATTTTCCCATTGACCATTTTCCTTGTGCTTGTTCTGCTTTTGGAAATAATTTGCTTAATAAAGGTCTGAGACGCAATTCATATTCTGATGCTCCACCTAATAAATCATACATTTTTGTTTCATAGACAATTTGTGCAGCTTCTGGAACTTCATGTATTTCAGCAATGTTTCTCTCTACATCTTTTGTGCTTTGTTGACCCGTTGCATTCGCATATGCTTTTAGATTGCGGTCATAGGTTTTCTTTCTTCTTTCAGTCATGAAATAGTGCTCAAGATCATGCGCATCAATTCTTGCTTTTTGTCGTGTCTCATAAGTCTCAATTATTTCTTGCTCACGTTGCATTGTCTGTGTCTTAAGAATAGGTAACAGTGCATATAAGTCATCGCTTTGAATGCCTGAAACATCCACATTATTAGCTTGAATTTTATTCAACGCCAATGCATTAATCTCCTGCCAAAGAGGGAAATTTTGACCATCATTCTGCTCTTGTCCCATAACGGGGATAATAATACTGCAGGAAAATAAAAAGCGCAAGAAGAATTTTTGTGGAGTGGGCCAGGAAGGAGTCGAACCCTCACATAGTGTGTATAAGACACTTGTTCTACCGCTAAACTACTGGCCCAGTGGAGATATTTTAGCAGAAAGCCCCCTTAATTCATACTTCCTGATTCATAATTCATCGTTAGAGCTTTGCTCTTATCTGTATCTCTGCTTCCACTTGTCTGACATCTTTTGCATACTTCAGTCGGGACAATTCTTTTATCAATTCCCCTACTCTCTGATTTTCCATTGCTTTTTCTTTTGTCATATCACGAGTCATGTCAACAGAAAATGGAGAGACCGGCTCACCGTGTACAACTGTCCTCATGTAGGCATTAAATCTGTCAACATTTATTAAATCTGCCTCTGAAAATATTGGCTGGAATTCATGCTGCAAATAATTTGCATCAGATACTCCAACTCTGAATGATGCAATCGTACCAACATTCCCAAAAACTGCATTCTTCACTTCTTCTTCCATTTGTCCTGTGAATTGATTAGCAACAATTAAATTGAGTCGATATTTTCTTGCCTCAGAAAGTATCTGTGCAAAATCAGGTGTTGCGAAATTCTGAAACTCATCAACATACAAATAGAAATTTTTTCTTTGGTCTTGAGGGATATCCTGTCGACTCATGGCAGCGGTCAGAATCTTTGGTACTAAAATAAGTCCTAAGAAGCTGGAATTCTCTTCTCCAATTTTTCCTTTTGATAAATTCACCAACATTATTTTTTGCTCATCCATAACTTTTCTAAAATCAAATGACGACTTTGACTGGCCAATAATATTACGCATTAATTTATTTGTCACAAATCTTCCAAATTTAGACACAATGTAATCAAGCACCTCTGACTTATGAAAGTCACTTGTCTGAGCAATCTGGTCAGTCCAGTACCGACGAATAATAGGATCTGTCACAAAAGGCAACAGGTCATTTTGCACAAATGCAGAATCTGTTAAAGCTCTTTGCACTTCAATAAAAGTGTTTCCCTGCACAGCCATGACTGTCAGCATTGCATTTCGAATACCATGCTCAAGTCGTGGTCCGACAATACCAGTCTGATGTGGATCGTACAATTTGTAGAAAAGTCCAATAATACTAGATACCATGTAATGCTTCTGCTCTTCTGTGTATGCTTCCATGATATTTATTCCCATAGGACGCGAGGTGTCTGAAGGGTCAAAAATAATAACATCCTCAGCACGCTGTGGCGGAATAAGTGGCAACACTCCTTCTATCAAATCACCATGAGGGTCTATAACACACACTCCTTCCCCATTTCGGATGTCTTGAAGTATCATATCTTTTAAGAATTCAGATTTGCCAGTACCGGTCTTTCCGATAATATACATATGGCGCTGCCTATCTTCTTTATCAATATAAATAGATTTTGACTGGCCTCGAAAGACACTTTTCCCTAAATAAAGCCCACTGTCTGGAATTTGTGTTGGTGCTGGTGCACGTTTACTCGTCAGCCAGAAAATATGGGGAGTGGTGACAGATTTATTTGGAAAATGGTAAATGGTTGCCAATTCTTCAGAAGTCATAAGCCCAGTCTGTCCCCGCATTGGCCAGTAGCGATAAATAAAGTCCTTCATAAAAAGCCCTTTAAAACGATTGGTATTTTGCGACAAAGAATTTGCAGCGTCAAAATTTCCCAGGGCACTGGTGATATTACTTAAATGCGCATCTGCAGAGTCCTGACTCTCTGACACAACAACCACGCGAATGACAACGTTAAATCCAGGATGTCCAATTTTATTTTCTATTGCCTCAAGTGCCTTTGGATCTGTGTCATAGCTTGCAGTCTCTGGATTAGATTCTGTTTTTTTGGTTGTTGCGATATGCTTTCTGCCTTGTTTTTTCCAGTCATTTGGCGAAGGACTTACCAGAATTTGAATAGCAGCGCCTTCCCCCTCACTCATTTTTGCCAAGACTGAGGTCATTAAGGCCATCCCGTCAACCGGCATGTCTTTAAAAACTTTTAAAGGCTCATAGGCAGTACCACTTGGGCGAAGTGAAGCAAAGGCAACCTTCCCATCACTTGAGAAAATATTATATTCATTGCCAACTATTCCTTTTTGCTTTGCGTCATTCTCATCCACTTCCCGAATATCTGCATCAGGATATGCTCCATTGATTTGCTTTTCCACTAAATCTTTATATTTCTTTGGTGTATGGACAAAAAAGCGAATATCTCCAGGACGTCCCACAATTTCAAAAGATAAAAATGGTTGTGGATGCAAAAAAGCAAATCTTCCACCCTTTTTCATGGAAGAAAAGCTCCCAAACATCTGCTCTGCAGCATCTATTTTAATTTCATTGTCCCGAGGAAGTGCAATTTGGAGTAAGACAGAATCTAGAGATGTTTTTTCTCTGTCTTTCCACTTGTACCAGAGCAAAAATGCATAGCCTATGCCATAGAAAATTCCAGCAATTACAACCACACTCACAATCACAGTGAGAAATTCAATAAGAAGCGTAAGAATATTACTGCCTGCTAAATCAATCATAATTTTATTTCAGATAAGATTCAGATATATTCAGCATATCAGAATGTCGGAGACTCAGAATTTCAGAATTATCAAATCTTCTGATTTCTGGCATACTCATATTTCTGACCTTCTGAATTCCATCTGAATACTATCTGAAAACCTATGCCTTTCGTTCGGCAATCTTAAACTGTCTCAGTATCAGCATTGCTAGCCAGGCCACTGACTCTTTTACTTTTTTGTGTACTGCTAAAATTCCCATTGCTTGAGACTTGGTGAGTGGCCATGCCTTCAAGTCTTGTGGAATATTGACTGGTACACCAGCTCCTGAAGGCTGAATTCCTGCTTTCTCATGCTCCTCAAGGATAACTGGCTCGTCTTTTTTTACCTCTACTCCCGCATCTTTTACTTCCGGCGCCAATTCTATTTCCGGCACAGATTCTGTTACCAAATCTTGTGTCTCTGGTTGCTCTGGCACTAGATGCGGTCCCTGCTCTTTAAGACCAGTGCTTACGTGGGCCGCAGGCGTTTGAACTTGTCCCTGATCATCGGTTTGAGTTGTGGCGTCATCCATATATAGTAATAATACCACATGAGGCAAAAGAAAGTTACTTTTGTGTGGAGTTGAAAAAGACTATTTTGGAATAGAAACAACCAACTTTCCTGTTTTTAAAGCTGCTCCTGCAATACCTGTCCGATAAAATATTGCTGCGTCTTTGCTTTTAATCTCATTACCCTCTGCATTACAGCTCGCCAAAACAAGAGTGGTATTTTTTCCAATTCCCCTTGCCTCATCTCGCACTTTTACTTGCGATATAACATCATCTATTCTTTTTATACCTTCATTAGTCCCAATGCAAAAATTTCCATCGATCCATACCCCATGCGCAGAAACTATAGTAAGTATTCCATTTTGTCCGTAAGCCATCATCTGCTTAAGCATGGCATCATCGGGATGCTCTGGATGATGAGAATCCTCTTTGATTCCTACTTGCCCTTGAGTTGCATCACCGATAGATTGCTCAAAAAGCCATTCTAAAGCCTTAGCAGGAAAATGTCCGGTACTGTCTGCAATTATTTTCTCCACTTCTCTGTCATAGCCAGTATCTGGACCAACTATTATTCGTACTCGCAGAGGAAGTCGTGTCATGCTCTGAGTATCAATATTAACTTTCTTCATGTATGTTGTCCCTTCGATAACTCGCATACGAAATATCTCTGACTGCGACTCTCCTCCTTCTTTGGGGAAATTGCCTATAGTATCTATGCCTGTTTGTATCTGTTCTCCCATAGGCTAATTATATCACTTTATATCAGTATTGCCTATATTTCATCTCCTGGCTGCCACCCACACGTCGGACATGCTGTTAAAATAAGTTGCTGAACCAAGGCCACCTCTTCATCGCTCGCCACCCAGTCACACTTTTTACAAGCAATTCTATAGCAAATTTTACAATCAGTCATAATTAGAATTTCTTCTCACAGTCTTTACAAATCTCGCATGGTCCTACCTCAGCATTTTTTGCCTTACACACGACACAATCCCCTTTGTGATAATCCCATGTTTCTTTTTTGTTATCTTCCAAACCAAATTGCCCCACACTATTTTGCAAAAGATCCTTCATAACATTTTCAACAGTATATTGCGCTAATACATCAGTACCACCTAATAACCCTCCTCCAAAATCAAATCCTCTATTTGGTGGACATCCCCCCCCACCAACTTGTTTCACGCGCTGCATACCTAAGGCTCCTACCATTGCAGCAGGATTTGCATAGACATCATTATAATTAAGACCAACTTCAGCATGATCTCTTCTTAGAGAGATAGGCCTTGTCTCTGCCATAATTTCTTCAATACTATTCCCATCTTTTATCTTATCCGCAACAGTAAGTATTGTATTAAATGCCTTTGCTAACTCAACCCAATTCACGCTGTCTTGTGTCAAAACTTGCAAATAATATTCTGTTAACTCTGACTTTTTTATTTGTTGATAAAGCCCATCAAATTCATCTTGATTCATTGCGGTCGCTGCATGGAGTATGTCTGGCAAGACACCAGTAACAACAACTGGGCGAGAGAGATACCAGGCATCTAGAGGACGTCCGTCATATGCATCAAAAAACGTTGAATCAAGGGCAAAAGCAGCTTCTTCATATTTTTCCGTATCAAAATCCACTGCAATACGCTTTCTTGTTACTTCCTCTTTTCCTGTTTTTTCATAGACATCAACATACTTCCCGTCATATGCCGATTTCTCTACTATTCCTGGAGGAGACAAAGAGACAATTTTTGTACCAACCGCTCCATGCACTAATGCATCTGTAATCTTAAGCCATCCACCTAATTCCCCCTCTATTCCTTCTCTTTTTTGCTCTCTCGACCCATTATGCGCACGAAAATTTGCTCCTCGAAGAAGTACCTGACCAAAAGATTCATTCGGAAACAATTCAGAATATAATTTGTCATCTTTTAGAAGAAATTTCCCTTCAGTCTCAACAGCAAACATTCGCTCCATAAGATTGGTATGAATATTTCTTCTAATTTCCTGCTTGAGTTGCTCAAATTTTTCAGGATCATCGCGCACCTGCTCGACATGCCACCTGTCCATAACAGGGTTGTACGAACGATTGAGTAAATCCTCGCCTGCGATATGTATCCCTGTTGCTTCATTAAAATCTCTTTGGAGTGATGCTATTTGCAATAAATCCTGCTGAATGTGAGGCTCAAATGTGTGTATTGGTTGACATTCTATTTGTGCTGTTGCCATTTAATCTCCTTTTTCTTTTCTTTAAAATTCACATATCGACTCATTGTAAAGAATAAATCTGACAATCTATTAAAATATTGCAAAACTTCACTATCAACATGAGTATCTTTTGAAAGTTCCACAAGTCTTCTCTCAACTCTTCTTGTAATTGTCCTTGCTAAATGGAAAAAGCTCCCTACTTCTCCACCACCTGGCAAAATAAAACCAGTAATTGGTGGCATTTTCTCTGTCATTTCATCAATGAATTTCTCAAATCCTTCCACGCGCTGTTTTAAATTGTTGCTGAACTTCTCCTCCACCTTTCTCGTAGGATCTGCCAACTTCGCCCCTATATCAAAAAGCGTATGTTGTAGCTTCGTCAACTCCTTTTTTGTTTCTTGTTGGTTGTTTCTTGTGAGTTTTGAAACGACGATACCAATAACACTGTTTAACTCATCAATAGTCCCGTACGTCTCTACTCTTTTATTAAATTTAGACACGCGTGTTCCATCAAAAAGACTTGTTGTCCCTTTATCTCCTGTTTTGGTATATATTTTCATATTACTGAACGTCATTGCGAGCAAAGCGAAGCAATCTCAAGAGATCGCCACATTCACTTCGTTCATTCGCGATGACGAAAAGGATAGGCCGAGAAGGAATGTTCGAAGAAAAACGAAGAACTCCTGCTCGGGAACATACTTTATATACGGTTTTCTGGATGTACAGTAGCGGCACTTCCACCGAATTTCACGGTGTTTGCCCGTATATAATTTAAATTTTTAACTAAACGCTAGACGCTAGTCACTAGACGCTGCGTTAACATTCTGAGTATCCACAACTATAACACTTTTTGCAACCTTCTTCATAGGCAAAAGAGCCTGTGCCACATTCTGGACAGATATCAAAGAGACTGGTATTGCTTGATGGAGTCAAAGATAATTGCTCAGCATGTGGCGCATGGGTAAGCGGCGCTGATGCTGTTTCAGCATGTATCTCTCCTGGTATAACCCCATTTGTCACAACTTCTTCAATCACTTTTTTATCTTCTACTTTGCCATTGACTGCAAAGCCAAAATGCTGAGAGAGTACTTTTGCAATGGCATCTGGAAGGGATCTGACTTTATTTATGCCAAATCCAACACTTCTTGCTCCCCCAATGCCGGTAAGTTGTGCAACAATTTGTCTCACTCGCTCACGTGGTGCCAGCATACCATTCAATCTTAGATTTAAGGAGATAAGACGACCCAATGCTTCTGCCATTGCCCCAACATCAGAGCCTGACTTGCCAATAGTGACAAAAACTTCAAATGGCTCTTTCGTGTCTGGAATGTGATTGATGGTAATAAATGTCTCGCCAACTGGTGTCTCTGCTCTGTATGTTGTGCCTTCTACTTTTTGTGGCCTCACAATGACCGGCATTATAGGTAATGCAGGTTGCTGGACAACAATTGGTGCCTCGACTATTTCTTTCTTTTCAGGCAAACGCTCCAAGACTCCTTGTCTACTCCCATCCCTCATGTAGGTAACACCTTTAAGGCCATAATCATATGCAGCCATATACAAAGTTTTTACATCCTCAACTGTATGGGAATTTGGCGCATTAACTGTTTTGGAAATAGAAGAATCAATATATTCCTGTGCAACAGCCTGTACTTTCACATGCTCCATTGGTGTCAAATCATTTGCCGACACAAAGTACGAAGGTCTTTTTTCATCGGGATGTGCTTTTTTCCAATCTTCAAATAATGGATGATACATTATTTCTTCTCCGCCTCTCCAGGTCCGTTTGAATGAAAATTCATAGACTGGCTCTACTCCGGAAGACACTCCAGATACCAAAGACGTTGTACCTGTTGGTGCAATAGTGAGCAAGACTGCATTTCGAATGCCATATGTACTAATGCCCTGCTGGATCTTTTTTGGCAAATTCTGAATATGATAGCCCTGTAAGTATTTTACTTTGTTGAATTTCGGAAATGCTCCTTTTTCTTTTGCGATATCCACTGATGCTTCGTAAGCACTGTCTCTGAGTGTTGCAAAGATTTTATGAAGCACTGGCAAAGACGCTTCTGAGCCATACCCAAGCTGCATTTTAATAAGCGCATCTCCAAGACCCATAATACCAAGACCGGTGCGGCGAATATCTTTAGCACATTTCTCATTTTCTTTAAAGAAGTAGTAAGTCTGGTCAATAACATTGTCCAACATTCTCATGGCAACTTTCACGTCTTTGCGAAAGTTTTCATAATCAAATTCCCCAGCTTTATCTTTACTCAAATCATCACCTTTGACATATGCTGACAAATTCATTGCGCCCAAATTACACACAGCCCATGGCCCAAGGGGCTGCTCACCACAATTATGGACATACAAACCATTTGCATCAAATGCATTAACCCCAGGGATTTGAACATCAAATACGTCTTCTATCCCATCATTTGTAACAATGTCTACTGTGGCTAAGAAATTTTCTTTATTTAAGACTCTTTTATAGCCACCAAGAAGATCGTTCAATTTTCTTTCTTTATCTGTATCGCTAAAGCCTATTGTTGCTGCAAAACGAAGGAGATTTTCTCCACTAATAACCAACTCATGTTGTGCTTTAATTTTATATACACTTCTTCCGCCTCTTCCATTAGGCAATAATTTACTTCCCGCTGCACGGCGATTTTTATATAATTGTGACGCAATTCCCAAGCGCAATAACATTCTTTGCGCTGTTTCTAAAGACACCTCGTCTGACTGAGCTAATCTGACACTTACTCCTTTTGATTGAGACCCTTGCACTGATCCATCTGTATCAAAAAATCCACGCAATAATCCTCTACAGAAATTGCTTGATGCTTTTTCAACCGCAGAGGTAAGCTTTTTATTTCCTGCATATATTCCTAATTCTTCTGCTAGATCTTTTATCGCTTTCAAAGAAAGTCTATATTCTCGCCTATCTGCAATATTTGTCCATCCTGCAAAATCACTCCTATGCGGCATCTGTTGAGTTACCTGTAATACTTGCTGCATGACAGCGCGAGGTCCTTCTTTCTCGAATTGCTTTTGTCTTGATTGCCATACAGAAAGTATTGCTTTGTCTACTTTAATTGTTCCATCACCAAGCAATAACCCCATCAAATATCCTTCATCGAAAGTATATTGCCCTTTCCATTCTGCACTTTTTCGATGATCATTAAGAACAATGCTATCGCCAGGAATTAATTTGCCTGCTTCAACCCATTCGGACGTTAGTGCGTATCTTGTTTTGTGAGTAACCTTTTTTATTAAATGATTCGTTGTTAAGCGTAGTGAATAACCTTCTTTTGTCTGAAGTTTTATAACATCTTTAGTTCCTGTTTGGAAAAATCCTTTTGACCCAGAGAGATATTCTTCTCCATTAACTTTTGCAACGAATTGTTTTCCTATTAGGTCTTTTATTTGCTGAGGACCATGGATAGTATGTACCCATGAATCTCCAGTTAAACAAGGATTCGTAGCAACAAGTCGCTCAAAATAATGGGTGTTGCTCCTTTTGTTACTTCTCTCCATGAAGTGAAGACCAGGCTCTGCACTTTGCCATGCAGCAGTGCAAATAAGATCCCACAATTCTTTTGCTTTGACTGTTTTGTAGACCACTACTTTCTTTCCCAATTTCTTCCACTCATCTATTTCTCCATTCCATTTTGCGTCATAGTCTTTGTCAGCAATATCTGGATATACCAAATCCCAATCTTTATCAGCCTTTACTGCTTCCATGAATGCATCTGAGACACAGACAGACAAATTGGCGCCATTAATTTTAGATAAATCTTGTTTGACAGTAATAAATTCTTCAATATCCGGATGCCAATCCCAAAGCATTAGCATGGTTGCGCCCCTGCGACTTCCACCTTGCTGGACAATATCGTGCGTTGCAACTGAAAAAAGCTGTGCCCAATTGCTGCGCCCAATTGACTGGCCCTGAGGACGTGCCATTGACTTTCTTGACTCTGGCTCCTTTTGGACGAAGACTTGACAGATTGAGTCCTACGCCACCACTTCGTGCCTGAATTTCCACAAGTTGTCCCAAAGATTCCAGAATGCCACCCCGACTATCTTTTGGATCTGGAATAACAAAACAATTAAAGTAGGTGACTTGATAATCTGTCCCTGCTCCGGACATAATTCTGCCACCCGGGACAAATTTAAAGTCTGAGAGGACATTGTAGAATTCTTTTTCCCATTTCTTTCTGTCTTTTGCTTTTTCATTCTTAGCAATACCCCATGCTACCCGTTGCCATGTCTCTTCTGGCGTATGCTCTATAAGGTCTCCAGCTGGAGCCTTCAGAGCATATCTATCCAAAAAGACTTTTTCTCTCACTGTCCCAACAAAGTTAGGTTGTAATGTTTTTTTAGTAGTAGTTGTTTTATCCATAGTTATTTAATAAGTCTTTTTACTTCTTTTTCAAAATCTTCGACATCAACAAATCTTTTAAATACTGATGCAAAGCGAATGTATGCCACTTTGTCTAATTTCTTGAGTCTCTTTGCAACCAAGTCCCCTATTTCCTGACTCTTTACCTCCATGCTGCTTCGTGAACGCAATTCTCTTTCTATGTCTGAGACAATCTTCTCAACAGCTGAAAGAGATACTTTTGTCTTTTCGCAAGAGGTCAAAACCCCTTTTTTTAATTTATCTCTATCAAACATTTCCCTTCTGCCATCTTTTTTGATGACATACAGGTCAACATTTTCAATGCGCTCATAGGTTGTAAATCGCTTCCCGCATGTAAGACAAGACCGTCTTCTTCTAATTGTTTCTAATTCTTCCTTGTCTCTTGTCTCTACAACCTCTGTTGTGCTATTTCCGCAGTATGGACACTTCATAATTAATAGGATTTTAGGACTAAAGGACTTAAGTGATAAGTCTTTTCTCTCTACTTATCACTGTATTCTTATAGTCTTTAAGTCCTTGTGTGTATTGTACTACAATCACACATATAGTGTCAAAATTAATAGTAAAGCGCTAAATAGATGGTGTCAACTGGTAATAACTGTATCAAAAAGTGTCACGTGTCTTTTGCAGCCTCGAAATGGTTTTTAGCAAAACATTTTGCTCGTTGGTGAATAAAAAAATACGCCAGAAGGGCGCATTTAGACATCACTTACTTTCTTAATGATGCAACCTGTTTTTCAAATTCTTGCACTCTCTTCTCTTCGCTTTGCAAATTTGTCTGCAAACTGCCATTACTTTGACTTATCATTTTTGTAAGCAGTGACTCATAGGTAAATGCAGCGTCATGCATGCGTCGTAAAAGATCATTTGCATCTTCGCCTTGTTTGATTGCCTCTTGTGCTTTTCCTAGTCCTAAAGAAAAGTAATTATCCCCTTTTGAAATAGTAAGAGCGATGAGAGCCTCTTTGTTATGACGTTGAAGGAATAAAAAATATCCTGCATTCACTCTTTTATCTGCTTGGAGCAAGTCAAAATCCGCTTTTCTGAGTGGATCTGCGATAAAGAAAGACACAATTCTATCGCGAAGCGTTTTGAGTTGGTATAAAGGGTTGTCAGGAAGAATGCCTGGGTATGGAAGTGGATAGTCAATTTGTGGGGTGGGGGTGGGACTGAGAGCAGGTGTCATTGCGAGTGGTGCCTGTGCATAGACATAGTGGGTGGTAAGGACAAGAGCAAAAAGGATTGGAAGTACTAGTAAGAGTCTTTTCATAGAATGTAGATAGAATAGTAAAGTTTTTGTCTTTTTACAAGAGTCAAAATAATAGATCGTTAAATCTGTGCAACGAGCGGTGGCATATCAATATTCTCACTTATTGAACCAGTTAGTTCTTGATGAACGCTCACCACAAAACGTACTGTACTCCCAGAAGTCTCCCAACGAAAACTGTCTTTTACTTGCCCGTCTTCTCCTGTGTAATGAAATGGTTGAGTTCCACATGGTCTTTCTGCGACATTCTTCAAGCCTCCATCGACAAATTTAAATAATGCAATGTGATCTTTTGGATTGCTTGGACTTCCCAGATTGTACATAACAGCAAAAAGAGGATCTTGTTGATGATTTGTGGGATCCGGATACCATGTTGCATCAAAAACATTCGAAACTACAGGCATCATTGTTGCTCCACCATCAGTTGATACAAATAAATCTGTTAACCCATCTCTTGTTGCAAAAATTAATTGTGAGTGTCCATCATCAGATTTTTCAACTCTAGTAATGTTAAAATTCTTCGTAACCTCTGCTCTATTAAATATAGTATTTATTATTGGATTCCCACTTTCTGTTGTTTGGCCTGTTGCCTGACCATGCGAAGATTCAAGAGCATGAAATGCACTATTTCCAACTGCACCACCTGCAAATCCGCTAAGAGCCAGCGTGGTTGCAAGAGCTGCTTTTGCAGCTCCTCCTCGAGGACCACGATGTGTTTTAGATTTTCTTTTAGGTAACTTACTTACCTGAACGTCTGATATACCCTCTGAAGATTCAGTCATAAACAGAGTATACTATACTTTTAAAAAAATTGCAGACATCAATAACTGTAACCATAGCATCCATGAACCGTGAACCAATAACCATTCGCTACTTTTTATATCCTATTTTCTCGAGTGCAATAGCAAGGGTCTGGTCTTGATCATGAGAATAGGTATTTATGACAAGGTCATAATATTGAGGGTTCCAATAGACCCATGCATCGTCCCCTTCTGCATAAATTCTTCTCCATTTTTCAATATCATTCTTCTCCCTTGTGAGGACTTCTTCTTTTGCTTCATCGATACTCATTTGCTCCCTATTCACCAGTCTATCTATGCGTATTCCTGTCTGGTCATTCCCATTTTCATCTTCGCAGACTACCAAAATTTTAAAAATCCCCTCTATCCCCTGCGCATTAAAGCCTGCTAATTTTGTCTCAACGATTAATTCTTTTTGGGTATTCAAAATATTTTTTAAAGACTCATCAAATGCCTGATCTTCTTCATCTGGTCTCCTGTCCGTATCTTTTGGGTCAAGTCCTAATTTATTTCTCACTGCTTCCCAAAAAATTTCTCCACCTTCCAAATGCCGCCAGCCAAGTGTTGTAGAAAGTCTATGCGCCAAGGTTGTTGAGCCAGAAGCAATGCGTCCAGAGACAGTAATTAAGCGTATATTATCCATAAATTCTAATATCTAATTCCTAATATCTAAATAAATTCCAAATTCTAAATCTCAATGTTCCAAACTTTTTTGGATTTGGTATTTTGACATTCGATATTATTTAGAATTTAGGATTTCGTGCTTAGAATTTCCAATTAGGATTGCCTCCTCTACGAGTCGGCAACTGTATCCCCATTCATTGTCATACCACGCAATAACTTTTACCATATTCCCTCCAACAACTTGGGTCAGTGATAAGTCTACAATCGCAGAATGACTGTCCCCCACAATATCACTAGAAACAATCGGGTCTGTTGTTGTTGTAAGAATTTCTTTGTACTGCGTGCTTTCTGCAGCTTTTTTGAGTACAGTATTTACCTCTCCCACACTGGTTTCTTTCTTCAGGATAAAAGTAAAATCAGACAAGGAGCCAACTGGCACTGGCACGCGAATGGCAAGGCCGCTAAATTTATCGGCAAGGCTTGGCAACGCTTTTGCAGCAGCACTCGTAGCGCCTGTTGAGGTCGGCACTATATTTGCTGCAGCAGCTCTTGCACGTCTATAATCTTTGTGTCCCCCATCTTGTAATTTCTGGTCTGATGTATAGGCATGAATTGTTGTCATCATTGCTTTTTCTATCCCAAAAGCATCTTCCATAACCTTTGCAACTGGTGTAATACAATTAGTGGTACAAGACGCATTGCTTACAATCTGCTCTCCTTTATAATCTTTTTCATTTACTGAAATAACATACGTATCTGTCGCATCTTTTGCGGGGCTTGACATGATAACAGCTTTTGCACCAGCAGCAATATGTGCTTGAGATTTCTCCTCTGTAAGCATGTGTCCTGTACATTCGAGCACAACATCCACTCCCAGCTCTTTCCAGGGAAGCATCATCGTATCTTTTTGAGAATAGACAGGGATAGCTTTCCCATCAACAAGAAGATTGCCTAATTTGTCATTGCGAGAAGCCGCAGGCGACGTGGCAATCTCAGAACTAGATTGCTTCGCTTCGCTCGCAATGACGGGCTTAACAGTAATTTCATTCTGGAGCGTTCCATAATTGGTATCGTATTTAAGAAGATACCCCCACCCTTGTAAATCTGTTGAAGTACCAGCATTAATTGCGACAACTTCTATGTCCTTTGAGAATTTCTGGAGAATCACTCGATGCGCTACTCGTCCAATTCTTCCATAGCCATTTATCGCAACCTTTACCATGCAGTTAGTATAGTAAAAAAAATCTTAATCAACAAGAAGCATCTCAATCAGTAAATTCCTGGACAAACATTTGGCCATAGATCCCAGCGTCTATCACCCCTATCCCCACTCTTTTAAAATTAGGAGATAAAATATTTTCTCTATGTCCGGGAGATTGCATAAGTCCTTGCATGGCAAGTTGCACATTGGGAGAAAATGCTAAATTCTCTCCAGCGAATTGATACGTAATATCTCTTTGTGCCATCCTATCAAAAGGACTCAGTCCTTCCGGGGTATAGTGGGAAAAATACCCTCCCGTTAGCATGTCTTGCCCATGGTCTCGTGCTAACGTTTGCAGCTTGTTATCCGTCACTAATGGCCCAAACCCTCGTGATGTCCGCTCTGTATTCACATCTATCAACATTTCATTTTCTGCAACCGGGTCTGCTTTCCCTTGTGAATAAGTAAAACCAAGTTGCACCAGGGAATTACTTTGTGGCTCAACTGTTAAAAAGTTAAGTGTCTCTGTTGCTGCGCCACCAAAAACATCGGAAATATTTTTTTCAAATGATTGTGACCGTGCTACCAAAACACTTCCCATTTTTGATGTAGCAATTGTCTGTTTTAAAAAGGTGCTTACCGGTAAGGCAGTAATGACAGTGAGTAAAAACATCACCAAAACTGCCCCACTTGCGAGTCCTGGAATAATACCTACTATTTTATTCATCTTTTCAAATTTAGGCTCTTTTAAGAGCTCTAACTGATACACCCATTTCACGACATATCGAGAAAGAAATTGGAAAATAATTTCAGCAAGAAAAGCAATAAGAAAAAAGCCAATCGCGTTGGCAATGCCTTTTGGCAGATGAAAAAGCGCAATAAGTAACGACCCACCAACTCCATAAAAATGAAGACCAATACCAAAAGATATAACGAATTTAAAAAGCTCGAAGACTGCAAGTACCCCACCGAGTCCATATCCTTCGACAGCGTAGAAAATAAGGATTGCAGCAATAAGTGCATCCAGAAAATTGTAACCAGTAAATAACTCTACCATCTCTTTTTGCTTGCCTCTACAAGTAAGACCATGATATCATTACAGAAGTGAAAAAAGCAAAAATTGTATTCAAGATTCCCAAGATTACTTTTCACTGGAGACATTGGACATTTATTATTCCCCTTCTTATTCTTTGTGGATTATTTTACTATTTCATTCTTCGCGATCTCCCTTCCCCAGTCAAGCTCGCAAGTAGCAGCATTCCGCAATCCACACAAATTTTTGATAGAAATGGCATTCTTCTGTACACTATTTATGGCCAAAAAAATCAGACATTTCTTCCCCTTTCCAAAATTCCAAAAATTTCTCAAGAAGCAAGCATTGCCATTGAAGATAAAGATTTTTATCACCATGGTCCTATCGATATCAGAGGCATTGCACGGGCGTTGTATGTCAACTTCTTCCACAAGTCAGTCCAACAAGGTGGCTCAACCATTACCCAACAGCTGGTAAAAAATAGTCTTCTCACGCAGGATAGGACAGTGGTTAGAAAAATTAAAGAAATTATTCTTTCATTCGCAACTGAGTTGGTCTATTCCAAAAATCAAATCCTTGAATTATATCTCAATCAAATTCCCTATGGCGGTACCTCCTACGGCATAGAAGCGGCTTCAGAAGCATATTTTGGCAAGCATGCAAAAGATTTGGACCTTGCAGAAGCAGCCCTTCTTGCTGGTCTTCCTGAAGCACCAAGCACCTACTCCCCCCTTGGCTCTCATCCCGAACTTGCCAAACAAAGACAACTTGATGTCTTAGCAGCAATGCAGGAGCAAGGCTATATCTCAAAAGTCCAACAACAAAAAGCAGCAAAAGAAGTGCTCAATTATTCAAAAGTGACCAATGGCATAAAAGCGCCACATTTTGTTTTGTATGTCAAAGACTTGCTCACCCAAAAATATGGCGAGCAAGTTGTTGAGCAAGGAGGACTTAAAGTCACAACGAGTCTTGACTTACGCATTCAGGACCTGACACAACAAGCGGTAGCAGATGAAGTCAATAAAATAAAATATTACCATGTCACCAATGGTGCAGCTGTTGTAACCAATCCTGCAACAGGAGAAATCTTGGCAATGGTAGGCAGTCGAGACTATTTTGACACAGAAATCGATGGCAATGTAAATGTCGCAATTGCCCACAGACAACCAGGCTCATCAATTAAGCCAATTAATTATGCAGATGGCATTATTCATGGTTATACTGCTGCAACGCCTTTTATTGATGGCCCTGTCTGCTTCCCAAATCCTGGACATGCTCCCTATTGTCCGGTAAATTATGATGGAAAATTCCATGGGTTAGTCCAAATGCGATTTGCATTGGGAAATTCTTTTAATATTCCTGCTGTCAAAATGCTCAAAGCAAATGGCGTTGATAGCATGATTCAACTTGCCAACCAAATGGGAATAAGTACCTTTAACAATGCGGTAGATTACGGACTCTCACTTACTTTGGGAGGCGGCGAAGTCACGATGACAGATATGGCAACTGCCTATGGTACGTTTGCAAATGGTGGGTATCGTATTGATTTACATCCACTTTTGCAAGTTACAGATAGCAAAGGACGAGTCTTAGAGTCATATACGCCTCCTAACAATCCTATCTTTGGAAAGAAAGTGTTGCCAGATGGAGTCTCTTATATTATTTCTGATATTCTCTCAGACAATGGCGCACGACTTCAGGAATTTGGCGGCTCTTCAGCTTTGTATATCCCTGGACAAGTCGTACCGGTAAAAACCGGAACCACCAATGATTTTCGTGACAACTGGACTATTGGCTATACACCAAAATATGTTGTCGCAACATGGGTAGGCAACAATGACAACACGCCAATGGGTGGCATTGCATCGGGCATTACAGGAGCAGCTCCTATCTGGCATGACGTTATGGTGCAATTATTAAAAGACAATCCAGCAGGACCTTTGACCCGTCCCAGTAATGTGGTAAGTAAAGCAGTCTGCTCAACAACAGGAGAATTAGCTCAAAATCCCCCAACCTGTCCAACGCGATTTGAATATTTCATTCAAGGGACTGAAATTAAGCAAGCAAAAGCGGTACAAGAGACTGTCTGGGTAGATAAAAGTACGCAGCAACTTGCAGCAGCGGGACAGACTGCAAATATCGAGGCCAAACCTGAGACAACAATTATAGATCCAAATGGAGATAAATTCTGTCTCACCTGCCCTGCCCCAAGTCCCACCCCAAGTCCTACACCGTAGGACAACTTCCAAATTTCCAAGAAACAAGATACAAATAGGCAACGATTGAGATTTTTATTGAGGATTTATTTGTTTCTTGTGAGTTGTATCTTGAAATTTATACCAACAAGTACACTTGTTGGTATTGATATAGTACGTCCTCTTTCCAACATATTTTTTTAATGAAATAATCAAAAAAATCGTGCCAAGACGAAAAAGAATTGCTTATTCATTTATCTTAGAATTCTTCTTTATTGTTGGCGATGTCACTTTTAAAATAGGAGGATTTGTTTTAAAAGTTATTTTACACTTTCGCCGAAGATTTGTTCGTCGAAAAAGCCATACCATCTTTTCTCCTTTTTCTTTCCGTAGCAAGCTTAAATATTTTGCCATTGGCACTATCTTTTCTTTTTTCTTTTTATTTCTCCCGCTTACTGTTGTAGTTGCTATCCAGACACTTCCCAACCCAAGTGCCTTAGGCCTAGAGCAATTTCCCCAAACAACAAAAATTTTTGATAGGCATGGCACACTTCTCTACCAGATTTATGCAACGCAAAATCGCACCATTGTCCCTTTGTCTGATATCCCACAAGATCTCCAGTACGCTACAATTGCCATTGAAGATAAGAATTTTTACAAAAATCCTGGCTTTGATATTGCGGCAATTATTCGAGCAACAATTTCTGATATACAAGGTCACCATGTCCAAGGCGCATCCACCATTACCCAACAACTTATCAAATCATCTCTTCTCTCCTCTGAAATATCCTTCAAAAGAAAAGTAGAAGAAGTATTTCTTTCTTTCTGGGCTGAGAAATTATTTTCCAAGTCCCAAATTCTCCAAATGTATTTCAATCAGGTCCCCTACGGCGGCACTGCCTGGGGAGTGGAAGCTGCCTCTGAGACGTATTTTGGACAACATGTCAAAGACCTGGACTTAGCAGAAAGTGCTTTTTTAGCAGGACTTCCCCAGGCTCCAACAAGTTATTCTCCATTTTCGTCCACAGGGCGATGGACCTCTGGTCCAGGAACACCTAGTCCTCTTTGGAAACAGCGTCAGCTTGATGTACTAGAAAGGATGAAAGAGCTTAACTACATAACTCCAACGCAGGAAAAAGAAGCAACAAGTGAAACGCTTTCTTTTATCTCTCCGCAGGTGCCACTCAAAGCGCCTCATTTCGTGATGTATGTCAAAGATTTACTTGAGAAAAGATACGGCATAGGCCTTGTGGAAAAAGGGGGTCTTTCAGTCTTCACAACGCTTGATATCCCAATTCAGGACATGGCACAACAGACAGTTGCTGACGAAGTCGATAAAGATGCTTATTTGCAACTTTCCAATGGCGCAGTGCTTGTCACAAGTCCCAACACTGGCGATATTTTGGCAATGGTTGGCAGTAAAAATTATTTTGATTCAGATATTGATGGCAATGTGAATTTGACAACTTCTCTTCGCCAACCAGGCTCATCAATAAAAGTCGTCACCTATGCTTCTGCAATGAGTCATGGATTTACCGCCGCGACGATTTTAGATGACTCACCAGTTGTGTATAGAAATGATTGGGAGACCTATGCTCCTGTGAATTATGACGGCAGATTTCATGGAAGAGTGTCACTTCGCATTGCACTAGCTAATTCTTTTAATATCCCAGCTGTTAAGACACTTAATAGCATTAGTATTCCAGCTTTTGTCGATTTGGGAAAGCAGATGGGGTTGTCTCACTTACAAGATGCCTCGCACTATGGCTTGTCTGCAACACTTGGCGCGGTTGATGCCACTATGCTCGATATGGCAACCCTTTATGGCACACTTGCACATGGTGGACAAAAAGTAGATCTTAATCCAATTCTCAAAATTACCGATAGCAAAGGCGATGTTTTAGAACAAAAAGGGAATGTTCAACCTATTCGTGTTTTGGATCCTGGTATCCCTTTTATTTTGTCAGATATTCTCTCTGATAACGCTGCAAGAAGTATGGAATTTGGAAGTAATTCCCCGCTTTTTATCCCTGGACACACTATTGCAGTCAAAACAGGTACTTCTGATAATAAAAGAGACAATTGGACCTTTGGATTTACTCCAGTTTTACCGGGAAACAAACAATACTTAGTCAGTGTCTGGGTGGGAAATAATGATAATTC
>WNFM01191450.1_pt1 | contig 62475 bp, 77 predicted proteins | sample 5400271 | NCBI WGS metagenome assembly WNFM01 (sample SAMN13153352, study PRJNA577476) | soil metagenome | isolation source: 60 cm saprolite on Douglas fir-dominated hillslope | place: USA:California | collected 2013-09-17
GGTGACGCTGATCACCCCCATCGCGATGGAGCAGGGCCTTCGCTTTGCCATCCGCGAGGGCGGCAAGACCGTGGGCGCCGGCGTCGTGGCAAAAATCCTCGAATAGCCCATTAGGTAAACGGCATAAAAGCAGAGCAAGGAAAATGCAAAGCCAAAGAATCCGTATCCGCCTCAAGGCGTTCGACTACCGCCTGATCGACCAGTCGGCGCTCGAGATCGTGGATACCGCGAAGCGCACCGGTGCCGTGGTGCGGGGGCCGGTGCCCCTGCCGACGCGCAAGCAGCGCTTCGACCTGCTGCGCTCGCCGCACATCGACAAGACATCGCGCGACCAGCTCGAGATCCGCACGCATATGCGGCTGATGGACATCATCGACCCGACGGACAAGACCGTCGACGCACTCATGAAGCTGGATTTGCCGGCTGGCGTCGACGTAGAGATCAAGGTTCAGTAACCGAAGCACGAGAGAAGTGCCGGCCAATTGAAGCCGGCGCCCGGAAGAGCAGCTCCGGGTAAACCAAAAGAGGCAGGTATGACGATAGGACTGGTCGGCCGCAAGGTCGGCATGACGCGCATCTTCACCGACGACGGCGGCACGCTGCCGGTGACGGTGCTCGACGTGTCCGAAAACCGGGTCACGCAGATCAAGACCGCCGAGAAGGACGGCTACGCCGCCGTGCAGGTCGCGTTCGGCAAACGCCGCGCCAGCCGCGTGAAAAAGCCGATCGCCGGCCATCTCGCCAAGGCGGCGGTGGAAGCCGGCCATATGCTGAAGGAATTCCGCGCCAGGACCGAGGATCTCGCCAAGCTGAAGGTCGGCGAGAAGATCGGCGTCGAGCTGTTCAAGGTCGGGCAGAAGGTGGACGTGCAGGGCATCACGATCGGCAAGGGCTTCGCCGGCGCGATCAAGCGCCACCATTTCTCCTCGAACCGCGCCTCGCACGGCAATTCGATCTCGCACAACAAGCCCGGCTCGACCGGCCAGAACCAGTCTCCGGGGCGCGTGTTCCCTGGCAAGCGCATGCCGGGACACCTTGGCGACAAGCGCCGCACCATCCTCAATCTCGAGGTCGTGCGGGTCGACGCGGAGCGCCAGCTGCTGCTCGTCAAAGGCTCGGTGCCAGGCTCGAGCGGTCGCGACGTGATCGTGCGACCCGCGATCAAGATCACCAAGCCGGCCGGCCCGAGTGGCAAGCCGCAACAGCAGGCGCCGAAAGCCGAGCCGAAGGCCGCGAAGCCCGAAGCCGCCGCCAAGCCCGCGGCCCAGGCTGGAAAGCCCGCGGCTCAGCCCGCGGCAAAGCCCGCCCAGCCTCCGGCGAAGAGCTGAGGCGCGCCATGGAGCTCAAAATGATCAACGACAAGGGCGCCGCCGGCACGTTCAACGCGCCCGACGCGCTGTTCGCGCGCGATTTCAACGAGGCGCTGGTGCATCAGGTGGTCGTCGCCTTCCAGGCCAATGCGCGCATCGGCTCGCGCGCCCAGAAGGACCGCGGCGCGGTCAGGCACTCGACCAAGAAGCCGTGGCGCCAGAAGGGCACCGGACGCGCGCGTGCCGGCATGACCTCGAGTCCGCTGTGGCGCGGCGGCGGCAAGATCTTCCCCAATTCCCCGGACGAGAACTTCTCGCACAAGGTGAACCGCAAGATGTACCGCGCCGGGATGGCGTCGATCCTTTCACAGCTCGCGCGCGAGGACCGGATCCGCGTGGTCGATGCGTTCACGGTCGATCAGCCCAAGACCAGGCTGCTCGCGCAGAAGGTCAAATCGATGGGCTTCGACGGCGTGCTGGTCATCACCGACGCCGCGGACCAGAACCTGCTGCTTTCGGCGCGCAACCTCGCCAATGTCGAGATCATGGACGCACGGCATGCGAACCCGGTGTCGCTGGTGCGCTATCCGACCATTCTGGTCACCAAGGCGGCGGTAGCGAAGCTGGAGGAGCTCCTCAAGTGACTGCCGTGAAGAAATACAACAACGCGCAGCTCATGAACGTCGTGCTCGCGCCGGTCGTGTCCGAAAAGAGCACCTTCGTCGCCGACAAGAACCGGCAATACGTGTTCCGCGTCGCCGACCACGCCACCAAGCCCGAGATCAAGGCGGCGGTAGAGCTGATGTTCAAGATCAAGGTCGACTCGGTGACGGTGTCCAACGTCAAGGGCAAGAAGCGCCGCTTCGGCCGCATCGAGGGCCGCCGGCGCAACTGGAAAAAGGCCTATGTGCGCCTGGCCGCGGGCCAGGAAATCAATTTCGCGGCGACGGAATAAGGGAGACGACTCGCGATGCCATTAATCAAAGTCAAGCCCACGTCGCCAGGCAGGCGCGCGCTCGTGAAGGTGGTCACGCCCGAGCTGCACAAAGGCGAGCCGCACTGGCCGCTTCTTTCCCACCAGTCGAAGACGAACGGCCGCAACAACTATGGCCGCATCACCATGCGGCACAAAGGCGGCGGCCACAAGCAGCAGTACCGCTCGGTCGATTTCCGCCGCAACAAGGACGGCATCAACGCGCTCGTCGAGCGGCTGGAGTACGACCCGAACCGCAGCGCGCACCTCGCGCTGCTGCTCTACGCCGATGGCGAGCGCCGCTACGTGATCGCGCCCAAGGGAGTCCCGGTCGGCACGCAGCTGATGTCGGGCTCCGAGGCGCCGATCAAGTCGGGCAACACGCTGCCGCTCAGGAACATCCCGGTCGGCACGATCGTGCATTGCGTCGAGATGCTGCCGGGCAAGGGCGCGCAGATCGCGCGCTCGGCGGGCGCGGGCGTGCAGGTGCTGGCGCGCGAGGGCTCCTACGCGCAGTTGCGCTTGCGCTCCGGCGAGATCCGCAAAGTGCACATCGACTGCCGCGCGACGATTGGCGAGACCGGCAACGCCGAGCACAATCTGGAGTCCATCGGCAAGGCCGGACGCAGGCGCTGGCGGGGCATTCGACCCACCGTGCGCGGTGTGGCGATGAATCCGATCGACCATCCTCACGGCGGCGGCGAAGGCCGCACCGCGGCGGCGCAGCCGCCCGTTTCACCGTGGGGCGTACAGTCGAAGGGCTACAAGACCCGGCGCAACAAGCGGACGCAAGTGATGATCGTCCGCGACCGGCGGACGAAATAGGGAAGGCTAGGCCATGTCACGCTCAATCAAGAAAGGTCCGTTCGTGGACCATCACCTGATGGCCAAGGTCGACAAGGCGCGCAACACCAGCGACAAGCGCCCGATCAAGACTTGGTCGCGCCGCTCGACGATCGTGCCGGATTTCATCGGCCTGACGATCGCCGTGCACAACGGCAAGCAACACATACCGGTGTACATCACCGAGAACATGGTCGGGCACAAGCTCGGCGAGTTCGCGATGACGCGCATCTTCAAGAGCCACTCGGCGGTCGGCAAGCGCACCGAGGAGGCGGTCGGCAGCGAGCGCCGCGGGCCTCCGGGCGCACCCGGGGCGGCGGCCCCCGCGGCGGCGGCCCCTGCGCCGGCCGCGGCGGCAGCCCCCGCGCCCGCGGCGAAGAAGTAAGGAGCGAGACGAATGGAAACGCGAGCGATTCTGCGCGGCGCACGGCTCTCGGCCCAGAAAGGCCGGCTGGTGGCCGATCTGATCCGCGGCAAGCGCGTGGACCAGGCCATCAACATTCTCGCCTACACGCCGAAGAAAGGCGCGGCCATCCTGCGCAAGCTGCTCGAGTCCGCGATCGCGAACGCCGAGCACAACGACGGCGCCGACGTCGACGCGCTCAAGGTCAAAATCATTCACGTCGAACGCGGCATGTTCATGAAGCGGTTTCAGGCGCGCGCCAAGGGTCGCGGCAACCGCGTCACCAAGCAGACCTGCCACATCTTCATCACCGTCGGCGACTAAAAGGCTACACATGGGTCAAAAGATCAATCCGATCGGCTTCAGGCTCGCGGTCAACCGCAACTGGAGCTCCAAGTGGTACGCGAACAGCCGCAACTTCGCGCCGATGCTCGCCGAGGACATCAAGGTGCGCGACTTTCTGAAGAAGAAGCTCGCGCACGCCTCGGTCGGCCGAGTGCTGATCGAGCGGCCGGCGAAGGACGCGCGCATTACCATCTTCTCGGCGCGGCCCGGCGTGGTCATCGGCAAGAAGGGCGAGGAGATCGAGGCGCTCAAGGCCGAGTTGCGCCGCATCATGGGCGTGCAGCAGGTGCACGTGAACATCGAGGAGATCCGCAAGCCCGAGATCGACGCGCAACTCATCGCCGACTCGATTGCACAGCAGCTCGAGAAGCGCATCATGTTCCGCCGTGCGATGAAGCGCGCGATGCAGAACGCCATGCGCCTGGGCGCGCAGGGCATCAAGATCATGAGCTCCGGCCGCCTGAACGGCATCGAGATCGCGCGCACCGAGTGGTACCGCGAGGGCCGCGTGCCGCTGCATACCTTGCGCGCGGATATCGACTATGGCCTGGGCGAGGCGAAGACCAGCTACGGCGTGATCGGCATCAAGGTCTGGGTCTACAAGGGCGAAGTGTTGCCCAAGGCCGAGGCGGCGGCGGCCGCGCTGCTCGGCACCATCGCCGCGCCAATGCCGCAGCCGGAAGCCCCGGCGGAGCCCAAGCGCGCCAAGAAGCCGGCGCCCAAGGCCGGCGCGAAGCGCGGCCCGGCCAGGCCCAGGGCCGACGCCAGGCCGAAGAAAGAAGGGCCGGCTCCCAAGACGACCGTGAAGAAGGCGAAAAAGATCGTGAGAGACGATGCTCACAAGCCGGAAGGGAAAAAGGAATAGCCGATGCTGCAGCCCGCACGAACCAAATACCGCAAGCAACAGAAGGGGCGCAACACCGGCGTCGCGACCCGCGGCGCCAAGGTCTCCTTCGGCGAGTACGGCCTGAAGGCGACTACCCGCGGCCGGCTGTCGGCGAGGCAGCTGGAAGCTGCCGGCCGGGCGATGTCGCGCCATATCAAGCGCGGCGGTCGCATCTGGATCCGCGTGTTCCCGGACAAGCCGATCTCGCAGAAGCCCGCCGAGGTGCGCATGGGCAACGGCAAGGGCAACCCCGAGTACTTCGTCTGCGAGATCCAGCCGGGCAAGATCATCTACGAGATGGACGGCGTCACTCCGGAGCTCGCCAAGGAGGCGTTTGCGCTCGCTTCGGCGAAGCTGCCGTTCCGCACCATCGTCGTTCAGCGCACGCTGGGCGGGTAAGGGAAAGACGCACATGAAATCCGGCGAACTCCGCGGCAAGAGCGGCGACGAGCTGCAAAAGGAGCTGGAAGGGCTGCTCAGGGCGCAGTTCGGCCTGCGCATGCAGCTCGCCACGCAGCAGCTCGGCAACACCAGCCAGTTGAAGAAGGTGAAGCGCGACATCGCGCGCGTGCGCACCATCATGAAAGAGAAGGCGGCAAAGTGACCACAGCTACGGAACAGCAGGCGACGGAACGGCCCAAGGCGCCAGGCAAGAATCAGCGCACGCTGGTCGGGCGCGTGACCAGCAACAAGATGCAAAAAACCGTGGTAGTGCGCGTCGAGCGCCGGGTGCGGGACCCGTTCATGGGCAAGACCGTCACCCGCTCGCGCAAGTACCACGCCCATGTTGAAACCGGCCAGTTCGGCGAAGGAGACCTGGTCGAAATCGCCGAGTGCCGGCCGATGTCGAAAACGAAGTCGTGGCGCGTCACGCGCTTAGTGGAGAAATCGAAGGCGGTTTGATATAGAATCGCGCCTTCCTTGCCCCGGACGGGGTCCAAAACTGCGCCGCTTGCAGCGCAAGTTGGACGGAGAAAAGAGCAAATGATTCAAATGCAGTCCATATTGGACGTCGCCGACAACACCGGCGCGCGGGCCGTCATGTGCATCAAGGTCCTGGGCGGCTCGAAGCGCCGCTACGCCTCGATCGGCGACCTGATCAAGGTGAGCGTCAAGGACGCCGCGCCGCGCGGGCGGGTCAAGAAGGGCGAGATCTACGATGCCGTTGTGGTGCGCACCCGGAAGGGCGTGCGCCGCTCCGACGGCTCGCTGATCCGCTTCGACCGCAATGCCGCGGTCCTGCTGACGCCGAAGATGGAGCCGATCGGCACTCGGATTTTCGGGCCGGTCACCCGCGAGCTGCGGACCGAGCGATTCATGAAAATCGTATCGCTGGCGCCCGAGGTTCTCTAATGCAACGCATCAAGAAGGGCGATGAAGTCGTGGTGCTCACCGGGCGCGACAAGGGCAAGCGCGGCACGGTGCTGCGCAGGGTCGACGCGCAGCATGTCGTCGTCGAGGGCGTCAACCGGGTGAAGAAGCATCAGCGCCCCAACCCGATGAAGGGTGTCACCGGCGGCATCGTCGATCTCGACAAGCCGATCCATGTCTCCAATGTCGCGCTGTTCAATCCCGCGACCAAGAAAGCCGACCGGGCGGGCATCAAGGCGCTCGACGACGGGCGCCGCGTGCGCGTGTTCAAGGCCAACGGCGAACAAGTGGATGTTTGATCATGACTAAAGACAAACAGAAAGACGACAAGTCGCACAGGCAGGAAGCAAGGCCCAAGCAGGAGCACAAGGAGGCCCAGCAGCAGAAAGCCCCCAAGAAGGAAGGTGCCGCGAAAAAGGACAAGGCGATTGCCGCGGCGCCGCTCGCCCAGGGCCCGCAGCAGCCCGCGCCGCCGGCGCGACTCGCCATCTATTACCGCGAGAAGGTGGTACCCGATCTGATGCAGAAGTTCGGCTACAAGACCGTGATGCAGGTACCGCGCATCCGCAAGATCACCGTCAACATGGGCGTCGGCGAGACCACCACCGACAAGAAGGTGCTCGACAGCGCGGTCGCCGACATGACCAGGATCGCCGGCCAGAAGCCGGTGGTCACCTTGGCGCGTCGCTCGATCGCCAACTTCAAGGTGCGCGCGGGCTTTCCCGTCGGCTGCATGGTGACCCTGCGCGGGGCGCGCATGTACGAATTCTTCGACCGCCTGGTGAACATCGCGATGCCCCGCATCCGCGATTTCCGCGGCGTGTCCAACCGCGCCTTCGACGGCCGGGGCAACTACAGCCTCGGCTTCAAGGAGCAGATCATCTTCCCGGAGATCGAGTACGACAAGATCGACATGCTCCGGGGCATGAACATCGCTATCACCACCTCGGCGAAGACCGACGACGAGGCGCGCGCGCTGCTGACCGCGTTCCGCTTCCCCTTCAAGCACTGAAAGAGACCCGAATGGCCAAGCTCGCAGTAGTGCTCCGCGACAAGAAGCGCCGCAAAACCGTCGAGAAATTCAAGGCGAGGCGCGCGCAGCTTCTCGAGGTGATCTACGATTCCCGCGCCACCGATGAAGCCAAGGACGCAGCGCGCGAAAAACTGCAGAAGCTGCCGCGCGACGCCTCGCCGGTGCGGCTGCGCAACCGCTGCGCGCTGACCGGACGGCCGAGAGGGGTCTATCGCAAGTTCGGCCTGGGCCGCAACAAGCTGCGTGACCTCGCGCTCAAGGGCGAAGTGCCCGGCGTCATCAAGGCGAGCTGGTAAGGGGGCGCTATGAGCATGAGCGACCCCATCGCGGACATGCTGATCCGCATCCGCAACGCCCAGATGGTCGGGCATGTGGAGGTCTCGATGCCAGCGTCCAAGCTCAAGGCGTCGATCGCCAAGGTGCTGAAGGACGAGGGCTATATCGAGGATTTCGTGCTGCGCGACGACGGCGTCAAGAAGGAGCTGCGCATCGGCCTCAAGTACTACGCCGGCAAGCCGGTGATCGAGCGCCTCGAGCGCGTCTCGAAGCCGGGGCTGCGCGTCTACAAGGGGCGCGACGACATTCCGCGGGTGATGAACGGCCTGGGCGTGGCGATCCTGTCCACCTCGCGCGGCGTGATGACCGACCGCAAAGCCCGCGCCGACGGCGTCGGCGGCGAAGTGCTCTGCATCGTGGCCTGAGGGGAAGAGCCCATGTCCCGGATCGCCAAATTTCCGATCGCGCTGCCCAAGGGCGTCGAAGTGAGCATCGCCTCGGGGCAGATCTCCGTGAAAGGCCCGCTCGGCACGATCGCGCGCGCCGCCGACCCGAACGTCGACGTGGCCAAGGACGGCGACAGGGTCGTGTGCAAGGCGCTCGGCAACTCGAATCACGCCAACGCCATGTCGGGAACGATGCGCGCTCTCGTGGCCAACATGGTCGCCGGCGTGACCAAGGGCTTCGAGAAGAAGCTCGCTCTGGTGGGCGTCGGCTACCGCGCGCAGGCGCAGGGCGACAAGCTCAACCTGACGCTCGGTTTCTCGCATCCGGTGGTGCACCAGATGCCGAAAGGCGTGAAGGTCGCGACGCCCACGCAGACCGAGATCGTGATCACCGGGGTCGACAAGCAGCTCGTCGGCCAGGTGGCCGCGGAAGTGCGCGCCCACCGCTCGCCCGAGCCGTACAAGGGCAAGGGCGTGCGCTACAGCAACGAGGTCATCGTGTTGAAAGAGACGAAGAAGAAATAACGGCCATGAGCGACAAGAACATTGCGCGGCTGCGCCGCGCGCGGCAGACCAGGCTCAAGATCCGCGAGGTCGGAGCGGTGCGTCTCACGGTGCATCGCACCAACACGCACATCTACGCTCAGCTCACGTCGCCGGCGGGGGACAAGGTCCTCGCCAGCGCTTCCACGCTGGAGAAGGAAGTGCGCACGCAGCTGAAGAACGGCGGCAACCGCAAGGCCGCCGAGCTCATCGGCCAGCGCATCGCGCAAAAGGCGAAGGAAAAGGGCATCGAAAGTGTGGCTTTCGACCGCTCCGGATACAAGTATCACGGGCGAGTGAAGGCGCTCGCCGAGGCCGCGCGAGCTGGCGGACTGAAGTTCTAAGGAAAACATATGGCAAAGATCCAGCCGAGGATGCAGCAGTCCGAAGAGCGCGGCGACGGCCTGCGCGAGAAGATGATCGCCGTGAACCGCGTCACCAAGGTCGTCAAGGGCGGCCGAGTACTGGGCTTCGCCGCGCTCACGGTGGTCGGCGACGGCGACGGCGGCATCGGCATGGGCAAGGGCAAGGCGCGCGAGGTGCCGGTGGCGGTGCAGAAGGCGATGGAGGAGGCGCGCAGGAAGCTCTTCAAGGTGAAACTCAAGAACGGCACCCTGCACCACACGGTGACCGGGCGTTGGGGCGCAGCCCGGGTCCTGATGCAGCCGGCGCACGAAGGTACCGGCATCATCGCCGGCGGGCCGATGCGCGCGGTGTTCGAAGTGATGGGGATCACCAACGTGCTCGCCAAGTGCTTCGGCTCCACCAATCCCTACAACGTGGTGCGGGCGACGCTGAACGGCCTGCAGGCGATGAGCACGCCGTCGGAAATCGCCGCGCGGCGCGGCAAGACGGTCGAGGAAATCACCGGATGAAGAAGATCAAGGTTCGGCTGCTGAAGGGCCTCACCGGCTGCAAGCAAAGCCACCGCGATACGGTGCGCGGACTGGGTCTGAAGAAGATCAACAGCGTCTCGGAGCTGGTCGACACTCCCGCGGTGCGCGGCATGATCAACAAGGTCAATTACCTGGTCCGGATCGAGTCCTAGGTTAACGGCCCAAATTCCAAGGCTTAACTACTTGCTATGAAACTCAACACTCTGAAACCGGCGCCGGGCTCCAAGAGCGACCGGCACCGCGTCGGCCGCGGCGTCGGCTCGGGCTGGGGCAAGACCGCCGGCCGCGGCCACAAGGGCCAGCGGGCGCGCTCGGGCGGCTACCACAAGGTCGGCTTCGAGGGCGGGCAGATGCCGCTGCATCGGCGCCTGCCGAAACGCGGCTTCACCCCGCTTACGCGCGACGACATCGCCGAAGTGCGCACCAGCGAGCTTGAGCTGATGCAGGCCACCGACATCGATCTCGCCGCGCTGAAGGCGGAAAAGATCGTGCCGCACGGCGCGCTTGCGGCCAAGGTGATCCTCTCCGGCAAGCTCTCGCGCAAGATCACGCTGAAGGAAGTGAAAGCTTCGAAGGGCGCGCGCTCGATGATCGAGGCGGCCGGCGGCAAGGTGGAATACACCGAAAAGCCTGCGCCGGTGAAGAAGGAAAAGAAGAAGAAGGAGAAAAAACCGGAGCAGGCCGAAGAAGCACCGAAAGCCGAGGCGTCTAAGAGCTAATGGCGACGGCGCTTCCCAACGTCGGCAAGGGCTCGAAGTACGGAGATCTCAAGCGGCGCCTGCTGTTCCTGCTGGGCGCGCTCGTGGTGTTCCGCGTCGGCGCCCACATTCCGGTGCCGGGCATCGATCCGAACGTGCTGGCGGATCTGTTCTCGGGCCAGCAGGGCGGCATCCTGGGCATGTTCAACATGTTCTCAGGCGGCGCGCTGCGGCGCTTCACCATCTTCGCGCTGGGCATCATGCCGTACATCTCGGCGTCGATCATCATGCAGCTCATGAGCGCGGTGAGCCCGCAGCTCGACGCGCTGCGCAAGGAAGGCGAATCGGGGCGGCGCAAGATCACGCAGTACACCCGCTACGGCACGGTGTTCCTGGCGCTTTTCCAGGCGACCGGCATCTCGATCGCGCTCGAATCGCAGCCCGGCCTCGTGCTGGAGCCGGGCCTCATGTTCCGCATCACCACGGTGACCACCCTCGTCACGGGCACCATGTTCCTGATGTGGCTCGGCGAGCAGATCACGGAGCGCGGCCTGGGGAACGGCATCTCGATCATCATCTTCGCCGGCATCGCCGCAGGCCTGCCGCAGGCGATCGCAGGGACCCTCGAGCTGGTGCGCACCGGCGCGATGCACCCGCTTACCGCGGTGGCGATCGCGGTCGCCGTCATAGCAGTCACGGCTTTCGTGTGCTTCGTCGAGCGGGGCCAGCGCAAGATTCTGGTGAACTACGCCAAGCGCCAGGTGGGCAACCGGGTCTACGGCGGCCAGAGCTCGCACCTGCCGTTCAAGCTGAACATGTCGGGCGTGATTCCGCCGATTTTCGCCAGCTCGCTGATCCTGTTCCCGGCGACGCTGCTCGGCTGGTTCGGCACCCACGAGGGGCTTACCTGGCTGAGCACCATCTCGGGCAAGCTCACCCCGGGCGAGCCGATCTACGTGTTCATGTACGGCGCGCTGATCGTGTTTTTCTGCTTCTTCTACACGGCGCTGCAGTACAACCCGAAAGAGACCGCCGACAACCTGAAGAAGTCGGGCGCGTTCGTGCCCGGGATCCGGCCGGGCGACCAGACGGCGAAGTATCTCGAGCGTATCCTGACCCGCCTCACGCTGGCCGGCGCGATCTACGTGACGCTGGTCTGCCTGCTGCCGGAATTCCTGATCCTGAAGTGGAACGTGCCGTTTTACTTCGGCGGCACGTCGCTGCTGATAATTGTGGTCGTGACCATGGATTTCATGGCGCAAGTGCAGGCTTACATCATGACGCACCAGTACGAGAGCCTGCTGCGCAAGGCGAATTTCAAGGGCGGCATGCCCGCCCGCTGAGCGATGGCCAAGGAAGATGTCATTGAAATGCAAGGTGAAGTAGTGGAGAACCTGCCCAATGCCACTTTCAAGGTAAAGCTGGAGAACGGGCACGTGATCCACGCCTTCATCTCGGGAAAGATGCGCATGAACTACATCCGCATCCTGCCCGGGGACAAGGTGGCGGTGCAGATGACGCCTTACGACCTCACCAAGGGCCGCATTACCTTTAGGGCCAAGTAAGAGAGAAGAGAGACGACGATGAAAGTTATGGCTTCAGTAAAGAAGATCTGCCGGAAATGCAAAATCGTCCGCCGGAAGGGCGTTGTGCGCGTGATTTGCTCGGACCCGCGCCATAAACAGCGCCAAGGTTGATAACACCTTGTTAAAACGGATATAATTTCAGGTTCCGCCTAGGGCACGCACATGGCACGCATTGCAGGCATCAACATACCGAACCACCAGCACGCAGACATCGCGCTGACCGCGATTTTCGGCATCGGGCGCGCTCGCGCGCAGGCGATCTGCTCGGCCGCCGGCGTGCAGGGCTCGCGCAAGATCAAGGACCTGACCGACGCCGAGCTCGACCGGCTGCGCGAGAACGTGCAGAAGCTGACCGTCGAGGGCGACCTGCGCCGCGAGGTGTCGATGTCGATCAAACGCCTGATGGACCTCGGCTGCTACCGCGGCGTGCGCCATCGCAAGGGCCTGCCGGTGCGCGGACAGCGCACCCGCACTAACGCGAGAACCCGCAAGGGCCCGCGCAAGGCAGCGATCAAGCTGAACGTGCCGGCCGGCAAGATCGCTTAGAGAACGGCAAAAGGACCCAACCAACTCATGGCTACCAGAAGCGCACCGACCCGGCAGGAACTGCAGCAGACCGCGTCCGCGCGGGCGCGCAAGAAAGTCAAGAAGAACGTCTCCGAAGGCATCGCCCACGTCCACGCGTCGTTCAACAACACCATCGTCACCATCACCGACCGCCAGGGCAACACCCTGTCGTGGGCGACCTCGGGCAACGCCGGGTTCAAGGGTTCGCGCAAGTCGACGCCGTTTGCCGCGCAGGTCGCAGCCGAGCGGGCCGGGCGCGCCGCGCAGGAGTGCGGCGTCAAGAATATCGAGGTGCGCATCAAGGGCCCCGGCCCCGGACGCGAGTCGGCGGTGCGCGCGCTCAACGCAATCGGCCTCAAGATCGGCAGCATCGCCGACGTGACGCCGATCCCGCACAACGGCTGCCGTCCGCCGAAGCGCCGGCGGGTCTAGAGACTCAAGGAGAACCGTTCAGGAAAACTCATGGCCAGAAACCTTGACCCGAAGTGCCGCCAGTGCCGCAGGGAAGGCGAGAAGCTGTTCCTGAAAGGCGAGAAGTGCTTTACCGACAAGTGCGCCATCGAGCGGGCCCCTGGACAACACGGCCAGAAGAGCGGCCAGCGTCTCTCCGACTATGGCAAGCAGCTGCGCGAGAAGCAGAAGGTGCGCCGCACCTACGGCATCCTCGAGCGCCAATTCCGCGGCATCTACAAGGCTGCCTCGCGCTCCAAGGGCATCACCGGCGAGCGCCTGCTGCAGATCCTCGAGTCGCGCCTGGACACGGTCGCCTACCGCATGGGTTTCGGCGCCTCGCGCACCGAGGCCCGGCAGGTGGTGCGCCACAACGGCATCCTGGTCAACGGCAAGCGCGTCAACATTCCGTCGTACCAGGTGCGCCCGGGTGACGTGATCGAAGTCGCCGGCAAGGCGAAGAGCCAGCTGCGCATCAAGGCATCCTCGGAGGCGGCGGCATCCCGCGGCCTGCCGGAATGGATGGAAGTGGACACCAAAGGTCTGAAAGGCACGTTCAAGAACAATCCTGCGCGCGCCGACTTGTCGTCCACGATCAACGAGAGCCTCATCATCGAGCTGTATTCGAAGTAACGCAGCATTTAAGCGAAGCAGACAGGACAAATATGCCCCAGTCGGGATTCTTGAAGCCGCGCATCGTCGACGTCCAGAACCTTTCCTCCAACCACGCCCGCGTGACCATGGAGCCATTCGAGCGCGGCTACGGCCATACGCTCGGCAACGCGCTGCGCCGCGTGCTGCTGTCCTCGATGCCGGGCCACGCCCCGACCGAGGTGCAGATCGCCGGCGTCGTGCACGAGTACTCGACGCTCGACGGCGTGCGCGAGGACGTCGTGGACATCCTGCTCAACCTGAAAGGCGTGGTATTCCGCCTGCACAACCGCGCCGAGGCGATCCTGTCGCTCAAGAAGAAGGGCGACGGCCCCGTCACCGCCGCCGACATCGAGCCGTCGCACGACGTCGAGATCGTAAATCCGGACCACGTCATCGCCCACCTCGCCTCGGGTGGCAAGCTCGAGATGCAGATCAAGGTCGAGTCCGGCCGCGGCTACGTTCCGGGCAACATGCGCTACCTGCCCGAGGAGACCAAAGGCATCGGCCGCGTCATCCTCGACGCCTCGTTCAGCCCGGTGCGGCGCGTTTCCTACGCCGTGGAATCCGCCCGCGTCGAGCAGCGCACGGACCTCGACAAGCTGATCATGGACATCGAGACCAACGGCGCCATCGAGCCCGAGGAAGCGATCCGCTACGCCGCGCGCGTGCTGGTCGACCAGCTCTCCGTGTTCGCCCAGCTCGAAGGCACCGCGATGCCCGCCGAGCAGCCGAAATCGCCCGCGGTCGACCCGATCCTGCTGCGCCCGGTGGACGACCTCGAGCTCACCGTGCGCTCCGCCAACTGCCTGAAGGCCGAGAACATCTACTACATCGGCGATCTTATCCAGCGCACCGAGACCGAGCTGCTGAAAACGCCGAACCTGGGCCGCAAGTCGCTCAACGAGATCAAGGAAGTGCTCGCCTCGCGCGGCCTCACCCTCGGCATGAAGCTCGAGAACTGGCCGCCGGCCGGGTTGGAACACAGGACCTAAAATGCGTCACGGCCACGGACTTCGGAAGCTCAACCGCACCACGAGCCACAGGCTCGCGATGCTGCGCAACATGACGGTCTCGCTGCTGCGGCACGAGGAAATCAGCACCACGCTGCCGAAGGCGAAGGAGCTGCGGCGCGTCGCCGAGCCGATGATCACTCTCGGCAAGAAGCCCTCGCTCGCCAACCGGCGCCTCGCCTTCGACCGCCTGCGCGACCGCGGCATCGTCGAGAAATTGTTCGACGAAATCGGCCCGCGCTACGCCAAGAGAAGCGGCGGCTACCTGCGCATCCTGAAAACCGGATTCCGCAAGGGCGACAACGCTCCGCTCGCCCTCGTGAGCCTGATGGACCGGCCGGATGCGACGACCGAAGCGCAGCAGCCCGAGCAGAAGAAGAAGGCGCCCAAGAAAGCGGAAGAGAAGAAGGCCGCGTAACGTCCCGGCGCGTGGCCCCGACCGAAGAAGCAGGCATGCCGTAAATGAAAAGGCCGGGTCTCCCCGGCCTTTTCATTGATGCAGATCCCTTACGCTGCCTTGGCTAGCGAGGGGCGAGTCTTCAGGTCCAGCGGCTTGGTGCCGACGGCTGCGGTGCAATACGCAGCGCGGGTCGCGGCGGTGCAATACGCGGCGTCGTTTATGGGTCTGGATGCCGTGCAGTAGGCCGCTCTAGTCAACGCTGTACAGTAGGCAGGCTTGGACGCGGTGCAATACGCGGCTTTCACGGCGGCCGTGCAATAAGCAGGCTTGGAAGCCGTGCAGTAAGCGGCCTTGATCGATGCAGTGCAGTACGCAGGCTTGGCAGCGGTGCAATAGGCGGCCTTGGTCTGGCCCTGCGGCATTTGTTCGCCGAACTCCCGCTGATACAGCTGTTCCATGGCCTGTCCCGCGTCGGCGAGCGCAGTGGCGTCATCCTCGCCGCGCATGCCGAAATAAGGGAAGTGGTGCAGGAAGTAGCCGAAGATGCTCTCGCAATCTTCCGCGTACTTCATGGTGTCGAGGATATGACCGTGCCAGAACTTGTCGATGTCCTTGCTGGGGGCGATCGGCGTTTCCGGGTGTGTCACCAGCAGCGTGAGAAATCGCTTGTAGGCGATCGCCATTTTTTCCGTGTACTCGCGCGACCAGCCCTGGCCTTCCTCGTGGTCCATCAGCTTCAATTTGATGGGATCGAGGTCCAGCGCTTCGATGGCAGCCACGATTTGCTCCACCGGCTTGCTGTTGCGAACGTCCATGATGGTCTCCCTATGTTTGTTTGTGACGACGGGGTAATGAGGAGCTGCGTTCAGATTCGGAAAGCGCTTTCTCATGGGTCCACGTTACAAGCGCGGGCTGCGGCGAAACATCGGAGCGTTCCCTGCAAAGCATCGGGCATTCCCTGATGCCGTCGGTGAGGTTTCCCTACACGCGATCTATGGGGGATTTATCTCTGCGTACGAAGGATAAGAGGGCGGAACAGGACAGCCAGATAAATCCTGGCTGCTGTCAGGTCACGATGGAAAGCGGCGCACGCCCGGCCCGGCTTCGACCTTCCTTGGCCAGGCTGGCTTCGAGAAACCGCGTCGCCTCGTCGGCAGGCAGCGGCTTGCTCTTGAAGTAGCCCTGCATCTCGTTGCAGCCGAGTCTTTGCAGGTGCACGTGCTGCTCCTCGGTCTCGACGCCTTCGGCGACCACGTTGAGGCGCAAGCTGTGCGCGAGCGCTATGACCGCTCCCACGATCGCCAGATCCTCGGCGTCGTCCGGAATGTCCTTGACGAAGGAGCGGTCGACCTTGACGCTGTCGATCGGGAAGCGCTTGAGGTAGGCGAGCGAGGAGTAACCGGTGCCGAAGTCGTCGATCGACAAAGACAGTCCCAGGCTCTTCAGCTCGTTCAGCATCGCCGCGGCCTGCTCGGGGTCCTGCATGACCATGCTCTCGGTCAACTCGAGCTCGAGCAGACGCGGATCGAGGCCGCTCTCCACCAGGCATTTCCTGATGTCGCGGCCCAATTTCTGGTTGCGGAACTGGCGCGCCGAAAGATTCACCGCCACCCGTACGCCGCGCAGGCCCTGCCGATGCCAGCGAACGGCCTGCTCGCAGGCTTCCTTGAGCACCCAGGCGCCGATCGGCTCTATCAGGCCGGTCTCCTCGGCGATGGGGATGAACTGCGCGGGCGAGACATTGCCGAGCTCGGCGTGCTTCCACCGCAGCAGGGCTTCGACCCCCGTGATGTTCCCGCTTTTCAGGTCGAACTTGGGCTGGTAGTGCAGCGCGAACTCGCCGCGCTCCAGCGCCCGGCGCAGCGCCGTCTCGAGGGCGAGGCGCTGCAGGCTGTGCGGATTCATCTGCGCGGAGTAGAACTGGTAGTTGTTGCGCCCGTTCTCCTTCGCCCGGAACATCGCGATGTCCGCGTGCTTGAGCAGGGTTTCTACGTCGCGGCCGTCTTCGTGATAGATGCTGATGCCGACGCTGCCGGTTAGCACGATCTCGTGTCCCTGGATGATCAGCGGCCGCTCGATGGCGCTCAAGGCCTTGTGCGCGACCGCGATGGCGGCCGCGGGTTGAGCGCAGGGTTCCACCAGCACCGCGAATTCATCGCCGGAAATGCGCGCGATCAGGTCGGTGTCGCGCAGGCCGCGGGCGAGGCGCTCGGCGCAGGTCTTCAGTACCGCGTCGCCCGCGCCGTGGCCCAGCGTATCGTTGACGTTCTTGAAGCGGTCGAGATCTATGAGAAGCACGGCGAGGCCGCGCTGGGCGCGCTCCGAGCGCGCGATCGCCTCCGAGACCCGCTCGCCGAAGAGCAGGCGATTGGGCAGGCCGGTCAGGGCGTCGTGGGTCGCCAGGTGCTTGAAGTCGTCCTCGGCACGCCGCCGCAGGAGATATTGGGCGACCTGCGCGACGATGCCTTCCAGGAGCTTGAGGAGATCCGGGTGAAGCGAGTCCGCGTCGCGGCCGAACAGGCCAATCGTTCCCAGATGGGTCTGGTCCGCCACCAGCGGCAGCGCAACGGCACCGGCGGCGCCCGCGTCGGGCTCGGCCTCCCAATAACGGCCGGAGGTAAAGCCGCACCCTGCGCAGATCGCATTCAGGACTTCCAGCATCGTCTCGGCGGTGGGCCGGGCGCTCGCGAACAGGCTCGCCAGGGTGGCTTCGAGCTCCTTGCGCCGGGCGCCGAGCTTGCGCTCGCTGATGTCCATGATCGTGCCGCGGATGAACTCGACACGGCCGTCAGCGCCGAGCCGTGACTCGCCCAGGCCGTGCACCCAGCGCTCCGCGCCGGCGACGACGATCCGGTGCTCGATATCGAACCCCGAGTCGCGCTGCCTGCAGTGACCGATGGTTTGGCGCACCCGGTCGCGATCCTCGATATGGACGTGATCGAGAAATGCTTCCATGTCGACCGGCGCTTTGCCGGCGGGCAGGCCCAGCAGGCGGACGGCCTCATCGGACCAGCGCATGCGGCCGTCGCGCAGGTCAAGCGACCAGTTGCCGAGCCGCGCCATGCGCTCCGCTTCGGCAAGCGATGTCTTGCTCTCGCGCAAATCGCGGGTGATGGCCTCGGCAAGCGCCTCGGCGCGGCGCCGCGAGTTGGCGAAAGAGCTGAACAGGCTGAAGAGCAGCAGCGTGGTTGTCAGCGCCGCCACTAGCACCAGCCATGGAAGTGCGTGGCCGATGATGCCCGACGCATGCTTTTCGGCGAAGACCTGGATCTGCCAGACTCGGCCTGCGACGGGAAAATTGACGCGATGCTCGAACTGGTCGGCAGTTCGATTCTGAGAATCGCTATCCATGGCAGGCGAGGCGCTGCGTAGTTCGTTGCTATCGAAAAGCAGGCGATCTTCCTCGGACGTCGACGCATTGCCGTCCTCACCTTGATCGATGAGACGGAAATGGATGCGACGTAGCTGCTCCTCCTTTACCGCCGAGCGCATTAGCGCCGCAACGCGATAACCTGCCCCGACCGAGCCGCGGAATGCCAGCCGACGCTCCTCGATGCTGTCGACCGAAGCCCCCATGCGATAGACCGCAAGTCGCATCGCCAGCCCGACATGCCGGTTGGCGCCTTCGATGCGAATCAGACGACCGGAGGTGACGATCTCCCCCGTGTCGCGCTGCCGCGCAAGGGTCTTCACGGCTGCGGGATTGGCCGCGATGTCGCGGCCAAACGAGGCGACGCTTCTTTCCGAGGGCTCGATGAACACGATGACGTAATACTCGGATCGCTGACCCGACGGCGTTACCGAGAAATTCGGATAGCCCTCGGGGTGCACGCTGGTATCTCGGCGCACACTTTCTTCGAACCGGCGCAACTCGCCTGCAGGAACGATCTGCGCATAGTTCAGATTTTCGAAGCCCGGAAAGCGCCGACCGAGATCAAGTCCTTCGACGTAGCGCCGGAACTCGGCGCGGCTGACCATCTCTTTCGAGCCGAGAAACGCGCTCAAGCCGACCAGCACCTCTTCATAGGACCCGATTTCGGTCTGTACTCTGTACAGAACGTCGCGCGCATTGGCTTCGAATTGGTGCCTTGCTTCCTGCTCTACCTGTTGGCGCACGCCGACGGTGAGCACGACGCTCAGCGCAAGGCCGAGGACGAGAGCCAGCCAGGCGACCGCGCCGTGGCGTTGCGATAGCCACTGCATGACGGTCGGGTACGAACTGCGGATGGGTTTCATGCCTCTCACGTTAGGGGTGATGGCGATACCAAGGTATCAGAGCCTTCCCCGCGGCTTATCGGGTAAACCCCGAGTTTGTGTGAGGCTGTGTAAGGCTCTATCGGCCGCTGTAGGGATCTCCCTACAGGCGCGACAACTAGATAAATCCCGGCCTAGAGCAACAGAATGGCGCGGTAGTCGTTGACGTTGGTCCGGGTGGGGCCGGTGACGAGGAGGTCGCCCAGCCCGGAGAAGAAACCGTAGCTGTCGTGCGCGAGGAGCATCGTCTTGGCATCGAGCCCTTTGGCGCGGGCTCTGGCGAGAGTATCCGGGCCGATCGCCGCGCCGGCATTGTCCTCGGAGCCGTCGATGCCGTCGGTGTCGGCGGCGATCGCCCAGACCTTGTCCATGCCGTCGAGCTCGATCGCGAGCGAGAGCAGGAACTCGGCGCAGCGCCCGCCGCGCCCGCCTTCGCCCCGGACCGTCACCGTGCATTCGCCGCCGGAGATCAGTGCGACAGGAGGTTTGAACGGCGCGCCGTACTTTTTTATTTCCCTTGTAAAAGATGAAAAAACCTTTGCAACTTCCGCCGCCTCGCCGGTGACGGTGTCGCCGAGGATTATCGGCTCGATGTCTGCGGCGCGGAATATCTTCGCGGCGGCTTCCAGCGAGCGGTGGGCCGTGGCGATCACACGATTCTCGACCCGCGCGAATACGGGATCGCCGGGCTTCGGCGTTTCATCCGCGCATTTCTCCAGCCGTGCACTTACCGCGCCGGGGGCGGAGATGCGGAATTTCCGCAGGACATCCAGCGCGTCGCGGCAAGTCGTGGGATCGGGTGCGCAGGGGCCGGAGGCGATGTGGGTGGGGTGGTCGCCCGTGACGTCCGAGATGATCAGGGCCAGCGTCCGCGCTCTGCTCGCGGCGGCGAGGCGTCCGCCGGCGATCGCCGACAGGTGCTTGCGCACGGCGTTGATCTCCTGGATTGTCGCGCCGCTGCGCAGGAGCTGCGCCGTGACGTCCTTGAGATCAGCCATGGAGATGCCGTCAGCAGGCAGCGACAGCAGGCTCGAGCCGCCCCCCGAGAAGAGCGCAAGGAGAAGGTCATCCTCTTTCAGTTCCCTTGCTTTCTCGAGAATCTCGCGGGCGGCGCTTTCGCCGGCCGAATCCGGCACCGGATGTCCGGCTTCGACGACGCGGATGTGCCCGGTCGGCACGCCGTGCCCGTAGCGGGTGATCGCGATGCCGTCGAGGGGCGAAGCGGAATTCCAGCGGTTTTCCACCGCGAGCGCCATGGCGGCGGCGGCTTTGCCTGCCGCGGCAACAAAGGTGCGGCCGCGGGGCGGCTGCGGCAGATGGGGGCCGAGAATACGAAGCGGGTCGGCCGCCGCGACTGCCGCCCGAAAGCTTTCCTCCAAAAGCTCTCTCAGGCGAACGTTTCCTTGGCGGCGTCCCGGCCGAGCTGATAGAACTTCGGATAGGTCTCGCGGAACGCCTGCTGGATCTGCGCCGTGGGCACGTCGGCATAGCTGCCCCGGTCGCGCAGATACTCCATGTGGCGCCGCTCGTCCTCGTCGAAGGCGTGGAAGATCGAGTCGCTGCGGCCGTCGAACTCGAGCGGCTTGACGCGAAATCGCCGGCAAAGCGCGAGATTGAACGCCGGCGTCGCCTTGACCCACTTGCCTTCGAGGTGAAGTTCGGCATAGCCGTGGTACACGAAGAGGTCGCTGCCCATCGTCTCGGCAAGCCGCGGCGTGGTCAGGTGATTCTTCACGTCGGCGAACCCGACGCGCGCCGGGATTCCGGCCGCCCGGGCGCTCGCCGCGAGCAGCGCCGCCTTGCCGATGCAGAAGCCCTGTCCGGCCTTGAGCACTGCCGAGGCGCGGAACACCTCGGAATCCGAGAAGTCGAGGAAAGGGTTGTAGCGGATCTCGTCGCGCACCGCGTAGTAGAGGGCAACAGCGCGTTCGCGATCGGTTTTCCCTGCCGAATTCTTTTTTGAGAATTCAACGACACCGCTTTCCGAGCTGTCGATGAAATTTCCAGGAGCGAGAAACTCGTTCATTTGTCCAGTTTCATGAGGCGCCGCGCGCCGGCGAACAACGGGCTCATCGGGTCGGTCAGGCTATCGACCACCGAGAAGTGGTTCCGGCCCGGCATCGGGATGTCGCCGGCCAGCACCGAGCGCCAGCGCTCGCCGAGCAGCGCGTTCTGGCGCCGGAACTCGCCCGACTCCTCGCCGCCGACGGCGGTCATCAGGGGCGCACGGGTCGCGGGCGGTATGAAGGCGGGCGACAGCCGCAGCGCCGCCTCGTCGTCGAGCCGCAGGTCCACCTGGAGGAAATCAACCTGCGGCAGCGGCCGCAAATCGTAGACTCCGCTGATCGCGAGGCCTCCTTTCCACAGGTCTTTCGGCAGCCGGGTGTCGAAGATCGGGAACAGCGCGCACATCATCATCGCCACCAGGTGGCCGCCGGCGGAGTGGCCAGAGACGTAGAGCCGGTCCTGGTCCATGCCGAAGTCTTCTGCGTGCAGCCACAGCCAGCGGCTCGCGCGCAGCATCTGGCGCACGATCTCGTCGATCGTCACCTGCGGGCACAAGTCGTAGTTGACGACCGCGAGCGACACGCCGGCATCGACCCAGGCGGGGGCGAGGAAAGAAAAGTCCCGCTTGTCGAGCGAGCGCCAGTAGCCGCCGTGGATGAACATCATGCAAGTGCCGTCGCCCTTGCGCGCCGGGAACAGATCGAGGGTCTCGCCCGGCATCTCGCCGTAGCGGCGGTCCAGATGGCAGGTCATGGTGCTGCGTGCGCGCGCCGCGGCTTCGCCCCAGCGGGCGAAATGCTGCGGATGCTCCGGGACCAGCGCACGGTTGTTGTACTGCCGGGCGAGGGTCTCTTTTTCGGCGACGTTCATCTTCGGGCTAACCTCGCTTTTCGCGCCACAGACCCATGGCCTCCTGCGCGGGCCGGTCGGAGAACGAGAACAGCACGCATTCAGCCTTCGCTTGGACGCTGAGCGGCATCCACGAAGGCACGACGAACGTGTCGCGCGGCTCGAAATCGAACCGCTCGCCGCCGATCTGGACGCTGCCCGCGCCTTCGGCCACCGAATACACGGTGCCGTCGGTCGAGCGGCACGGCTGCGACCGGAATCCCTTCGGCAGCACCTGCATGAAGGTGCCGATGGTCGGCATGGCGGGGCCGCCGGTAAGCGGGTTGATGAACTGCATCTTCCAGCCGTGGCAGGAATCCGGGTCTGTGTCCTGCGCGAGCTTGGCGAGCGACTCGCGGCTGCGCGCGTACGGATAGCTGAAAACGGGCGAGGTTTTGCCGAAGGGCGATACGGCATCCAGCGGCCTCAGGTTGTTGCCGTAGCGCGCGACCGACGCCCCCTCGCTGCGCGAAAGCGGCTGCACGTCCTCGGGGAAGGGCTCGTGGAACTGGGCCGCGAAGGTCTTGACGATCCGCATGTCGAGCCCGTCCAGCCAGACCACGGGGTCCGAGCCCGGGTGGCCGTGGTCGTGCCAGGTCCACGACGGCGTGATGATGAAATCGCCGGGATTCATGGTCGTGCGCTCGCCGTCGACCGCGGTATAAGCGCCCGAACCCTCGACGATGAAGCGCAGCGCCGACTGGGTATGGCGGTGGCTGGGGGCGATCTCGCCTGGCAGGAGGCTCTGGGTGACGCACGATTCGCCGCGCATCCCGGGGTTCTCCAGGATCAGCACGCGCCGGATCGCTTCCTTTGCGGTTATCAGCTCGCCCGCTTCCATGAGGTAGGGGCGGGCCTCCTTGTACTTCCAGATCGCCGGCTTGCACGGGGTGACGGGCTGGTCGGGAATAAGGGCGTGATACGCCTCCCACAGCGGTGCGAAGTTGTGCTTCTCCATGCGCCGGTAAAGCTCCTGCCGGGCGGCGGCGGCACTGGCCTTGGGAACGCTTGCCATGGGCTTTCCTCGAAAAAAGGGATTTTACGTGCGGGCGACCGGCTTGAGCCAGACGACGGGCTTGCCGAGCTGCTTTTCAAGCGCCTGGCCTTCCGGGTCGGCGAGGGCGGCCTCGCGGGCCTTGCGGATCGCCTGTGCCTGCTCGCGCGGGTCCGCGGTTGGCGGGTTCTCCACCAGGGCGTCCAGCAGCGCGAGGAAGCTGCCCTTGCCGCGGCGGTGGGTTTCACCGTAGCCCTTTACCAAGCCGGCGCACAGCGCGATCTCGAGCGCGAGGGCGGCATCGCGCTTCGCAGCGTCCGCGACCAGGCCGAGCCAGCGCTCGATCAGCCGCTGCTCCTCCTGGTACCGGTAGCTGCGCGGGCGCCAGGGCTTCAGCCAGGCGAGCGCCCGCACCAGCAGGAAGCCGAGCACGCTCGAGGTCTTGATGTGCATGCCGATGTTGTAGGCGTCGAGCTTGCCGCGCCGCTCGGCCCAGGAGATAAGTATTTTTCCGAGGGAATTTGGCAGCAGCGACGCGAACTCCTCGAGCCCGGGCTTCAGGTAGTCGATCACGATGACAGGTTCGTCGCTCTTTGCTCCCACTTCCCTCCTGACCCTTTCAAAACGCGAGGCGCGCGTCTTCAGGTCCGCGACGCGGATGATGTCCTCATAGCTCATCCACAGGGCGAGGAGACGAGCCACTTCCGCAGCGAGCTGCGCATCGCCGGCCACGAAGGGTTTCAGCCTCTCTTCGAACAGCCTGGCGTAGGCGGCGCCCTGATAATCCGTCAAACGGGAAATGCCTAGTTGAATGACATCGTTCAATTCGGTGGCGCGACGCGGCGGCGGGGCGGGCGCGGGAGCAGGGCGGGACCCGGCGGCAATCTCGTAGCCGGCAGCGAACCCGCGCAGGCTCGCCTCGGCGCCGCGCCCGCCACCCCGGATCGCCTGCTCGCAGGCTTCGCGCGGCAGCGGCAGTACCCCGCTTCCTGCCATGGCGCCGAACAGTACTGCATTTATCACTGTGCCGTGCTTCTGCGCGAGCTCGCGCATGTCGAACAGCACCGAGCGCTTTGCAAGCTGGCGACCGGCCTCGATCACGCGCGCGCTGTCGAAGCGACCGTCGGCCATCTGCATCTTCTCGATCGTGGCGTAGATGCGGTGTGTCGAGGCGATGAGCGTGGTGCGCTCGGGGCTGACGTAGCCGTTCTGCATCGCGCGTCCTGCTTCGACAAGCTCGGAGGCGACCATCACGTCGACGTTACCAGGACTCGGCGTCAAGGATAGTACCGGTACTCTCCCTTGCAGGGTCTCTTTCTTTGCGGGGAAAACCTCCAGGTAGTAAGTCGTGGCGCCGGTGCGCTGCGCGACGCCGGGGATCGAGGTGCTCTGCGCCGGGTAGCCGCACCGCGTAGCCGCCTCGATCAGCCAGTCCGCCATCACGCCGCCGCCTTCGCCGCCGAGCGCAGCGATAAGGACGCAGATCGGGCGTTCCGGCAGGTTTTTCACAGGAATAGTTTTCTAAAGGAAAAAACCAGGCGATCCCAAGCGTTCGCATTCTGGACGACTTCTGCGCGGTAGAACGACGGGCAAAGGACCGCAGCGTGGGCGTTCTCGCCGCACAGGCCGCAGCCTACGCAGCCCTCGATTACGGTGGCCACCGGGTCGCGGCGCAAGGGATCGGGGTTGTCCTTGAGGGTGAGCGTCGGGCAGCCCGAGAGCCGGATGCAGGAGTGGTCTCCGGTGCATGTGTCCTCGTCGACGCCGTACTTCACGCGGATGTGCCTCTTGCCCTTTGATAATTTTTCTGCGACCTGGGGACGCAGCCTGCGCTGGCGCTCCAGCTGACACTCGCCTTCCGCGATGATGACCTTGAGACCGGCGTAGCCGGTGGTCATCGCGTCTTTCAGCACCTTCATGACCCCCGCGACGTCGTAGTTGTTCACCGTCTTCACCCAGCCCACTCCCATTCCCTGGAGCGTGCGCTCGATGGTGAGATCGGCGTGCACCGAGCTTTGCCCGACGGCGACCTTGCGAGCTTCTTCCGGCGGCGAGGAGATGAGCTCCTGCGTGCCGGTCGCTGAGGCGTAACCGTTCTTCATGATCACCAGCACGCCGTCGCCATGGTTGAGCAGGCGCGAGGCGACGCCGGAGAGCAGGCCGTTGTGCCAGAAGCCGCCGTCGCCCATGATCGCCATCGGCCGGCGCGCCGACATCGGGCCGACACTGGCGGAGGCCGCGAGGCTCATGCCGTAGCCGAGCACCGTGTTGCCTTGCGAGAACGGTTCGAACGAGGCGAAGGAATGGCAGCCGATGTCCATCGACACATGCGGCTTGCCCACGTCCTGCGCCACCAGCTTCATCGCCGAGAACACCGGGCGCTCGGGGCAGCCGATGCAGAACCCGGGCGGACGCTGCGGCAATGGTCCCAAGAAGCGGCTCGCCTTCTCTCTTATGGATGAAATGTCTTCAAGCCAGCGAGCGCCTGATGAAACGTCCACATGAGCCGCATGCTTCTCCAAGAAGAGCGAAAGCCCACGCACGAGAACCTCGGCGCTGTATTCGCCCGCCATCAGCAGCATGTCCTTGCCGTGCAGCCTGGTCTGCAGGTCTGCGCGGCGCAGCAGCGTCGCGATTTCCTGCTCGATGAATTCAGGCTGCCCTTCTTCGACGACAAGAATTGCTCTTTTATTTAGACAAAAATGGCTGATTTCATCCGGGACCAGCGGGTAAACCACATTGAGAGCCAGAATCGGGATACGGCAACCGCCGAAATCGTCGGCGAGGCCGAGCAGGCGAAGCGCGCGCATCAGGCCGTTGTAGAGGCCGCCCTGGACGATCAGGCCCACCTCCTTCTCATCGCCGGGAAAGACCTCGTTCAGCCGGTTCTCGGCGATGAACTTGCGCGCTGCCGGCAGGCGCACCTCCGCCTTGAGCTTCTCCTGGCGGAAGATCGCCGGCGGATGCGCCAGGCGGTCGTAGACGAACTCCTTCGGCGGCCCCTCGAGCTTTTGCCTGGTCGACACTGCGGGGGAAAGATTGTTCTTGGCAATGAAAGAACCCTGCACATGGCAGGCGCGGATGCGCAGTTCCATCATCACCGGCGTATTCGATGCCTCCGAAAGCTCGAAGCCGCGCTCCACCATGCCTACGATGCTGGAGAGATCGGGCCGCGGGTCGAGCATCCACATCGAGGACTTCATCGCGATGGCGTGGGTGCGCTCGAGCGCCACGCTCGCGCCTTCGCCGTAGTCCTCTCCGCAGATAATGAGCGTGCCGCCCATGACGCCGGCACTGGAGAGGTAGGACAGGGCGTCGGCGGCGATGTTGGTGCCGACGATCGACTTCCAGGTCACCGCGCCGCGCGCCGGGTAGTTGACCGAGGCGCCCAGCATGGCTGCGGCGGCGGCCTCGCTGGTGCAGGCCTCCACGTGCACGCCGAGGCCGTCGAGATACTCGCGCGCCTGCACCATCACGTCGAGCAGGTGCGACACCGGGGCGCCCTGATAGCCGCCGACGTAGGACACGCCCGACTGCAGCAGCGCCTTGGTCACGGCGAGAATGCCCTCGCCATGGAAGGTCTCGCCGTCGCCGAGCTTCAGCGACTTTATCTCTTCAGTGAATTGCCGTTCCACCGAGAAACTTTCTCATCTTGAAAAGCAAAACATCAAGGACGTTTGGATTCTGTATGACTTCCGCTCTGTAGAACGAGGGGCAAAGAACCGCGGCGTGGGCGTTCTCGCCGCACAGGCCGCAGCCCACGCAGCCCTCGATTACGGTGGCCACCGGGTCGCGGCGCAAGGGATCGGGGTTGTCCTTGAGGGTGAGCGTCGGGCAGCCCGAGAGCCGGATGCAGGAGGACGCGCACCACTCTTTCACCCGCCAAAAGCCTCTTTTGATTTAACGGGCGGACTTTACGCTGGCGCTCCAACTGGCATTCGCCGTCGGCGATGATGACCTTGAGCCCCGGGTAGTCGGTGTTCATCGCTTCCTTGAGCGTCTTCGCCACTTCGCCTACGCGGTAATTGTCAACCGTCTTCACCCAACCCACGCCGATGCCCTCGAGGGCGCGTTCTATGCTGACATCGGTCTTGTGGTCGCTGTGCTGCGGCGAGGAGGGCAGCTCCTGCGTGCCGGTCGCCGAGCTGTAGCCGTTCTTCATGATGACGAGAATGCCGTCGTTCTTGTTGAAGACGCTGTTCGCGATACCCGAGGTGAGGCCGTTATGCCAGAAGCCGCCGTCGCCCATGATCGTCACGGTGCGCTTGTCGAACATCGGGTGAACGGCGGAATTGGACGCGAGCCCCAGGCCGTAGCCGAGCACGGTGTGCCCGATATTGAACGGCGGCAGCGTCGCGAACGTGTGGCAGCCAATGTCTGCCGAGATGTGGAACTTGCCGCTCTGTTTTTCGAGGACCTTCATCGCGGAGAAGACCGGACGCTCGGGGCAGCCGACGCAGAAGCCCGGCGGGCGGATCGGCAGGCCCGCGCCGAGAAGGTCGGCGGCCTTTACGCTCGGGGCAGCCGACGCAGAAGCCCGGCGGGCGGATCGGCAGGCCCGCGCCGAGAAGGTCGGCGGCCTTTCGTTTCAGGCTTTTTATTGCTTCAACGCTCTGCTGCTGATCCAGGAATCTTGCAAGACCGGTCAAGACCACTTCGCCGGTGTACTCGCCGGCCAACGGCAGCACATCCTTGCCGTGCACCTTCACGCTGTTCGCGTCTGCGCGCCGCAGGATGGCGAGGATCGCGTCCTCGATGTAGGCGGGCTGACCTTCCTCGACGATCAAGATTGAGTTTTTGTTCTTGGAAAATTCGACAACCTCATCCGGGATGAGCGGATACGTCACGTTCAGGCAGTAGATCGGGATGCGCGAATTGCCGAAGGCGTCGGCAACCCCGAGCAGTTGCATTGCGCGGATCACGGCGTTGTACATGCCACCCTGGCAGACGACTCCGATGTCCGATCGTCCCCCTTCGAAGACTTCATTCAGCTTGTTTTTCTTGATGAACGCAACGGCAGCAGGCCAGCGCACATCGATCTTGTGCTTCTCCTGCGCATATGTAGCGGGCGGCAGGCAGATGCGGTTGAAGTCGAAGTCCGAGTGTTCGATGAACGATTTTCTCGAGAATCTGGGCGCGACATTGTCCTTGCTTGCAAAAGAACCTTGCACGTGACACGCGCGGATGCGCAGCTCGAGCATCACCGGGCTGCTCGAGGCTTCGGAAAGCTCAAATGCCTGCTCGACCATCTCCACCATCTTGGGCAGAGTGGGGCGCGGATCGAGCAGCCAGATCTGCGACTTCATCGCGAAGGCATGGCTGCGCTCCTGGATGATCGAGGAGCCTTCCCCGTAATCCTCGCCGAGCACGATCAGCGCGCCGCCTTTCACCCCCGCCGAGGCGATGTTGGAGAGGGCATCGGCGGCGACGTTGGTGCCGACGGTCGACTTGAACGTGACCGCGCCGCGCACCGGGTAGTTGATCGAGGCGCCGAGCATCGCCGCGGCGCCGGCCTCGTTGGCGTTCGCCTCGACGTGGATGCCGAGCTCGTCGAGGATCTCGCGCGCGTCGTTCAGGACATCCATCATGTGCGACACCGGCGCGCCCTGGTAGCCGCCGACGTAGCCGACGCCCGACTGCAGCAGCGCCTTGGTCACCGCGAGGATGCCCTCGCCGTGGAAGGTCTCGCCCTCGCCGAGCTTCAGCTTCGCGACTTCGGCCTTGAAGGAGCGTTCCATGTCTAGACGACCAGGTTAGGCAGCCACACGGCGATCGCGGGCACCATGAACACGAGAATGAGCACGACGATGCTGATGAGGAGGAACGGCGCCACGGCGCGGAAGATGTCGAGCATGGTCACCTGCGGCGGCGCGACGCCCTTCATCGTCATGAGGAGCAGGCCGTGCGGCGGCATCAGCAGGCCGAGCTGCATGCAGATCAGGAACAGAACGCCGAACCACACCAGGTCGATGCCCATCTGCTGCACGATCGGCATGAAGATCGGCAGCGTGATCATCATCATGCTCACCTGCTCGACGAACACGCCGAGAAAGATCAGCAGCAGCAGCATCCCGGCGATGACTGCCATCGGCGGCAAGCCGAGCTCCGTGATCAGCCTTGCCAGGCCGTTGCTCGCGCCGGAGAACGACAGGAGCTGCGAGAAGGTCGTGGCGCCGACGATGATGAACAGGATCATGCCGGAGATGCCGGCTGTTCCTTGCAGTGCTTTTAATAAATTCTTGATATTTAAAACACGATAAAGCAAAGCAAGCACAATCGTCGCAAAGGCTCCGAGCGCCGCGCACTCGGTGGGCGTCGCCCAGCCGGCGATCATCGCGCCAACCACGATGCCGAAGATCGAGACCAGCGGCAGCACGTACTGCACGAACGGCCTGAGCTGCTGCCAGCCGTGGAACTTCTCGAAAGGCGCCTTCGGCGCGAGCGACGGCTGTCGCACGACCCGCACGACGATGTAGGTCACGAAGATCACGCTCAGGATGAGCCCCGGGACGATGCCGCCGATCAGCAGCTTCGAGATCGAGATCCCGGAGAGGCTGCCGAGCAGCACTGTCAGCGCGGAGGGCGGGATCAGCATATCCACCGCGCCGATCGCCATGATCGGGCCGGCGGCGATGGTCGGGTGATAGCCGCGCGCCAGCATCACCGGCAGCATCAGGCTGCCGAGCATAGCCGCCCCGGCACCTCGCTGATCAGGCGCTCGATGCCGTCGATCACCTTCACCGCCAGCCCGGTATGGAACAGCACCTCGCCCATCAGGATGAAAAGCGGAATCGGCGTCAGCGCGAAGCTGGTCACCGACTGCACGCTGTTGCGCACCAGCTGCACCATCCCCGCCTCGCCGCCGAAATAGATGAGCGCGCCGGCCAGGTTGATGGCCAGGAACGAGAAAGCCACCGGCAGGCCGAGGAACATCAGCACGGTCGAGCCACCGAGCATCAGCCATGCCGCTGCCTGCCAGGACATGGAGGCTCCCGCTAGCCGGTGGTGATCGCATCCTCGCGCGGTCCGCGTTCGGCGGCGTAGAGGCGCGCCATCCGGAACAGCATCTCGATGGCGAGGAGGGTAAAGCAGGCCTGCAGCGGCGCGAGCAGCCACCACTCAGGAATCGCGAGCGTCTTCACCACCATCGAGCCGATAGCGGTGCTCGACACGATCGACTTCCAGCCGGCGAAGGCGATCGACACGCAGCAGGCGAAGGCGATCAGGTCGCACAGCCATTCGCAGTACCAGGCGAGTTGAGGCGGCATGACGCGCAGCAGGACGTCGATGCGGATGTGCTGGCCCCGGCGCAGCAGCCAGGGCGCCACCAGCATGGTAATGAGGTAGAGCGCGTACTCGGTCGCCTCGTTCGCCCAGGCGATGCCGAGCATGCCGGGCACGATGCGCACGTTGCGCAGCAGGACGTCCAGGCAGATCACCAGCATCATCCCGAACAGCACGGCGCACCCGAGCAGTGCCAGCGCGGCGAGTAACCGGCCGAAGGCCGTTGAGAGACGCTCCACTTTTGCTACTTGCTGAAGAGCTTCTGCATCTGCGGGCCGTACACCGGGCTTGCCTTGATCGCCGAGGCCCAGCCCACCTCATAGGCCTTGTCGTGGTATTGCTTGGCGGTGGCGGCATCGAAGGTAATCGTCTGCACGCCGACCTGCCCCTGGCGTTTGGTGTCCTCCTCGTTCAGCTTCTTCCAGGTGACGGCCTGCTCCTCGAGGGCGATCGCCTGCTTGTTGAGGAGGTTGCGCTGCGACTGGGTGAGGCTCTTCCACTTGTCGAGGTTGATGACGATAGATACCTCGGCGCTGTAGAAGCCCGGGTCGACGCGGTACTTGGTCTTCTCCTCCCACTTCATCTCGAAGATGCCCTGGATCGGCCAGCCGTAGCCGTCCACCACGCCGCGCTCGAGGGCGGTATACACCTCGCCCGGCGCGGTCGTCACCACGGTTGCGTTGAGCGACTGGAAGAAATCGCGATAGACCGGCGTCACCCGGATCTTGAGGCCGGTGAGGTCGGGCTTGTCGATCTTCTTGGTGAGGTAGAGGTGGAACGGCGTGTAGTCGATCACGCGACCGAGGTACTGCATGTTGGCCTTCTCGTTCCAGATCTTGTTGATCAGGTCGTAAGCGCCGTTCTTGCGCAGCTCGCCCGCCGGGCGTTGCGTGAGCTTGAGCGCATCCGCCTCCGGCATGATCGTGGTGTAGAAGGCGCCGGTGCTCATGCCGATGTCGACCACGCCGGTACGCACCGCGTTGCCTACCTCGAACGGCGGCATCGCCTTCGGTCCGCCGATGAAGTTAATCTGCAGCGAGCCTTTGCCCTCGGCGTTCACCTGCTTGATGAAGCCTTCGAGCTTGCGCACGTACTCCGTGTTCTCGGCAAAGGCGCTGACGGCGCGCAGCGTCGTTTCCTGGGTCTGCGCCGCCAGCGGCGCGAGCGCCAAGAGCGCGAAGCAGATGGTCTTTTTCATGGACTCCTCCTTGGAGAGCAAGAGGTTAGGCGTCGGCTCGTCCATTTGTCAAATCAATGATTCTCATGGTATTAATCACCGTCATGAATGTTAAGGGCCTCGACCTCAACCTGCTGCGCACCTTCGACGCGGTGCTGCAGGACCGCAGCGTCACGGGTGCGGCGGCGCGGCTCGGACTGACCCAGCCCGCGGTTTCGAACGCGCTCGCCCGGCTGCGCGCCCTGTTCGACGATGCGCTGTTCGTGCGCACGCCGGCCGGCATGGATCCCACGCCCTTCGCCCGCGAGCTCGGCGAGCCCGTAAGACAGGCGCTCGCCCTCCTGGAATCGGCGCTCGCGCACGGCCCGGGCTTCGACGCGGCCACCTCCTCCCGGGCGTTCCGCTTCTACATGTCGGATCTGGGGCAGATCGAGTTCCTGCCGCCGCTCATCGAGCGGGTGCAGAAGGTGGCGCGCGCCCGTCCGCGCTGGGCGCCGCTCGCGGTCCTCGTCGCGCTCTGCGTCGCGCTCGCGCGCGTGCTCGCCGGCGTGGACTACCCGCTCGACGTTGGCGCGGGCACGCTCGTCGGGACGGCCCTGATGCGCGCCGACCATCCCACGATCAGAAAGACGCTGTCGCGCAAGCAGTTTCTCGAGGCTTCGCACGCGCTGGTCTCCTATCGCGGCGGCCACCGCGTCATCGAGGAGGCGCTCGATCGCGCCGGCCTGTCGCGCCGCATCGCGCTGCGCGTGCCGCACTTCACCGTGGTGCCGATGGTGCTCGAGCGCACCGATCTCATCCTGATTCTTCCGCGGCGCGTCGCGCGGGTCTACGAACGCCAGGGGAAATTCAAGTCGCTGCCGCCGCCGGTGGCGATTCCCCCCGCGGACGTCGGGGTGCACTGGCACGAGCGCTTCGACGCCGACCCCGGCAACCGCTGGCTGCGCGATCAGCTCCTCGACTTGTTCACCGAACGATAGAATTTGGGGGAGATGCTTTTTCCCACCACGCTGGTCGGCAGCTATCCCCAGCCCGACTGGCTGATCGATCGCAAGAAGCTGGCAGGCCGGTTTCCGCCGCGGGTGCGCGCGCAGGAGCTCTGGCGCGTTGCTGAGCCCTATCTCGCCGAGGCGCAAGACGACGCGACGCTGCTTGCCATCGCGGCGCAGGAGAAGGCCGGGCTCGATATCGTGACCGACGGCGAGATCCGCCGCGAGAGCTATTCGAACCGCTTCGCCACCGCGCTCGAGGGCGTGGACATCGACCATCCCGGCAGCGCGCTCGACCGCTCGGGGCATCCCAACCCGGTGCCGCGAATCGTCGGCAGGATTCGAAGGAAGCATCCTGTCGAAATCCAGGATCTGCTGTTCCTCAAGAAAAACACGAAAAAGCAAGTGAAGATGACCGTGCCCGGTCCTTTCACCATGTCGCAGCAGGCGCAGAACGACTTCTACAAGTCCGGGGAGGAAGCGGCGATGGACTACGCCGCGGCGGTGAATGAGGAGATCAAGGACCTGTTCAAGGCCGGTGCCGACATCGTCCAGATCGACGAGCCTTACATGCAGGCGCGGCCGGAGAAAGCGCGCCAGTATGGGCTGAAAGCATTGAACCGCGCGCTGGACGGCGTGAGCGGAGAAACCGCGGTGCACATCTGCTTCGGCTACGCCGCGATCATCCATCAGCGGCCCAGCGGTTACTCGTTTCTCCCGGAGCTGGCTGCTTGTTCTTGCAAGGAAATTTCTTTAGAAACAGCGCAGTCCGGCCTCGATTGCTCGGTCCTCGGCTCTCTGAAGGGCAAGAAAATCATGGTGGGCTGCATCGATCTTTCCGACATGACGGTGGAAACGCCGCAGAAAGTGGTCGAGCGCGTGAAAAAAGCCCTTCCGCATGTGGCTGTGGAGAATGTCATCTTGGCGCCTGACTGCGGCATGAAATACCTGCCGCACGAAGTGGCCTTCGGCAAGATGAAGGCGATGGTGGAGGGCGCAAGGATTCTGCGCGCCGAACTCAAATCATGAAGGAGACAGCATGAAGCGCAATCTGATAACCATAGTAGTGGCCGGCATCGCTCTCGCCGCTTGCGCGGAAGGCGTTGGGCCCAGCAACCGCCCCCTTGAGAACTGGGAGGGCGGCGCTCTTATCGGCGCCGGTGTCGGCGCCGTGGTGGGTGCCATGGCCTACCACCGGGACCACCGCGGTCCTCGGCGCCGTCGGCGGCGGTCTGGCCGGGGCTGCGGTGGGCGCTTACATGGACAGCCAGAAGCGCGACCTGGAAAAGAACCTCGCCAAGGAGATCCAGGCCGGCCAGGCGCGGGTCGAGACGCTCCCCAACCACGTCGTGCGCATCACGATGACCAGCCAGACCGCGTTCGAGACCAACTCCTCGGACATCAAGCCCGGCTTCGACAGCACCATGGACAAGCTCGCCGACGTCGTCGTGCGCTATGCAAAGACCACGCTGACGATCGTCGGCCACACCGACAATGTCGGATCCAACGAATACAACCAGAAGCTCTCGGAGCGGCGCGCGCATGCGGTAGCGCAGTACTTCGAGTCGAAACGTGTCAACCCGATGCGGCTCGCCATTTCGGGCAAGGGCGAAAGCGCGCCCATCGCGAGCAACAATTCGGAAAGCGGACGCCAGGCCAACCGCCGCGTCGAGATCTATGTCGAGCCGGTCGTGCAGGGCTAACCTTACAATCGGGGATGGCTGACAAACCCAAGCACGGTCTTGCCCGAGGGCTGACGAACTACGGCGACGCAGGTTTCTCGCTCTATCTGCGGCGCTCGTTCGCGAAGAGCATGGGCTACTCGGGCGAGATGCTCGCGCGGCCGGTGGTCGGGATCGCCGACTCGAAAAGCGGCTTCAACAATTGCCACCGCCATTTTCCCGAGCTGATCGAGGCCCTGCCGATCGAGTTCCCGACGGTATCGCTCGGCGAGGTCTTCCTCAGCCCGACGTCGATGATGTTCCGCAACCTGATGTCGATCGACGTGGAAGAGATGATCCGGGCCCAGCCGATGGACGCGGTGGTGCTGCTCGGCGGCTGCGACAAGACGGTGCCGGCGCAGCTGATGGGCGCCGTCTCGGCCGACGTCCCGGCAGTCCAGCTGCTTGCCGGCCCGATGATGCCGACCTCGTTCCGCGGCGAGCGCCTCGGGGCATGCACCGACTGCCGGCGCTTCTGGGCGCTCCATCGGGCAGGAAAAGTGGATTCTTCCGAAATAGAGACAATAGAAGGCAACCTGGCCACCACCGCCGGAACCTGCGCCGTGATGGGCACGGCCTCGACCATGGCCTCGATCGCGGAAGCGCTCGGCATGGCGCTGCCGGGTAGCGCCGCGATTCCGGCGGTCCACGCCGACCGTCTGCGCGCCGCGGAGGCAAGCGGACGGCGCGCTGCAGAGTTGGCTCGCTCTCCGATCCGGCCAAGCGAAGTGATCAACGAGAAATCCGTGGAGAACGCGTTGCGCGTTCTGCTGGCGATCGGGGGATCGACCAATGCGATCGTTCACCTCACCGCGATTGCGGGACGCGCGGGGGTAAAAATAGATCTCAAAAAGCTCAATGCGCTGTCTGATTCGACGCCTGTCCTGGTCGATCTCAAACCAACCGGCCAGCACTACATGTCGGATCTCTACGCGGCAGGCGGTGTCGGCGCAGTGCTGCGCGAGCTCAAGCCGCTTCTCAACCTCGATTGCATGACAGTGGCAGGCGAAACGCTCGGCGAGCGTCTGAAGCACGAAGAGGGTGCCTGGGTGGATCGTTCGGTCGTAAAGGCTTTCCGGGAACCCCTCTCGCCACAGGGAGGCCTGGTGGCGCTGTTCGGTTCGCTCGCTCCCAATGGCGCGATTCTCAAGCGCTCCGCGGCCGATCCATCGCTCTTCGAGCGCGAGGGGCGCGCGGTGGTGTTCTCGTCGCTCGACGATCTCGCGGCACGAATCGACGATCCGGGCCTCGACGTCAAGGCCGAGGACTTCCTGGTGCTGCAGAACGCGGGACCGAAGTCCGGCTACGCCATGCCCGAAGCCGGCTACCTGCCGATTCCGGCGAAGCTCGCGCGCGCCGGCGTCAATGACATGGTGCGCATTTCGGACGCGCGGATGAGCGGCACCGCTTACGGCACGATCGTCCTGCACGTGTCGCCCGAGGCAGCAGTCGGCGGGCCGCTCGCCTTGGTGCGTAACGGGGACCGGATTCGTCTTTCAGTGAAGGAAAGGCGGATCGAGCTGCTGGTGGATGAAAAAGAACTCACGAAAAGAAAAAGCGCCTGGAAGCCGACAGTCGAGCCGGCGAAGCGCGGCTACGCCAAGCTCTACATGGACCACGTGCTCCAGGCGGAGCACGGCTGCGACTTCGATTTTCTGCGGAAAGCCTAGCTACTTCGCGTAGTCGTAGGTCAGGTCGAACTTGCCGTCGCGATTGAGCACGAAGCGCGCCGATTTCCAGCCGCCGCGCTCCGGCGGCTGCAGCTTGCGCAGCTCCACAAGGGCTTTGGCCGGCTCTTTCAGGTCGCAGGGCGTAAAAGGCTCGAGGTTGTCTCGGGAGAGCGCGCGCGAGAAGAGGTAGCGCACGCCGCCGCCCAGCGCGCCCGGCTCATCGAGGTCGACGATCACGTGCGCGCGCTGCCAGTCCGCGGGCAGGCCCGCAAGCAGGCACTTCGCGATTTCGCCCACGATCCGCGTTTCCGTCTCGCTTGCCTGCTGTGCGCGCGCCGCGAACGGCGCGAGCGCCAGCAGGGCGACGATAAAAAGGTTTTTCATATCATCCCTTCAAGGCCCGCATCGCGGCCGCGGTGCGGTTCTCGACGCCGAGCTTCTCGTATAGGTTCTGCAGATGTTTTTGCGCGGTGCGCGCGCTGATGCCGAGGATCGCCCCGATCTGCGCGTCGCTCTTGCCCGCGACGACCCAGCGCAGCACCTCAGCCTCGCGCGCGGTCAGCACATTCAGGGTTTTTGTCTTCTGGTAAAGCTTTGCCAGATAAGGCCCCACGAGGTCGAGCAGCGCACGCTCCCGGTCGCTGAAGTCGCGGCGGGTGCGGTTCAGGACGAAGCTCACCAGCAGTCCATGACGCACGTAGATCGGCAGCGCTATCGCGTGATCGATTCGGATGCGCCGGTAGTAGTCGTTATAGAGCGCGGTGTGGCGGAAGCGTTCAAAAGCCACCGAGTCGCTGATGCGCTGCGTCCGTCGCCCGCCCTCGTAGCCGTGATAGCGCACGAGCGGGTGATTGTTGAAGTGCCGGTCGAAGGCGGCACGATCATCTGCGTTCAACGCGCCCGCCGGCATTCCATAAACTTCGCGCCTGCCGTTGACGAGGTTGCAGACGGAAAGCGTGGTGAACTCCGACGCCACGAGCGCCGGAAGCCGCTCGACGCCGAAGCGGGCGAAAGAGCCGGCGTCCTGTACCCCTTCGCTCATTGCGCCGAGAAGATCGAGTGCCGCCCGGAAGTCCTGTTCCCGTAGTCGCACCATAGCCGTATTCTGCAGCAAGTACGTAGGTCTGCGTATGGCCGCTAGGCCCGCCCGGGTACAAAGTGTAGGCGTGGCTTCTTTTGGAGAAGGAGGCGAGTGATGAACATGCTGGATGGCCGCAATTTCGTCGGCGTCGTTCTTGAATGCGGCAAGACGGAAGGGGATGCCGATACGGTGATCTTCAAGGATGGCCGCTTTCGTTCGACTGCGTGCGATCGCTACGAGTACGGCGACGGCCCATACACGGCGACCGTGGCGGGCGACACGGTGAGCTTCGAAGCGCAGACCCAAAGCCCGAAGTACGGCAAGTTGCTCTGGCGCGGGGTTGTGCGCGGCTCTCGCCTCGACGGCACGCTGACCATGGTTCGAGATGGCAAGACGCTCGGCGAGAAGTGGCTGCTGGCGGGAGAGAAAGGCTGAGGCAGGCATGTCGCGCGCGAGCTCTCCCGGAGGCGCATATCACGCCGGCATGCGGCAGATGCAGGATCGCTTCCAGACCCGCGCCCTGGCCGACCGGCTCGACGAAAGGCTCGCGCGCACGGCGTTTTCCGCGGAGGACCGCAAATTCATCGAGAGCCGCTCGCTTTTTTTCCTGGCCACCGCGGACGCGCAAGGGCGGCCCGACTGCTCCTACAAGGGTGGCGCGCCCGGTTTCGTGCGCGTGACCGCCGCCGCCGAGCTCGCGTTTCCGAGCTACGACGGCAACGGCATGTTCCGCAGTCTCGGCAACCTGCTCGTCAACTCCGCAGTAGCACTGCTCTTTATAGACTTCGAGCAGCCGGGCCGCCTGCGCGTCAATGGTCGCGCTTCGGTCATCGACGACGATCCACTGCGCGAAAGCTTCGTCGGAGCGCAGCTCGTCGTCCGCGTGCGCGCCGAGCGCATCTTCCCCAATTGCCCGCGCTACATCCACCGCATGAGCGTCGGCGAATCGTCGCCGTACGTGCCGCGCGCAGGGTACACGCCGCCGGTGCCGAAGTGGAAGCGCTTCGACGCGTTCCGCGACGTGCTCCCGCCAGGGGATCCCGCGCGAGAGTAAAGTAGGCCCATGCGCCGGGCCGCGGCTTTACTGCTGATCCTTTGCGTAGCGGCGCTGTCGCTGCCGCAGGCGGTTGCGCAGGCTTATCCATCGAAGTCGATCAAGATCGTGGTGCCGTTTCCTGCCGGCGGTATCGCCGATGTCTACGCACGCATCATCGGCGCGCGCATGAGCGAGGCATGGGGCCAGCCGGTCGTGATCGAGAACCGCGCCGGCGCGGGCGGCAACATCGCCGCCGAGGCAGTCGCCAGGTCGCCCGCCGACGGCCATACACTGGTGATGGGGAGCGTCGGCACGCACGCGGTGAACGTCAGCCTGTTCGCGAAGCTGCCCTACGACCCGATCACGGATTTCGCGCCGATCGCGCTGGTCGCCGAAACCGACGCGCTGCTGGTGGTGCATCCGTCGGTTCCGGCGCATTCGGTGCCCGAGCTGATCGCGCTCGCCCGCTCCAAGCCGGGCGCGCTCTCATACGCCTCCGCGGGACCAGGCACCACGAGCCACCTGGCGGGCGAGCTTTTCAAGTCGATGGCCAATGTGGACATGCTGCACATCCCCTACAAGGGCAACTCGCCCGCCATCACCGACTTGCTGGCAGGCCAGACGGCCCTGTTCTTTGCCACCATGCCCACTGTCATGCCGCACGTTAAGGCCGGCAGGCTGCGGGCACTTGCCACCGGCGGCGCGGTGCGAGCCGCCGCGACCCCCGAGCTGCCCACCGTGGGCGAAGCGGGGCTGCCGGGCTTCGATGTCACCAACTGGGTCGGCATGTTCGCCCCCGCCGGCACGCCCGCCGACATAGTGCGCAAGCTCAACTCTGAGGTGCTGCGCACCATGCAGGCGCCGGATATGCAGGCGCGGCTCGTCGGCGAGGGCGCGCGCTTCGTCGCCACCACGCCGCAGCAGTTCGGTGCTTACGTCAAAGCCGAGATCGTGAAATGGGCGCCGGTGGTCAAGGCATCCGGCGCGCGCGCCGAGTAGCCGGCTTCGGTGCCCCCGGGCTCGCGGGGCAGATACTTTAAGTCTAATGTATTTAGGTCTATAGTATATGGATGGCTGCCGTCCCCCGCAGCGACCGCGAGACCATTGCCCGCTCGAATGACCACCGCGCGCTGCGCATCTGGCTCAGGCTTCTCACCTGCACCCAGCTGATGGAGAAGCAGGTGCGGGCGCGGCTGCGCCGCCAGTTCGCCACCACCCTGCCGCGCTTCGACCTGATGGCGCAGCTCGAGCGCTTTCCAGAGGGGCTGAAGATGAACGCGCTGTCGCGCCTGCTCATGGTCACCGGCGGCAACATCACCGCGATCGTCGACCAGCTCGAAAAGGAAGGGCTGGTCGAGCGCTTCGATGAGCCCGGCGACCGGCGCGCGTTCCGTATCCGCCTGACGCGCGCCGGCGGGCGCGGCTTCGCCGAGATGGCGCGCGCGCACGAGGAATGGGTGGTCGGGATGCTCGCCGGCCTTTCGCGCCGCGAGCACGAAGAGCTGCTCAAGCTGCTCGCCAAGCTCAAAGTCAGCGCCGTGGAGGTCGAGTCATGATCCAAGCGAAGCATTTCCTGTGGCGCCTGGAGGGCAGGGTCGGCGTCATCACGCTCAATCGTCCGGAAAAGAAGAACCCGCTCACGTTTGAATCGTATGCGGAACTGCGGGACTTGTTTTCCGGTTTGAAAAGCAATTCCGAAGTGAAAGCGATCATCGTCACCGGATCCGGCGGCAACTTCTGCTCAGGGGGCGACGTGCACGAGATCATCGGCCCGCTGACGAGGATGGCGATGCCGCAGCTGCTCGAGTTCACTCGCATGACCGGGGACCTGGTGAAGGCGATGCGCCACTGCCCGCAGCCGGTGATCGCGGCGGTTGAAGGCGTCTGCGCCGGCGCGGGTGCCATCATCGCGATGGCGTCGGACTTGCGCTACGCGGCGCCGTCCGCTAAGACCGCGTTTCTTTTCGTCCGCGTCGGCCTCGCCGGCTGCGACATGGGCGCCTGCGCCATGCTGCCGAGGATCATCGGCCAGGGGCGCGCGGCCGAGTTGCTCTACACCGGGCGCTCGATGAGCGCGGAGGAGGGACTGGCGTGGGGGTTCTTCAATCGGGTCAGCGATCGGGTTCTGGATCTTTCGATTGAAACTGCGAAAGAGCTGGCGAGCGGCCCGACCCTCGCGCACGCGATGACCAAGAAGATGCTGCACGACGAATGGCACGTCGGCGTCGACCAGGCAATCGACATGGAGGCGGCGGCCCAGGCGGACCTCATGCGCAGCGGCGATTTCCGGCGCGCCTACGAGGCCTTCGCGGCGAAAAAGAAGCCGGTATTCGAAGGCGACTGATGACCTACACGGCGCACTTGGACACGTTCGCGCGCGACAACCTGCCGTCCCTCGGCAGGTGGCCGCAGCTCGTGTTCGAGCTGCCCGAGCTGCAATACCCGGCGCGCCTGAACTGCGCCACCGAGATCCTCGACAAGCCGGTGACGCGCGGGCACGGCCACCGCATCGCGCTGCGCGCTGCTGACGCGGAGTGCACTTATACGCAACTCTTTACCCAGGCGAACCGCCTCGCCAACGTGCTGGTGCGCGAGATGGGCCTCAAGCCGGGCAACCGCGTGCTGCTGCGCGGTCCGAACAACCCGATGATGGCCGCGTGCTGGTTCGCGGTGATGAAGGCCGGCGGCGTCTGCGTCGCCACGATGCCGCTGCTGCGGGCGAAGGAGCTCACCGATGTCATCACCAAGGCGGAGATCACGCATGCGCTGTGCGACCGGCGCCTGGACGACGAGCTGAAGAAGGCTCAATCGGTTTGTCCTTCATTGAAAAATACGAAATATTGGCACGACGACGCACCCGATTCGCTCGAATCGCTGGCGCTCAGGCAGCCGCTTTGGTTCACCAACGTCGCGACCGCCGCGGACGACGTGGCGCTCATCGCGTTCACCTCGGGAACCACCGGCAAGCCCAAGGGCACCATGCATTTCCACCGCGACGTGATCGCGATGTGCGACTGCTTCCCGCGCTCGATCCTGCAGACCCACAAGGACGACATTTTCTGCGGCACGCCGCCGCTCGCCTTCACCTTCGGCCTTGGCGGGCTCCTGTGCTTCCCGCTGCGCTTCGGCGCGTCGACGGTGCTCGCCGAGAAGCACACGCCGCAGACGCTCCTCGGAACCATCGAGAGGTTCAAGGCGAATGTGTGTTTCACCTCGCCGCTCATGTACCGCCAGATGGCCGCCATCGCAAAGGATTTCTCGTTGCAAAGTCTCAAGAAATGCGTTTCAGCGGGCGAGGCATTGCCGGACGCAACGCGGCAGCTCTTCAGGGAGGCGACCGGGATCGAGATCATCGACGGCATCGGCTCCACCGAGATGATCCATATCTTCATCTCGCACGCGCCCGAGCGCGCGCGCCGCGGCGCCACCGGCTACGCGATTCCCGGTTATCACGCCGCGGTGCTGGACGAGGACGGGAATGTTTGCAAAGCGGGAAAAATAGGAAGACTCGCCGTCAAAGGACCGACGGGTTGCCGCTACCTTGCCGACGAACGCCAGATGCAGTACGTGCAGGGCGGCTGGAACGTGACCGGCGACGCCTATCTCGTGGACCAGGACGGTTACTTCTTCTTCCAGGCGCGCACCGACGACATGATCATCTCGGCGGGCTACAACATCGCCGGACCCGAAGTGGAGGACGCGCTGCTCAGGCATCCCGCGGTCAGCGAGTGCGGTGTGGTCGGCTGGCCGGACGAGGAGCGCGGCACCGTCGTTAAGGCTTTTGTCGTTTTGCAAAAAGAATTTTCGCCGAGCGCGGAAACTGCGAAGCAACTGCAGGAACACGTGAAGGCGGCAATCGCGCCGTACAAATATCCGCGCGCGGTCGAATTCGTCGCTGCTCTGCCGCGCACCGAGACGGGCAAGCTGCAGCGCTTCAAGCTGAGGAAATCATCATGATGCGGATATTGCAGCCACCGGGGTGGGCGCGGCCGAAGGGATTTTCCAACGGGATTTCCTGCCGGGGCCGCTTGATCTTCATTGCAGGGCAGGTCGGCTGGACCGGGCAGGGCGAATGGAAGGCAAAAAGCTTTGCCGGCCAGTTTCGCCAGACGCTTCTCAACATAATTTCCGTATTGAAGGAAGCGAAGGGCAAGCCCCAGCACATCGTCCGGCTGACGTGGTACGTGCTCGACAAGAAGGAATACCTGGATTCGCTGAAGGAAGTCGGCATTGCCTACCGGCAGATCATGGGACGGCATTTCCCGACGATGGCGGTGATCCAGGTGAGCGGGCTCATCGAGGATCAGGCGAGGCTCGAGATCGAGGCAACCGCGGTGCTCCCCTCGTGAAAGTGACCATCGTCGGCGGCGGACCGGGCGGCCTGTACTTCGCCCTGCTCGCGAAGAAGGCCTGGCCGCGCTGGGAGGTCACGGTGTACGAGCGCAACCGGCCCGACGACACCTTTGGCTTCGGCGTGGTGTTCTCCGATCAGACCCTGGACACGTTCAAGGCTTACGACCTCGTCACCTACGAGCGGATCCGCCGGCGTTTCGCCTACTGGGGCGACGTCGACGTGGTCTACAAGGGTCAGGTGATGCGCTCGGGCGGCAACGGCTTCTGCGGCTGCTCGCGCGTGGCGCTGCTCAACATCCTGCAGGACCGCGGCCGCGAGCTCGGCGTGCAGATGCGCTTCCAGCGCGAGGTGGAAGACATCGGCGAGTTCGCCGATTCGGACCTGGTGGTGGTCGCCGACGGCATTAATTCGAGGATCCGCGCAAGACATGAGAATCACTTTCAGCCCAGCGTCGACCTGCGGCCGAACAAGTTCACCTGGCTCGGCTCGACCAAGCCGCTCGACGCCTTCAAGTATTTCTTCCGCGAGACCCCCGCGGGCATCATCCTCGCGCACTGCTACCAGTACGAGGCCGACCGCTCCACCTGGGTGATCGAGACCGACGAGCGCACCTGGCGCAATCTCGGCTTCGACCGCAAGGACGAGGCGGAGATGCTTTCGACTCTGCAGGAAATTTTTTCTGAGGAGCTGGAAGGCCATCCCCTGATCCCGAATCGCTCGGTCTGGCGCAACTTCCCGAACATCATCAACAAAACCTGGGTTCTGGGGAACGCCGTACTGGTCGGGGACGCGAAGGCGACGGCACATTTTTCCATTGGCTCGGGTACGAAGCTGGCCATGGAAGATTCCATTGCTCTTTATGAATCTCTAAAAAAAGAAGGGGAGATAAAAAAAGCTCTGCACCTCTATGACACCGCGCGCCGAGAGGAAGTCGAGAAGACCCAGCATGCCGCGAATGTCTCGCTCGCCTGGTTCGAGCACATGCAGCGCTACTGGGGCATGGAGCCGCCGCAGTTCGCTTTCGGCGTCATGTCGCGCTCCAAGCAGATCACCTGGGAAAATCTCGAACTACGCGATCCTGTATTCATTAAAGAAATTCATGAATGGTTCGCGAAGAAAGTCAAGGAGCAGGGATTCGACATCGACTTGAAAAATCCGCCGGTGCCGATGTTCACGCCGTTCCGGCTGCGCGACATGGTGCTCGAGAACCGCGTCGTCGTATCGCCGATGGATCAGTATTCGGCCGTCGACGGCGTACCGGGGGACTGGCACCTGGTTCACCTTGGCAGCCGCGCGATCGGCGGCGCCGGTCTGGTGTATGTCGAGATGACCTGTCCGTCGCCCGAGGCGCGCATCTCCCCCGGAGATACCGGCCTCTGGAACGAAGCGCAGCGCGACGCCTTCAAGCGCATCGTCGACTTCTGCCACGCGAACTCGAAGGCGAAGCTGTGCATGCAGCTCGGCCATTCGGGCCGCAAGGGCTCGACCCAGCTCGGCTGGCAACGCATGGACCATCCGCTGGACGAAGGCAACTGGCCGGTGGTGTCCGCGTCGCCGCTGCCGTACTACGAAGGCATCTCTCAGGTCCCGCGCGAGCTTACGCAACCTGAAATGAAGGAAATAATTCATCAATTCGAAAAATCGACCCGCTACGCGGACCAAGCCGGCTTCGACATGCTCGAGATCCACATGGCGCACGGCTACCTGCTGGCCAGCTTCATTTCTCCATTGACGAATCAAAGAAAGGATTCGTACGGCGGCTCGATCGAAAATCGGATGCGGTTTCCATTGGAGCTCTGGCGGGCTTGCAGGAAGATCTGGCCCGAGAAGAAACCGATGTCGGCGCGCATCTCGGCGGCCGACTGGGCGCCGGGCGGGCTGCCGGGCGAGGACCTGATCGCGCTCGCGCGCATGCTGAAAGGCGCCGGCTGCGATCTGATCGACTGCTCGACCGGCCAGACCGTGCCGCAGCAGAAGCCGGTCTACGGCCGCATGTACCAGGCGCCATTCGCCGACTGGGTACGAAACGAGGTCGGGCTTCCCACCATGACCGTGGGTGCGATAACCACCGCCGACCAGGTCAACACGCTGCTCGCGGCCGGCAAGGCCGACCTCGTTGCGCTGGCGCGGCCGCACCTCGCCAATCCCCATTTCACGCTGCAGGCCTCGGCCTGGTACCAGCACATGGCGCAGCGCTGGCCGGCGCAGTATCTCGCCGGCCGCGACCAGGCGTTCCGGCTCGCCGAGCGCGAGCGCGCCGAGCAGACCGACCTGCGCTTGCGCGCCCGGCCGGCGAGCCACGAGGTGAAGGACGAGAAACCGCAAACCCCTGCAAAAAGGGTTGCCTGAGCACCCTGTTGCGGTAGCATCGCGCGGTGCTACAGCGCGTCGGAAAATACGAGATCAAGAAGCTGCTCGGCAAGGGCGCCACCGGCTCGGTGTATCTGGCTGCCGACCCCTTCGGGCAGCGCGAAGTCGCACTGAAAGTCATGGATGCCACTGCCAAGGATCCGGAGGAGGCGCGGCGCCAGCTGCGCTTTTTCCAGACCGAAGCGGCGCTCGCCGGGAAGCTGCGCCACCCGCACATCGTCAGCATCTTCGATGCCGGCGTCGAGAATGTGGAAGGCGAGCCGCTGCGCTACCTTGCGATGGAGCTGGTCGAGGGCAAGGCGCTCTCGGGCTACTGCGAGCCGCCGCGGCTGCTCGATGCGGCGCGCATCATCGAGATCGTCTACAAGTGCTGCAAGGCGCTCGAATTCGCCAACGGCGAGGGCGTCGTGCACCGCGACATCAAGCCCGCCAATATCCTGGTGCGCACCGACTTCGACATCAAGCTGTCCGATTTCGGCGCGGCGCAGCTCGCGCGCGCCGAAGTAACGCAGGTCTCGGGCGTCGGCTCCCCCGCCTACATGTCGCCCGAGCAGCTGAAGGGCGAGGAGCTCGACTACCGCACCGACATGTTCTCGCTCGGCGGCGTGCTGTACCACCTGCTGACCGGCCGCAGGGCATTCGACGGGAAGACGACATACGAGCTGGTGCAATCGATCCTCGCCACCACCCCGCCGCCGCCCTCACAGCTGCGAGCCGATGCGCCGCGGGCGCTTGACGAGGTCGTGGCGCGCGCCATGGCGAAATCGCCTTCCGATCGCTACGCCAGCTGGACCGAGTTCGGCGCCGCGGTCGCCAAGCTGCTCAAGCTCGACGGCGGCGGCGCCCGCCTCACCGAAGCGGAGAAATTCGCCGTCGCGCGCCGCCTCAAGTTCTTCGAGCGCTTCAGCGACGCCGAGCTGTGGCAGGCGCTTCGAGCTTCGGTGTGGCGGCGGCATCCGGCGGGGGCGGACCTAATTCGCGAAGGCACGGCCGACGATCATTTCTACGTGCTCGCCTCCGGCAAGCTGAAGGTCGCGCAGCGCGGCAAGCTGCTCAACACGGTCGACCCGGGCGAGTGCGTGGGCGAGATGGCCTACGCGCGCCGCGATGCCAGGCCGCGCAGCGCCACGGTCACCACGGCAGAGCCGAGCTGGGCAATGGGAATGCGGGTGCAGGATGTCGACGCGCTCCCCGTGAGCTGCCGCGCGCGCTTCAACGAGGCCTTTCTCGCTGTCATGGCGGAGCGCCTGTCGATGCTCGGCGGGCGACTCATCGGCGACGGGCAGGCGCAGAGCGTCGGGGCACCGTGACCGTCAGGGGGTTTTTTCTGGCCGCGGTTCTCTTCCTGGCCGCTTGGCCCGCGGGCGCGGCCTACGACGCGAACGGGGTCGCCCTCGGCGCAAGCGAGAACGACATCAAGAAGCGCTTCCCGAGCGCCTACTGCAAGGCGCTCGAGTGGGCGAGCCGCGCCGCCGACCGGCGCTGCGACGATGCCAAGATCTCCTTCGGCGGCGTCGAGGGGCGCATCACCTTCTATCTCAGGAAGGACGCGGTGCAGGCCTTCGACGTGCGCTTCGACACCAAGGACCTCGACAGGGTGGTGAGCCAGCTGAAGTTGCGCTACGGCAAGCCGCTCTCGGAGGTCAGGGACGTCGTCGGTCCGGAAGGCAAGGCGCGCGAGCTCTACAAGGCGCTGTGGGAAAGCGGCGCCGACCGCGCTGCGCTCACCGCCCAGCTCGACAAGAAGCGCTCGACCCTGATCGTCTCGCGCGGCAGCTTCGACCAGGAAATCTACCGCGTGCGGTAGATTTCTAACCGAGCTTCTTCAGCGCCGCGATGGCCTTTGCCGCGTCCTCCGCGCTGTCGAGCGCGACGTAGCTGATGAACTTCTTGCCGATCGCGATCGCGGTCAGGCCGCGGAAGCTCACCCCGGCGTTTCCCATCGCGCGCGTGATCCTCGCGCCCAGCCCGGGCTTGTCGCTGCCCTCGATGCGCACCGCGTGGATGGTGTCGCTCTTTATGAGGCCGGCATCCTGCGCCGCCTTGGTTGCCTTCGCCCCCTTCACCGGCGAGACGAAGAGGATTCCCTGCCCGGGGTTCTCCGGCGTGCGCCGGCCGAACACCATCTCCAGGTTGGCGCCGGCCTTCGCCAGCACCTCGAGCTTGTCGGCCGCGCCGCCGGCGCGGTCGCTCACGCTTGCGGTCCACATCTCGATCTTGGTCACTTTGAGCGCCATGGCTTGCCTCCTTCTCAGGAACGGGGGTAGGTCCCGTCGTTCACGTCTAGTATCGCGCCGTTCAGGATCGGCGGGCTAGCCGTGGCAAGCCAGACGATCGCCGCGGCGATCTCCTCGGCGCGCCCCATGCGGCCGGAGTAGGCCACCTTGAGCAGCCCCTCCCGGCGCGCCGCGTCCACCACCTTGAGAAGCTCGGTGTCCACGGGCCCGGGGGCCACCGCATTGACCTGGATGCCGTGCCTGCCCAGATACAGCGCGAAGCTCTTGGTAGCGCTCACGATTGCCGCCTTGGTCGCCCCGTACCACAGGTCGGGATGCGGCTGCCAGGCGGCGATCGAGGCGAGGTTCACGATCCGGCCCGCGCGCCGCCCGATCATCTGGCGCGACACCGCGCGCATCAGCTCGACCGGCGCTTCCAGGTTGACGCGCAGGATGCGCTGCCGCATCTCGTCGGTGTAGCGCTCGATCGGCACGGCATTCTGGATGCCGGCGTTGTTGACCAGGACATGGATGTCACCGAGCGAGTCGACCAGCTTCGCGATGCCGCCGAGGTCGGTCAAGTCGTAAACAACGTTCTTTACCTGCTTCTGCTTTTCCGTGAAATCGCGGTCGAGGGCGATAACGGAAAATCCTTCTTCGACAAGAAGCTTCGCCGTTGCCAGACCGATGCCGCGGCCGGCGCCGGTCACCAGCGCGGTCTTCACGCGAGGCCGGGCATCGAGAAGCCGCTCGCTTTCAGCTCGGTGATCAGCTGCTGTTCCTGGGCCGCATTCAGCTCCACCAGCGGCGGCCGGCAGGTCTTCCAGAGCGGATCGTTGCCGAAGTGCGCGACGATTCCCTTCAGCGCCGGGATCATCGGCTGCTTCTGCACGATCTTGCGCGTCGCGGTGATCTCCGCCTGCATGCGGTCGGCCTCCGGCGAGCGCCAGTTGCGGTACAGCTTGTCGATCGGACCGGGATTGACGTTGCCGGTCGCGGTAATGCAGCCCTTGCCGCCGTTGCGCATGTTATCGAGCAGGAATACTTCGCTGCCGGCGAAGACGTCGAAGCCGCTCTTCGAGAAATTGTCGAGCATTGCCTTGGTGTTCGGCCACTCGCCCGAGGAGTCCTTTACGCCTGCTACGATTCCCGGATACTTCGAAATTAATCTCTCGATAAGCGCGAGGGAGATCGGCACCTGCGAAACCGGAGGTATGTGATACAGGTAGAGCTGCAGGCGCTCGTCGCCGACGCGCTCGATCACCTCTGCGAAATTGCGGTACAGCCCCTCGTCCGACACGCCCTTGTAGTAGAACGGCGGCAGCATCAGCACACCGGCGCAGCCGAGCTTGACCGCCGCGCCCGTCAGCTCGATCGAATCGCTGAGCGCGCAATGCCCGGTGCCCGGCATGAGGGCTGCGGGAGGCACGCCGCCGGCAACCAGCGCCTCGAGGAGCCGGCGTTTCTCCGCCACCGACATCGAGTTCGCCTCGCTGTTGGTGCCGAACACCGCCAGCCCCGCGCAGCCGTTCTTCAGCAGCCAGCGGCAGTGCCGGGTGAAACGCTCGGCATCGGGCGAGTAGTCGCGCTTGAACGGCGTGACGACCGGCGACAAAACGCCCTCGATGCGCTTCGCTTTCGCCATGCCGCTATTTCTCCACGGTGCGGATCGCCGCGCCGCCGCCGGAAAGCTTGATGCGCTCCTTGGTGTCGACGACCTGGCCCTGCACGATGCGGAACACCTGGATGTCCTTCTCGACCATGTTCTGCACCAGCACCAGCTTCGAGTCCGGAGAGAACGCCGCGCCCTGCGACCAGCGGCCGATGCTCGCTTCCGACAATTTGTTCAATTTGCTATTCGAAAGGCCAAGCAATATCAGCTTGCCGTTGGCGTTGTACAGCGGATGATCGGAGGGCCGGGTCGAGCCGTTGTGGATCACCACGGCGACGTAGCGCCCATCGGGGGAGATCTTGATGCCCTCGGGCGTCGGGCCCACCGCGACCGTGTCGATGGTGCGCGGCGGATTCGCCTGCAGGTCGATGAGGCTTGCGGTGTCGACGTCGCCCTGGCCCATGCCGACGTTCGCCACCACGGCATAGCGCCCGTCGGGGGTGATGTCCATGCCGTAGGGCCGCAGCCCGGCGTAGAAGGTGCGATTGCTGACGCTCACCTTGTCGCCATCGATGGCGAGCAGCGTCAGGCCGTTGTCGCCGTCGCGCGTGACCAGCGCGCGCTTGCCGTCGGGCGTGAACTGGACGTGGCTCGGCCCGGATTTCTCGTCGCCGAGCTTCAGCTTCTCGCCGACCGTGACCGTGCCGCCGGCAAGCTTGAGCACCGATACCGTGCCCTCGCTGCGGTTGGCGACCAATGCCATGGTTCCGGCGCGATTGATCGACAAGCCGGCGGCGCCCGCCCCGGTCTCGACCGTCTGCACCACCTTCTTCGCTTTCAGATCGATCACCGAGACGCGGTTGTCCGGCACGGTCTTGGCCGGGTCCTTCGGATCCTTCTTCTGCGCCGAGGTGACGAGGGCGTAGGACTCGTCGGGGGTGAGCGCGACCGAGAGCGGCGGCCCGACCACGCTGGTCGGCGCCTGCACCTCGCCGACGATTTTCAAGCTCTTCAAGTCAATTATGGAAACCGTGTCGGGCGCGGCGTTGGCCACCACCACGTTCTTGCCGTTTTCGTTCACCACCTTGTTGTCGTTGGCCGAGACGGCGAGCTGGGCGTAGGCCGGCGTGACGCAGGCCGAAGAAATGATCGTCGCGAGAAAAAGCTTTCTCATGTTGAAACCTCCCTTGTGGATTCAGTCGATCTTCGCGCCGGATGCCTTGACGATCGGCGTCCAGCGCGCGATTTCGGCCTTGTTCATGGCCGCCATGTCTTCAGGTGATCCGGCGATGATGTTGTAACCGAGATCCGTCATGCGCTTGACGAATTCCGGTGATTTCGTGCTTTGCACCGCCGCCGCGTTCAGCTTCGCGATGATTTCCCTCGGCGTGCCGGCGGGCACCATCAGCCCGAACCATACGCCCGACTCGTAGCCGGGCACGCCGGCCTCGGCCATTGTCGGCAGCTCGGGCAGGGCCGGATCGCGTTTCGCCCCCGTGGTCGCGAGCGCGCGCAGCTTGCCGGCCTTGATGTGCGGCAGCGACGAAGGAATGTTGTCGAACATCATCATCACCTGGCCTCCCAGAAGGTCCGTGACCGCGGGGCCGCTTCCCTTGTAGGGGATGTGGATCATGTCGATGCCGGTGAGATGCAGGAACATCGCACCGGACATGTGGATGCTGGTGCCGTTGCCGCTGGAAGCGAAGTTGAGCTTGCCGGGCTGGCTCTTGGCGAGCGCGATGACTTCCTTCACGCTCCTGGCGGGCACCGAGGGGTGCAGCACCAGGACATTGTTGAGCGAGACGAGCGGCGCGACCGTCACGAGGTCCTTGTTCGGATCGAACGGCATCTTCGCGTAGAGCGCCGGATTGATCGCCTGGATGCCGCTGGTCGTCATCAGCACCGTGTAGCCGTCCGGCGCGGCACGCGCCACCTCGACGCCGCCCAGGTTGCCCCCGGCCCCCGGCTTGTTCTCGACCGTCACCGGCTGGCCGAGGATCCTGGTCAGCTCGTGCACCATCGCGCGCGAGGCGATGTCGACCGCGCCGGCGGGCGGGAACGGACAAATGAGCCGGATGGGTTTCGAAGGATACGTCTGTGCCGCCGCGGCGAGCGGCAAGGCCAATGCGAAAGCGAGTGCGAACCGGCGAAACACGTGGGTACCTTCCAAGGTAAAGTGCAGCCCAAATTATATGGCCGACCTGTCAAGAGCAGTCAGCATCGAAGATCTGCGCCGCATAGCAAAACGACGCCTGCCGCGAGCCGTTTTCGACTTTTTCGACGGCGGCGCCGAGGATGAGGTGACGCTGCGCGGCAACCGCGCCGCCTTCGAGCGCGTGCGGCTCCTGCCGAGGGTCTTGGTCGATGTCTCGGCCGTCGATCTGAAAACCGAACTATTTGGAAAAACGGCAAATCTGCCACTCGCAATCGCCCCGACTGGCGGCATCAGCGCCGGCCGCGCCGGAGCAGAGCTCGCGCTCGCCCGCGCCGCAAAAGCCTTCGGCGTGCCGTTCACGCTCGCCACGCCGGCCGCTTGCACCATCGAGCGCGTCGCCGAGGAAGTGGGCGGGCGGCTGTGGTTCCAGCTTTACGCGGTGCGAGATCGGGAGTTCCGGGAGAAACTGGTTCTGAGAGCGAAGAACTCCGGTTACGAGGCGATGCTCGTGACGGTCGATCTGCCGGTGTCCGGAAAGCGTGAGCGCGATCCGCGGAACGGCTTCGTAACGCCCTTCAGGCCGAACTGGCGTAACTCGCGCGACGTCCTCTTCAAGCCGTCGTGGCTGCTGGAAATCCTGCGCCACGGGCTGCCGGGCATGGCGAATTTCGAGGGCTACCGGTTCAGCGCGCCCGAGGGCACGGACATCGCGACCGCGGTAGGCCGCGAGATGGACGCGAGCCTCGACTGGGAGGCGCTGAAGCGCCTGCGCGATCTTTGGCCGCGCAAGCTGCTGCTGAAGGGCGTCGAGCGCCCCGACGACGCCGAGCGCGCGGCCGCGCTCGGCTGCGACGGTGTGGTGGTGTCCAACCACGGCGGCCGGCAGCTCGACGGCGCGGTTGCCACGCTGGAAGCCCTGCCACTTGTTGCCAATGCAGTCGGAAAGAAAATGACGGTCCTTCTGGACGGCGGGGTGCGCCGCGGCGTCGACCTTCTCAAGGCGCGCGCCCTCGGCGCGCAGGCCGTGCTGACGGGCCGCGCTACGGTTTTCGGCGTGATGGCGGGCGGCGAGGCCGGCGCGCGGCGCGCGCTCGAGATCCTGGCGACCGAGTTCGAGCGCGCGATGAAGCTGTGCGGGACGCGCTCGGTCGCGGAGATCGGCCCCGACCTGATTTCCCGTTGAACTTCCTCACGTAGTCCGGCGCCGTGAAGACCCAGCTCAGCGCATCGTAGAGGCTCTCCGCCGGGCGGTTGCGGTAGATGTCGTTGCGCACCAGGCGCGGCACGCCGTCGGGCACGTGGAAAATCTGGCCGATCAGGCTGTTCGCGGAAATCTGCACGCGCGAGGCGCGCGTCAGGCGCATGCGCTGATACTCGGGGAAGGCCTTTTCGAAATCGCCGTCCAGGGCGTCGGCGCAGGTCGCGAGGCAGATCGCGTCCTCGAGCGCCATCGCGGCGCCCTGCGCCATGTACTGCAGCATGAAATGCGCCGCGTCGCCGAGCAGCGTCACGCGGCCCTGCGTCCAATTGTCCACGGGCTCACGGTAGCGCAGCATCCAGCGCTTGAATTCCTTGGGTGTGCGCATCAGCGATGCGGGCTTCTCGCAGTAGTGCGCGAAGAGCGGCAGCACCTCCGCGGGCAGCGCCTCCTCGTTGTGGCCGCCGCTCGAGTGCTTGCCGATCACGGTTGCGACGAGGTTGAAGAGCTTCCAGCCGCGCAGCGGGTAGTGGACGATATGCGTGTTGTGCGCGGCCCACAGCGTCGCCGCTGCCCAGCGCAGGTCTTTCGGCACCTCGTCCATCTTGAGCACCGCGCGGTAGCACATGTGGCCCGAGATCGGCGGCTCGGGATCGCCGACCACCTTCTCGCGGATCACCGAGCGGCCGCCGTCGGCGCCGACCAGAGCGGAAGCAACGAGGGGTTCGCCGTTCTGAACCTCCACCTTGACGTCATTCGAATTAATTTGAAAACCCGCAACCTTTGTCCCCGCACGTAGCTCGATCAATTCGCTCGCACGGCAGCCGTCGAGCAGCGAGCCGTGGATGTCGGCGCGGTGGGTCACCGCATAGGGATTGCCGAAGCGCTTCGCGAAACGCGCATCGAGCGGGATGTCGATCACCTTCTCGCCGCTCACGCCGTCCATCATCAGCATGTGCTCGATGAAGACGGCGTCGCGCTTGACGCGCTCGCCGACGCCGAGGGCGTCGATCGCGTGCCAGGCGTTCGGGGCGAGCTGGATGCCGGAGCCGATCTCGCCGAACTCGTGGGCCTGCTCGAGGACCAGGACGCGGAAATTCCTGCGGGCGAGGGCGAGTGCGGCGGCCAGCCCGCCGATGCCGCCGCCGGCGACCACGATGGGCTTTGCGTTGCGGGAGGCGCTCAGAAGGCTTCTCTAGACCCAGACCTGCAGCACGTAGTCGTACGCCGCCTGCGCGTTGGTCATATCGACGCGCTGCAGCTTTATGCGGTATTCGTTTTTTACTTTTACTAATTTATGAAAATAAGAGCCTGCAAAATGCCGCACGTCGTCGCGCCGCAGCTCCATCATGTGGAAACGGGATTTCACTTCCACATCGCCGTTGGGTTTTATTTTTTGAATGGAAACATTGGACACCACGTGATTGGTGCCCCAGAGCGGACGCTGCGACCAGGCGTCGGGGTGCAGCACGCGCTTCATCCGGACGTTCATCAGGTTCTTGTCTTCGGCGAAGATCGCCGGCGTGCCGTCCCAGGTCTTGTAGGACGGATCCGGCGGCATCCAGTAGACGCCGTCCTTCGCGAACAGGTCGATCCAGTCCTGCCAGCGCTTGCCGTCCAGAAAATCTGCCTGACGGTACAGGAACTGCTCGACCTCGTGCTGGGCTTTCTCCGCTCGCTTCATCCCGCGGCCTGTATGTACTTCGTCCAGGCCTTCATCTGGTTGCGCATCGGCGCCTCCGACGTCCCCATGTTCGGCCCGGTCTCGACCATGCCGTTCTTCTCGATGTCGCGCCCGAAGTGGCGGCCGAAGGTTACCCAGTCGCCGCCGTCCGACGAGAGGCCCTGGTGACACTTCCAGAAGTTTTCCAGGTCATCCGCGTTGATCAGGGTTGCCGGCGAATTGACGAGGTTGTAATAGGCGAGCGAACGGCGGTAGATTGCCTCGGGCGCGCCCTTCAGGCGGAAATGCCAGATCTCGGTCAGCGTGCGGTCGACTCCCAGGGGTCGTACCGCACGCAGCTGCTGCAGCGGCGACTGCACCGAGAGCCCCGGATAGATCAGCACGTGGTGAATGTTGACGCCCAGAATCTCCTCGGTGCGCTTTTTGCCGTAGGCCTCGTGCATCACCTTTTCGTAGGCGAGGGTGTCGGGATCCTTCGGCCTGAGGCCCATATAGCCGGTCAGGATGCAGTGGCCATGCGGATAGTTCAGGGTCTGGAAGTTGTCCCACTTGTCGATGGTCACGGTCGCAAACGCCGACAGCATGTGATACGAGAGCGGCGCCTTGCCGGTCCGTTTTTCGATCTGCTTCTCCACGTCGCGCGCGGCGCGGCCGGTCGACTGGTGCACGACCGACGGATGCAGCGCGTCGAGCTGGTTCTCGAGGAACAGCTTCCAGTTGGAGTGCTGGATGATGCGGAAGCAGTTGGGCACGACTTCGACCTCGCCCTCGGGGGCGCGGTCGCACATGTCGTCGAAAGCCACTTTGCTTTCACCCAAAAACTCTTTCAGGGTGTCACCATCGTTGGCCAAGCTGGCGAACACGAAACCGCGGTAGTTCTCCACCCGCGCCGCGCGCTTCATGTTGCAGTCGGGGTTGTCGCGCCCGTAGCGGGTGCCGGCGTAGCCCGACTCCATCATCGGGATGCTCTTCAGCTTGCCGTCGTGGTGGAAAGTCCAGGCGTGGTAGGAGCAGCGGAAGAATTCCCCGGCATTGCCCTGCCGGTCGCCGCAGATCATGTTGCCGCGGTGCGGGCAGCGGTTGTACAGCACGCTGATCTTTCCGTCCGAGCCCCGCACCATGATCATCGGCTGGCGGCCGACCTGCACGGTGAAGTAGTCGCCGGTCTTCGGCACCTGGCTCTCGTGCCCGCAATAGATCCACACCCGCTCGTGGATGCGCCGCATCTCGAGCTCGAAGATCTCGGGGTCGGTGTAGAGCTCGCGCCGCACCCGGTCGGGCTCCACGTACTTCGACAGATCTGGGATTCGTTCCTGCAGCATACGGGCCTCCTGAACGGAATGATAATCTAGCCCTTCCCGAGGAGGAGGTACCATGGTTCGCATATCGCTTTTTTTCTTTCTGATCCTATCTTCTACCGTGACCATTGCGCAAAGCATCAAAGTAAAAGTCTTCCCCGGCGCCCAGGCGCTGCCCCTGATCGCCGCGACCTCGCAGGGCATCTTCGAGCGCCACGGGCTCAAGGTGGAGCTGCTTTTCACGCAGAACTCGGTGGAGCTGCGCGAAGACCTGGGGAACGGCAACGTCCAGATCGTGCACTCCGCGGTCGACAACGCGGTGGCGATGGTCGAGCGGGCGAAGAAGGACGTGGTGATAGTCTCGGGCGGCGACAGCAGCATGAACGAGTTCTTCGTCCAGCCCGACGTGCGCTCGGTCGCCGACCTCAAGGGCCGCATCCTGCTCGTCGACGCGCCCAACACCGCCTACGCGGTGCAGGCGAAGAAGATCCTGCTTCTGAACGGCCTGAAGCAGGGCACCGACTACAGCCTCAGGGAAGCCGGCGGCACCCTGTTCCGCTACAAAGCGATGCGAGAGAGCAAGGACAACGCCGCCTCGATGCTGAACCCGCCGTTCTCCGTCGACGCCGCCGCCTCCGGCCTGAAGAGCCTCGGCCGCGCCGTCGACCTGATCGGCCCCTACCAGGCCACCGGCGCCTTCGTGCTGCGCGCCTGGGCCAAGGACAACGCCGGCACGCTCGAGCGCTACATCGCGGCGCTCATCGACGCGACGCGCTGGGTCAAGGCGAAGGAAAACAGGGAAACCTCCGCCAAGCTGCTCGTCGAGCGCTTCAAGCTCGACCCCAAGGTCGCGGAGCGCACCCTGGAACTCCTCACCGACCCGAAGTTCGGCCTCGCGCAGGACGCACGCTTCAACGTGGAAGGATTCAAAAACGTCCTCGCGCTGCGCGCCGAGATCGAAGGCGACTGGGGCGGCAAGCCGCCCGCGGCGGAGCGTTATTACGATCTGTCGTACTACGACAGGGCTCTCGGGAAACTGCGGTAGTTCCTTAGAGCGAAAGGAAGTGCTCAAGCATTCTTCTGCGGGTCGCCTCGTCCGGCAGCGACCCCATGCCTGCCGCCAGGTTATCGCGCATGTGCTCGGCGTTGCCGGTGCCGGGAATGGCGCAGGTCACGGCGGGATGGGCGACGATCCACTTGAGGAAGTACTGCGCCCAGCTCTGCACGCCGATCTCGCCGGCCCAAGGCGGCAGCGCTTTTCCTTTGGTTTTCCTGAAAAGCGCGCCTTCCGCGAACGGCCGGTTGATGATGACCGCGACTTTCAGCTCGCGCGCCAGAGGCAGCAGCCGCTGCTCGGCGTCGCGCTCGGCGAGCGAGTAGTTGATCTGCAGGAAATCGTACTGCCCGGTCTTCAGCCAGCGCTCGACCTCGGCGTACGCTGACGAGGTGTAGTGCGTGATGCCCGCGTACTTGATCTTCTTCTGATTTTTCATCTCCAGCAAAGTCTTCGTATGTGTGGCGGCATCGACCAGATTGTGAATCTGCATCAGGTCCATGCGCTGCACGCGCAGGCGCTGGAACGACTGCTCCATCTGCTGGATGCCTTCGCTGCGGCCTCGCGTCCATACCTTTGTCGCGATGAACAGCCGCTCGCGCAGCTTGAGCTGCGCGATGAGATCGCCGGCCACGGTTTCGCTCGAGCCATACATCGGCGATGAATCGACAAGATTTCCATTCAAGAGCTTCAAAACGTCGCGCAGCAGTGCGCGAGCCGCAGCATCGGCTCCGACGTCGAAGGTCTGCCAGGTGCCAAGGCCGATGACCGGCATCTGCTCGCCGGAAGAAGGAATGCTTTTCATGTGGATTCGATTTTTTTCCTGGGGCAATGCGGCAGGAATGAAAGCTCCACTCAGCGCGGCGAGGAGGGCTCTTCGGCGCGAGTCCATGATTCGATTTTAGCTGTGATAGCCTGAAACGAAGGAGACCGCCATGAAACGACGCAGTTTTCTTTCCGCGTTCGCAGCTGTCGCCGCCACAGCGCTGCCAGTCTGGCCTGCTCTCGGCCAGGCGCGGAAGCCCATCAAGATCGGCGTCATCGGCTCGGGCCGGATCGGCTCGACGATCGGCGGCCTGTGGGTCAAGGCCGGCCACGAGGTCATGTTCTCCGACCGCGATCCCGAGCAGGTCAAGCGCGCGATCGACGGCCTTGGGTCGCGCGCGCGCGCCGGAAGCGTAGCGGAGGCCGTGGCCTTCGGCGACGCGATCCTGATCGCCGTGCCCTACGCGGCGCTGCCTGCGATCCAGCAGCAGGTCGGCGCGCAGCTCAAGGGCAAGGTGGTGATCGACCCCAACAATCCCGTGCCATCGCGCGACGGCGACATGGCGATCCAGGCGAAGGAGAAGGGCGCCGCGGTATCGACGGCGGCGCTGCTGCCCGGCGCGCGCCTCGTGCGCGCTTTCAACTCCTGGGGATACGCCCTGATGCAGCGCGAAGCGAACCGGCCGGCGCCGCGCATGGCGATTCCGGTCGCCTCGGATGACGCCGCGGCGCTGAAGGTGGGAATGCAGCTTGTGGAGGATGCGGGCTTCGACCCGGTAGCGGCCGGCTCCCTCGCCGCGTCCAAGGCCTTCGACCTCGGCTCGACGGTTTCGGGCCGCGTGCTCACCGCCGCCGAGCTTCGCCAGGCGCTCTCGCTCAAGCCCTGACGTGAGCGTGCAGCGCTGGCTGGCGCGGAGCGTCGCCGTGCGGCCTGAGGAGGCGCGCGCGCTGCTTTGGTCTTTCGCGTATTTTTTCTGCCTCCTCGCGGGCTATTACATATTGCGGCCGCTGCGCGACGAGATGGGTGTCGCCGGCGGCGTGCGCAATCTGCACTGGCTCTTCACCGCGACCTTTTTCGTCATGCTGGCAGCGGTGCCGGTCTTCGGCGCCGTGGTGGCGCGCCTGCCGCGCCGGCGCTTCATCCCCCTCGTCTACCACTTCTTCGTCGCGAACATCGCGATCTTCTGGGTGCTGCTCACGTTCGACGTGGGCAAGGAGCAGGTGGCGCGCGTGTTCTTCGTATGGATCAGCGTGTTCAACCTGTTCGCCGTCTCGGTGTTCTGGTCGTTCATGGCCGACCTTTTCCGCAGCGACCAGGGAAAGCGCCTGTTCGGCTTCATCGCCGCAGGCGGTTCCGCGGGGGCGCTGGCGGGTCCGGCGCTCACCGTATGGCTTGTCGGGGCCATGGGCCCGGTCAACATGCTGATTGCCGCGGGGCTGCTTCTCGAAGCTGCAGTGTTTTGCGCGCAGCGGCTGGAGTCCGCGTCGCCTGCGACAGAAAAGCAATTTTTAAGAAAAACCGAACCGGAAGCGATCGGCGGCAGCGGTTTCGCCGGGTTCGCGCTCCTGCTGCGCTCCCCCTACCTCGCCGGCATTGCGCTGTGGGTGCTGCTCCTGTCTCTCGCGGGAACGTTTCTGTACTTCCAGCAGGCGAACATCGTGGCGTCGGCTTCGGACGATCCCGCCGTGCGAACCCGGATCTTCGCTGCCATCGATCTGGCGGCCGGAGTCCTCACGCTTGTCGTGCAGGTGTTCGCCACCGGACGTTTCATGAGCCGCTTCGGCGCCGGGCCTGCCGCCGCGATCCTTCCGGTGGTTTTCCTCATCGGCTTTGCGGCGCTCGCGACCAGTCCGGCGCTCATGCTGGTGATCGCTTTCCAGGCGCTGCAACGCACCGCCAATTTCGCGGTCTCGAACCCCGCGCGCGAAGTGCTCTTCACCGTGGTCGATCGCGAAGAGAAATACAAGGCCAAATACCTGGTCGACGGCGTCGTGTTTCGCGGCGGCGACGCGTTGAGCGGCTGGCTTTTCAATGCGCTGCGCGCTGCGGGACTGGAGCTCTCGGCGTTATCCCTTGCGGCCATTCCGGTCGCTGCGGCCTGGATCGCCGTTTCCCTGTTCCTCGGAAGGGCGCACGAGCGCCGCGCGGTCAGCAGCCCTCCGCCGCGGTGAGCCTGCGCTAGTTCCTTCGCCTTGCGGCAAGCCGGCCGAGGATAGCCTGGCGGGTCTGGTCTACCGCCGCGGCATGCGGCCCGCCGAGCGTCGCCGCGCGCTCGATGAAGGGCAGAGCCTCCGCGTCGCGGTTCTGATCCGAGAGCGTCTGCGCGAGGTTGTTGAGGACGATCACCGATTCGGGATCGCGCCGTGCCGCCTCGCGCAGCACGCGCTCGGCCTGAGGCAGCTCGCCAAGAGCGTGGTGCGCGTTCGCGAGTCCGATCGAGGCGCCGGTATTCTGCGGCCAGCGCTCCAGGAACTTCTGGTACGCGGTGCGCGCCTCGCGGGCGCCGCCGGCGCGCTCCAGCGCGGCGATCGCGCCCAGCCAGCGTGCTTCGTCCGCCGTGGCGGGAATCCGGTCGGGCGGCATGACGACCATCGCCCAGTAGCCGCTGCGCCGCCACAGGAACTCGTGCACGTAGAACGGCAGCTTCTGACGCTCCTTTTCCCCGGAGCGCAGGATGAGATCGCCGGGTTCGTAGTCGTAGCCGACCGCAACCGCATAGTGCCAGGTGCCGACGGGCGACTGGTCCTGCAGCACGATCACCGGGTTGCCCGCGGAAAGTTCGCGCAGCAGGTCCTCGAATCGCGGTGCGAGGAGATAGGAAACCATGCCATGGCGCCGCGCCGCGGCCAGCATCTCGACTTGCAGGCTGCCTTTGCGCTCGGGCAGATACACCTGCGGCACCAGCTCATCGGGCGTGACCTTCGCTCCCGCGGCGGCAAGCGCGGTGGCGAGCGCCGCCGGGCCGCATTGGTACTCAACCTGCGGAAAGAACGGAACCTGCTTGAGCTCGACCAGCTCCGGCATGCCCTCGGGCAGACCGTTGCGCAGCTCGGCCGTCTGCGGGAAAAGGCTCGCGCATCCCGAGACGAGCAGGGCGAGGCTGCAAACGAAAACGCCCGCTGCGAAGCGGGCGTTCCGTTTGGCCTTGAGGCGCGCTAGCGCTTGTAGTACCACCAGACGCCGCCGGCGATCAGCACGATGACCACGACCAACAGCAAAGCACTGTTGTTCGCGCCCGCGGGCAGGGATTCGATTTTCCCGGACAGGTAGCGCACGTCTTCGTCGCTCATGGAGGCCACCCGGTCCTTGGCGGCCGAGGAGTCGATGCCGAACGCCTGCAGCTGGCCCGCGACTTCGGCGCGGTTCACGAAACTCAGGATCGCGCCGCGATCGGTCTGGGAGCTTTGCACGACCTGGTCGGTGCCGATCATTCCGGCCTGCGCGATCTGATACGGCGTCCAGATCATGAGTGCGATCAGCACGCGGCACGCTGCTCTTGCGAAGGATGATTGCATGTTCTCTCCGTTTCTCGGTTTAGGTTAGCGCTTCCAAGCCCACCAGATCACAGCAATGACCACGACCAGCAACAGTAGGCCGGCAGCGTCCGCGCCTGCGGGCATGGCGTGGATTCTGCCAGTCAGATAGCGCACCTCATCGTCGGTCATCGCGGCTACCCGATCCTTCGCGGTCGCAGGGTCGAGACCGAGGGCCTGCAGCTGGCCCGCCACGTCGCCGCGGCTGACGAAGCCCAGCACCGTGCCACGATCGGCCTGAACGGTCTGCACGGCTTGCCCGGTTCCGATCATGCCGGCCTGCGCGATCTGAAACGGCGCCCAGATCGCCAGAGCGACCAACAAGCGGCAGACTGCTCTAGCCCACGCAGATGTCATTTGTGCTCCTGAAGGATGATCTAGGGTCAATCTAGCCCCGGAGCCCCGCGGAAGTCAAGAAATCCCATCCGGTTCGGCTGTCGGCCAAAGTCAGTATTTGCGCTATGCCAAATCGAGCCGCTCGGGGGTGCTGACTTACGACAGCGCGAGGTTCTGGTGCGGTCCGACGAGTCCGGACGATTTTTCGAAAACACTCGAAAGGATCGACGGGCAAGCGCAAATCAATCGGGGCCTGAAATCCATCGCCGACAAGCACGGCGAGCCGATCCACCGGCGGTTCCCGAGAATCAAGCGCCGCGTCTCCGGCTACAACATCGACCGGCTGCTGCCCGAGGACGGCTTCAACGTGGCGCAGCGCTGTAAAGCCGTTTTCGTCGCTGCCGGGCGACAGAGAAACCCGTGCGGCATCAAGGCGCTCGTCAGGACGTGTAATACGTCGTCGCCGGCACCCGACGGTTTTGCGGTTTTCGGCTACCGGTAATTTCCTTCGCAATTGCCTCAACCCCTTGTTGCGGCGCCTGAATCCAGCGCTGGCACGCGGGTTGCAAGCGAATTGCGGGAAGCACTACAAGATGGAGAACGGCATGGTTTTGAGCCGTAACTATTCGCTGGTTATCGGTGCAGGCGTTGCGGTGCTCTTGCTGGGCTTGGCCGGCGCGGCCGCGATTACCGGCGTGCTGCCGGCTTCGATTTCCAAGAAACCCCCATGCCAGAGCTGCGGCGTGATCGCCGCCGTGAACCCGGTCGAAGTGAAAGGTGAGGCTTCGGGCGTCGGCGCCGTCGCCGGCGGCGTCACCGGCGCCGTGGTCGGCAATCAATTCGGCCGCGGCGACGGCCAGGCCCTGATGACCATCGCCGGCGCCGCAGGCGGCGCGCTCGCCGGCAACGAGATCGAGAAGCACGCCAAGAAGCGCACCGTCTATCGCGTCACGGTGCGCATGGACGACGGCAGCGAACGTACGCTGTCGCTCGCCACGGCGCCGGCTTTTGCAGTCGGCGCGCGCGTGCGCGTCAATGGCCGCGCGCTGGAGCGCGGCTAGGATCGTCATGAACGAAGCCAAGCACGAGATCTATACGATTGGCCAGGTCGTCGTCGGCTTCATGGTCGTGGTGCTGGTGATCCTCGGGATCTGCGGCACCATATACAAGGTGATCTCGCCGGACGGCTGGATCACGCAGGCCTTCGGCCGCAGCTTCTCGGCCGGCACCGCCGCGCTCGGCTCGCTCTGCCTGATCGCCGGGCTCGCCTGGTTCTCGCGCGGCTGGACCTCGCCGCGCACCCGCAATCACTATTCGGACCTGATGGTCTACACCTTCGCTGCGGCCGGAATGTTCTATCTGGCGCAGCTCTGGATCAAAGGCACATTCTGAATGACATGAGCCGCTGAACCATCAGGCGGCCGACCAAAACAAGCAAGCGTCTTCTCCCCGGGGTCCGTCCTTTCCCCCCTACAGGCGGGCCCCTTTTTTTGCCCTGTTTTCAGCCCGCTCCCGGACGCGTAGCTAGGTCTTTCCCGGGCGCAGGCCGCCTAGCAGCGTTTCCATGCCGCCCCCCAGAAAATCTCGAACCGCAGGGGTCTCGGTATTCTTCTCCGGCACGGTCAGCGTAAGCGCGACATAGCCCTGGCCAAGCGCGATGAGGCCTTGCATGTTTCGAGCGCGCTCGCCGTTCACCGTTGAGTCGCTCGCTATCTCGAGGAAGGCAACGTTGCCGGTCCCTCGGATGCGGCCGATTGTCCGGCCCTTTTTCTTCGCTGCATCCATTACGAATTCCTGGGCGATATTGGGCCGGTTTTTTGCATATTGAGCCGTCGAATTGAACGTGAGCCGAAGTTCGAACAGGCCTGGCGTTGGGGGCCGAACGACTATCGTCTTCCCCTTGTCCTCAAGCTCGTGCGTGTAGCCCGCGGGCAAGGAAAGTCTGGCGCCTCCATCCGCAAACGAGACGACCTGCCCGATCGCTACGGACATCCACAGCGCGAACGCGACGCCGACATATCGGGACAGGCTTCGGTTCATGAAAAACTAATCCCTTCAGACCGCGATCGGCGCCCTGATGGCCGGGTGCGGCTCGTAGCCCTCGAGGG
>WNFM01233001.1_pt4 | contig 62377 bp, 53 predicted proteins | sample 5400271 | NCBI WGS metagenome assembly WNFM01 (sample SAMN13153352, study PRJNA577476) | soil metagenome | isolation source: 60 cm saprolite on Douglas fir-dominated hillslope | place: USA:California | collected 2013-09-17
TAGTGAAGCAGCGAACAGTGATCGGTGAACAGTGATCGGTGAACAGTGATCGGTGAACAGTGATCGGTGAACAGAGATCGGTGAACAGTGATCGGTGAACAAAGGGCCGCTATGCGGCCCTTTGTATTTGAGAGTCAAGGCGTAGAATTTTCACCGTTCACCGTTCACCGTTCACCGTTCAGCCCCACCGTTCACCATAGTTCAGATTTCTTCACCCTGCTCGTCGTACACTTTCACGGTCGAGCCATCCTTGGTCTCGGCGAGATCCTGCGCATACTCGAGCGCATCCTCTTGTTCGTCGAACGATGCCAGTGCTTTTTCGAAGCCTTCTTCCTTCACCTCCCATTGGCCGGACTTGCCGGGCACTACGCAAAATACCGACGTACCGCTTTGATCGAAACCCATGTCAATGCCTCCTGTGAAAGTCCAGGAAAAAACCCGGGCGCGGCTGCGCCCGGCTTCAAGCCACGGAATCTTGTTTCACAACGTGTAGACCAATTCCACTGTATATAGGTTCGCGTCGCGACGGTCGACATGTTCGAAGCGGCAATGGTATTTCGTTTTTCGTGTGATGCATTGCGATCTCCTTCGCGTGTTTCCGCGTGAACGAAATCTTTCCCGTTAATTTTTCCGGCGTGAAGTCGTGCTGTCCTGCTCAGTGCATCGTGTGGCGTGATGGCAAGGGCTGTACCAATGCATGTTTTCGTGAAACTCCGTCGTTGCATTGCCAATGAGCCGGTGAAGGCGGTACGGATCGTCGTCCGGGCGGCGCGACGGATGTAGGGTTTACGGGACAAGGCTGTAACAGTTGCATGACAGCGGTTCCGCGGCGCGCCGTTGGGCACACCACGGCGGGACACGGCCCGGATTGGATGGGCAAGCAGCTGGCACGTATGGCTGGATTGGAACAAAGCCCGGCGATCCGGGTCCAATCGGCGTCCGTCACGCCAATGCGAACAAGGCATTCACTTTGCCCCGCAATGGACGAATACGTCAATGGAAGCGATGGTGAACGGGCGCAAATAAGCAACGCTGAATGAACAGCAGAGGTGCTCGTGCCGACGCAGAACGCAGTTTCAGAACTGAATGGCCGGAATGTTCGCTGCCGTGCCGATTCTGGTGACCTCGAAGGTTATCTGCGATCATGTCGGGCGTTTTGCCCCGCTCGGGGAATATCTTGGCAGGGATTGAACGCAGGCGATGGACACCCCAGTTACTGCAGGCCGCATCCCGCAGCGAAGGAATGGCGAAAGTGTGCAGCGATGTTCGGCCCACACAAAAATATAGGAAATCAGACAGACCATGCCGCACGCACTGCTAGTTGATGACGATGTCGATACCCTGGCAAGCCTGCAGGAGCTGGTTGCGCGCGAAGGGTTCACGGTGGCGACGGCACCGAGCCTGAAGGCGGCGCGCGAAAACATGGCATTGCAGCGCCCGGATGTAGTGCTGCTGGACCTGATGTTGCCCGATGGCGACGGCATGGACTTGTTCCAGGATGTCGAATCGCGAGCGACCACCGAGGTGGTCATGATCACCGGCCACGCCAGCATCGAGACTTCGATCGAAGCCCTGCGGCTGGGCGCTTCCGACTACCTGATCAAGCCCGTAAACATCAAGCAGCTCAAGGCGATCTTGTCGCGCGTGGCGCGCCCCACCGACCTGAAGAAGGAAATCAGCGCGCTGCGCGGCGAGTTGCGCAGCCTCGGGCGTTTCGGGCGCCTGCTCGGTTCCTCCTCGGTGATGCAGGGCGTATACGATCAGATCCAGAGGGTGGCGCCGACCGTTGCCACGGTTCTCATCACCGGTGAAAGCGGCACGGGCAAGGAACTGGTGGCACAGACGCTTCACGACCTGAGCCGCCGGCACAAGAATCCCTTCATTCCCGTCAACTGCGGTGCGATATCGCCGCAGCTCATCGAAAGCGAAGTCTTCGGCCACGAGAAGGGCAGCTTTACCGGCGCGATACGCGAACACAAGGGCTACTTCGAGCGCGCCAACGGCGGCACCCTGTTCCTCGACGAAGTCACGGAAATGCCGGTCGAGCTGCAGGTCAAGCTGTTGCGCGTGCTCGAAGAAGGAACGTTCATGCGCATCGGCTCCGATCGCGAAATCGAAGTCGACGTGCGCATCATCGCCGCCACCAATCGCGTGCCGGAAGAGGCGGTGGCGGAAGGCAAGCTGCGCGAGGATCTGCTATACCGGCTGCAGGTTTTCCCGCTGCACCTGCCGCCGCTGCGGGAACGCGACGCGGATGTGAAACTCATTGCGGAAGAATTCCTCAAGGACCTCAACCAGAAAGAGGGGACCGGCAAGGCTTTCGCCGCCGATGCCCATGCGCTGCTCGCGGATTGGCATTGGCCCGGCAATGTGCGGGAATTACGCAACGTCGTGCAACGCGCCTACATCATGGCCGACGATTCGATCAATGCCGGCTGCCTGCCGCTGGAAACCGGAAAGACCCGCCAGGCAGCCAGCGGCGGACCTTTCCTGCAGATACGCGTCGGCAGCACCGTCGCCGAAGTTGAACGCATCCTGACGCTGGCCACGTTGCAGCAATGCGGCGGCGTCAAGGAAAAAGCCGCGCAGACGCTCGGCGTGAGCCTCAAGACTCTCTACAACCGCCTGCGCGAATACGATTCGCGCGGCGACGCGTCACCCGCCGATCCGGACTGACGGCCCGGCGGGAAAGCAAGGATTACATTCGCGCCCGTCAAGTCCGCCGGCGCGAACGCGTTTCGAAGCAGTACTGTGCTCCGTGGTTGTTCGTCGCCATCCACGATGCGGCGGCACGGCTGTTTGGATGGAAGCAGGCGTCGTCGATGGAAACGGGTATGCCGAGATGCCATATCCGCTGCGAGACCACCGAGTGGAATCGATCGTCGCCTGCCGGCAATAAAATCTCGCTCATGAAGAATGCGCATGCTGTTTACGAAGCGAGTCCTGAGCTTTGTGGAACCGGGCGCAAATGCGCCGGGCCGTCCCGAAGAACCCATCCGCTCCGAGCTGTTCAGCCCGGAGCGGATGGAAAGCCATGCGGAAAGCCTGGCCGCGGCACAACGCATCGTCGTCGACGGTTCCGCCGGGTATCAGCCGATCGATGCGCGCTCGCGCGACAACGGCCGCGTGCTGCTCGACTGCTACCAGACCGTTGCCACGGCCGCGCGCGAGAAAAAAACCATCACGCCGGCCGCGGAATGGCTGCTCGATAATTTTCACGTCGTCGAAGACCAGTTGCGCGAACTCGAGCGCGGCGTGACGTCGCGCTATTGCCGCAGCCTGCCCGCACTCGTCGAGGGTCCGCTGGCCGGCTATCCGCGCGCCTACGGCGTGGCGTGGGCCTTCGTCGCGCATACCGACAGCCGTTTCGAAGCGGCGCTGTTGCGCCGCTTCCTGCTCGCCTATCAGCACGTCGAGACGCTGAACATGCGTGAAGCCTGGGCGGTGCCGCTCATGCTGGGTTGCGTGCTGATCGAGAACCTGCGCCGCCTCGGCGAGCGCATGGCCGTTTCCCAGGACGGTCGCCGCGACGCCGACGCTTTCGCCGACGAATTGCTGGCGCTGGGCAGCCAATCGGCGGGCAACCAGCCGGCGCAGGCCACAGACAGCGCGTTGCGCGCGCTGTCGGACCGGCGGCTCACGCGCGCGTTCGCCGTCCAGCTCATCCAGCGGCTGCGCTATCAGGACATTTCGCTGCAGCGGCTCAACGAGAAGCTGGCGGCGCTGGGCATGGATGCGGATGCCCTCGTCCAGACCGAGCACACCAGCCAGTCCGCCGCCAATCTGACGGTGCGCAACATCATCACCAGCATGCGCGCCATGGCGGCTTTCGACTGGCCGAACTGGTTCGAGGAAGTCAGCGCGGTCGACGCCTGCCTGCGCCGCAGTCCGGCCTTCGGCGGAATGGACTTCGCCACGCGCGACCGCTACCGGCATGCGCTGGAGGAACTCGCGCTCGGCTCGAAGCATTCCGAACTGGACATCGCGCACGCAGTGATTGCAAAGAGCGCGCAAACCGATGCGCAAGTCCCGGTCGGGAATAGCGCGGAGCGTTTGTCCGATCCCGGCTACTACCTCATCTCGACCGGCCGCCGGCAATTCGAGCGCGAAATCGGCTATCGTCCCAGCCTGCGCCAGCACGTCCTGCGCACCCAGGTCGCCCACGCCCCCACGGCGTATTTTGGCGCAGTCGCACTCGTTGCCCTGGCCCTCCTCGTATTCCCGTTGCTGCTGAGCGTCGATTCCGGCGTCGGCATGGCGGGCCTGGCGCTGCTCGCGCTGCTCGGATTCTTTCCCGCCTACGACATCGCGGTGGTGCTCGTCAACAAGCTGATCACCTCGGTGATCGGCCCGCGGCATCTGCCGCGGCTGCAACTGGAGCAAGGCGTGCCGGATTCGCTGCGCACGTTCGTCGTGGTGCCGACCATGCTCACGTCGGAAACGGCGATCGCGGAGCAGATCGGGCATCTCGAAGCGCATTACCTGTCGAATTCCGGCGGCGAAGTCTGCTTCGGCATGCTGTCCGACTGGACCGATGCGGATACCGCCAGCCGCGCCGACGATGCGAGGTTGCTCGACGCGGCGGCGGCGGGCATCGCCGCGTTGAATGCCCGTTACGGCAAACTGCCTGGCGGAGCCCGGCGCTTTCATCTGTTCCATCGCAACCGCCGGTGGAACGAGTCGCAGCAAAAATGGATGGGTTGGGAACGCAAGCGCGGCAAGCTGCACGAGTTCAACCGCCTGCTGCGCGGCGATCGGGCCACGTCATTCCTGCCGGCCGAGGGCGTCCCGCAAGGCGTGCGCTACGTCATCACGCTGGACGCCGATACCAGGCTGCCCATCGATACGGTGCGGCGCCTGGTCGGCACGGCGGCGCATCCGCTGAACCGGCCGCGCCACGATGCACAGGCGCAACGCGTGGTGGAAGGCTATGGCATATTCCAGCCGCGCATCACGCCGACCCTGCCCACGACCCGCGAGAGTTCGGTCTTCCAGCGCATATTTGCCGGGGCATCCGGACTCGATCCCTATGCGGGCGCAGTCTCCGACGTTTATCAGGACCTGTTCGGCGAAGGCAATTTCACCGGCAAGGGCATCTACGATGTCGACGCTCTCGAAAACGCGCTCGCCGGCCGCGTGCCGGAGAACGTAATCCTCAGCCACGACCTGTTTGAAGGCGTGTTCGCGCGTTGCGGCCTGATCAGCGACATCGACCTGTTCGAGGATTTTCCGTCGCACATAGAAGTTGCCGCCGCGCGCCTGCACCGCTGGACGCGCGGCGACTGGCAACTGCTGCCGTGGATCTTCGGCCGGCACCGGCGCTCGGTTCCGCAACTGGGCCGCTGGAAGATGGCCGACAACCTGCGCCGCTCGCTGTCCGCGCCCGCCGCGCTGTTCACGTTGATCGCAAGCTGGTCGATTCCGTTCGCTCCGCGCGGCGCATGGCTGGGTTTCATCCTGCTGTCGCTCGCGTTCCCCGCGTTGCTGGCTATCTTTTCCGGGCTGGTGCCGCGCAACCACGGTGTTTCCAGGAAGCATCATTTCCGGGCCATAGCGGACGATTTGCTGGTGGGTGCCGGCCATGCAGTCGTGGCCCTGACGCTGCTGGCGCACAACGCCTATCTGGGCCTGGATGCCATCGTGCGCTCGTGGTTCCGCATGGTGTTCAGCAAGCGCCATCTGCTCGAATGGGTGACCGCGGCACAGTCCAAACGCGCGGCGGGTTTCGCCTTCGCCAGTTTCCTGTGGCCGATGCGGGGCGCCACCATAGTCGCCATCGCCGCCACTGCCATCGTGTTGTGGCTCAATCGCGCCGGCATGGCGTTTGCCGCGCCGTTCATCGTATTGTGGTGGGGCTCGCCGATCGTCGCGCGCATCATCAGCCTGCCGCCGAGCAAACCGGCCAGCGAGCCGCTTTCGCAGGACGACGTGCCGCGGTTGCGGCCGGCCGCGCGCCGCATCTGGCATTTCTTCGAGACCTTCGTCGGCGCGCAGGACCACTGGCTGCCGCCCGACAATTTCCAGGAGACGCCGCAGCCGGTCGTTGCGCACCGCAGCTCGCCGACCAATTTCGGGCTCTACCTGTTGTCGGTCCTCGCCGCGCGCGATTTCGGCTGGCTCGGCGCGACCGACATGATCGAGCGGCTGGAAGCGACGCTGAAAACGCTGCAGGAACTGCCGCGTCATCGGGGCCACTTCTACAACTGGTACGACACAGCCGGTTTGCGTCCGCTGGAGCCGCTCTACGTTTCGACGGTGGACAGCGGCAATCTCGCGGGGACCCTGCTGGTGCTGGCGCAGGCGTGCAGCGAAGCCGCCGCGCAGCCGCTGTTCCGTTCCACCGACCTGGCGGGAATCGGCGACTCCGTATTGCTGCTGCGGGAGGCGTTGCAACATGTGTCAGACGACAGGCGCACGCAAACGGTCAACCTGCAGCAGTTGCAAGAAACGCTGGCCCAGCTCGAAGAACTGCTCGCCGACGAACCCCTTGCGCCGTTGCCCTGGGTGACGCGCTGGCGCCGCCTGGAGGCACAGGCGGCAACACTGCTCGACATTGCGCGCACGCTGGAGCAGGAGCGCGGCACCGCGGAGTTCCGCGAAATCCTGTCGTGGTCGAGCACGATTCATGCGGACGTCGCCAGCCACGTGCGCGACCTCGCGATTTCCACCGCGGATGCCGGCTCGATGAGAGATCGCCTGCGTGCGATCGAAACGTCCGCACGCGGACTGTTCGAGGCGATGGATTTCAGTTTCCTGTTCGATGCCGAACGCCGCCTGTTCTCGATCGGTCTGCGGGTCGCCGACGGAGTGCTGGACCAGGGTTACTACGACCTGCTGGCGTCGGAAGCGCGGCTGACGAGCTTCGTGGCCATCGCCAAAGGCGACGTGCCGGTCACGCACTGGTTCCACCTCGGGCGCGCGTTGGCGCCGGTCGGAGAGGGCGCGGTGCTGTTGTCCTGGTCGGGGTCGATGTTCGAATACCTGATGCCTTCGCTGGTCATGTATACGCCGCGCAGCAGCCTGCTCGACCAGACCTGCCGGCTCGCGATCGAGCGCCAGATCGAATACGGCGCGGAACGCGGCGTGCCCTGGGGTATTTCCGAATCGGCGTTCAACGTGCGCGACAGCGCCTACACCTACCAGTACTCCGCGTTCGGCGTCCCCGGTCTGGGCTTGAAGCGCGGACTCGAGGAGGAACTGGTCGTCGCACCTTACGCAACCGCGCTCGCTGCGATGTACAACCCGCACGCGGCAGCCGTGAATCTGCAGGCGATCGAGGCGCTGGGCGGGCGCGGAGATTTCGGTTACTACGAGGCCATCGACTTTTCCCGCTCGCGCCTGGCCGAAGACGGCGGGCCGGCCGCCGTCAAGGCCTACTTTGCCCATCATCAGGGCATGTCCCTGGTGGCGCTGGACAATGTCCTGAACGGCGGCATCATGCGCCATCGCTTTCACCGCGAACCGATCGTGCGCGCCGCCGAACTGCTGTTGCAGGAACGCACCCCCCGCGAAGTGCCGGCGCGCGGTGCGCGCATCGAAAGCGTGCGCGCCACGAAAGTAAGCGAAACGGTCGGGCACATCTCGCGCCGCTTCCATTCGGTACAGCATCCCATTCCATCCAGCCACCTGTTGTCCAATGGCCTCTACGCGCTGATGGTCACGTCGGCGGGGTCGGGGTACAGCCACTGGCGCGAATGTGCCGTCACGCGATGGCGTGAGGATGTCACTTGCGATGCCTGGGGCAGTTATCTGTTCCTGCGCGATGTCGCGAGCGGAAATGTGTGGTCCGCCACGCACCAGCCCACCAATGTCGAGCCGGATCGCTACGAAGCGCTTTTTCTGGAGGATCGCGCGCGCATCACACGCACCGATGGCGCACTGTCCACTGCGCTGGAGATCCTCGTCTCCCCCGAAGACAACGCCGAAATCCGCCATTTGTCGATCACCAACGACGGACCGCGCGAGCGCGAAATCGAAATCACCTCCTATGCGGAGATCGTGCTGGCGCCGCAAGCCGCCGACGTCGCGCATCCGGCGTTTTCCAATCTGTTCGTCAAGACCGAATATCTGCCCGAGGAGCGGGCCTTGCTGGCGGTGCGCCGGCCGCGCAAGTCGGCGGACCCCCATTTGTGGGCCGCGCACGTGATCGGCTCCGACTCGATCGCGGCGGTGGAATACGAAACCGACCGGGCGCGCTTCCTCGGACGCGGCCGCACCATCCACAATCCGGTGGCGGTGATGGACGGACGCCCGCTTTCCAATACCGTGGGCCCGGTGATCGACCCGGTCTTCAGCCTGCGCATCCGCGTGCGCATCGCATCCGGTGCCACCGTGCGCGCGTCGATCACCGGGCCCACGGTACCGCCACTTTCGCGCGCACCTCGACGCTGGCATGGACCCAGGCGCAGGTGCGCCTGCATCACCTGGGCATCAGTTCCGACGAAGCGCAGCTGTTCCAGTATCTCGCCAATCGCATCCTGTTCAGCGATCCGCACATGCGTCCGGCCGCGGATATCCTGAAACGCAATACGCTCAGCGCAAAGGCGTTGTGGCGCCATGGCATTTCCGGCGATCGCCCGATCGCGCTGTTGCGCATCGAGGATCCGGAGGACCGTGCGATTGTCTGGCAACTGCTGCGCGCTCATGAATACTGGCGCAGCAAGCGGCTGCCCGTGGACCTGGTCATCCTCAACGACCGGAAGGCCTCCTACATCCAGGACTTGCAGGATTTTCTCGAAAACATGGTGCGCGGAAGTCGCGCGGCGCCGGCCGAGGAGGCCGGGCAGGGCGGCATTTTCGTCGTCCGCGCCGACCTGCTTACGGCGGAAGAGGGCGCGCTGCTGCAGTGTGTGGCGCGCGTAACCCTGAATGCGAAGCAGGGAACGCTGGTCGAGCAGGTCACCCGCATGCGGCAGGTGCGGCCCGCGGATACGCGCCGGACCGCAGCCTCGCGATTCCCGTGCCGCAACTCGAGTTCTTCAACGGCCTGGGCGGATTTGCCGAAGGCGGCCGCGAATACGTCATTGTGCTCGGCGCGGGCCAGCGCACGCCGGCACCCTGGATCAACGTCATTGCAAACCCGCAGCTCGGCTTTCTGGTTTCCGAGTCGGGTTCGGGCTATACCTGGTCGCTGAACAGCCGCGAGAACCAGCTCACCCCGTGGTCGAACGATCCGGTCGGCGATCCGCAGGGCGAGGTGTTGTACCTGCGCGACGACGACACCGGCGAGTTATGGTCGCCGACCGCTGCGCCGATACGCATCGAGTCCGCGCGCTATGTCACGCATCATGGCCAGGGTTACAGCCGCTTCGAACACGCCTCGCACGGTATCGCCTGCGATCTCGTGCAATTCGTGCCTTGGGGGGATGCCGTCAAGATCTCCTGCCTTACCCTGGAGAACCGCTCATCGCGATCGCGGCGCATCTCGGTGACGGCGTATCTGGAGTGGGTGCTCGGCTCAACGCGCGAGGCAAATGCACCGTTCGTCGTGACCGCGATCGATGCGGCGACCGGCGCCTTGTTCGCCCACAATGCGTGGAACAACGAGTTCGGCGCACGAGTCGCGTTTGCCGACCTCGCCGGCGCGCAAAGTTCGTGGACCGGCGACCGCACGGAATTCATCGGGCGCAACGGCAACCTGGCCAGCCCGGCCGCGCTCGCGCAGGATACGGACCTGACCAGACGCGTCGGAGCGGGCCTGGACCCCTGCGGCGTCCTGCAGACCACCATCGAACTCGCGCCCGGCCAGAGCCGGCGCATCACCTTGTTGCTCGGTCAGGCGGCGGACTGGGAGTCTGCGCGCGAACTGGTCGCACGCTATCGTTCCCTGGACCCGATGTCCGTGCTCGACGAAGTAAAGCGCAAATGGGATGAACTCCTCGGCACGCTGCAGGTACGCACGCCGGATCGCGCCATGGACCTGATGTTCAATCGCTGGCTGCTCTATCAGACGCTGGCGTGCCGCATGTGGGCGCGTTCGGCGTTCTATCAGGCGGGAGGCGCCTTCGGCTTTCGCGATCAACTGCAGGATAGCATGGCGCTGGCATTGGCACGGCCGGACCTTTCGCGCGAGCAACTGGTCCGCGCGTCCGCGCGGCAGTTCCTGCAAGGCGACGTACAGCACTGGTGGCATCCCCCCACCGGCCGAGGTGTGCGCACGCACTGCTCGGACGATCTGGTGTGGCTGCCGTACGCCGCCGCGCATTACGTCTCGGTGACGGGAGACCTGGCCGTACTCGATGAGACTTCGGCTTTCCTCGAAGGTCCCCCGCTCGCGAACGGGCAGGAGGATGCGTATTTCGAGCCCACGGCTTCGGACCAGCATGGTTCTCTATTCGAACATTGCGCACGGGCGCTGGACCACAGCCTCACCGTGGGCATCCACGGCCTGCCGTTGATCGGATCCTGCGACTGGAACGACGGCATGAATCGCGTCGGCCACGAGGGGCGCGGCGAGAGCGTTTGGCTGGCGTGGTTTCTTTACACAGCACTGACCCGCTTCGCCCCGCTGGCCGAGCGGCGCGGCGAAACCGCGCGGGCGCAGCTCTGGCAGCAGCACGCCGCATCGCTCAAGCTTGCGGTCGAACGGGAAGCTTGGGATGGCGCGTGGTACCGGCGCGCGTATTTCGACGACGGCACGCCGCTCGGAACATCGTCCGCGTCCGAATGCCGCATCGATTCGATCGCGCAAAGCTGGGGAGCGATTTCCGGCGCGGCGGATCCGGAACGCGCACAGCGCGCCATGCAATCCGTCGACGAGTATCTGGTTCGTCGTGGCGATGAAATCGTGTTGCTGTTTACGCCGCCGTTCGATCGCACGGCGCTCGACCCGGGCTATATCAAGGGTTACCTGCCGGGCCTGCGTGAAAACGGCGGCCAGTACACTCACGCGGCGGTGTGGTGCGCCGTCGCATGGGCGGCGCTGGGCGACGGCGACAGGGCGGGCGAACTGCTGGACATGCTCAATCCGGTCAATCATGCGTCCACTCGTGCCGGCGTGCATGCGTACAAGGTCGAACCGTACGTGATAGCCGCGGATATCTACGGTGAAGCGCCGCAGGTCAGGCGCGGCGGATGGACCTGGTATACCGGCGCGGCCGGCTGGATGTACCGGGCCGGCACGGAATGGCTGCTGGGAATCCGCAAGGCGGGCCAGATGCTGACGATCGACCCCTGCATTCCACGCCACTGGCCCGGCTTCGAGGCCAGCTACCGCTTCGGCAAAACGCAGTACGAAATCAAAGTCGAGAATCCAGGCGCAGTGATGCGCGGCGTCACGCGCATCGAGCTGGATGGGAAAACACTAACGGGTGTTTCGATTCCGCTTGTCGACGATGGCGCTGGGCATCAGGTAAATGTGACGCTGGGCCAAAAGACGCCTTAAAAAGGCTTTAGTCTTATCTCAAGAGAGGCGCACCACGAAGGCACGAAGAACACGAAGGAACACGAAGAAAACCGAAGAAGTAAGAACGGAAGAGTCTTGAAGTCGGTTCGCGAATTGGATTTTCGCAATTTCGATCGCCCATAGTTCAGTACTGCAGCCACACTCAGTGTTCCCTCATTCCTGCTTTTCTTCGTGCCACTTCGTGTCCTTCGTGCCTTCGTGGTGAGATTGAAGCTGTAGCAACTAATCAGCGCGATCGCGCATCGACTTCTCGCCGGCCTGGCTGGCGCAGTGGGCGCAGCAATAGAACTTGCCGTCCGACTCCATGCCGTGGCCGAGGATGCGGCACCCGCAGTGTCCGCACTCGGGTGCGAGCCGCTGGATGGCGCACTCGAAACTATCGAAGGTGTGCGCCCGGCCACCGGTAATCACATCGAAGGTCTTGTCATACTCGTTACCGCATTGCTCGCACTTTCCCATGGTCGTCTCCGCTGGTGGACCGGTTTGTCTCGTATGACTTCGACATCGGCAATGTAAAAGGCGTTCTTGGGCCCTGCACCTGAACGCGATTCGTACGCGTAACCGTTACAAGCCGGTGTGTAAGTCTTACCCGCCGGCACCGGTGCCGGCGCACGACATTGCGTTCGCCTGGCGCCGGAAACCACCGTAGGTCATTGGCGCAAAACGCGAGTGTGCCGCGTGCTGCGCAAGTCCAGTCGATGGGCATGTCCCTTGCGAAAGCATTGCGCAGGAGACCGGAACCATTCCGGCCACCGGGCGACGCCGGCCTTGCCGGCCGCTCAATATTCTCTCGAATAGGGAAGACAATCCGAAGGAGACGAAACCATGAAACTGTCGCACAACATTACCTGGATCGCGGCCGCCGTCCTTGCAACCGCGCTGGCTGCCGGATGCGATCGGAACAAGACCCCCGGCGAAACCGCCGGTCAGAAGCTCGACCGCACGACGGAGCGCGCCGGTGAAAAGATGGATCAGGCCGCCGCCGACGTCAAACAGAAGGCCGGGCAGGCAGGAGACAAGATCGAAGACGCTGCCATTACGGCCAAGGTCAAGACGGCATTGATCAGCGAGCCCGGGCTCAAGGCCCTGCAGATCGACGTCGACACAGCCAACGGCGTGGTCACGCTGAACGGGGCGGTCGATACGCCGCAAAATCTGGATCGTGCGACGCAGGTAGCACAGGCGGTCCAGGGCGTGAAATCGGTGGACAATCGCCTGAACGTCAAAGCCAAGGCCTGATAGCGAATGAAACGGGCCGGTGCGCGCGCAATGCACGTGCCGGCATTTGCGCAAACTGCAAGCGATCGTTACACGATGAACGGAGTGAAAACGATGTTTAAGAGACTGTTGGCACTGCTTCTACTGGCGGGTTTCGTGGCCGGATGCAACACCATGGAGGGCGCGGGCAAGGACATCCAGCGCGGCGGCGAAAAGCTCCAGGATTCCGCGGAAAAGAATAAGAAGTGACCGCGAGAGACACCGGCCCAGCGCATAACCCGTCAGTGTCTCTCTCCAGATTTTTTTTACGATTGCGCCGGCACGTGCGACGCAATCTTTCCCGCGCCGGCGCGTTTGCGTTGCTGGGCGTCGTGCTTGCGAGTTGCGCTACGCTGCCGGAAGTCTCGCGCAAACCGCGCAATCCGCAGGCAGTCCGGTTCGAAGACGCCAAGGGGCCGTTGTCGAGCGCGCAAAGCGCCGCCATCATCGAGCGGCTCAAGAACAGTTCCGGCGAAACCAGCATTCTCGATCGCCACGTCGCGGTCGAACAGTATTTCGTGGACAGCCCGCTCGTCGTCGGCAACCACGTCACGCTCCTCAAGGACGGCCCGGCAACCTATCGCGCCATGTTTGCCGCAATCGGCAAGGCCAGGAACCATATCAACCTGGAAACCTACATTATCGAGGACGACGAGGTCGGGCAAAAATTTTCCGATCTGCTCATCGAAAAACAGGGGCAAGGCGTCCAGGTAAGCATCCTCTACGACAGCGTGGGTTCGATGAATACGCCGGTCGCGTTCTTCGAGCACCTCAGGGAAAGCGGCATCCGTACCCTCGAATTCAATCCGATAAATCCGCTGGCGGGCAAGAACAAGAGCTGGATCGATCACCGCGACCATCGCAAGTTGCTGATCGTCGACGGGCGCGTGGCCTTCCTCGGTGGAATCAACATCAGCAACGTGTATTCCGGAGGTTCGGCGCGCAGGTCGAGGCCGGCCGCAACCGTAAAAGGCAAGAAGGCGATACCGTGGCGCGATACGCATGTGCAGATCGAGGGTCCGGTCGTCACCGAATATCAGAAACTCTTCCTCGATACCTGGCAAAAGCAGAAGGCCGAAGCGTTGAGCGGTGGCCAGTATTTCCCGGAACTGGGCAGGGCCGGCAAGGATATCGTCCGGGCGGTCGGCAGCGACGCCGACGCAGACTACAGCCAGATCTACGTGACGCTGGTTTCGGCCATCAACACCGCGGCCACCTCGATCTACCTTACCAACGCCTACTTTGTTCCCGATCCGCAGTTGCTCACCTCCCTGAAGGATGCGGCACGGCGCGGCGTGGATGTGAGGATCATCCTGCCCGGCCAGACCGATTTCTGGGCGGTATTCCACGCCGGGCGCTCGCACTATTCGGAATTGCTGGGTGCGGGAGTCAAGATCTATGAGCGGCAGGGTGCGCTGCTGCACTCGAAGACCGCGCTCATCGATGGTGTCTGGTCGTGCATCGGTTCCACCAATCTGGATTGGCGCAGTTTCGTGCACAACAACGAGGTCGATGCGGTCGTGCTCGGCGACAGCTTCGCGCAGCAACTGCGCGCCATGTTCGACGACGACCTGAACGAATCGAAAGCCATCGACCTGAAGCAGTGGCAGCAACGCTCGATGCTGTTGCGCATGAAGGAATGGTCCGCGCGCTTGTGGGAATACTGGCTGTGAGCCGCGTCGTCCGGTACGGCATCAACCATGAAATTTTTTCCGGCCAGCGTGTAGTTATTACCGCCATGTCACGACGCGAAAAACGTAAACGGATGATTTCTATCCGCAAAATTCATTGGCACAGGGGTTGCAGCAGTCCTGGTCGCGGGAACCGCATCCGGCAGCGCATCCAGCTGCAAGCGCGTGTCATCAGTTAACGCAGAAGAGGAGCAGCCATGAACTGGGATCGTATCGAAGGAAACTGGAAACAATTTTCGGGCAAGGTCAAAGAGAAATGGGGCAAGTTGACCGACGACCAGCTGGACAAGATCGCCGGCCGCCGCGAACAGCTCGCCGGCAAGATCCAGGAATCCTATGGCATCAGCCGCGACGAAGCGGAGCGCCAGGTGAAGGATTGGGAGTCGAGGCTCTGATCACCCCGCCCGGCTGAAAGAACTTCAATAAATTTACAACAGGACCAGGAGAAGACCATGCACACACACGACACCCCCCGGCGATACTCGACCGGTACCGTCTGGCTCGATCGCCTGCTGATCGCGGGTGCCGCGATCATCATCGGCCTGACGCTGAGCACGACGGCCCCTGCGGATCAAGTGTCGCGCGAAAACAAGCGCGCCGCCGACCTGAAATACGACCAGACCGTGCGCCAGGCCAAGGCCGACTACAAGGCGGCCCGTGCCAAGTGCAACAATCTGGACGGCAACGACAAGGACGTCTGCGTGAAGGAAGCCAAGGCGGCTGAAGAGAGCAAGATTTCCGAAGCGAAGGCCGCAAAGAAAAACGCCGGCGCCAATGCAGAGGCGAATTCCGACAAGCGCGAAGCCGAATTCAAGGTGGCCAGGGAAAAGTGTGAATCGATGAGCGGCAACTCCAGGGACATCTGCGAGAAGGAAGCCGAAGCCAGGTATCGCCAGTAACCCAGGTATCGCCAGTAACGCTTAACGGGCCGGGGGCGGGCACCTCCGCGCGAGGTGACGCTCTCCGGTTCCCGCGATTGAAGCCGCGGACCGCTTCTTCCGTTCGCGGCAGTAGAAACCCCCGTTGGCCCCCGATTCGCAATGATTGGGGGCTTTTTTTGTGTGAACGGTGAACGGTAAACGGTGAGCGGTGAACGGTGAGCGGTGAACAGGCCGGCGCTTAATGATTAGCGCTAAGGATTTATTTCGTCTTTCACCGTTCACCGTTCACTGTTTACTGTTTACTGTTCACCGTTTCCCTGTTCACCGTTCACCGTTCACCGCTTACTCGCCCCATTGGCGCGCAAGATTGCGGTCGCGAGTTCTTCGAGATTGACCGGCTTGGCGACGAATTCCTGGTAACCGGCCGCAATGGCAGCCTGGTGATCCTGCTCGCGCGCGTAACCGGTGAGCGCCACGGCCGGCGTGTTGCCGCCGTCCGACGCGCTTAACGCGCGCACCTTGCGCAACAGGTCATAGCCGTCCTCCTCAGGCAGGCCGATGTCGGAGACGAGGACGTGCGGGCGGAAGACCCGCAGTTTTTCCAGGGCTTCCGGCGCGGAAGCCGCGGAGGCGATTTCGGCCCCGGCGCGTTCCAGCGCCTCCTGCAGCATCTCGCGCGTGTTCGGATCGTCGTCCACTGACAGAATCCGCAATCCGGTCAACCTGGGCTTGGGCCTTGCGCGCGGCGCAATACCGGCGTCCGGCGCGCGCGGTTGCGCCGCCGCCGGTTGCACCGGGCTGCCTTCATGCAGCGAGCGGATCGGAAGGTGGACGGCAAAGCGCGATCCCTGGCCTTCCCCCCTGCTCTCGGCCACCACGGTGCCGCCGTGCAATTCGGCGAGGTGGCGTACGATCGCAAGGCCCAGTCCCAATCCGCCGTGTCTGCGCTTGATGCTCGCGTCAGCCTGGCGGAAGCGGTCGAAAACATAAGGCAGGAATTCGCCGCTGATGCCTTCGCCGTCGTCGGTCACGCTGATTTCGATGTGCGAGTCGGCCCGCGACAGGCCAAGCGTGATATGGCCGCCATGCGGCGTGAACTTCACTGCATTCGATAGCAGGTTCCAGACGATCTGCTGCAGCCTGGCGGGGTCGCCGGACAGGATACCGGCTTCCGGATCGATCAGGGTTTCGAACGTGATGTCGCGAGCCGCGATCGCCGGGCGCAGCGATTCGACGGTGGAGTCGACGAGCGGAACCAGGTTGACCGGCTGGATGTCGAGCCGCAGGCGGCCCGAGCCGATGTCGGCGACGTTGAGCAGGTCGTTGATGAGTTTGGCCTGCGCATTGGCGCTCGCGTCGATCTGCGCCAGCGCGCGCTGCACGGTTTGCCGATCCGCGTCGCCATGCTGCAGGGTCTGCGTCCAGCCCAGAATCGCGTTGAGGGGTGTGCGCAATTCGTGAGACAGGGTCGCCAGGAAATCGTCTTTGGCCCGGTTGGCGGCTTCCGCCTGCGTGCGCAACGCATGTTCCCGCTGCAGCAACTGGACGCGCTCCTGCTCGGTCTGTTTGCGCTCGTCGATATCGATGAATACCCCCAGCCACTTGTCTATGCGGCCATTGGCATCGTGTACCGGCACGCCGCGCGCCAGATGCCAGCGGTACTGGCCATCGGACGAGCGGCGCATGCGCAGTTCGGATTCATAGACCGACTCCGATGCGCGCGAGCGCGCCCAGCTCTCCACGAATTTCTCGCGGTCGTCGGGATGCACCTGCTCCATCCAGCCGCCGTGCGCGCTGCGTTCCAGCGTCATTCCGCTGTATTCGACCCAGTACTGGTTGATGAACAGCGGCGTGCCGTCGCGGCCGATGATCCAGACGCCCTGGGGGGAAATTTCCACCAGCGACCGATAGCGCTCCTCGCTGTCGCGCAACGCGTCCTCGGCGCGCTTGCGGTCGGTGATGTCCCTGACGTTGCACTGCATGACCCGCCTGCGGCCCGACATGTAGGCATTGCAGGTGAACTCCACGGCATGGCGCTGGCCGGACGGGGTGACGATCGGCAGATGATCGTATCGGTGATAGTTTTTTTCCCGCAGTTCCGCAAAGGCCTCGCGGCCGCGCGTCTCGTCGTGGAACAGTCCCATGTCCCACAGGGATCTGGTCAGCAACTCATCGCGCGACTGGCCGAGCAACTCGGCCATGTACGGATTGACGTCCGTCACCCGGCCGGAGTCCGCGTCGAACAGGAATACGCCGTCCGGCGACGCCTCGAACAGCCTGCGGTAGCGCACTTCGGATGCATTCAGCGCGGCACCGGCGCGCCGCTGGACGAGGTTGATGCCGGCCAGCAGAAAACTGAGCAGCACCCCGATCCGCGCCACGTTCGGCACAATGCTGCGCTTCGATGCCTGGTCGAACTCAGGCCGGGTGTTGAAGACCATGCCCCACCACCTGCCGGGAAGTTCCGCGACCGTCGAAGTCGAGAAGCGCGGCCGGTAATCGGTGTCCCAGGCCGGCAGCCCCACGTCCGAGCGATAGATCAACGCATTCGGCGAAGTTTGCGTGCCGTCGTAGACCTGGAGGTCGACTTCGTGGCCTGCATCCCCGGCATGCACGGCCGCAAACATTTCATCGATCTGCACCGAGGCGTGAATGAAGCCGCGCAGCGCTTCGCGGCGCGCCGCGAGGGTGGCGGGCACGCCGCGGCCGCTGTAGACCGGCAGAAAGATATGGAAGCCGGTGCGTTTCTTCGACCAGAATTCCCGGATCACCGTCACCTTGCCTGAAATCGCCGCCCTGCCGCTGTCGCGCGCGCGTTCCATCGCAACGAGGCTCTTCGGGTCGGTGAACATCTCGTTGCCTGCGACGATCTGGCGTCGCCACTCTCGCGGTTCGACATAGACGAACTGGAAGTTTCCGGGCGTCCCGTCGTCGAGGACGAGCGGCGGGATGTTTCTCGGAGAGCGGGGCGAAGCGGGGGATTTCCACCGCAAGACCTCTTTGCGTATCCAGCCCACTCCCAGAATGCCGGGATAGCGGATCTGCGAAGATTGCATGGAAGAGGTCTGCGAACCGGGCAACTGCTTTTTCAGGTTGAGCCGGGCCGCGTAAGCACGAAACTGCGCGGGACTCGGCTCGCGATCTTCCGCAAACGGAGCCGCTCCGTCGCGCAGCAGAACCAGATAGGCATCCATCTGCTCTTTCAGGGACCGCTGGCTGGCGGCTACATAGCTGTCGAACCGGATCGCGTCTTCCGCATCCGCCATGCGCTGCAATTGCCAGACGACTGCGGTGGTGGCGGCCAGCGCGATCAGCAGGACCAGGAACGGTCCCCACAGATACTGCCTGGAATCCGGTTGCATCGGGCGTCGAAAAAATTTCATCGGGCGTCGAAAAAAATAATCGCTGGGTCAGTTCGCAAACGGTCTCGCCAGCCGATTCAGTAGACCTCCGGGCCGAAATATAGTGCGCACCGCCATCAATGGTAGTCGATTCCCTCGCCGCCTCATCGTGGTCACGCGACGGCCGCGCCATTCAGGTAAGGCTTACAAAGCGCCGTTGTAATCCTTACCGCTGACGGCGGCCCGCCTCCGGAAACAAACCATAGAGTGCTGAATCAACGTCGAATTTATTCTGCCGGCGCAATGGCATGGAAGCTGCTGAATAGATGGGCGTCTGCTGAAGAAACGATTCGACCCGCACGTCATATCCGTTCTCCAGCAGCAGTAGACGAAAGGGAGGGTTCATGACACGGATGATGATGATGTGGTTGTTCGGCGTTCCGTTGTCCGTAATGTTGTTGTTCATGGTCTTCGGGATTCTTTGAGGGTTGGAAATGCGCGATGCCCGTTGTCGCGTGAGCCAAGGAGAGTGAAATGACATTGGGAACGCTGTTACTTATCGTCGTGATCCTGTTGCTGATCGGTGCTATTCCGACCTGGCCCCACAGTAGAAGCTGGGGTTATGCGCCGAGTGGCGTTCTGGGCGTCGTCGTTCTGGTTGTCGTCCTGCTGGTGGTGATGGGGCGCATATAGCCTGAGCACCGCGGACCCGGGATCCGATGAGCTTTCAAATTCGCTGTTCATTATTCAACTGGAGGTAACTCATGCAAGCAGTCAAACGTGTTTTTCAGATCTTGTTTTCCGCCGTTCTGCTGTCGGTCGTCCTGGGTTGCGCAGGCACGGCAAACAAAGAAAGCACGGGAGAGTATGTCGATGATTCCTGGATCACGTCCAAGGTCAAGGCCGCATTCGTCAAGGACAAGACCCTGAAGGCGTCCGAAATCAACGTCGAGACCTTCAAGGGCACCGTGCAGTTGAGCGGCTTCGTAAAAGATCCGGGCGATGTGAGCCACGCCGCCGATGTGGCCCGCGACATCAAGGGTGTCACGTCGGTCAGGAACGATCTTCAGGTGAAATAAGCGGCGACATCGTGCCGGCTGGGCCGGAGCGCCCGCCTCGAAGCGCGGGTTGCTCCGGATCGACAGGGAAAGGGGAAAAACGTGAAAACAAAAGTATTCACCAGCATCATGTTATCGAGTTTGTTCTACACCACCTTGTTGTCGACGACGTTCGTCCTGCCGCTGGTCTTGTCCGCGCGCAATGACGCCGGCGCGGCCGTTGCGGTCGATACCGTCCAGGTGTGGGTGCGTTCCACTGACGCCTGCCCTCCGGGGGACGAGGGTCTGCTGGATACGCAGACAAAGGTGCAGATGCATCGCGATCTGCGCTCGCCGCAGAGCAGTGTTCCGGCTTCCGGGGCCGATGCCAGGCACACGCCGATGGATATATCCGGTCCGGATGCGGCGATGATCAAGCCCGGCAAGGTGCGCGCGAAGACGATCAAGGCGTAGTCGCCCTGTTCGTGCAGGAACGCAGTGTCAGCCAGTACGGCGCTGCCCGTTCACGACATGGAGAAAAAATCATGGCCACGATAATCGCGGGAATGTTCGATACGGTCGAGAAGGCAGAAGGCGCGGTGGACAAACTGTTGGACGGAGAATTCGGCAGGAAGGATATCTGCTCGTTCGCCAACAATCCGCCGGGACAGCACGCCGCCTTTCCAATCGGCGGCGACGAAAACGAGGATCCGGGTGCGCGGCACGCCGAATCCGATGCCGGCAAAGGCGCGGCAGTCGGGTTGGGAACCGGTGCCGCGATCGGTGCGGTCGCGGCGGGTCCGCCAGGCGCCGCGGTCGGCGCAGGCATCGGTGCATACGTCGGCTCGCTGGTCGGTGCGCTCCATGGGCTCAAAGGTAAAGGCACGGAAGAGGATCCCGTGCGCCGGCCCGCCGGAATCATGGTCGCGGTCAGGATTGCGGGCGCGAAAGCCGAGCAGTCCGCCATTGCCACCCTGCACACCCAGGGCGCCAGCCACGTCGAAAGAGCGCAAGGCGAGTGGCGCGATGGCCAGTGGATCGACTTCGATCCCGTGTCCGTCCCGGATGTTCTTGATAGTCACGCGACCGCTCCCTCGGAGTTGGCGCGGCTGCTGTCCGACCGGCCCGCCGACTGGAAGAACACGTCGAACACGAAGAACACCTGAGCGGCATCCAATCCCCGGCGGCTTCGGCTGACCGAATGGCGAAGAAGCTTCGCCACGGGGAAAAGCAGAGAAAGCAGGACACTGGCATGCGGACCGTCTCGAGCGGATCCGCCTGCTCGCATTTGCAGTGGGCGTATGTGGAATGTGAAGATGGCGTGGCGATCAGCGCGCCAGTGCTGCGATGGCCCGGTCGGGGTCGGCGCAAAGCACGCATCTGACTAAAAAGAATCCGGCGCCGTTCGAGCCGACGCAGCGTGCCAGAATACCGGCAGGCGATGTTTCGGCGCGGCTAACGAGAAAGACGAAAGAAATGCGCACAGCAACAAAGGGTGGCGATCATCGCCGGAGCCTGTTCCTTGCCCTCGAGTCATTTGCCGGAACGCCGGCGATGCTGCTGGATGCAAAGGGAGAGCTGGAATACGGCAATCGGTTGGCCTGCGATCTGCTGGATTGCGCCGGCGACGATCTGCTGAAGGCCAGATGGAAGGCGATCGCACCGCTTTTCGGCTTGCCGCTACAGAAACCTTTTTCCGCAAAGCCCCAATCATGCAACGCGCAAGTCCCCTTGTCCTCCGGATCGCGCCCGCTGAGCCTGGAACTGCATGCCCTCGACGAAGGTGTGGGCCACGGCTATTTCGTCCTCCTCAGGGATAGAAGCGTGCTCGATCACCTCGAACGCGAACTGTTTCTGGCGAGCGAGCGCCGCGGATGGGGCCATCAATGCGCGACCCTGATGCATGACCTCAAGGGCATTCTGAACTCGATGCAGATTTCGCTGGAGCTGCTGCCGAATGCCGATGTCGAAGCGGCGGAAGTTTCCCCTGAGGCAGCCCGCCAGAATCGCCGCATCGCCACGCTCAAGGAGGATCTCACGCGCATGAACCTGGCATTGAGCGCATTGCCGGGCGCGGACGGCAATGCGGAACCGGCGATTACCGAATTCGATGCGCGCGATCTGATCAGGGAAAATTTCGCGACCCTGCGGCAGCTGGTTCGGCGAAACAGTGTCGAACTCAAGCTGGAACTGCCGGATACGCCTTTGCCGGCCCGCGGCCGGCGAGCCTGGATAAAACAGGCCTTGTTCAACGTGAGCGTGCATCGTCTCAACGCCATGCGCGCGGGAGGCCGCCTCGTGGTCGACGCCGCGGCGACGGATCAGGGCGTGGTCGTGAAATTGCGCAACGACGTGCCGGACATGCGCGAAGGCCTGATCGACGAAGGCTATCGCCTGTTCTGCACGGGACGAAGGAACGGCGGCGCGACCGATCTCCAGGTTGCCCGCGCGATATTCGAATCGCAGGGCGGTGCCATGGAGGTCCGCAGCGGCGGCGTCGATAGCACGGTGTTCGTCATGCGCCTGCCGGGCTAGCCGGTTCGCGCTTTCGGCTGCGCCGGCCCCCGCCGATCGGCAAATATTCCTGTTCCCGGCCATCCGGACCGCTTCCCATCGGTAAGCGTTACAGCGGCTTTGCAATTCCTTCCCGCAGGGAATTTCCACGCCGCCATTTGCGGGTGTGTGCGTTTGCGAAATGTGTTCCGAATGAGCAGGTTGAACATGTGCCACCGACCATGCATGCAATGGCATGGTCGTTGCTGAAGTAAGAGAGTACGGATTGGTGTCGATGGCAGTGAATATCAACCAAGCGAAGGAGGTCATCATGCTGCAGGCTGCTGCTGTATTTTTCATCATCGCGATCATCGCCGCGATTTTTGGCTTTGGCGGCATTGCCGCGGGCGCGACGGAAATCGCCAAGATCCTGTTCTTCATCTTCCTCATCGTCTTCATCGTCAGCCTGATCATGGGTCTGATGAGGCGTTGACGGGCAAGGCCGTGTAATTCAACCAGTCGGGCATTCAGGAGGGGATATGAGCGTGGAAACCAGTGTTGCCAAGCACATCAATGCATTGAGCGGGCAGAAAGACAAGTTGGTCGACGACATCAAGTCGGTCGTGGCCGATGCCGAAGAGTTGCTGCGCAAAGCCAAGACTTCGAGCGCCGAAGGCTATTCCGCGGTGCGCGTGGAACTGGAAGACCGTCTCGCGAATTCGATCGTGCGGCTCCAGGAGGTGCAGCAGGAACTGAGGTCGCGGGCGCGCCAGGCCGCCAAGGTCACCGACGAGTATGTGCACGACAATCCGTGGAAGTCGATGGGGTATGTCGCCGCCGCAGGCCTGATCGTGGGGCTGCTGCTTAGCCGCCGCCACTGATGTGATCGCGCTGCGCTCCGGCGCGGCACCCTGCCTGGTATGCATACACGCCATGAGCACTATGACGCGGTGGTGATCGGGTCTGGCCATGCCGGGGAACCTCTTGCAATCGAATTCGCGCGCGCCGGGCTTCATACGGCATTGCTCGAAGGGTTCGAGTTCGGCGACACATGCGTCGACAGTGGCTGTGCGCCGTCCAAGAGCCTGATCGCCAGCGCAAACGTCGCCCATTTGGCGCGCAAGGCTGCCACCTTCGGCGTGCACACCGGCAGCGTCGAAGTCGATTTCGGCAAAGTGCAGATGCGCAAGCAGGCCGTACTGGATGGTTTGCGCAGCCAGGCGCTGCGGGAGTTGAGCGCCGCGCCGAACCTTACCGTACTGAAAGGCGACGCGCGCTTCGAAAGCGCCGGTTCGCTGCTGGTGCACGAGCAGGGCGACGCGGTCCTCGAACTCGATGCACCGAAGATTTTCATCAATACCGGCGCGCGGCCGGCCCTGCCGGAATTGCCGGGCCTGGCGCAAGTACCTTATCTGACTTCCAGCAGCGCGATGGAGCTAGACGAGTTGCCGGAGCACTTGCTGGTACTGGGTGGCAGCTATCTCGGCGTCGAACTCGGCCAGATGTTCCGGCGCTTCGGTTCCGGCGTGTCCATCGTCGAACGGCAGAGCCAGTTGCTGGCGCGGGAAGACCGGGATGTCGCCGCGACGATTGCGGAAATCCTGCGCGAAGACGGCGTCGAAGTTTTCCTCGAAACCGAAGCGATCAGCGTCGCCAACGATCCGGCGGGCGGGGTCAAATTGAAAGTGCGGACCCCGTCGGGCGAGCACGTGCTGTCCGGTTCGCGCCTGCTGGTGGTCGCGGGACGGGAGCCGAACACCGAGGGCCTCGATCTTCCCGCTGCCGGCATCGCGGTCGACGCGCGCGGCTACATACGAGTCAACGAACGGCTGGAGACCAGCGCGCGCGGCGTTTACGCGCTGGGCGGTGTCAACGGCGGACCGGCGTTCACGCATGTCGCCTACGACGATTTGCGGATCCTGCGCGCCCTTATGCTGGAGAACGCAAAGACGGCCACGACGGGGCGGATGTGTCCCTACACGGCTTTCACGGATCCGCAACTGAGCCGTATCGGCCTGACGGAATCGGAAGCGCGCGAGCAGGGCAGAACCGTCAGGGTGGCCAAGCTGACCAAGAACAGGGCGGCGCGCGTCGTGGAATTGAACGAGCCCCGCGGGCTGATGAAAGTGGTGGTCGATTGCGGTACCGACCGGATCATCGGAGCGGCTGTCATCGGCGTCGATAGCGGGGAAATCATGGCGATGCTGCAGACAGCCATGATAGCGGACATGACTTACACGGCCCTGCGGGAGGGAATGTTTGCGCATCCGATATTGGCCGGGTCGCGGAGCAATCTGTTCGCGGCACTCGACGGCTGACAACAGGTTTTCAACAAAGGAGAACGGCGATGAACAAGCAACAACCCTTCGTAACCGACATCAAGGCGCTGCGCGAGCGTGCGCGCCGGCACATCGAGCAGGGTGCCATCACCTCGGGCTACCAGGCTGATCGCGAAACCGTCATCAAGATCTGCAACGAGGCGCTGGCCACGGAGATCGTCTGCGTACTGCGCTACAAGCGCCACTATTTCATGGCGGACGGCATCAATGCCGACAGCGTGGCCGCGGAATTCGCGGAGCACGCGGCGGAAGAGCAGGCCCATGCGGATCGCATCGCCCAGCGCATCGTGCAGCTCGGCGGCACCCCGAATTTCTCGCCGGAGGGCCTGGGCAGCCGCAGCCATTCGGAGTACGTCGAAGGCGATACGCTGATCGACATGATCAAGGAAGATCTGATCGCGGAGCGCATCGCCATCGACAGCTACAAGGAGATCATCGACTACCTGGCCGACAAGGATTCGACGACCCGCCGGATGTTCGAGGAGATCCTGGCCGTGGAAGAGGAGCACGCCGACGACCTGGTTTCATTGCTCGGCGGCGCGCCAAAGCATCAGTGAACCGGCAGTCTGACAACGAGGCGGCATCATGAACAAGGGTCTTATGATCGGGACCGGCATCCTGGCGGGTGCGGTGCTGAACTTCATTTTTCGCCAATCCCTCAGGCGCGCTGGCAGGAGCGAACTGAAGGAAAAGGGGCGGCGCCGGCAAGACGAAGGGGGCAGTGCTGCGCAAGTCGCGACCATCGGTCCGCGCCCGGAAGCATCCGGCGAAGCGCCGACGGGATCCCGGTAATGGCGCCCCGAACACGAATCGAACGTGCGACCTACCCCTTAGGAGGGGGTTGCTCTATCCACTGAGCTACCGGGGCGACGCGCGGATTTTAACCGAAATCTTCCGTCCCTCATGGTCCGGGCAGGCTACGGTACCCGCATGCAACGGGACCGGAAATGTAGCCATAAGGGACGTCTTGCGCACCCGGGTGAAGATATGGTGAACTTGGCATCCGATCATGTCATCGACTGCGGCACCGATCAGGAAGAAAGCGCGGGAAATTGCAGGCATGAGTTGCCCGACGCCAACAACGTAACGGAAATGCTTTTCGACCGGCGCTTCAATGCAGCAACCAGCACCGCTCCGGGCGCCGTCTCACCATCCACATGAAACCATTTCACACTGCGGCTGACATTCTTGCCCGCACGGTTGCGCCATGGACCGCGTTTCTGCTGCTCGCCTGGCTGCCGGCGGGGCAGGCTGCGTTCGCCTTCGGGTTCGACGACGTGGCGCACAGCGCCGAACAACTGGCGGCCGCGGCCTACAAGAAGCCCGGCGACGCCCAGCCAAAGGAGTTGTCCGCCCTCACGTACGAGCAATATCACGATATCCGCTACCGGCCGGACAATCCCTGGTGGCGCGACGCCAAACTGCCGTTCGAGCTGGGTTTCTTCCATCGCGGCCTGTATTACGACCAGTCCGTCAGGATCAACGAGATCAGCGAACAGGGCATCGCGGAGATCAAGTTCGATCCCGGCCTGTTCGACTACGGCGCGTCCAAAATCGATCCAGCCAGAATGGGTGGCATCGGTTTTGCCGGCTTCCGCGTACATTTTTCCCTCAACGGCAAGTACAAGGACGAAGTGCTGTCCTTTCTCGGTGCGAGCTACTTCCGGGCCCTGGGCAAGGACCAGGGCTATGGCATGTCCGCCCGTGCGCTGGCCATCGACACCGGGCTGCCATCGGGGGAGGAGTTCCCGCGTTTCGTCGAGTACTGGATCGAGCGTCCGGCGCCGGCAGCCAAGGAACTGGTGATTTATGCCTTGATGGATTCGCGTCGCGTGGCCGGTGCGTATCGCTTTACGCTCAAGCCGGGCACGGAAACCGCAATCGAGGTCAAGTCGCGGCTGTATCTGCGCGAGGCCGTCGGCAAGCTCGGCGTGGCGCCGCTGACCAGCATGTTCTTTTTCGGCGAAAACCAGAAACCGGTCACCGACGACTACCGGCCGGAGGTGCACGATTCCGACGGATTGTCGCTGCACGCGTCCAACGGCGAATGGATCTGGCGGCCGCTCGCCAATCCGAAGCGCCTGCTGGTGACGTCGTTTGCCACCGCCAACCCGCTGGGATTCGGGCTCATGCAGCGCGACCGCGAATTCGACCACTACGAAGACCTGCAAGGGCGCTACGACAATCGCCCCAGCGCCTGGGTTGAGCCGAAAGGTTCATGGGGACCGGGCAGGGTGGAACTGGTCCAGATTCCATCGCCGGACGAATCCAACGACAACATTGTCGCCTACTGGGTGCCGGACACCCCGCCGCAGGCGAAACAGCCATGGGACGTCGAATATCGCCTGCTCTGGCAGAAGGATGCCGACACGCGTCCGCCGCTGGCCTGGGTCGAGCAGACGCGCAGGGGGCACGGCTACGAAAGAACGCCGGACAACAGCATCGGACTGATCGTCGACTTCGACGGACCCATATTCAAGAAACTTCCTGCCGATGCCAAACTCGAAGGGATTGTATCGGGCGACACCAACGTCGAGATTCTGCGCCGCCACACCTACCGCAACGACGTCACCGGCGGATGGCGCATGGTGCTGGCGGTGCGTCGCATCGACAACGGCAAGCCCGCCGAACTGCGGGCCTATCTTCGCAACGGCACAGAAACGGTATCCGAGACATGGAGCTACATACTGCCAACAGACTGATGCATGACTCGGCCGCGGCGTGCCGTCGCTATCTCGAGCGCCTGCCCTTCGTTTCCGGAAGGCGGCACAGGCGCCTGACGCTCGTGGACAGCGCAGCCGATGCCCATTCGGCAATGGCGGACGTCCACGGTGCGCTGTCCGATGGCCCGGTCGATCCGCACGATCCCGCCGAAGCCTCTTACGAGCATCGCCTGCAGACAGCCGTCGGCGCCGGCTATGCGCCGCAGGCGAGGCAGGTCCTGACGCGTGGCGCCCACGGCAGGTTGCGGCTCTCCACCGGGCCCACGCTCAATCGCTCTTCGATGATTCCGCGGCGCTGGCCGCCGAAATTCTGGCAGGTCAAATCCTGGTGGCGCAGTCCGGCCCGGGATCGTCGCGCCGATTCGCCGGATCCACAGGGACGCTGGCATCGCGTCGGCGCCGTTCGCCGCACTGTGCTGGGAGTGCTGGTGCTGCTACAGACTGTTTTTGCCACCGACTTCATGACCGCCGTGCTGCCGTATCACGGCACGCAGCCGCTGGAAATCGCGATCCTGGTGCTGTTCGCCATATTGTTCTGCTGGGTCTCTGCCGGATTCTGGACCGCGGTGATGGGCTTCGTGGTGCAACTCGTCGACGGCGACCGTTACGCGATATCGCGCACGGCGGCGAGCGACGCGCCCATTGATCTGCGGGCGCGCACCGCGATCATCATGCCGATCTGCAACGAAAACGTGTCGCGCGTGTTCGCGGGCCTGCGTGCGACCTATGAATCGCTGGCAAGCACCGGCGAACTGCGCCACTTCGACTTCTTCATCCTGAGCGACAGCAGCGACGTGGACAATCGCGTCGCCGAGCGCCACGCGTGGCTGGCCCTGTGCCGTGCGGCGGGCGGGTTCGGCCGCGTGTTCTACCGCTGGCGCCAGCACAGGATCAAGCGCAAGAGCGGCAACGTCGCCGATTTCTGCCGTCGCTGGGGCGCCGACTATCGCTACATGGTGGTGCTCGATGCGGACAGCGTCATGAGCGGCGATTGCCTTGCGACGCTGGTGCGGCTGATGGAAGCCAACCCTGGCGCCGGTATCATCCAGACCGCGCCGCTTGCCGCCGGCCGTGACACGCTGTACGCCCGCATGCAGCAGTTCGCGACCCGGGTTTACGGGCCGTTGTTTACGGCCGGGCTGCACTTCTGGCAACTCGGCGAATCGCATTACTGGGGCCACAACGCCATCATCAGGGTCGCGCCGTTCATCAAGCATTGCGCGCTCGGCCGGTTGCCGGGGCGCGGCTCGCTGTCGGGCGACATCCTGTCGCATGATTTCGTCGAGGCGGCGCTGATGCGCCGCGCGGGCTGGGCGGTATGGCTGGCCTACGACCTTTCGGGCAGCTACGAGGAAATGCCGCCGAACCTGGTCGATGAACTCAAACGAGATCGCCGCTGGTGCCATGGCAACCTGATCAACTTCCGCCTGTTCCTGGCCGAAGGCCTGCATTCCGCGCACCGCGCCGTATTCGTCACCGGCGTCATGGCTTACGCTTCGGCCGCACTGTGGTTTGTTTTTCTGCTGCTGTCCACGGCGTTGCTGGCAGTCCATACGCTGGTCGAGCCGCAGTATTTCATCAGCCCGAAACAATTGTTCCCGATCTGGCCGGAATGGCACGTCGAACGCGCGCTTACGTTGTGGAGCGCGACGGCGGTGGTGCTGTTCCTGCCGAAAATCCTCAGCGTCGTGCTGATCTGGATCAAGGAGCCGCGCGGTTTCGGCGGGCACGTCCGGCTGACCTTGAGCATGATGCTTGAGGCGCTGAGCTCCATGTTGCTGGCGCCGGTGCGCATGCTGTTCCATACCGAATTCGTGGTGACTGCGCTTGCCGGACTGCGCGCGACATGGAAATCGCCGCCGCGCGAAGACACCGAGACCACATGGGGCGAAGCCCTGCGACGCCATGGCCTGCATACGCTGCTCGGCGTGGTCTGGGCCGCGGGCGTCTTCTGGCTCAATCCTTCCTTCCTGTGGTGGTTGCTGCCGGTGGTCGGCGCGTTGATGTTGTCGATCCCGATGTCCGTCTATTCGAGCCGCATCTCGCTCGGACGGCGGCTGTGCCGCGCCGGCCTGTTCGTGATTCCGGAAGAGGTCCGCCCGCCCGCGGAGCTGCGCCGCATGCAGACACACCTGCAGCGTGCGGCACCCTTGCCCGGATTCGTTGAAGCCGTCGTCGATCCGCTCGTCCACGCGCTGGCGTGCGCGTCCGCCAACATGCGCCGCTCGCAGCCGGCGGCCTCGCGAGAATCCAGGCAACGATTGATCGAGGAGGCGGTGGCCGGCGGGCCCGAATCATTGAGCAATGCGCAGAAGGCGACGCTGCTCGGCGATCCGCTCGCCTTGTCGCGGCTTCACTTCCTGGTCTGGGCATCGCCCCAGGCGAATCCTTCCTGGTTCCGTGATATACCCGCGGTCGTTGCGGTCCCCGCCGCCGAGCCGGCTGCCGAGCCGGCCGCCGCTCTCGCTCCCGCCCCCGTTCCCGCGCTCGCCCCCGTGCCCGTCGCTGCGCGTGCGCCGGACGCGATGGCGGCGGCAGGGTGAGAAAGGCCGTGACGAGATGATGCTCGTGACGAGGTGGAACCAGTGACGAGGTGAAGCTCGTGACGAGGAAACCCCGTGCTGCGTACTGGGTGCTGCGTGCTGAGTAAGGGCAAAAAGCGGGTGCCTCAGCCTTTGCGCTTTTCTTCGCAGCACACAGCACGCAGTACGCAGCACTGACTTTCCGTCATCTCGTCACTGATTCCACCTCGTCACGAGCTCCATCTCGTCACGGCTTCTCGGTTATCATGCCGCCTCTTTCCCGTCTACGTCCCGCGTTCGGAACCCCTCCGCGCCATGCCTCTCGCCACTTTCGAAAATGTTTCGCTCGCCTATGGCCATGTGCCGTTGCTCGACCACGTCGACCTCGTGGTTGAGCCGGGCAGCCGCATTGGGCTGATCGGGCGAAACGGCGCCGGCAAATCCAGCATGCTCAAGCTGCTGGCCGGCGTGGCGGTGCCCGATGACGGCCGTATCTGGCGGCAGCCGGGTTTGCGCATTGGCTACGTTGTGCAGGAGCCCGAACTCGACCCCGCGCATACGGTTTTCGAAGCGACTGTTGCGGGGCTTGGCGATCTTTCCCGCATCCTCGCCGACTACCATGCGGCTGCACATGCACCTGAACTCGCCGCAGGCGACGAGCAGGCGATGGATCGCATGCAGGCCGCGCAGGAATTGCTCGAACGGCACAACGGCTGGCAGATCGAGCACCGCGTCGAATCCGTGCTCTCGCGTCTCGGGCTGGAGCAGGACGTCCGCATCGATACGCTGTCGGGCGGCCTGCGCAAACGCGTGGCCCTGGCGCGCGCACTGGCGGGCGACCCGCAGTTGCTGGTGCTCGACGAGCCGACCAACCATCTAGACGTCGAATCGATCGTCTGGCTGGAGAACATGGTGGCCGATTTTCCCGGCGCGGTGTTCGTCGTGACCCATGACCGCGCATTTCTCGACCGCGCCGTCACCGGCATAGCCGAACTCGATCGCGGCAGGCTCGGACTCTATCCCGGCAGTTTCGCGGCGTACGAGCAACGCAAGTCCGAGCAACTCGCGGTCGAAGCGGTGAACAATCAGAAATTCGACAAGCTGCTGGCGCAGGAAGAGGTCTGGATCCGCAAAGGCATTGAAGCACGCCGCACGCGCAACGAGGGCCGTGTGCGCCGGCTCGAAAGCCTGCGGCTCGAACGCTCGGCGCGGCGCGAGCGCCTCGGCCAGGTTTCCATTTCGGTGGCGGAGGGCGAGCGCTCGGGCCAGCTGGTGGCGGAACTCGAGCACGTCGACAAGCGTTTGGGCGAGCGCCAGATCGTCAAGGATTTTTCCTGCCGCATCCTGCGCGGCGACAAGATCGGCCTGATCGGGCCGAACGGCGCCGGCAAGTCCACGCTGATCAAGCTGATCCTCGGCGAGATGCAACCGGATGCGGGCAAGGTGCGTCGCGGCACCAAACTGGCGGTGGCCTACTACGACCAGTTCCGCGTGCAACTCGATGAGGAAAGCACGGTTGCGCAAACCATCGCCCCCGGCTCCGACTTTGTCGAAATCGACGGTGCGCGCAAGCACATCATGACCTACCTCGCCGATTTCCTGTTCCCACCCGAGCGCGCGCGCGCGCCGGTGAAGGCGTTGTCCGGCGGCGAACGCAACCGGTTGTTACTGGCGAGACTGTTCAGCCAGACGGCAAACATGCTGGTGCTCGACGAGCCGACCAACGACCTCGATATCGACACGCTGGAACTGCTGGAGACCCTGCTGCAGGATTATCCGGGCACGGTGCTGCTGGTCAGCCACGATCGTGCTTTTCTCGACAACGTCGTCACCGACACCATCGCCCCGGAAGGCGGCGGCCGCTGGGTGCGCAACCCGGGCGGCTACTCCGACTGGAAACGGCTGACCGAAGAACGCGTGGCGCAGTCTTCGCGACAACGAGAAGAGGGCGCGAAGCCGGCGCCTTCGCGCGAACGTTCCGCGCCACAGCGCTCGCGCAAGCTCGGTTTCAATCAGGCCAGGGAACTCGAAACCATGCCCGCACGCATCAAGGCACTGGAAGCGGAACAGTCGCAGGTCGGCGCGCGGCTCGCGGACCCGGCGCTCTACGGCAAACCTGCCGACGAGATTACGCCGCTTCAGAAGCGCTATGCCGCAATAGATGAAGAACTGACCGCATGCCTCAAGCGCTGGGAAGAACTCGAGGCTCTGCGCGACAAGGCCGGTGCCTGAATATCACCACTTAAATCTCACCACCTAAGTCTCACCACGAAGGCACGAAGGACACGAAGAAACACGAAGAAGTGCAGAAGAGAATGGACGATGACTCGGATGCGAAAATTTCCATAGGTCGTGACGAAAACTGGCATGCACGGAATACCATGAAAGCTTTTCTTCGTGACCCTTCGTGTCCTTCGTGGCTTCGTGGTGAGATTTTCAGTTGTATGAAGTTAGAACATTCCCACCCGAGCGGCCGCGTGCCGATTGACGCTCCGTATCGGCTGTGGCCTGATGCACAAATGCAATCGGCATCCGCATTCATCCGATGACGACCAGGGCCAACCGCATCGACCGGATGCTCGGCGCGGGCATGCTCGCCGCGCTTGTCCTCGGCTGCCTGGTGGTGCTGGCGCCGTTCGTGAGCGCGTTGCTGATGGCGGTGATCCTGACTTTTTCGACCTGGCCTCTGTATGTCCGCCTGAGGAAATCCGTCCGCGGCCGCAGCAACCTCGCGGCGGGATTGATGATGCTGGCGACATGCCTGATCCTCATTGCGCCTTTCGTTTTCGTCGCCTTCAGTCTGGCCGACAGCGCAACCGAACTCGTCGACGCGATGCGCAAGGCTTTCGAGAATGGCCCGCCTGCGCTGCCCGAGTGGATCAGCGGCTTGCCGCTCGTCGGTGAGACGCTCAACAATTATTGGCGGAATCTGTCGCATGACAGCAGCCGTCTGCTGGAGGACCTGAAGGGCCTGATTGCTCCCGCCAGGTCGGTGCTGGTGACCGGTGGCGGCATCCTGTTCGCCGGTTTGCTGCAGCTGAGTCTGGCGGTGCTGATCGCCTTCTTCCTGTATCGCGACGGCGAGGCGGCGTCAGCCAAGATCCAGCGCATTACCAGTCGCATCGGCGGCGCGCGCGGCCTTCATCTGCTGACGGTTGCCGGCAGTACCGTCGTCAGCGTGGTCTACGGCGTTCTGGGCACCGCGCTCGCCCAGGGCGTGGTGGCGGGCATAGGCTTCCTGATTGCAGGCGTCCCCGGCGCGACGTTGCTTGCGCTGGCGACTTTCTTCCTGTCGGTGGTCCCGGTCGGGCCGCCGCTGATCTGGATTCCCGCGGCCCTGTGGCTGTATCTGCAAGGCCACACCGGCTGGGCCATTTTCATGGGCTTGTGGGGATTGCTCGTCGTCAGCGCGGTCGACAATGTGCTCAAGCCGATGATCATCAGCCATGGCAGCAATCTGCCCTTCATGCTGGTGCTGCTGGGCGTACTGGGCGGTGCGGCCGCGTTCGGTTTCGTCGGCATATTCCTCGGCCCCACACTGCTCGCAGTCGGCTATCGCCTGGTGAACGAGTGGATGGATGGCGAAGCCCGGGACAAGGGTCGAGGGACGAGGGACGAGGGGAAAGCGGTGCTGCGAGTAAGGGCCTAAGGACCGAAAGATTTAAGGCGCTGACGCTTTTCTGCACACAGCACACGGCACACAGTACTCAGAACCCAGCACCGCTCTTTTCCCAGCACCCGGCACGCAGCACTCGGTACCATCGGGGCCTTTTCCGGCCCCGATTTCCCTTTCGGCTTCGCTAGTTATGCTGTACCATGCGGCCTCTATTCAGAGGGCGGCATTCGCCGGCCCTGAGCTAACGGCGCAGCCGCACGGCGGCGCAGGAGTCGAGAGTCAATGTCGTTTTCCGATCTGGGCCTAGCCCCGGAGTTGTTAAGAGCAATCGCCGATCAGGGTTACACCGAACCCACGCCCGTCCAGGCCAAGGCGATCCCTGCGATTCTTCAAGGCCAGGATGTGATGGCCGCCGCGCAGACCGGTACCGGCAAGACCGCCGGCTTCACCTTGCCGATGCTGCACCGGCTCCTCGAATTTGCCAGCACCAGCGTTTCGCCCGCGCGCCATCCGGTACGCGCGCTGATCCTGACGCCGACGCGTGAACTTGCCGCGCAGGTCCAGGACAGCGTAAAGACCTATGGAAAGTACATTGCGTTGCGTTCCGCGGTGGTCTACGGCGGCGTGCACATCGATCCGCAGATTGCCGAATTGCGCGCGGGCGTCGAAATCCTGGTCGCAACGCCCGGACGCCTGCTCGATCACCTGGGCCAGAAGACGGTCAATCTTTCGCAGGTGCAGTTCCTCGTGCTCGACGAGGCCGACCGCATGCTCGACATGGGCTTCCTGCCGGACATCAAGCGCATCCTGTCGACATTGCCGGCAAAGCGGCAGAGCCTGCTGTTCTCCGCAACTTATTCCGATGAAATCCGTGGCCTGGCGAAACAGCTTTTGACCGACCCGGTCAGCGTCGAAGTCGCGCGCCGCAATTCGGTCATCGAGACGGTGACCCACCTGGTCTACAAAGTCGAATCCGCCGCCAAACGCGATCTGCTGACGCACCTGATCAAATCGCGCGACATGCGCCAGGTGCTGGTGTTCTGCAACACCAAGATCGGCGCAAACCGGCTGGCATACAAACTGGACAAGGACGGCGTCGGTGCTGCAGCCATCCACAGCGACCGCACCCAGGGCGAGCGAATGCTGGCTCTGGCCGACTTCAAGGAAGGCAAGACCAAGGTTCTGGTGGCGACCGATATCGCCGCGCGCGGGCTCGACATCGAGCAACTGCCCTTCGTGGTCAACTTCGATCTTCCCGGTTCGCCCGAGGACTACGTCCACCGCGTCGGCCGTACCGGCCGCGCCGGCATGACCGGCGAAGCCATTTCGCTGGTGTCCGATGCCGAGAACGACGATCTTGCCGCGATCGAAAAGCTGCTGAAGATCAAACTGCCGATGCAGGAGCCAGGGCAATTCGAGCGCGAACGCGTGTCCGCGCCGCGCGGCGGTTCGCGCCGGCCGGAAGGCCGTCCGCCACGGCCGGAACGCACGGAAGGCCGTCCGCCACGGCCGGAAGGCCGCCCGGAAGCGCCGCACCGCGATCAACCGGCAGGTCGCCACGAGCATCGCTCTTCCTACGCATCATCCCGCGCTCCTGCGCAGTCGACCGATCCGCTGTTCTCCAAACCTTACATCCCGTCCGGCGAAATGACGCAATCCGTCAAACCGGCTGCGCCGCCCTCGCGCGGAGCGAAGAAACAGGTAGCCGCGCTGTTCCTGCCCCCAGTCCCTGCGGAAAAGCAGGACGCCTGAGGAGACGGTTTTGGCTGCAACGCCATCGTCCGGGACGCAAAGCCGCCTGGCGGACACGATGTCGGAACGCCTCCGGCAGATCGTGTCCGGGCCGGATGAAGACATCAGCCTCGCCGAGGCCGCGCTGCTGATTGCCGGCCACGGCTATCCCGACCTGAACGTCGCCGCGTACCTCTCGCGCATCGAAGAGCTGGCGCACATGCTCAGCATGCGTATCGGCGAGGATGCCACGCACCTCGAACGCATTGCCGACCTCAATCAGTTCCTGTTCGGCGATCTCGGCTTCGCGGCCAATTCCGAGGACTACTACGACCCGCGCAACAGCTTTCTGAACGAAGTGCTGGAGCGCCGCACCGGCATTCCGATTACGCTGTCGGTGATCTACATGGAGCTCGGGCGCAAGATCGGATTGCCGCTGCAGGGCGTGAGTTTCCCCGGACATTTCCTGGTCAGGTGCCCGGTGCCCGACGGAGCCGTCGTGCTCGATCCGTATTCGAGCGGCATCTCGCTCGGCCTTCGGGATCTGCAGAAGCGCCTGCGCGAAGTGCGCGGCGGGGAAGTGTCGCGCGCCATCGTCGCAGAACTGCTGGTCCCGGCGAGCAACAAGGAAATCATCGTGCGCCTGCTGCGCAACCTGAAGGCGATCTATTTGCGCGAGCACAAGCTCGACGAAGCGCTCCCCATCGTGGACTGGATCATCGCGACCGTGCCGGAACAGACGCCGGAACTGCGCGACCGCGGGATGATCTACCAGGAACTCGAGTGTTCGCGCGCGGCGCTCGCGGATTTCGAAGCCTACCTGAAGCTTTCGCCCTCCAGCGAGGACGCCGACGACATCCGCCGCCGCATCATCGAATTGCAGAAGGATGTGGCGAGACTGAATTGATGCCGTGAATGCCGCAAGGGCCGTGAATGTCGTGAATGTCGTAAGGCCCTGAAGCTCTTTGCAGTTACGACATTCACGACATTCACGCATTCACGATATTCACGGCCTCAATGAAATTCCTCCGCCACCCCTCCCCCTACTTGCTCCTCTCGCTTACCTCGCTCTTCTGGGCCGCGAACTGGGTCGTCGGGCGGGCGATGCGCAACGACATGCCGCCGGTGGCGATGGGATTCTGGCGCTGGACCATCGCGCTGCTGCTCCTGTTGCCGTTCGTTGCCCCGGAACTGCGGCGCAAGTGGCATGTTGTGCGCGCCAACTGGCTGGTGCTCGTGCTGCTCGGCTGTCTTGGCGCCGTGGCGTTCAACACGTTGATCTACGTCGGTTTGCAATACACCGCGGTGGCGAACGGCGTACTGTTTAATTCCTTTTCCCCGATCCTGATTATCCTGTTGTCGTGGGTGGTTGTGCGGGAGCGCATCTCGAAGCTCCAGGCGTGCGGCGTGGTGTTGTCGCTGGCCGGGGTGCTGGCGATCATTGCTCGCGGCAAGTTCGCCACCCTCGCTGCATTTCATTTCAACCCCGGCGACCTGTGGCTGATCGCCGCGCAATTCCTTTGGTCGGTCTATACCTTCGTGCTGCGGCGGCGGCCGCCGGAACTGTCGGCCATGGGATTTCTGGCGGCCATGCTGCTGCTCAGCCTGCCGTTCCTGCTGCCGTTTTACCTCTGGGAATTCAGCCAGCGCGGAGGATTCGCACTGACGCCCGCGACGATATCCGCACTCGCGTATTACGGCACCATCCCGTCGATCGTCGCCTACCTGTTTTGGAACCGCGGCGTCGCGCAAGTCGGACCGAACAAGGCCGGCCTGTTCGTGCACCTCATGCCGCTGTTCGGCGCGCTATTGGCGGTGATTTTTCTGGGCGAGAAGCTGTACGCGTATCACTATGCGGGGGCCGCACTGATATTTACGGGGATATGGTTGACGACGCGCAAGACGAGAGTTGTGACTTAGATAGAGGAAAGAGACGAGAGGAAAGAGGAAAGGTAAGAGCTAGGCCATGCCAAGCCGAAGGCAGTTGTTTTTACTTTCCTCTTTCCTCTTTCCTCTCGCCTCTTTCCTCTGCTATTCGATCGGACTTTCGATCAAATTCTGCGCCGTCGCTCAGAATTTGATCGAAAGTCCGATCGAATGAACCGACGAATCCAGCCCGAGGCCGAGGCCGGGGCCGGAGGCGCTGTTGCCGATCAATTCGGAGTAGCGCTCCGATTCGGCATGTACCGTAATCGACTTCGTCAATCCGTAGCTCAGGCCGACGCCGTAAACCTTGCCGATACCGCCGGGTTCATCCACATTGCGGTGGCCGTTGGATTCGTCCTGATAGCCTTTTTGCCAGTAGTGCAGGCCCAGGCGGCCGTAGAGCGACAGGCCGGACTGAAGCGGCAGCGTGGCGACACCGGACAGACTCCAGGCCGAACCGTAACAGGAGTGATTTGCATCGCCGGTGCCGGGATCGCCGTTGCAGCCGGATGAGTTGGAGCCGAACTGGGTCTGGGAGCCTTCGATGGCGAACGCGTTGGAGATGCGATAGCCGCCGTATTGCCGCTGTGCGTTCAGGCTTTCCGGATTCGTGCCCGGCGGGTTGAACGTGCCGGGCAGGGAGCCGCGGACGCCGACCGAGTTGTTCAATCCCCAGAAGCCCGTGCTCTGGCCGCCGTACCATTGATCGTCGCCCTGGGCAAAGGCCGCACCGACCGCTGCAACGAGTACAGCCAGTATGAGCGTCTTGAGCGATGAGTCTAGGGTCGGCATGATGCGTCTGGAGCGTCCTTTACCTAATTCTAGTCATTTTTATCGCCCTGTCAGCCGACATTTCAATGGATTCGCAGCAAAACAACACTCCTGACGCGAAGAACGCGGACCAGACGGTCCATCAGGCGGAAATGTTCGCCAATCGGATTGCGAAGAACGTCAAACACCTCAGGAAATGGGCAAGAAGTGCCGGTGTCGAGTGCTTCAGGATCTACGATCGCGATATTCCGGAACTGCCCTTTGCCCTCGACCTTTATGCCAATCGCGCGCATTTGCAGGAATACAGCAAGCCGGTGATGGATGCGCGTGCGCAGCGCCACTGGCTCACGGCCATGCACGAGGCGGCGGCGGGCGCACTCAAGCTGCCGTTGAAGAGCGTCGCGCTGAAGGAACGCCACGGCCAGCGCCCGGACGAGCAATACCGCAAGCTTGCCGCCAGCGCGCAGGATTTCGTGGTGCAGGAAGGCGGACATCGCTTCATCGTCAACCTGACCGATCATCTCGACACCGGGCTGTTCCTGGACCATCGCGTGACGCGGGCGCTGGTGGGGACGTTGGCCCCCGGCAGGCGCGTCCTGAATTTGTTCTGCTATACGGGCAGCTTCAGCGTCTACGCCGCAGGCAACCGGGCCACCTCCACGACCAGCGTCGACCTGTCAAAAACCTATCTGGACTGGGCCAGGCGCAACTTCGAACTCAATCGGATCGATTTCGGGCGCAATCGCCTGGTGCAGGCGGATGTCGTGCGTTTTCTCGAGGAGGAACGCGAATCGAGGGATCGTTACGAACTGATCGTGCTCGATCCGCCGAGCTTTTCCAATTCCAAGCGCATGCAGGGCGTGCTCGATGTGCAGCGCGATCATGTTGCGCTGGTGCGCGGATGCCTCGCGCTGCTGTCTCCAGGCGGTGATCTGCTGTTCTCCACCAACCTGCGCAGTTTCAAACTCGACGCCGATGCGCTCGCGGATGTGCCGATGACCGAAATTTCCGCGCAGACCGTGCCGCCGGATTTTCGCAATCGCAGGATTCATCGCTGCTGGCGCATCACGCTGAAAGCGTGATGCGCCAGCAGCGACCGTGACTGTCGGAAAGGCCGTGAATCCGTGAATCCGTGAATGTCGTGAATGTCGTAAGGTCCCAGGTCTGATGCAGTTACGGCATTCACGACATTCACGGATTCACGGTCCTCCCCTGTGATACTTTCCCCATAACGCCGCCAAACCACCGCCGCACATGAACGCCGAACTCCCATCCCCTCGCATCCGCGAGCAAGTCGTCGCCTTCCTCGACCATGGCCTCGGGTCGGATCATGACGCCTACGAACTCGCCAGTTGCCTGGAAGCGATCGCGAACGCCGACAGCCTCGGGCACAGGCTGGATTCGCTGATTGCGCTGATCGAGTGGACGCGGCAGGGGCCGGCGGACGACGACGGCCTGCCGGACCGCTCGCGCCTCATCAAGGCGATCGAAGTGCTGGAAGCCTTGCCCGAAGTGCAGCGCAGCCTGCAGGACACCTTCGCCGACATCCTTTCCGAGACCGAAGGCGTGAACCTGTTCGGCGAGACCGGGATTCCCGGCGATCGCGGATTCATTTCTGAACTGGCCGACCGCGTCATGGGGCGAATCCTCCCCGAGCCCAATGACGACCACGACCTGGCGCGCCTGGTTTCGCGGCTGTACTCGAGCCGCGCCAATGCCGAGAGTTTCCGCCTTATGGCGCCGGAACTGTTCCACCGCATTGTCGGCGCGATCGCACCGGCCGATCGGCCGGAGATCTGGGCGCCGCTGAAAACCGCGTTTGCCGACGGCTTCCGGCTGCTGGCGATCCGTGTCCAGGCGCAAGGCCTGTCCACCAAATTGCGCGCCCGCAGTCACCCCGCTTCTGTGGCCCAATCGCCTTTCCACCTTCTCGCGCAAACCAGCGACGATCTGATGGATGCGTGGCGTACCGGCGAAGACGTTACCGCACTGGCGCAAGCCTGGCGTGAGCTCTGCGCCGCCTGCCGCGCGGAAACCGCGGAAGTGACCCGCCGCCTGGAAAGCGAAGGCGTGAGCGTGGACATCGTTTACGGTCTGGAAGTGCTGGAGCGCTGCCTGTCGCGCATGGAAACCATGCTCGATGTCATCGAAATTCCGCCCGGGACCGCGCACAACGAAGCCATCCACCGCCTGCTGGCGGAACTCATCGTCGCCGCGCACGATGACCGCAGCATCCGCTATCTGATCCGCGGAAACATGCAGATGCTCCAGCGCAAGATCGTCGACCGCTCCGGAAAAACCGGCGAACACTATGTGGCGCACAGTCCTCGCGAATACCGCTTCATCTGGCTGGCAGCGGCGGGCGGCGGCTTGCTCACGGTGCTGACGGCGGCCATCAAGCTCAAGGTCACGCATTCCGGATTGCCGCTGTTCGTCGAAGGATTGCTCGCGGGCCTGAACTACGCTGTCAGCTTCATGCTGCTCCATCACTTCCACCTGATCCTGGCGACCAAGCAGCCGGCCATGACTGCGGCGACGCTCGCCAGGTTGTTGCGCAGCCGGGATCGCACGGCACGCATGGACAGCATGGTCGAGTTCACTGTGCAGATCTGCCGCTCCCAGTTTGCCGCCGCCATTGCCAATGTGGCGGTGGTGTTCATTGGCGCTTTCCTGTTCAATTTCCTCTGGCACCTCGCGCTCGGCCGCAACTACCTCGCGGAGAAGGAAGCGCAGCACGTGTTCGAGACCTTGAGCCCGGTCAACAGCGGCACGGTGTTCTACGCGGCGCTGACGGGCGTGATTCTGTGGATGGCCGCCATGATCGGCGGCTGGATGGACAACTGGGCGGTGTATCACCGGCTGCCGCAGGCCATCGCCGACCACCGCCTCGGCGAGCGTTTCGGACGCAAGCGCATGGTGCGTGCAGCCGGAATCGTTTCCCGCAACATGTCGGGCTGGGCGACGAACATCTCGCTGGGTTTTCTGCTCGGACTCGCGCCGGTCATGGGCCAGTTTCTCGGGCTGCCCATCGACGTTCGCCATGTCACGTTGTCGTCGGGCATGCTGGCGTTCGCCGGCGCCGGTTTGCGCGGCTGGTTCAGCACCGGCTGGTTCTTCTGGGCGGTTGCCGGTGTGGCGACGATGTTCGTGTTGAACCTCGGCGTGAGTTTCTTCCTGTCGCTGTACACCGCGTCTCGCGCCTACAAACTGGCGCGAAAGGAACTGGCGGTTCTGGGGGCGAGGCTATTGCGCAGATTTGTTCAGCATCCCCTGGATTTTGTGCTGGCGAGGAAGCTGGAAGAAGAGGAAAGAGGCGAGAGGAAAGAGGAAAGGTAGAAGCAAAAAGGCAAAAACAACACAACAACGCGACCGCAAAGCGGTCAGTAATTTCTTTCCTCTTTCCTCTTTCCTCTCGCCTTTGTTCTCTGCCGAATTCGTCGTCCGATCAGGGACGACGAATTCGCGGCGCCGCCCTCAACGGCACCGCCTGATCGTCCGACATGTCTTCCTCCTCGAGTTCCTTGAGGGTTTTCTGCTTGGCGTTGGCATCAGGCGGGTTGCCGTCATGGATCAGATACTCGCGGCGTTGCAGGTACGCATCGCGCAGAAAGCTGTAGCGGTCGATCGCCGCGATATCGATAAATTTTTCCGCTTGCATCAGGTTGGCGCGGGAATCGACGACGTCCAGCCCGAATAAGCTCCAGCGAACTGTCGCATTGGGGTCCCAGTAGAAGACCGGGCTGACGACAAAGTCGACCGCCATGCTCGGGGCGTCCCGCGTATCGCTCGGCCCGAAAAAGGGCAGCATCAGGTAAGGACCGCTACCCACTCCCCAATACCCCAGGGTCTGGCCGAAGTCTTCGTTGCGGTTTTCGATTTTCAGCTCCGAGGCGACATCGATCAGTCCGCCGAGTCCGAAGACGATGTTGGTCGTAAAACGCGCGAAGTCCACCGGAACCTTGGTGCCCTTGAGTTGCAGGACATCGTTGAAGGTGGTGACGACCATGCCGAGGTTATTGAAGAAATTCGTCACGCCGCGGCGCGCCAGTTGCGGTACTACCGCGACGTATCCCTTCGCCACGGGTTTGAGGACCGCCTTGTCCACGGTGTCGTTGAATGCGTAGACTTTGCGGTTGAAGGGCTCCATGGGATCCCGCGGATCGGGGCCTGCCGCGCATCCACAGAGCGTACAGGCGGCAAGGAGCAGAAGAACAATTGAGCGTGCGGACATGAGTAATCTGTAGTTATTAACCGGGAATTATATCGCGCCCCGGGCATTCGACGGCGGACTGTTCCGATGGTTTGCAAAAGCCGCCCGCTTGCTTCACGATTACCTCCCTGTTATTCCCCCGCGGCACGCCTCTGGTGGCCGTCATACACTTAAAAACCTCGAAGAAGGAATACATCCATGGATCTCGGCTTGAAAGGCAAGACGGCTCTGGTTTGCGCAGCCAGCAAAGGCCTCGGCAAGGGTTGTGCGTTTTCACTGGCGCGCGAAGGCGTCAACGTGACGATATTGGCCCGCGGCCGGGAGGCGCTCGAAGCGACCGCAGAAGAGATCCGCAAGGCTACCGGCGTAAAGGTAACCGTCGTGGCGACCGACATCACGACGGAAGCCGGCCGTAAGGAAGCGCTTGCCGCTTGCCCCAGCCCGGACATCCTGATCAACAACGCAGGCGGCCCGCCGCCGGGAGATTTCCGCGATTTCACCCACGATATGTGGATCGCGGCCCTCGAAGCGAACATGCTCACGCCGATCGATCTGATCAAATCCACCGTGGATGGCATGATCGCGCGCAAGTTCGGCCGCATCGTCAACATCACGTCCAGCGCGGTCAAGGCGCCGATCGACATCCTCGGGCTATCCAACGGCGCGCGCACCGGGCTTACCGGTTTCGTCGCCGGCATCGCCCGCAAGACCGTCGCCCACAACGTCACCATCAACAACCTTCTGCCCGGCATGTTCGATACCGACCGGCTCAAGAGCAGCAGCATCGCCGCCGCCAAGATGCAGAACAAGCCGGTGGAGGAAGTGCACGCCGCACGCATGAAGACCGTCCCCGCCGGCCGTTTCGGCCACCCCGACGAATTCGGCGATGCCTGCGCGTATCTTTGCAGCAAGCAGGCGGGGTATATCACGGGGATGAATTTTCTGATCGATGGTGGGGCGTATCCCGGAACCTTCTGACGAAGGTTCCGGGGGCGTGAATGACGTGAATATCGTGAATGTCGTGAATGCCGTAAATTCAGAATCCCGAAAAGGCGCCGATGTGAAGTCCCACAAGGATCTCGATGTCTGGCGCCTCGCGGTCGACCTGGCCACTGATGTCTACGAGGTAACCAAGTCATTCCCCAAGGAAGAGCAGTACGGTATGGTCACGCAAATGCGTCGTTCCGCAGTATCGATTGCCAGCAATATTGCTGAAGGAGCGGCGAGGCGGAGCAGCAAGGAGTTCATCCAGTTTATTCATATTGCGCTGGGATCAACCAGTGAGTTGGATACGCAACTTGAGATCGCAAAGCGTGTCAATCTGACAGGGTTGGAGTCTCTTCAGAGGCTTCAAGATACCGCAATCCGAATCAACCAAATGCTTCGAGGACTGGCGCGGTCGATACGAAGCGAGGAATAGGTGGTGCGAAAGCACCGTTTTTCCGACATTCACGACATTCACGACATTCACGGTATTCACGGCATTCACGAGGTCACCCACATGAACGCTCCCACCGACGCCAGATTCCCCCCGCAACTCAAAGACCCCAAACTCTTCCGCCAACAGGGCTACATCAACGCTGCCTGGCTCGACGCGGACTCCAGGGCCACGATCAACGTCACCAATCCCGCCGACGGCGCGGTGATCGGCACGATTCCGAAGATGGGGGCGGCGGAGACGCGTCGCGCCATCGAAGCGGCGAGTGCGGCGCTGCCGGCCTGGCGCGCGAAACTGCCGAAGGAGCGCGCGAACATCCTGCGCAAGTGGTTCGAGTTGATGATCGCGAACACCGACGATCTGGGCTTGCTGATGACCACGGAACAGGGCAAGCCGCTCGCCGAAGCCAGGGGCGAGATCGCCTATGCGGCATCTTTCATCGAATGGTTCGCCGAAGAGGCGAAACGCATTTACGGCGACGTGATTCCGCAGCATCAGGCGGACAAGCGCCTGGTGGTGATCAAGCAGCCGATCGGCGTGTGCGGCCTGATCACGCCGTGGAATTTTCCGGCGGCGATGATCACGCGCAAGGCGGCGCCCGCCCTGGCGGCCGGCTGCACGGTGGTGATCAAGCCGGCGACGCAGACGCCGTATTCCGCTTTTGCGCTGGCGGAACTGGCCGAACGTGCCGGGATACCCAGGGGCGTCATCAACATCATCACCGGCAGCGCGAAGGAAATCGGCGGCGAGCTGACGTCGAACATGACGGTTCGCAAGATCAGTTTCACCGGCTCGACGGAAGTCGGTGCGCAACTCATGGCGCAAAGTGCCGCCACCATCAAGAAGGTGTCGCTGGAACTGGGCGGCAATGCGCCTTTCCTGGTGTTCGACGATGCCGACCTCGATGCCGCAGTCGAAGGCGCGATGATCTCCAAGTACCGCAACAATGGACAGACCTGCGTTTGCGCCAACCGCATCCTCGTCCAGGACAGCGTCTACGACAAATTCGCCGCCAAGCTCGCGGAAAAGGTGAAGGCGCTCAACGTCGGGCCAGGCACGCAGGCCGGCGTGACGACCGGCCCGCTGATCGACGAGAACGCGGTGAAGAAAGTCGAGGAGCACATCGCGGACGCGCTGTCCAAAGGCGCCAAGGTCCTCGTTGGCGGCAACAAGCACAAGCTCGGCGGCCTGTTCTTCGAGCCGACCATCCTTACCGGCGTAAACACCACGATGAAAGTCACGAAGGAAGAAACCTTCGGTCCCGTCGCGCCGCTGTTCCGTTTCAAGACCGAAGAGGAGGCCATCGCCATGGCCAACGATACCGAGTTCGGGCTCGCGTCCTACTTCTACGCGCGCGACATCGGCCGCATCTGGCGCGTCGGCGAAGCCATCGAATCCGGCATGGTCGGCGTCAACACCGGCCTGATCTCCAACGAAGTCGCGCCCTTCGGCGGCGTCAAGCAGAGCGGCATCGGGCGCGAAGGGTCGAAGTACGGGATCGAAGAGTATCTGGAAGTGAAGTATCTTTGCATCGGCGGCCTCTAGAACTTAGATCTCACCTAAATCTCACCACGAAGGCACGAAGGTCACGAAGTGGCACGAAGAAGAGCGGGATAGTTAGTGTTGGTTTGTTTGACGTTCGGCGCTCGATGGAAAACTTGCCAAGTGAGCACCCAATGTCGCGCTACACCCTTCAACGAATTTGCCTTTCTTCGTGTTCCTTCGTGACCTTCGTGCCTTCGTGGTGAGAAGTATGCATGTGGTGAGACGTATGCTTATCGTTTCAATGTTTAGGTATTCGGATACTTAACATACGACATCCACCTCCTGTGCCTTTTAACCAACCTGCTCCCCAGTTAGGCAATCAGTACGCAGACGATCGCGTGCTGCGCTCGTACCTCGCGCGCGCGCTGCCGGCGGAGATGCTCAAGGCGATCGAGCGGGAGTTCATCGAGCTGGGCGAGTTGGCTGGGGGCGAGCTGTATCGTCTGCAGATCGCCGATCGGCTGAACGAACCGGTGCACACGCCGTGGGACGCGTGGGGTAACCGCATCGATCACATCGAAGTGTCGCCGCTGTGGAAGCAGGCGGAGCGGCTCGCTGCCGAAAGAGGGTTGATCGCGACGGCTTATGAGCGGCGCAACGGGCGGCATTCGCGCATTCATCAATTCGCGCTCGTGCATTTGTTCACTCCCGCGACGGACGTTTACAGTTGTCCGCTGGCGATGACCGACGGCGCGGCGCGCGCACTGGTTGCATCCGGAAACAGGCAGCTCATCGAGCGGGCGTTGCCGCATCTGACTTCACGCGATCCCGGGCAGTTCTGGACCAGCGGGCAGTGGATGACGGAGAGCACCGGGGGATCCGATGTCGGCCTCACCGAGACCACGGCGAAGCGGGACGGCTCACGCTGGCGGCTTCACGGCCGCAAATGGTTTACCTCCGCGGCGACTTCGCAGATGGCGCTGACCCTGGCAAGGCCGGAGGGCAATCCCGGTGGCGGCAAAGGCCTCGCCCTGTTCTATGTGGAAACGCGCAATGCGGGAGGGCAGTTCGACAACATCCTCGTGCACCGGCTCAAAGACAAGTTCGGCACGCGCAAGGTGCCGACCGCGGAACTCACGCTCGATGGCACGCCGGCAGTGGCGGTCGCCGGTGAAGCCGACGGCGTGCGCAATATCTCTCCGATGCTCAATGTCACCCGCACATGGAATAGCGTCAGCGCGGTGTCCTACATGCGCCGCGGCCTCGCCCTGGCGCGCGATTATGCGACGAAGCGCGTCGCCTTCGGCGCGCCGCTGGCCGAGAAGCCGCTGCATGTCGATACGCTGGCCGGCCTGCAGGCGGAATACGAAGCGGGCTTTCATCTCGCCTTCTTCGCCGTGGAACTGCTCGGCCGCGATGAAACCGAGGGGCTCGACGCCGCCGGCAAGGACCTGCTGCGACTGCTTACCCCGATTGCGAAACTCATGACCGGCAAACAGTCGGTGGCGGTGCTGTCGGAAATAATGGAAAGTTTCGGCGGCGCAGGTTACATCGAAGATACCGGCCTGCCGGCGCTGCTGCGCGATGCGCAGGTCTTCTCGATCTGGGAAGGCACGACCAACGTATTGTCGCTCGATGTGCTGCGCGCGTTGCAGACCGGCAGCGCCTTGTCCGCGCTGCAAGTCGAAATCGAAACCCTGGTTTCAGGTGTACGCGATACGCGGTTGCTGGAGTGCGCCAAGGCGGCGCAGGTAGCGCTGCTGCGTGCGCAGCAGTGGATTGCAAAAGCGTCCGGCGATGGAATGGAAGCCGGCGCACGGCGCTTTGCCATGACCCTGGGCCGCGCGTTCGCGCTGCTCCTGCTGTGCCGCCAGGCACAGTGGTCGCTCGATCACGAGAAAGACCAACGCGCGCTGCATGCCGCAGCACGCTTCGCGAGGAACGGGGTCGACATGGTTGGCAGCGAGGATCTTGGGGCGTCGTCGGCGCTGGCGAACGATGTAGGGCCGTGAATATCGTGAATGTCGTGAATGTCGTGAATATCGATCTAAAGCTCTAGGGCTTTTACGGCATTCACGACATTCACGACATTCACGATATTCACGATATTCACGATATTCACGGCATTCACGGCTTCGCCTAACTGACGCCAAACTTCTTCTTGATCGCGTGCATGGCGCGGCGCATGGCGTTGGCGCCTTCGTTGGGTCCGAAAGACATCGCGCGGCGTTCCTCGTCGGCGCAAATGGCGAGGCAGGCAAAGACGATGTCCATCGTCGCGCCGTCCGGTTTCTTGCCACCCTGGTCCACATGCTTCGTTTCTGCCGATGGCGTAAAGGCGCGGAATTCCTGCGACTGGAGCATCAACCTGCGGATGTCATTCGGTTCGTCGCTCCCGGCAGGCTCGGTGCCCGCCGGAAGTGGCGGACGCAACGCTTTCCAGACCCTGTCGGCGGAACTGGTGGCGATCAGTAGATCAGTTGCTTTCATGGCGCACTCCTGTTCGGATCTGTGCCCTTGACCTTTGCATATCCGATGCCAGGGATGGCTGCAGCGCGGATTGCGCTCCGGTCTGCGACAGCGATGGCGATCTGAGTGGTTTTGACGATGCGGGGGAAGGCGGGCTGTGCCGTCTGTCCGTCCCATGGCGCCATTCGGCACGGCACCTGGCGCGGGCAGTGCCGCCACGCCTGAATATGCCGTCAGACTGCCACCCGCGAATGGACGAATAATTGACGGCAACGACGAAATATTGGCGAAAAACAGGAAAGCCGTGAATGCCGTGAATGTCGTAAAGGCCGCAAAGGCCGTGAATATCGTGAATGTCGTGAATGTCGTAAAGGCCGCAAAGGCCGTGAATATCGTGAATGTCGTGAATGTCGATCTAAAGCTTTAGAGCAGTTACGGCATTCACGGCATTCACGGCATTCACGACATTCACGGCCCTTACGATATTCACGGCCTTTGCGGCCTTTACGACATTCACGGCCTTTCCGGCAGCGCGTGAAGCGCGAACCGAAAATCCGCTGCCGCCTGGGCGACCCTGGCTACCGTATCGCCGGGCTTGTACAGCGCTGAGCCGAGCCCGAAACCGTCCGCACCGGCTTCCCAGTAGTCCTTCACGTTGTTCGGGGTGATGCCGCCGACCGGTAACACGGGAACGTTCTTCGGCAGCACGGCGCGCAACGCCTTGAGCACTTTCGGCGGATTGGCCTCGGCGGGAAACAGCTTGATGCCGTCGGCGCCGGCTTCGATCATGCGAAAACCTTCCGTAGCCGTGGCGAAGCCGGGCACCACGAAGAGGTTGCGGCGCCTGGCGGCTTCGACGATGCGTGCATCGGCGTGCGGCATCACGATGATCCTGCCGCCCGCATCGGCAACCTTCGCCACTTGCTCCCAGTCCGTAACAGTTCCCGCGCCGATCAGGATCTTGTCGCCGAAGCGTTTCGACAGCCGGATGATGCTGGCGAAAGGTTCGGGTGAATTGAGCGGTACTTCGATGATGCAGAAGCCGGTATCGACCAGCGTGGTGCCGATGTCGAGTGCATCTCCAGGCTTGATGCCGCGCAAGATGGCGACGAGCGGCCAGCGTTTGAGCCAGTCGGCAAAGGTTTCGGTTTTCATTTTCTGTCCTTCCCGCATTCAACCCATTCACCGCCAAGGACGCAAAGGACGCGAAGGGAAACCAAACTGGAATGTCCTGACAGGATTTTTATGGGACGCATAAGCGATGAGTAAGACTCACTTCGGTGGACTGGCTACCATATAAATACAACTTCCCATTTCCTCATTCCTTACGTTTTTCCTTTGCGTCCTTCGCGTCCTTTGCGGTGGATTCTGTTGTCATTTTCTGTCCTTCCCGCATTCAACCCGTTCACCGCAAAGGACGCAAAGGACGCGAAGGGAAACCGAACTGGAATGTTCTGACAGGGTTTCTATGGGGCGCATAAGCGGTGAGTAAGCCTCACTTCGGTGGACTGGCTACCATACAAATACAACTTCCCATTTCCTCATTCCTTACGTTTTTCCTTTGCGTCCTTCGCGTCCTTTGCGGTGAACACTTTTCTATTTTCGGTAGTCAGCGCCTATCGAGGCGGGAAGCCAGGCGGAACAGCCCAAGGGTGACTGCATTGGAATCGAGTGTACTGGATTCCAATCCCAGTACGTCAAGTGCCTGGCGATAGACCTCCGCGAGCTGGACGGTGCAGAGCAGGTGCACGGTCCGCGCCCCGGTCCCGGCGGCTTTGATCTCGTGGCCGACGAGCAGGCCGGAAAGATACGACGCCGAGGCGGTGTCCGCGAGCTCGCCGAACAATCCCCGGGCCCGAACACCGAAGAGGTGGTGCAGCAGCCCTCCGTCATCCGCGCAACGGCGCACGCCGTCGGCAAACGCATTCCGGTCGGTGACGCCGTCTTTCATCATGCGTCCGAGGATGCTGTGGCCCTTGAAGACGGCAAAGGCCTCACCGGTCATGTGCGTCGAGAATTGCACGATCCGGCCGTCCTCGACCTCGACCCACTTGCTGTGCGTGCCGGGCAGGCAGACCGTGTGCCGGCCCGCGCCGAGCCGATCGAGCACACCGAGGATCTGGGTTTCTTCGCCGCGAATCACATCCGGAACGCCGGTTTCGTCGCGGCAGGTGACACCGGGTGCGATCCAGGCGTCACCGCGCTTCCATGCAACCCTGCGCATCCCCGCGGCGATTTCGTCGAGGCCGGCAGGACAAGCCGCATACGGAACCTCGAGCCATCCCTGGCGGCTGCCGATCATGCCGCTCATGACAATCCGAGTCTCGCCCGCCGCGATCCAGTCGCCGGCATGCTGCTCCAGCACCGCCGCGTAGTCCCCACCTTCCACGGAAAGAATGCCGGCCGGAGCCGACCGCGAATCGACGATTGCCCCTGCCGGGTCGAGCCGGTATGCGCGGAAGGAGGTCGTGCCCCAGTCGATTGAGATCATAAGAAACCGTGAATGCCGTGAATGCCGTGAATATCGTGAAGACCGTGAATGTCGTGAATCCGTGAATGTCGTGAATGTCGTAAAAGAGAAGGCTCTAGGACTTTACGGCATTCACGACATTCACGACATTCACGATATTCACGGGCCACCGATCAAGGTTGTCCGAGAAATTCTCGAACAACATTGATTTGATCGGTGGCCATCAACATTGGCGCATGTCCGATGCCGGCGAATTCGACGAGTTTTGCTTTCGGGCCGCGGGTGGTCATGTCGCGTGCGGTTTCGCTGAGCAAGAGATCGGAGTCCTTGCCGCGCAAGACCAGCGCGGGGGATCGGATCTGATCCCAGAACGGCCATAGCACGACGTCGGCGATCGGTCCCGTGAAGGGCAGGGAAATCGCCGGGTCGTAGTTCGTTCCCCAGCGGCCGTCGTCCTTCTTCCTGGCAGTGGTCTCGGTGAGGTGACGCCATTGCGCATCGGTCAGCGGGCCGAAGGTTGCGGAGATGACGCGGATGTATTGCTCGAACGACTCGAACGAATCGTAGCTGACGGGTTTGCCCACATAAGTGGACAGCCTCTCCAGCGATGCTTTCGGGATGAACGGTCCGACGTCGTTCATCACCAGCTTGCGAATCGGCGAATTCGGTTGCGCGGCGAGCAGCATGCCGATCAGCCCGCCCATCGAGGTGCCGATCCAGTCCACGGTCTGCGCGCCGCTGCGCGCGATCAGCGCCGCCATGTCCGCGCAGTAAACCGGATACGAATAGTCCTCCTTGTGCGTCAGCCACTCGCTTTTGCCCCGGCCCGGCATGTCGGGACAGAGCACCCGGTATTCGGAGGAAAGTGCGCGCGCGAGGTCGTCGAAGTCGCGGCCGTTACGCGTCAGGCCATGTACGCAGATCACGACGCGCGGATTCGCGGCGTCGCCCCATTCGTAGTAGGTCAGATTGTGGAAACCGTGGAGGGAGAGGCAGGGAAGGGTGAGTTGGCGCATGATCGGAAAGGAGTTGTTCGTGACGGCGTGACGCCCCGCAAGGGGATACCGGCCTTTCGGCCATAATCGTGACGACGTGACGGTCGTACAAGTCGCAAAAAACCGTCAACGTCGGGATTATCGTAACAGAAGAACCGCTCGGTTCTCTGACCTCAAAAAGCCCGCGACCCGGAGTACGGGCGTGTCCTGGCCGTTTTGCAACTACCTCGTCACGACCGTCACGTATATGCGGCCAAAGACCGCCGCGATGGAATAGTATTTCCGGCATAACATCGGCTACGCAGATGTTGGCCTGCACTGAAACAGGCGCAAGAATCCTGAAACTGCTCTTACGACCGTCACGTTCGTCACGACCGTCACGACCGTCACGCCGTCACAACCGTCACGCCGTCACGATATTCACGATTTTCACGGCTTATTTCATCCTCCGAACGGACTATCCCGCATAGCGGGTATGTCAATCGGGTTATTTATAAAGGAGGTGTCAAACCAGACTACTGAATCGGAGCGTTTATGCCGAAGATCCTGGAAGCGAATGCCCGTCGCACTGGCTCCGCACGCGCGCCCGACGCTAACGTGCGGGACCCCGCCTTCGGCGTTACATTGGTATGCGGCCGGTCTGTCATGGTCGCTTCCGCCTTCCTGTGCATGGCCTGTACCTCCTTGCTACCGATGACCGACGACATCAAGTCCAGCCTGTCGGATGCCGAGGTGAAGCGCATCGCCGAGATCACCAAACTTTCCGAGGCTGAGATCAGGGATCCGACGATCCACGAAGTGCACGAGGTAAAACTATCCTGCTGGCAGATGATGCAGCAATGTTATCCCAGCGTGCCTTTCTACCTGAAGGTCCTCGGCTCGGTGCCGCTGGGTTGCACCACCATCTTTCAGCAACCCTGGAACGAGAAAGTCGCGATCGTCTATTCGTGCTGGATGACCGATCCGATCACGATGAACCACGAACGCCAGCATGCGAAAGGGGAGATGCACGCGTTGTGGTAGTAGAGCCGTGAAAACCGTGAATGTCGTGAATGTCGTGAATGTCGTAAAGGCTACAAGCGCTATACGGTTTTTCTGCCGCTCTTAAATTTTCACGATATTCACGATATTCACGACATTCACCGTATTCACGACATTCACGCGTCGCTTCCCTAATCCAGGGAAGCGACATACGCCGCCAACGCCTTCAAATCCTCGTCCGGAATCGTGCGCAACACGGCGGTCATGTTGCCGGCGTCGTTGGTGCGCCTCTTCACCTTGAAGTCCTGCAGTTGTTTGAGCACGTATTCGTAGTGCTGTCCACCGGTCTTGGGGATTTCGTTCTGGCCGGAGAAACCGCCCAGGTGGCACATGGTACAGATCGCGGCGTCGGCAACCGCCTTGCCTTTCGTCACGAGTGACGTATCGCCCTTCGAGTTCTGGCTCGTCGGTTTCTGCGCCGAGAAATAGGCGCCGAGGTCGAGCATGTCCTTCTTCGACAGATTCGCCGCCATCGGCGACATGAGCGGATCCTTGCGGCGGCCTTCCTTGAAGTCACGCAGTTGCAGGTAGATATAGCGCGCGGTCTGCCCCGCCAGGATCGGATTCTGCGCAATGGTGGAGTTGCCGTCCGCGCCATGACAGGCAACGCAGACCGCTGCTTTGTCCTTGCCGGCTACCGCGTCCTGTGCGGACGCGGCGGCAGGGAGCAGCAGCGATATCAGTAGGAATAGTAGGATTTTCATATAGTCGATAGATTGGGGGGCGAGGATCGTGAATGTCGTAAATGCCGTGAATATCGGAAAGGCCGTTAATGTCGTGAATGTCGTAAAAAATTAAGAGCAGTGGAAAAGCCGTAGAGCGTCTAAGCCTTTACGACATTTACGATATTCACGGCATTCACGACATTCACGACATTCACGAATCTTTCGTTTGTCCCCGACACCTGCCGGGCGCAAACGAAAGGGGCCGCCGAGGCGGCCCCTCTTACTACCTTAGAACGATCCACTGCCCGAAAAGTTTACGGCAGGGCGAAAACGAACACGCTGTTGCCGCGCTTGAAGTCGAGCTGGTTGTTGCCGCCCGCCGCAACCGCGATGTACTGCTTGCCGCCGATTTCATAAGAGACCGGGGGCGAGTTCACGCCGGCGCCGCAATTGAACGACCACAGCTTCTTGCCGCTCTTCGCGTCATAGGCGTTGAAGCTGCCGTTGCCTTCGCCGGTGAACACCAGGTTGCCCGCGGTGGCCAGCACGCCGCCCATCAGGGGTTGTGCGGTGTCCGCTTTCCAGGCGAGCTTGCCGGTGTCGAGATTCACTGCGGCCAGACGGCCCCATTGTTTCTCGGATGCGATGATCTTGAACGCGCCGCCCAGCCACAGCTTGTCGCCGCCAGGATAGCCGGCTTCTTCGACGTGGTAGGTCATCGGCTGATGCAGGTTCGCCGCGTACGCCATGTGCAGTTTCGGATTCACCGCCATCGGGTTCCATTCCACGCCGCCGTTGGCGCCTGGCAGCATGCGGGCACCGCTCGCCGTCGGCAGAACGTACATGTTCTCCTGCGGAACCATGGCCTGCGAGAAGCGGATCAGCTCGCCGGTGGCACGGTCATGCACGTATACATGGCCGGACTTGCCGCCGTGAATCGCAACCTTGCGAACCTTGCCGGCCTTGTCCTTGGCTTCCGTCAGAACGACCGGGCTGACCGCGTCCAGATCCCATACGTCGTGCGGGATGTACTGCGAGTGCCACTTGTACTCGCCGGTATCCAGGCTCACCGCGACCATGGAGTTGGTGTACAAGTTGTCGCCCGGACGGATTGCGCCGTACAGATCGGGAGACGGGTTGCCCGCAACGAAGAACACGGTGCGGGTCTCGAGGTCGACTGCCGGTGTCATCCACACGCCGCCGCCGAGGGTCTGATAGAAGTCGCCGCCGCTATCCTGCAGCGTCTTCTTCTCCGTCGCGATGTCGCGCAGCAGGTTGCGGCCGGTTGCGTCATGCGTGGCCCACACACCTTCCTGGCCGGTTTCCGGGATGCTGTAGAAGGTCCACAGCAGGTTGCCGGTCTTGGCGTCGAAAGCCTTCACGAAACCGCGGATGCCGTATTCGCCGCCGTTGGTGCCGATGAGTACCTTGCCATCCACCACGGTCGGAGCCATGGTTTCGGAGTAACCCTTTTCAGGATCGGCGATCTCGGTTTCCCAGGCTACCTTGCCGGTCTTCGCATCCAGCGCCACCAGCTTCGCATCCAGGGTACCCATGTAGAGCAGGCCGCCGGCTGCCGCCACGCCGCGGTTGTTCGGGCCGCAGCAGTAAACGGTGATCGGACCCATGTTGTGTTTGTAGTGCCAGTATTCCTTGCCGGTCTTCGCGTCGATTGCGTAAACATGGTTGTACGAAGTGGTCAGGAACATCACGCCGTCGATGATCAGCGGCGCGGTTTCCATCGATTCGACCAGCGCGGTCTGGAATACGAATGCGGGCTTGAGCTTGGCGACGTTTTTGGTGTTGATCTGCGTGCCGGGGAAAAAGCGTGTCTGGTTGTAACCGCCGTTCACGTGCAGCCAGTTGGCTTTGTCGCTATGTGCGCCGTTGAGACGTTTTTGCGTGACCGCACCCAGCTTGGAAGACATCGGGCTCGCCGTCGTGGTGGCGCCGCCTTCGATCTCCGCAGCCAGGGCATAGTTGAAACTGCCGGCAGCCAGCATGGCTGCTGCCAACACTTTCATTTGAGCGTGTCGCTTCATAAAACCTCCCGTATGCGTTGTTGTTAAAGTCAGCGCTTTCGCCGCCGCGCTTTTCACGCGGACTGTAGCGATTGCGGACGCTGCGACTATAAGGAACAATTCCCGCCCGTACAAGGGTCCTTTCAGCGTTCCAATCCCTCAAAATTCCCATCCGGCTTACATGACAAGATTCTTCTGGTTTTCACTCTTGGCGGCGGTCCTTTTCGGCGGTTCCGATTTGCTGTTTTCGTCACTGAATCAACCGCTGGTTATGCATCCACGTGCATATGCGCAAGCCTCCGCCGAGCTCGGTTTGAACGCGCAGTTGCTTGTTGCGGCGCGGAATGACGATGTCGTGACCGTGCGCCGTGTCCTCGACAACGGCGCCGCCCCGGACTCACGCAACCGCGCCGGCGATTCCGCGCTCCTGATCTTCGTGCGCAAAGGCAACGCCGGGATGGTCGATCTGCTCATCGCCAAAGGCGCCGACGTCAATCTGCAGAATCTCGAAAAGGAATCGCCACTGATAACCGCGGCCTTCAAGGGAAACGCTGGCATCGTGCGCACGCTGCTCGATCATGGAGCGGACGTGAATGCGGAAGATCGGGTGTTGCGCACAGCAATGATCTACGCCGCGGAAGGAGGCAATACCGCCGTCGTGATGATGCTTCTGGACGCCGGAGTTGATGCCAACAAGACTTATCACCACGACCTCACGGCACTTATGTGGGCTGCGGGAGCCGGCAAAACCGAAACGGTGAAACTGTTGATTGAAAGGGGCGCCGATATTTCGCGCAAGGATGATCGCGGCAAGACGGCGGGGGAGATAGCGGCAGCGGCGGGGCGCAAGGAGACGGCGGCGCTGCTGGAAAAGCCGTGACGGGTAAAGGACAGGACTCAGGACGTAGGACTCAGGACTCAGAGGGAAGGACAGGACTCAGGACGGAGGACTCAGCACTCAGAGGGAAGGACAGGACTCAGGACATAGGACTCAGTAAAAGCTGGAAGGCCCAAAGACAAAGGAAGCTTAAGGCTAAAAGAGTTTTTTTGGCTCTTACTGAGTCCTACGTCCTGAGTCCTATTTTTCCTTCACGAGCGTCACCTCGTCACGACTCTATCTCGTTACTGGCTCCACGTCGTCACGGCTTCACCGTGAGGTACGCCGTCCCCACCACCGCACCGATGAGCACAGCCAGGTGCAGCCATGCCCAGAACTTGTAGCGCCACTCCAGTTTGTCCGCGTCGATATTGGAGATCAGGAACAGCCGGCCGTCGGTCGTCTGGTGGAGCATGTGGGTGCCGGGTTGGGTACGGATCTCGGTGTGGGTTTTTCGCACTTCGCGGCGGGCTTGCGCGCGCGCCAGCATCCATTCCTTCTCACCGATCTGTCCGTCCTTGTCGAGGTCGAAGCGCGCGAGCAGGTCGGGCTTGTTGCGCTTCCATGTGCTGAGCAACTCGCTGACATCCTGCTCCAGGTTCAGGTCGGCGTTTTCGCCGCCTATGGTGGAAAACTGGCCGATCGCGTAGACCTGTTCCCTGGGCAGGATCAGCGACTCCCTGCAACGCCAGTCACTGCCCTTCATCAGGGTTTCCGTGTTGCGCGGCAGGACTTCCGCGTTCTCCGGGTCGATCAGGCAAAGTCCGCTGCCGTCATCCAGCAGGAAGCTGTCGTCGCTGCGTCCGCTTTCGATCTGATGCCATTTGCCGTCCCGCTCGCGCTGTTCGATGGTGTATTGGTACCAGACGCAGGGCAACAGGGAATACCGGCTGCGCAGCGCGCCGCCGGGATGGGCCACGGCTCGCCCGACTAATTCCACGTAGCCCTGTGCGGCCGACGCGATCTTCGAAGTCGGCGTCCCGCCGATCGCCAGCATGCGCCGCAGGCTGAGCATCCAGGCAATGAACGCCACGATGGCGATGATGGGAGGTGCGTACGCAAATGCCCGGGGGTCTTTGAGGTGGGCGAATATCAGCGGAACGGCGACGTAGATGCCGAGAAAGGCGGGGTGGGCCAGGTGTTCGCGTTGGGAACGAAACATAAATGCGGGACTCAGGACTTGGGACTCAGGACTCAGTGGAAGGAAAGTATAGATCCAGGACTCGGGAGTTGAGACTCAGGACTCAGTGGAAGCACGTCAGGTTTTCGCGTCGCGTTGACGCTGGACCGAGGAGCGCAGCGCGCTGACTATCTTGGCAACCTCGACCGCCAGGCTTTGCAAGCGCAAAAACTCTGCTTCTTTCAGGTACTCGGCATCGAGCGCGACATAAAGCTGCGAACGAACTTCGGCGCACGAACCTTTTGCGACGACGAGAAATTGATGAAATTCCGGCCGGCCGCCCCGCTCAAACCCCTCTGCAATATTCGACATGACTGAAGTAGACGCACTGCGGATTTGATCGCGGAGCGAGAAATCTCTGGAGAATATGCCATCTCGCGTTGCCCTATAAATTTCCTTGGTCAACTGCCGTGCCTTCTGCCATGCGACAAGATCCTCGAAGCGTTCGATCTTTGCCATACGGTCTCCCTTGGTCGATGGATTTCACGGAGTATGGATATTTGCTCTTGCCCTTTCTTTTACCTAAGTCCCGCCCGACTTCGCTGGATACCGGGCTTTGCCCATAAGTCCTACGCCCTGAGTCCTGTTTTTCCTTCCCTGAGTCCTGAGTCCTACGTCCTGAGTCCCGCTCTTTCCGTCAGGAAAAAAGCTGTTTGACGTCGACATCTTTCTTCTCGTTCTCGCTGAAGCGCAGCAGCTCGAACGATCCGAAGCGAAAGATGTTGGCGATGATGAGTTCTGGGAACTGTTCGATGGCGACGTTGTTGATGTTCACCGATTCGTTATAGAACTCGCGGCGGTCGGCGATTGCATTCTCCAGGCCCGAGATGCGCGCGATCAGGTGCTGGAAGGTTTCGATCGCCTTGAGTTCGGGATACGCTTCGACCGTCGCGTAAATCCCGCCCAGTCCGGCGCGCAAGGCGCTTTCGGCCTGCCCGAGAGCCGGAATGTTCTGCTGGACACGGGCCTCCTGCACGCGCCCGCGCGCATCGGTCACGCGCTGCAGGGTCTCCTGTTCGAACTGCTTGTACTGCTTGCAGGTCTCCACCAGTTTCGGCAACTCGTCGTGCCGCTGCTTGAGCAGCACGTCGATGTTCGACCAGGCTTTCGCCACTGCATGCTTCAGGTTGACCAGGTTGTTGTACATCATGACCGCCCAGATGATGGCGACCACGATGACGGCGAGAACGACGATCGAGACGATACCCATAAGACTCCTTATCGCGAAGGGGTTATGCGCACGTCGTACGATAGCAAAATTCCGTGACGGCGGGAGGATCGTTACGAGATGAGGCCAGTGACGAAACCCGTGCTGGGTGCTGGGTGCTGCGTGCTGCGAGGAGGGACTAAAAGCCCTGGAGACCCTGTTTGCTGCGTTTTCCGCTTTTACCCAGCACTCAGTACGCAGCACTGTTTTTCTCTCAGCACCTGGCACGCAGCACCTCAGTCCTAATGCCCGGGAAACCGGGCATTGTCACGCCGTCACGGATGTTGCATCCGTTGCGAAGTTGCTAGACATTTTGTAAAATTGTCTAGCAACCAAAACAGGGCCGTGCCATGCCTGAATCTCCGCGCTTCTCGGAATTGCCTTTGTCTGCCCAGACTGCCTATGCAGAATTGGCCGAGCGCACGCGTACCTTCGAAGTGAGCAACGCACTCGCGGGCCTGTCGGGAAGCTTCCACACGCTTAAGCGCAAGGGCAATACCTACTGGTATTTCTCATATCGTGAGCCGGGAGTGGAACGTTCGCCGGTGGTTTATATCGGACCGGACACCGAACAAGTACGCACCCTGGTGGAGCGCTTTCGGGGCCAACGTTCGCCCAAGGCGCTCGCACCGCAAGCTCTGGCCGCAGTGAATCTGGGCTGCGCTGCTGTCGCGCCAAAGCATTTCCGGCTGATCAAGCGGCTTTCGGAGTATGGGCTGTTCAGGGCGGGCGCAGTACTGGTCGGCACGCACGCATTTCTTACTCTTGGGAATCTGCTGGGCGTGCGTTGGCATGATGGGGCCTCGACGCTCGATGTGGATATTGCCCATGCGGGCCGAAACGTCTCGGTCGCCTTGCCGGCCGATCTGCGGGTCAATGTTCACGGGGCTCTTCAGTCCCTGGAGATGGGACTGCTACCGATGTCCGAACTCGATGGCGCTATCGGCGCGCAGTACCGCAACCCCGCCGACGAAGAGTTGCGGGTGGATTTTCTGACGACTCAGTCTCGCGGCGGCAAACCGGTAAAAATGCCGGCTCTCAACATCGCGCTCGAGCCGCTCAAGTTCATGGAATTTGTGCTCGAAGGCACGACGCAGGGGTGTCTGATAGGCCGCACCGGCGCTTGCATCGTGAATCTGCCGGCCCCCGAACGCTATGCGGTACACAAGCTGGTCGTTTATGGCGAGCGTCCCCTTGCACAACGAACGAAGGCGACCAAGGATTTGCTTCAGACCGCCGCCTTGGCGTCGTACTTCGTCGCGACAAAACAGACAGCACTTTTCAGCAGGGCATGGCGGGATTTGCTTTTGCGGGGGCGCGGGTGGCAGAGCCGGGCGAAGCAGGGGCGCGAAGCATTACTTCGCGTGGCACCGGAGGTCGATATTCCTGCCCTGTGGAAGCAGTGAAAGAAGCCGTGACGGACGTGACGGCGTGACGAGGTGAGGCCAGTGACGAGGGAAAAACCCGTGCTGCGTACTGAGTGCTGCGTGCCGGGTAACAGCGGAACGCAGCAAAGGCCTGAGTCTCTCAGACCTTGAGCCCCTATTCGGAGCACCCAGTACGCAGCACTGCTTTTCTCTCAGCACCCAGCACTCAATACTCGGCCGTCACGATTATGGCGAAGCCGGTTATGGTCGCGGACCGGTATCCTTTGGTACACCTGTGGTGCGTCACGGATGTTATGGGCATCGCTGAATTGCCAGACATTTTGTAGTAATGTCTGGCAACCACAAAGGCGATCGGCCCGTGACCGTCCGCGATAGCAGGCCATATCGAGTACTGCATTCATGAGCCCAACGATTTTTCGTGACGGAAAATTCAGATTCTTCTTTTTCTCCAGGGAAGAATCGAGAATGCATGTACATGTGGTTTCTGGCGACGGAGAAGCCAAATTCCGGATTGAACCAGACATTGAACTGGCGCAGAATTATGGCCTATCGAAGCGCGATCTGCACACGGTCAAAGCCTTGATCAAGGAGCACGAGGATGGTATCCGCAGCGCTTGGCGACAGCATTTTGGACGTTGAGGTCACCAATGTATCCAACCACGGTCTTTGGATACTCGTGAGCGGTGAGGAATTGTTCTTGCCGTTCGACAAGTTTCCATGGTTCCGGGAGGCGCCGATCAGGAAAGTGACAAATGTCGAGCGGCCGCAGCCGCATCATCTCTACTGGCCCGAACTCGACGTGGACTTGCACGTCGATTCAATAAGGGATCCGGAAAGATTTCCTTTGCTGTCGAAGTAGGGTAGTAGCGGTTGTGTAGTGGCTGCCAAAGGATCCGGCACGCCGCACCCAGCACCCAGCACTGCTTTTCTCTCAGCACCCAGCACTATGGGCGAGAGCCCTGTATCCAGCGAAGTCGGGCCAGCACCCATCACCCGTCGCTGTCGCTCCCCTGCGTCACGCCCCCGCGAATTAAGCCATATACTCCCGAGGTGCCGCGGTTTCCGCGGTAGATCTTGCAGACGCACAACCACAAGGAAGCGAACATGAAAACAATTTACAGGGTGGTCCTCGCGGGTATTCTCGCGGCAGGCCTGTCACTGACAGCCAATGCGGCTGACTTGCCGGACCCGCTGGGGCTTGGACAGCCCGGTTTCTTCGGCCGCATCGAAATCGGCAGTCTGCCGCGTCCGCCGAAACTGATTTTCCCCGAGCCGGTCATCATTCAGCGCGCGCCCGCCGCCGTGGCTCCGCGGCCGGTCTATCTCCATGTGAAACCAGGCCATGAGAAGAACTGGAGCAAACATTGCCGCAAATACAATGCGTGCGGCCAAGCCGTTTACTTTGTGGAGGACCGCTGGTACAACGACGAGTACGTGCCGGAATACCGCAAGCATCACGGCAAGGGCCACGGCCACGGGGCAGATGATCGCGGCGCAGACGATCGCGGCGGCGATGATCGCGGCGGCAAGCACGGTGGCAGGAAGGAGGGTCACGGGAAGGACAAGGATTAGCCGCCGACCGGCAGAAGGAAAAATCAGGTCGGCGCGAGCGCGAGCCTGCGTTTCGTCGCAGTTGCCGGTGTGAAAAACACCACGCCCGTCCGCCATCCGCCGGACGGCGCCTGGCCGGAGGAAGGATGACATGTCCGGAACCTATGATGTCCGCCTGGTAGCCCTTTCCCTGATCGTCGCGATTGTCGCGTCCTATACGGCCCTCGAGCTGGCGGGGCGGGTGAGCCAGAAGCAGGGCAAAAGCTCGTGGACCTGGCTGGCGGGCGGGGCGGTTTCCATGGGCAGCGGCATCTGGTCGATGCATTTCATCGGCATGCTCGCGTTTCACCTGCCCGTTGCCGTGGCATACGACGCGCAAGACACCGTGCTATCCATGGTGATCGCCATCGTGGTGTCGGGGCTGGCCCTGTACGTCGTCAGGCGCCCGACCTTGACCAGGGCGAACATCACGGCAGGTGCGACGCTGATGGGGGTGGGCATCAGCGCCATGCACTACACCGGCATGTACGCAATGCAAATGTCGCCCCCGATCGAATACAACCCGCCCGTGTTTATCGCCTCCGTCGTCATTGCAATCGGGGCTTCGTTCGCCGCGCTGTGGATCGCCTTCCAGTTGCGCTACACCGGCTTCGGCGTTGCTTTTTTCGCCAAGCTCGGCAGCGCGGCCATCATGGGGCTCGCCATCACCGGCATGCATTACACCGGCATGGCCGCGGCACGGTTCGCGCCCGACAGCGTCTGCCTCGCGGTGGATTCCACCAACGGCATGCAAAGCGGCGCCCTCGCGCTGACCATCGGCATCACGACAATCGGCATCCTGGCGATCACGCTGGCGTTATCGGCGCTCGACGCCCACTCCGCGAAACTCACGGGCTCGCTGCAAGCGGCCAACGAGCAATTGCTCAACCTCGCGCTCTACGACAGCCTAACCAGCCTGCCCAACCGCATGCTGCTCGATGACCGCATGGCGCAGGCCGCGTTGGGCGCGGACCGCACGAAAAAATTCTTCGCGCTGATGTTTATCGATCTCGACCGGTTCAAACCCGTCAACGATTCCTTCGGGCACGGCGTCGGGGACGAGTTGCTCAAGCTCGTGGCGCAGCGGCTGACGGCTTGCATCAGGAAAGTGGACACGGTCGCCCGCGCCGGCGGCGACGAATTCATCGTCCTGCTCAGCGAGATCGCCGATCCGAAGGACGCCGCCGTCGTGAGCGGCAAAGTCCTCGACGAGCTGTCGCGGCCTTTTTTCATCGACCGGCATGAGTTGAACATATCGGGAAGCATCGGTATCAGCATCTATCCCCGGGACGGCAGGGACGTGAACAGGCTGAGGGCCAACGCCGACGTGGCCATGTATCAGGCGAAACGCAACGGCCGCAACGGCTACTGCTTCTTCGCCAAGGGGATGGGCGAGGCCGTGAATCCGTGAATGCCGTAAGGGCCGCGAATGTCGTAAAGGCCGTAAGGGCCGTAAGGGTCGTGAATGTCGTGAATGTCGTGAATGTCGTGAATGTCGTGTTCTAGAGCTTTAGCAGGCTGTTGAAAAACGACTGAATTTCGTTGCACTTATTCTTGATGTCATAGTCAATATCGTATTCATATTGAGCTCTGCGAGGTGAGTGCGATG